>MDTB01118225.1_pt1 | contig 110718 bp, 104 predicted proteins | sample 811161 | NCBI WGS metagenome assembly MDTB01 (sample SAMN05326650, study PRJNA326480) | marine metagenome | isolation source: seawater | place: Mediterranean Sea | collected 2009
ATGGCTCGCTTTTTTCTTCAAAGCGCTGCGTGCCAGGTCTTCGATGAGGGCCCGGCTTTGACTTCGGTCGATCTGGCACAATGTCATCACGGGAAGATCGATTGCTCCCTGACACCGTGCTGGCCAGCCGATCTGAGTGAGGGGACCACTGGCTTTGAGGGGCGTCGTCTCTGATGCAGCAATTCGCATGATCAGGGCATAGTCAAGCGCGTCAGAATAGATGTCGATACCGCCCTCCGCGCGTAGCGAGAGGTTTTGATAGTCGAAGCTGATTTGCTGCTTGGAGGCAAGGCCTTGTTCGAGTGCGATATTGCCCAGCAGTTCGTCAAACGCTAATTGATTGGGCCAATCCCCAGCTCCGGATTGGGTGCCGCTGATCTGGTCGATAATTTGGGCGGCTTGCTTTAAAGCACTGATATCAAGCAAACCATCGGCAAGTGTGATGACTGTCGGCCCTTTCAGATTACTTGTTAAATCTCCCAGGGTTGTTCCTGTAAAATCGAGCGAGGTTTTAAGGCTCATTCGTCCCAGGTTGTAATCGGGAAGCACCGTGCTGAGATCAAAATCGCTAAGTTTGGCGTTTGCAGTCGTGAAGGTCTTGTCGGAGTAGTCAATTTTGAGATTGATTTCCAGCGGTGCTGAATTGAGTTTGCCGACAATGTCCCCGGTGAGCGTGCGGTTCCGATTGCTCAGAGAAAGACCAGCGTCTTCAAAGTTCAGATCGTGCCAAAGAATTTCCTCGGCTGTAAGCTGAACATCGATGATCCAAGTGGCTAAGGATTCGCGAGGGATCATCAGGGTCTCTGGATCGAGGGCCTCCGTTGCAGTGGGCTGGGGCGGCTCTGAATCAGGGACTAAAGACCCGAAGTCGAGCCGGTCCAATTGAAGGTTAAGCATGACCTCGCTGTCTTCTTGGTTGAGCGCCGCATCCCCCTCAAAGACGGTTTGATTGGCTGTGCCTGAAAGTTCGATCAATCGCGGTGCTACATCCGTTCCCTGTACTCGGCTCCAGAGGCTAAATAGGTCTAGGTTGAGACCCTCTAGATTTAGATTTTCGAGGACGGTGTTCAATTGATGGGGCTTAATGAGGGCAGTCTCGAGGGCCAGATCGAGGTCAATCCTAGGCGCTGTTAAGCCCTTGAGCTGCCCCGTGATCTGGCTTTCCAGCCCCAAAAAATCGACGTTCAACGCATCTATTGTCGCGATATCACGTTCTAGATCGTATTGCCCAGAAAGCGACCACCCAAGGACAGTCTCGGATAAATCCATCCCGCGGAGTTGGCCACTGGCTTTAAAATTCTCGGATTGGAGTATCAGAGTTTCTAGTAAAAATGTGAGGGTACCGGTGCTCTGGCCCTCGAAGTCAAGGTCTAGGTCAGAATCGGAATATTTGAGGAGATCACTGAAGGTCATTGTCAGGACACCATCACTGAGTGCTCCGGTGAGATCATCGGCCTGGAGGTCAATGACCTGCTTGATAGCGATATCCTCGTAACGCATGTGCAACGTGTCAATCTTGAGGCTGCTGAGATTGGGGAGTTTCTGGGCAGAGGATTCGGCTACGTTGGCATCAACTTGGGCCGAATCATCTTGAGCCTCCTGCGGGTCGTAGTTTGTGCGACCGTCCTCAAAATCAACGAGGTTGAGGGTGAGGGTTGAAATCATCAAGGCGTCGATGGTCAGCGCACCTTCGAGTAAGAGCGGGATGAGTCCGATTTCAACGCCTAAGTTTTCAATTTTTAGCAAGGGCTCTGAGTCGGGATCTGCAGGAATGCGGAGGTCGCTAACTTCGAGGGCAAATTGCGGCCAGACCTGCCAGTCGAGGGTCTGAAAAGAAACAGAATATCCGGTCGCGCTGCGCAGTTGCTTGGAAAGCGGTTCGCGAAACCTTTCAGGGTCACTGAGCGCCCACTTGAGGGCCAAGATCGCAAAAATCAACAAGCCGGTGAGGACAACAACGACTCTGACAGTGGTTTTCATAATCGATTGCTCTTTTTAATGGCCTTGTTCTGGATGATTTAGATGATGCGCTTCGGTCTAGGTCCGTTCAACCTGGGCTCAATGAAAGTCCAAGTTGCGGGCGTTTTATCAAAGCGCCTGACGGCGACGTTTGGAGCGCAAAGGCGTCATCTCGATTTTTTCGAAAACAAGACAACGCTGTTTTAGTACCGTGGTTAAAGTGTATCTGCCCCCGGTCTTAAGGCCAATGATTTAGAGCTGCGGTGCTGGGCGCCTTCGCTTTATTCTGCTATCTTTCCTCTCGATAAACTCAGAAATGGAAGGTCGTATGTCAGCAGTCGGCACCTCAGAAAACCCATTACGGGTCGCGATTATTGGGTCGGGCCCTTCGGGCTTTTACACCGTGAGCAATTTACTCAAGCAAAGCGATTTGGTCGTTGAAATGGATATGTTCGACCGGCTGCCAACGCCCTATGGTTTGGTGCGCGCTGGCGTTGCGCCGGACCATCAAAAGGATAAGTCGGTCACACGAGCCTACGAAAAAAGCGCCGCTAATCCAGGATTTCGATTCTTTGGCAATGTCGAATACGGCACCCACATTCATCTAGAGGACCTGAAGCAGCATTACCATCAAGTGATGTTCACCACCGGCAGCCCTTTCGATCGCAATTTGGGGGTGACGGGTGAGGATCTTGTCGGTAGCCATTCTGCAACCGAGTTTGTGGCTTGGTATAACGGGCACCCCGACTTCGCTGATCGACAGTTTGATTTATCTCAGGAAAATGTTGTGGTGGTTGGTATCGGCAATGTCGCTATGGATGTTGCTCGAATTTTGTGCAAGACAGTGGATGAACTCAAAGTGACGGACATTGCGGATCATGCCCTTGAAGCGTTGAGTCAAAGCAAAGTTAAAAACGTGTATATCTTGGGGCGGCGAGGACCGGCTCAAGCTGCATTTACTCCCCCAGAGATTAAAGAGATGGGAGAATTTGCCGAGGCTGATGTCAACATCTTGCCTGGCGAAGCGGTGATCGATGAGCACAGTCAGAACCAAATGGATGCCGACAATGATAAGAATGTGCTTAAAAATGTCGAGACGATCCAATCCTATGCGGCACGTCCCAACGCAGGGAAGCCGCGGCAGTTACATATCAGGTTTTTGGTTTCTCCGACGGAACTGATTGAGGAGGCGGGTGCTGTTTCGGCCTTGAAGCTGGTGCAAAATGATCTTTTGATGGACGACAGGGGCCAGTTAAAGCCGGTCGCCACGGATCGGGAAGAAGTGATTCCCACGGGCCTGGTTTTCCGGTCCGTGGGCTATCGGGGTCAGCCGTTACCCGATGTCCCTTTTAATGAGAGTTGGGGGACGATTGCCAATGAGGGTGGTCGAGCGGTTGATGCGTCCGGTCAACAGGTCGTGGGACTGTACACAGCAGGCTGGATCAAGCGCGGTCCCAGCGGTGTCATCGGCACCAACAAAACCTGTGCTCAAGAAACGGTCGGGTTGATGATGGAAGATTTGCAGGCAGGGCGTTTGTTCGAACCGGCAGACCCCGGGGCAGACAGCGCGCTTGAGCTGATCCGCTCTCGGCAGCCAGATTTTGTGAGCTTCGCTGACTGGAAAAAAATTGACGAGGCTGAGGTCTCTGAGGGGGCACGCCAATCAAGGCCTCGGGTCAAGATGACGCAAGTGACGGACATGCTCGATGTTGCCAGGTCCTAGCGCGTCTCTAATCTAACCCCGGGCATCACTGTTTCGAGGTAACTCTCCAGGGCCTCGGCTTGAAAGGGGGCTCGCAACGCAACGTTGACGAGCTCCGCGCCATGGTGATGATAGTCCAAAATCCGCTCAATGGCTTCAGAAGGTGTGCACAGCAGAGCGCCTGCGCTGATCCGTTCGGCTTGTGGTCCCCAGGCCGAGTGCAAGATCGCGCGTTCTTTTTTCAAGTCAGACGCGGTCAACCCGAGATGAAAACTGAGGTTCACTGAGCGTTCGATTTCCGCGGGATTGCGTCCCACCCGCTCGCACCAACGGTTTAGGGTCAAATTAAGCTCCCCGAATCGCGCGGGACTCACATAGGCTGCGTTCCAACCTGTCGCCTGCTCCGCAACGATCCGGAGTGTTTTCTTCTCGCCCAATCCCCCAATCCAGAGTGCAGGTGCTTTGGCAAGCGGCATGGGATTGTTGCTGGCATCCACGACCGAGAAATGTTTCCCTGCAAAGCTAGTCCTGGGCTGGGACAACATGCCCTTGATGATTTGAGCCGCCTCATCGAGCATATCGAGCCTGTTGCCGATCTTTGGGAATGGATAGCCATAGGCGGTAGCTTCCTGAACATGCCAACCAGCGCCGAGGCCAATTTCAAACCGACCATTACTGAGATGATCGAGGGTTGCAGCAGCTTTGGCCAGTAGCGCGGGATTCCGATAGCCGACATAGAACACCAAACACCCTAGTCTTGCGGTGCGAGTCTCTGATGCAAGGGCACCGAGCAGTGCAATCGCTTCGAAGTGATCTTGACTGCCACCCGCTGGAGGAGCCTCGTAGAAATGGTCCCACAAAGAAATCCAATCCGCGCCTTGTTGGTCGAGCTTTGTCCAAAGTTGTCTGAGCTCCGTGATGGATAGATTTTGTTGGCCAATGTGAAAGCCTAGTTGCAGTGCCATAGGGGTCTCGATTCTAGTTGGTGGCTTTTGTTGACAGCGAGGACAGCAGCGCTTGCGGGGACGGTGCTTGGTCCCAATCCTTATGGGCAGCGAGCCGTTGATACACATCAGCCGCCGCCTGATGAAATCCGGGCGTGGCGCCGACCGCCTTAAACGTATCAGCAATCTCATGCATTTCCCCAATGAAGCGCCAGGCTTTCGACGATGTGTTGGTCATACTTTGTAGCCAGCGCTCGTTCTGGTGCGGCCCAATGGCCTCGGCCAATTCGTCTCGAACGCCGTATTGCTCTGCGACATTTAAAATCTCTGCGCTGAGCGCGGCGCTGCCTTTACTGAAGGCGGCAAACACCATTTTTAACGCACTGGCATCACCAAGCGTCGCGGAAACAACGTTTGCGCGCAACGGTGAATGGATGAGCAAGGTTTCGATGTTTGGGGCAAACTCCCCTGAGAGATGTAGTGTTGTCCTTGCGGGATTCTGATCTTCTGGCCAAACCGGCCCGCCAATGACGCTGCCATCGATCAGTTGAATCTGATGCGCTTCGAGCAAGCGCTGGATATCAGCCAGTTTTGTGGGAGAAATCGCATTGGCCTCAAGAAAGAGTCCTTGAAAGCCCGATTTGCAGACTTGGTCTGCCACGGCTGTAGCGGCGTCTGGCGGACAAATGCTGAGGATCAGCTCGACCCTGCCGACGAGCTCAGCCAGGGATTGGCAAGGCGTTAGCTTTGCGCGGTCAGCCCGGGCTCGGGTTTGGTCACTGCGCCCTGGGGCGAGCCAATAGACCGTGTGGCCGGATTGCGTCAGGCACGCGCCGACAGCGGCTCCCATAGCGCCGGGATGGAGTAGACCTATCTGCATAGAAATCTCCTAGTTGTTTGCCGCAGCACGAATTTGAAGCCAAAGACGACGTCTGTGGTCCTAGAGTCCGTACGTCATTGTGTCTTTTGAGGGATGCCTCAATCCAACCACTGATGCTTGAGGCGGCGGCTCGCTGTGTGTGTTTTGAAGGGGCTTCATGTGCCGGCTCGTGGCGTGACAATGGGGAAACGTCGTTCGAACTGATCCATTAAACCCCGAAATGTGATCAACAGGTTGGCATCCCCCTCAAGTTTGAGCTTCTGGTCATTGATCAGCGCTATCGGGTCTGCAAGGCCGAGAATGAGCTGTTTGAAGGTTGCCTCGCTCGATTCAATGGTCAGGCCTGACTTCTCGTCACTGCGATTAAAGTGAGCGTGGAGTACGCCGTTCTCGATTTCGATGAGCACAGGTTCGGCATCCGTGAGTGTTAAGTTCATGCTCATCGGGTGGCTGGCTGCCTGAAGGCCATTGAGCCGCACCCCCATCGCCTCGAAGATATTGGCCAGTGGCATGCCTTGGGCCATGCCCGCACTGGGCCCAAATTTACTACCCTTCGGGAGTCCCTGCCGCAATTCTAGCGCGCCGCAAAGATAGAAATTCCGCCAGGGCCCAGACTCTGCTTGGTAACCCATTTGCTCATAGGCATCAGCCAGCATGCTGCGCGCAGGCAAATGATCTACCTCGGCAAAGACCAAATGATTGAGGACTTCTGCAACCCAGCGGTAGTCGCCGTCAGCAAAACACTGTTGGCAGCGTTCCATGATGGCGTCGCTACCTCCCATAAATTCCACGTAGCGGAGTGCGCGTTGCCGAGGTGGGTGTGCATCCAAATTGGCTGGATTGCCATCGAAGAACCCAAGGTATTTGACATAAACCGCTTTGGCGTTGTGTTTTAACGTGCCGTAGTAGTCTCTGCAGTGAAATTCTTGCGCGAGACTGGCGGGCAACTCTATCGACTCGGCGATCTCATCAGGACCCAAGCCGAGATTTGCCATTCGCAGGGTTTGATCGTGGATGTAACGGTAGAGATCCCGTTGTTTTTTGAGGTAGGTGATCGCATCAACTTGGCCCCAGGTGGGCCAGTGATGGCTTGCAAAGGTCAGCTCCAGGCGTCCACCAAATCGGTCGATGGACTCTTGAATTTGTTTTGACCAAGCCATCGCGTCGCGCACCTGGGCACCTCGTGGTGTGTAGATGTTGTGCAGGTGATGGGAGGTGATCTCGGACATGCAGAGCGCTTTAAATTGTGGAAAGTAAAAGACCATTTCGGCCGGCGCCTCTGAGCCCATTGTGAGTTGGAACTCAATATCGATGCCATCGATTTGGCGGGTTTCCGTGTTGGTCGTAATAATATCGGTCGGCACAATAAAGCCTGTACTCCCGAGCGCGAGGGCCGCACCAAGGCCCGTGGTCACAAAACCAGCCGGTGATGCTGGCAAGAGGTTGCCATACATATAGGTTGCTCGCCGGCCCATGACGTTTCCGGCCAGTACATTCTCGTTGAGGGCTTCGTCAACAAAATCCAGGGGTGCGATGACTTGGACGCGACCCGATGAAACCGATGCTTGATCGGTCACCCCCAGAATGCCAGCAAAATGGTCGACGTGACTGTGGGTGTGAATGACCGCAACGACCTCGCGATGGCCCAAATGTGCATTTGCCAGTTTCAAGGCGGCACTCGACGATTCCGAACAGGTCAGCGGATCAATGACAATCCAGCCGGTCTCGCCGCGCACCAGAGTCATGTTGGCAATGTCAAAGGACCGAATTTGATAAATGCCATCGGTTACCTCAAATAGCCCATGATGCTGAGCGTTGAGTTGCGCTTGTCGCCACAGTGAGGGATTGACCGTATCTGGACACTCATCGGTTAAGAAGTCAAAAGCGGTCAGGTCGAGTGCTGAGCGCTCAGCGTCTTGATGCGCAATACGCAAGGGCTCAAGGCTCGCGATAAATCCGCGTCGGGCGTTATCAAAGCTTCTGACGTCATCAAAGGGAAGCCTTGCCCTCACTTGGTCTTGATGTCGGGTGGTATGATGGGTCGCGGGTTTTGGTTCTTGGTCAGGGGCTGAGAGGGGTTGATAGTCAGTCATGCCAGGGCCTTGATGTTGAAGGGGTCGAAGTTTGCAACCTAACACAACTGCTGGCGGGCTTCACGATCTCGTGAGAGATTAAGCCGCCATTGGAGCATTGAGAGCGGGGAAGCCTCTGGTCGACGGGCCACATCAATAAAGCAGACATCAACAAAGCAGACATTGATCAAAGTCAGGAGCGGACAGATGAGTGATCGGAGCCAGTACATCATTGGAATCTTAGTGTCGCTGATGATTGCTGCTGCTTATCTCTATTTTACCGAAGACCGAGAGCGAGCAGCGCCTAATCCGGATGCAATCCCTGAGCCGCCCGTGGCCAATGCGCTCCCAAGCTCAGTAGAGTCGGTATTGCTTGAGTCTCCTGCCTCTGACCTGGTGCCAGCTCCGTCCCACCCAGCCCCATCCCTCACAAGGGAGCCTCCGATCCCTGATGTTGCTGATCCGCAAAGGCTCGATCGAGAGGTTTCTGAAGATGTCCTCGAGACGCCCAGGATACAGCCAGAATCGGAACCTCCCACTCCTCAAAATACTGAGCCGTTAAGCGGAGCGGCCTGAGCCTCACAGGCTGGCATTGTGCTGTGCTCAGAGATTAAGCCGAGCAGTGTAAGGTGTGATTGAGCGGGTTCGATAGCTCAGTAGGTGGCCATGCATCGTCAATCTTGCGTTAATAATGTATGTCGGGTGCCGAGGTGCGGCTTGAGAGGAAGCGCTTCGGGAGGCGCTGGCTCGGCGCGATGCGCTCGCATCGAGAGTACTTGGTCGTCGGTCTTCCGCTAGCCCTGAATGACGCGTTCTTGATCTAGAAGTCGTGCAGCAATTAAGCAAATCCCGAGGCTTGTGGCCACGGTTGAAGCGAAAGAGAGGAAATAAGCAGCGAAGGCAACGGGCTCTGCGCCAAGTAATTCTTTGATCATCAAAGACTGCCCAAGAATCGGAACGAGATACATCCAAAGGCTTGTGGTGACGGGGTAAAACTGCAGAACGAGACTGGGGACCACTGGAAGAATCACCAGGATCCCAATATAAGACTGCGCGTCTTTAAATGACTTTGCAAAAAGACCGAGCAAAAGCTGCAAGCTGCAGGCCAGTAGCGGAACCGGCAAGATTGCGAGCACGAGCAGTGGGATTTGACTCTTTGCTAAGCTAAACCTGAGGCCCAATTCATCCAAGGGCAGAGCCAGCATCGTCCATAGGCAAAGGATTAGGGTAATCACCATGCCAACCGCCGATAAGGTGCTTGCAGCTAACCACTTACCAAATATCAGCTTGAGGCGAGGGACGGGATTAATCAGTAGCGGCTCTAGGCTGCGGCGTTCCCGCTCGCCGGCTGTGGTATCAATGGCCAGTCCGAGGCCGCAAACGAATGCAGCCATCAGCACGTAGATTGGAATGTAACTGAGTAGGTTTGCAGCGCGTTGTTCTTCGCTGGCAATATCTTCATTTTTAGGTTGCACGCCTTGGATCAAACGGGGTGATATGCCCCGGCTGATCAGGCGTAGCGCATTGAGTTCGCTGCTATAGCTCCTGATCAGCTGCCTGACTCGGGACACCGTCGCCCGGGTATCGTTGCGTGAGCCATCGTGGATCATCCCGACCCGTGTGAGTTCAAAGGCAGCCATGGACGCCTGGTAGTCAGCCGGTATCTCAAGAACCAGATCGACGGATTTATCGCGAATGGCTTGCTCTGGATCGTCGCTGAAGGCGGTCACTTCGATCCCATTTTCAAGCAAATGTTGGATGAGCGCAGGCGCATATTCTCCGCCAATCACAGGGAGCTCGATGGCTTCCTTTTTAGTGTTTTGCTCGATCATCAACGTCATCAGACCGTAGATGAAAAGTGGCGCCAAGAAGGGGAAAAAGAAACTCGAAAAGAGGGACCTTCGGTCTCTGAGGCCGTCGATCATTTCTTTTTGGTACAACGCACGAAGAAGGTTCATAAACGGGCTGCTCGCTCAGAAAGAGTGACGAAAGCGTCTTCTAGGTTTTCTTCTCCAGCACTTTCTCGAATAGCATCGGGGACGCCCTGGGCAACGACTTGTCCTTCTGCAATGATCACGATTTCGTCGCAGAGCCTCGAAACCTCGTGCATGATGTGGCTCGAAAATAGGACGCAGAGACCTAACTGCCTTAACTCGTTGATTAGCTCACGGACCTTTCGTGTGGTCATGACATCGAGACCGTTGGTTGGCTCGTCAAGCACAATATTATCGGGGCTGTGGATCAGAGCCCGTGCCAGACAGACTTTCATACGCTCGCCCTGGGAAAACCCCTCGGTTCGTCGGTCGGCGATCGTCTGCATATCGAGCATACGGATCAGTTCATCGCTGCGCTGCTCGAGAACATCGGGTGATATTCCATGCAACCGACCAAAAAAAGCCATATGCTCACGAGCGGTTAACCTGGCGTAAAGGCCATGACCATCCGGGAGCACGCCGAGCCGGGCCTGGGCTTTGAGCCGTTCAAGGCTGACGTCTAACCCGTCAATCTTCGCCCATCCAGTGTCGGGTTTCAGCAGGCCGTAGAGAATTCGAAGACTTGTAGATTTCCCGGCGCCATTGGGACCCAGCAATCCTGTGACCTTGGCATTTTGGGCAGAAAAGGAAACCCCATTGAGGGCTGTGACCTCGGCGAAAGATTTTCTGAGTCCTGAAACCTCAATCATGAAGTGCTTCCTCGTCAGAGTCTCCTGCGAATGGGCCCGCATGGCTCGTAAAAAAAGGCCGAGGTTCAATGGAGCGTGTGCAGGTTGTATCGAGCTCCGGGTTCGATAGGTCGTCGAGGAACGTTTCGATCAGATCTGGCATGCAACCCAGGTGCCCGACACCATGGGTGCCGCCTAGGATCTCAATGTGCTGAGCCGCTGTTAATGACTTCATTGCTTCTTTGGCGTAGCTTGGCGGGGTGATCGGATCTAGGGTGCCAGACATTAAAAGCGCGGGTGTATCCGACCGGAAGGGTTCAAAATACTCCGGGCCGACGGCCTGATGCGGCCAGAAACCACAGATTTCGATCAGCAATTCTTGCAGGGCGTTATCGAAGATCTCACCGTGTTGTATGGATTCCATCTGAGTCATGTCCTCGCTGCAAAGGACAGAGGCCATCATGCCCAGACTGATACCTGATGAAGGAGATTCTGGATTTAATACAGCGCCCATTCCGAGCAAGACCTCAAGTCGGCCTTCGGCGGCCTCGCTGATCGCAAGCGGTACGAGCTGACGCAAGCCGCGACTATACAGGGCGCTTCGCAGCAACCGATTAATCAGTCTGGGGTCGGGTTTGGCAAATGATCGCTCGCCCGTTAACGGATCAATGGCTAACAAATCTTGGTCAAGGTCGCGCAAAAAGGCTTCGGCTTGTTCGAGTTTTTGCTGGAGGTTTGGAAAGGCACTCTGGCAGCTGGGGTTTGATTGGCACTCTCTCTCGATCAGTTGAAAGGCAAGGTCTGCGTCTAAAGCGACACGCTCGGGGATCAGCATGTTTGTTGGCGCGACCGCATCGAGTATTAAACTTCTGACCGAAGTTGGGTACTGTCGAGCATAAATGAAGGCCATCCGCGTTCCGTAGGAGATGCCAAAGAGATTAAGCGCGGGATAATCTAAGTGCTGGCGGACAAATTCCAAGTCAACGGCGGCATTGCGACTGGTGTAGTGGGTTGGGTCGGCATCAAGATGAGCTAAGCATTCTCGAAGGGCTGCTATTTGAGCTGCAAGGGCCTCTTCCACAGAGGCGGTCTGAGCCTCCAAAGACTCAAGCACAGGGTCTAAGTGTTCTGAGCAAGCAAGGGAGCTGGAGCTTCCCGTACCTCTTTGATCGATGATCAAGAAGTCTCGGGTCTTGCGAAGATTCTCAAAGCGGGCCGACCAGTCGGGAGCTACCTCGATGGCCGACTGTCCGGGTCCGCCTGCGAGCAAGACGATGGGATCAGCGACGCGCTCCCTTGTTGTCGCAGGTAGAACAACGACCGACAAGGTCATCATTCGCGGGTTGTCGCCCTCTGCCTCGGGTACTTCAATCTCCGCGCAGAGCGAAGCCGGTTCATAGGCTATCACGTCGGGATGACGCTCTGGGTTGCAGGGCGACAGTGGGGTCATTTCGTCCGCTATGGAAGTGGCCAGTGTCCCCCATAGGCCGATTAGGAGGACTATTTTAGTGAGGGTGTTCTCTAATTTGGCGGCGAGCGCTGTCATGGTGAGATTCTATAACAAGCTAAGATACTTCCGGGCTGTTTTGATCGAAAACATCCATAAAAATTTTTCATTGCGCGAAGTAGAGACAAGCGGTGAGCAATTAACAGCGCAAAGTTTCAGTGCGGTTGCCATCTTGGGTGTTGGCCACCCAAGATTTGCCGAGAGATCAAGCGACTAGGTTCTGTGCTTTGGCTGCTTCGTTGCGGACCAACTCTGGTGATCCCAGCAGCTGCCGGTTAGCGCCGATCCGTTTGAACCAATAGTGGAGGCCCACAAGGTCGGTGAAACCCATGCCGCCATGAACCTCGGTACTGGTTCTTGCGACGAACTGGGCGACTTCGCTAAGGTGAGCTTTGGCATGACACGCAGTGACCCGCGCATCGTCGCTGGCCGTCGCCATTGCATGGCCGGCATACCAAACCAGGGAGCGACAAGGCTCAAGTTGGGAAGCCATCTCGGCACACATGTGCTTGACCGCTTGGAATGATGCGATGACGCGATTGAACTGCTCGCGTTGCATTGAATAGGCAACGGCTTGATCCAACATGCACTGGGCTGCGCCTAGTGAATCGGCGGCTTGAATCACTCGGCCAGCGTCAACACCAGCCCGCAGACACTCTGGATCCTCCGAGATTAGGTGCGCGGCGGCTTGATCGAGCTGTAGCTCACAAATTGTTCGAGTTTTATCGATGGTCGTCAGCAACTTTCTACTCAAGCCCGAGTCTTCGCAGTTGACCCAATAAACGCTGTTGTCAGGACCATTGATGAGATAGCCATCGGCTTCGGCGTCAAGCGCAAAGAGGGCTTTGCCAGTTGCGGTGCCGTTAGCGACAGAAATTCCGGCATCGAGTCTCGACCCAATCGCCTCTGACAACGCTACCCCCATTCGATAGTGGCCCGCGGCAATATCCGCCAATCGATCGGTTTGGCCCGCCGCCATAAGAATGGTTGGGGCGATAATCGCGCTGCTTAGAAATGGCCCCGGAGTGATGTGGTAACCCAAAGCTTCAGCAACCACAACCGCATCCAACATACCGAGACCAACGCCACCGAGGCTCTCGGGAATAATGAGACCAGGGATACCAAGCTCCGATAATCCTGCCCAAGCTGTTGTGTCTTTGCGATCACCCGCTGCGACTGCTCGGATATGATCGAGAGGGACTTGCTCACCAAGAAATCGCGTGAGGCTGTCTTGAAGGAGTTTTTGCTCTTCTGATAATCCAAATTCCATTAGACCCCCGCTTGGGCAATTTTGGGTTCCTTGGGCATGCCAAGGCCTCGTTCGCTGATGATGTTCTTCTGGATTTGGGACGTGCCGCCACCGATGATCAAGCCCAAGAAATACATGTATTGATATTGCCAGGACCCGTTGCCCCGAAGGTAAGGATTGTCCCCATAGCTCAGCCCAATTTCACCCATCACATCAATCCCAAGGCATTCGATTTCATGGCGCAGCTCGGTGCCAATGAGCTTCACCACCATCCCGGCGAGCTTCGTGTCTTGGCTTTTATTGATCTTCGCTGAAAGAAGGCGCATATCGTTGTACTGCATGGCCATGACCCGGCCTTGAAGCTTGAGTAGGCGATCTCTAAAAATTGGGTTATCGATGACCCGCTCACCACTGATCGTCTCTTGCTGCATGAGCTTAACGACGCCGTTGAGTCTCGACATCGCCGCATCCGGGGGCGCGAGTGACCCGCGCTCATGGCCAAGAATGGCATTAGCAACCTGCCAGCCTTGGCCGCGTTGCCCAACGATTTGATCTTTTGGCACTCGAACGTCAGTAAAGAAAACCTCGTTGAAGTTGGCTGTCCCGGTCATATCGACCAGGGGTCTGACATCAATGCCTGGTGTGTTCATTTCAAAGAGCAGGAATGAAATACCCTGGTGCTTCGGCGCCTCGGGCTCAGTCCGGACCAGACAGAAAATCCAATCGCTGATGTGGGCTGTACTGGTCCAAATTTTCTGACCGTTGATGACCCATTCATCGCCATCCAATTCAGCGCGAGTGGTTAAGCTGGCTAAATCGCTTCCAGCCCCCGGCTCAGAATAGCCCTGACACCAAATGAGCTCGCCATGAATCGTTTTCTTAATGAACTGCTGCTTTTGCACTTCGGTGCCCATCTCAAGCAGCACGGGTGTGAGCATGCTGATGCCTTGGCCACTGAATCCTGTGTTCATTTGAGCCGCGCCAAATTCTTCGGCGATAATTCTTGATTGAATGATGTCAGGTTCTGCGCCATAACCCCCATATTCGGTGGGGATGGTGCGCGAATGAAAGCCGTTTTCGATCAGTTTCGCTTGCCATTGACGAACCTCCTCACTTTGAGGTCCCGCGCCAGGCTTAGGTTGATTGTCAAGGTTGTCTTGGATGAACGTTCTGACTTCGTCACGAAAAACGTCATATTCAGGACCGTAGGAGAGATCCATCGTGTATTCCTTAAAGCGTCATTGAGCCTAGAAGGCTATCACATTTTGACTTCGAGGCAACGACTTGCGCCCCTCGCTCAAGGCTTGGATTCAGCAGTATAACCCGGTCACCGCAGACCAAAATTCGGTCTGTCCTGGCTCACGAATACCCGCTTGGGTGCTGCTGACTCGGGTCTGTGCAACCACGAGTTCATGCTGACGAGAAATCGAAAGATGTTGCCCGAGCAAACCTCTGGCACTGATAAGGTCTTCTGGGGCGGCGGGGAGCAGGGCTCGCTCGATAATTTCAGGGCTTCCGGGAACTTGGTGCGTCTTCGCCCTGTTCGTCCACCAGAGCAGACTCCAAGCCGGGTTCGTGCTGTTGCTGGGGGTTTCGAGTTGATCGAGATAGCTGGATTCCACCAGGGACTCAAACAGTAATCCGTCGCCGATTGCGCGTAGGGTTTGGGCGGTTGTGTAGATTGCTGAGAAAGCGTGACCCGCTCGGTCAGCAGTCCGCGTGCGCCAGGTCATGTCACTGAGACCCAGTGGTTCCAGCAGCCACTGTTCAGTGATAGCTTGGAGGGATAGGCCCGTTTGGATTTCGAGCGCTTCTTTGAGTTTTTGATAGGCGACGTTGTTGTAGGCCCAGTCTCGACCGATGACCCCATCCTGTTTGAGCCTCTCATCCATGCCCGTTGTCATGTTCATCAGAATCTCGACAGTCAGGCTGGCTTCATCAAGTTTAGAGAGCTGTGTCCATTCCGGGGTCAGAATATGATTCATCGCGTCGTAGCGTTCTAGAAAATACCGGTTTTCGGCAATTGCGATCAAAATAGAGAGAATGCCTTTTTGGACCGCAAAAACATCAATGGGATGCTTAACAAACGTACGATCAAAAACGACTTTGCCGCCCTGACTGATTGAAATCTGCGCTGTGTTTTGCGCCCTGCAGAGTTGTTCGAAATCAGCGATCTGACTCATTGACCCACTGCATCCTGCTGACCGACGCTTAAAATCATTGATCGCAGTATTTCCAGCGGGATTTTGGGCTTGCGGTTAAATGTTAGCAGCCCGTTGATTTCCTGTTGAACATCGGTGAATTGAGTCCAGACGAACCCATCGATTGCGGGTGTGGCGGCGATTGCAGCAAGTAGGGCCTCGGTTCGTGCGGTGAGCTCTGTGACGGTTGTGGGCAGGTCCCCATAAGCAAAAGGCGCATCGTCCATCAGCGCCTCCGGGGTGATTAGCCCGATGCCTCCGCATTCGGTCAGTAAAATTGGTTTGCCCCGGGGATCCGCGCCGGGCAAAGCGCCGACACGAGGTTCTGCACCGTCGTGTACCGGGCCACTGGGCTGCTCGATCAGTGCTTGCAGTCGAGATGCCAGAGTTTGCTCAGTCGTATCGTAGAGGTGCAACGTCCATAGATCACCCGTTGAGTATTCCCAACCATCATTACCGATCACTGGCCGAGAAGGGTCAAGTGCTTTGGTGAGATGAAAAATAGCATCGACGAAATGCCGTTGCTCAGGGCGCTGGCGCTGATTCCAAACGCCCCAAGATTCGTTAAAAGGAACCCAGCCAATGATGCTCGGGTGGGCTTGATCTCGCTCAATGATCGATATCCATTCGTGGGTTAGGTCGTGGATCAGGGCCGTTGAAAAAATGCGACCCGAGGGCATTTCGTTCCAAACGAGCAAACCCAGTTGATCGGCCCAGAATAGATAGCGAGGATCTTCAATTTTCTGGTGTTTTCGAACCAGATTAAAGCCCATGGCCAAAGTCAGCTCGACATCCCTCTTGAGGGCTTCATCAGAAACCGGGGTGTACCAGCCTTGCTCAAAATAACCTTGATCAAGAATCCCGCGAACGTATAGCTTCTCGCCATTGAGCTGCAGCTTACCCCTGTCAATATCGATGGTTCGCAGCCCGGCATAGCTTAAAACTTCGTCGCCCAGGATCTGATCTTGATAAATTTGGAGCGTGATCGGATAGAGGTGAGGATCTTCAGGACACCAGAGCCTGGGATCTGGCACATCGAGGTTGATAACGACTTCAGACCGTAAGGCGCAGTTTTTCGTTGAGCTGATGGATTGGTCTTCGCCTTGATGCAGCGTGACGGTGACATCGGCCTCGCTATGCTCGGAGAGCCTCACAGTGATTTGAAGGCGTTGCTCGGATCGGTGGTAGCGATAGCCCACATGGCAAATGCGTAACAAAGAAGCGGGCTCTAACCATACCGTTTGCCAGATACCAGTGATGCCGTCGTAATCAATTGGCCAGCGTGTATCGCCTGCTTGCTTGCCCCGGGGTTGCTGCCATGACGTGGTGTCGCTGACTCGAATGACGATGAAGTTGTTGTCGTTATCAAGGAACGGCTTGATGTCGCCTTGGATTGGGGTGTATCCCCCTCGGTGATCAAGCAGGTGCTGACCATTAATCCAGACCGACGTTGCATGATCAGCGGCCCCGATATTGAGTAAAATCGCGTCACTGTTCCAGTCGATCGCCGGCAATGCTCGGCAGTACCAGACGGTTTTGCAGTTCTCAATCGGGGCAATGCCGCTCGCCTGACTCCCCGCAGCGAAGGGGACTGTGATTGGGTCGCCCTCTGAAAAGCCCTCGAACCAATGCTGTTGTAAGCCAAGGTCGTCTGGGTCCGAGCGAAACCTCCAAGTCCCGTTTAAATTGAGCCATTCATCGCGAACAAAATTGGGTCGGGGATACTCCGGTCGGGGCTGCACATGAATGCCGGATGGGTCGTTGTCTGAATTCATGATGGCAGTGTATCAGGTTGCGATCTGAGGATTGAGTCTGCTTGTTAATTCTGTTTTGATGCCCCGATGACAGATAAACAAATCAACGGGTGGCGGGTTGAACCTGGCGCGCTGAGGATAGCGTTACGGTTTGATGACTTTAAATCAGCGTTCGCTTTTATGCAGGCAACAGCGGAGCTTGCCGAGTCAATGAATCATCATCCGGAATGGAGCAATGTTTATAACCTTGTGGAGATTACACTGACGACTCACGATGCGGGCAATGCCCTGACCGATAAGGATTATGCCTTGGCTGCAGCGATCGTGGAGCTGCCCGCTTTTAAGAGAGCTACCCTCGAGGGCTCATGAAGTTAGATCCGAGAAGCACTGATTTTAGATGGACGCAAACCAAGGGGCCCTACCAAGTTTTGAGCGCTGACGCAGCAAAGCGCTGGAACGCCCAGGGCTGCTTTTTGCTCAAAAATGCGATTCCGAAGACTGCGATAGACGCGCTACTCAAGGATGCCGATGGCCTCGAAGCCGCGCGTGAGCAAGCATTGCGGGATGAGCACGAAGGGCATTTCTACATTAATCGAGCAGATGAAATCACTTTTACCATTCACATTGTAAAAGTTTCTCAGGCTGCTCGGGATTTTGTCCATCAACCGATATTTGCGGGGTTAGCGGCTGACTTGGTTGGGCCGGATGTGCGGCTGTACTGGGACCAGCTGGTCTATAAAAAACCGGAGACTCCTCAGGAATTTCCCTGGCATCAAGATAACGGTTACACCTATGTGACCCCGGAAAACTATCTGACTTGCTGGGTACCCCTGACACCTGCAACCATTGATAATGGCTGTCCTTGGGTGGTTCCGGGAGTCCATCAAAATGGGACCTTAAAACACTGGGTCACAGATCTGGGCTACCAATGCTTGACCGATGACGATGAGGCAGCGCTCGGCCCCATGGCCATCGAGGCAGATGTGGGAGACATTGTGGTGTTTTCCTCACTCACGCCGCACCGAACAGGTCCCAATCTGACAGCGGATGTGCGTAAAGCGTACATCGTGCAATTTGCACCTGATGGAGCTGTTATGCATCCTAGGCAGTCCGACGAAGTGCTTTTTCAGATCGACCCCGAGCGACACTTTTTCGTGTCTAAAGAAGGCAGGCCCTGGCGAGATTCTAAATAGTAGAGACCCACCGCAAGTTCGTCGAATCAACTTGCACTGGCGCTGTGTTCATTAGAGACTGGGCAAATTCATAACTTATCAATATTGGAGTGTTCAATGGCTGTATCAGTAGGGGACCCGATCCCAAACGTCACAATCAAGACAATGGGCGAAAAGGGGCCAGAAGATTTAAACACAGGCGAGTTTTTTGCTGGAAAAAAAGTGGTTCTGTTCGCCGTGCCCGGCGCTTTTACGCCAACATGCAGCGCCGCGCACCTACCAGGATTCGTGGCGAATGCCGATAAGATTTTAGCAAAGGGCGTTGATGCGATCGTTTGCTTGAGCGTCAACGACGCCTTTGTGATGAGTGCCTGGGGCCAAAGTCAAAATGCTGAGGCTTTAGTGATGGCCGCTGACGGTAATGGAGAGTTCACAACGGCCATGGGCTTGACCCTCGACGGCTCGGGGTTCGGGTTAGGGCATCGCTCCTCCCGTTATGCGTTGATTGCTGAAGATGGCAAAGTCACCGTCTTGAATGCTGATCAGGGTGGTGCTTTTGAGGTCAGTTCCGCTGAGAAAATACTCGAGGCGCTTTGACGAACGCTTAAACTCGCGGCTTTTTTGTCCAGGGTTCCAGTCTCCATTTGGCAAGGAGAAAGCGGACTCTGTGATGAAAGGCCTGGCGCCTGCCAGCTGCTGAGTTCCGAAACAAGCGCGGGTAGTCTGATCCTAATTATTAGGGACGACCTGTTTTAAGAATAGGGCTCTCATTCAAGCGGGCCACCGTGCACCCATCAATTGTTCCTGTGGGGTACATGCTCCCAGGGGCGGCCCGCCGACTGACGCTTGAAACCTCGACGCTGACCGATGCCGGAATGGCCGACGTAAAGAGCTCCGATTTCTCTAACAGCGAAAGCGCAAATGTTCGCCCGAGGGTCTAGGCCAGGATCACAGAACTGCGCTGATTAGAGCGTCAGGGAGGCTGCATGCTTGAATCGTTTGTAACCTGGACCCTGTTGGCAGCGCTCATGCAAGCGGTTCGAACCGCTGCCCAGAAAACATTGAATCAAACGGTCTCTGTTCAGAGCGCGACCCTCGTTCGTTATCTATTCGGATTGCCATTTGTTGTGATCTACGGGGCTTTTTTGCTGGAGTCCTCAGTCATTGACCGTGTAACTGGGATTTTTTTTGTGAAAGTCCTTGTGGCGGGGTTGCTCCAGATCTTCGCAACCATGCTTTTGGTCTACCTTTTCTCCCTTCGCAGTTTTGCCGTGGGGAGTACGACGATTCGTTTAGAAATCGTGATCACCGCGGTCCTAGGAATAGTACTTTTTGCAGAGCCTATAGAGTGGATTGCGCTGGCAGGCATGGTGGTCTGTACCCTGGGTCTGGTGCGAGTTTATGCCAAGCCGGTTTCGGTTGGCGGCTGGATCCGCAGGGATGCGGTGATTGGTTTAGTGGCTGCCCTTGCGTTTTCATTGACGTCACTGCTGGTGCGAGATGCCAGTTTGGGTCTTGAGCTACCCTCACCCGTGACCGCGGCTGGCTTTACCTTGTTGTGCATGGTGATGCTTCAAACGGCGGTTTGTCTGGCGATCGTGACTTGGCAAAGACCTGCGGAGCTCAAGCAGGTGGCTCGGCAGTGGCGACTCAGTAGCTTCATTGGTCTAACGAGCGTCCTGGGGTCGATCGGGTGGTTCACCGCTTTCACTCTTGAAGGCGCCGCAGTGGTTAAAACCCTTGGCCAGGTGGAGCTAATTTTTGCGCTGCTCATTGCCTATTTTTTCTTCTCCGAGCGCCCCAGCGTTAAAGAATGGCAAGGCATCGGGCTGATGCTCTTGGGCATTGCGTTGGTCTTATTGGCGGAATTTTAATCACTCGGTGTCGCCGCCCAATTCGTGAAGTTGTCGGTGAAGCCGGTGATCGCTAGAAAGGTTTCGCCATCACTGCTAGATACTGGCAAAATAAGACCATGCGGGTGTAGCTCAGTTGGTAGAGTCCCAGCTTCCCAAGCTGGTTGTCGCGAGTTCGAATCTCGTCGCCCGCTCCAGTTTACCGATCTAGTTTGCAGTAGCAGGGAGAAGGCCGCGGATGAGTATTGGAGTGTGGACACCAAGCGTTGCCGAGCCATTGAATTCGGCGCAGCTTTTGATATTGGTCCAAAAATTACCGAAAGCGCCACTGGACCATCTTGATGGCCTGAACCTTGATGATTTTCAGGCCTATCGATCATGGATGAAGGCTGAGGCTTCTTTATGGGAGGCGGCTGAGGACTTGGAGGCTGAGACGAAGCATCAATTGATTCGATTCTTTACCTTGGCCGAGCGAGATTGGGTGGGTTGGGATGCGGGAAAAACAAGCCCGGTGATTCCTCTGGTGGCTGGACTAAAACGAATGGATCAATTCGATCCAGAGTTTCGGCGTTGGATTAAATCCAATACCGATAACCGCTATCTACCGAACGGTGCGGTGCTATAAAGGGTGCAGTGCTATACTGATCGTTTTGCTTGGAGCAGATCACATGAGGATGGCTGAGGTTCAGCGTGACACCCTAGAGACCCAAATCAGTGTGCAACTGAATTTAGACGGGACAGGGAATCGACGATTTGCAACGGGAATCCCCTTTTTAGAGCACATGCTTGATCAAATTGCGCGTCATGGCTTGATTGATCTCGAGATCGAGGCCAATGGTGATCTTGAGATTGATGCCCATCACACGGTAGAGGACATCGGTATCGCTTTGGGTCAAGCCTTCGCCAAGGCTGTGGGGGATAAGAAAGGTATTCGACGCTACGGCCATGCCTATGTGCCATTAGACGAAGCGCTTTCTCGAGTGGTGATTGATTTATCCGGTCGGCCGGGACTCAGTTTTAGAGTGTCTTTCAAACGAGCTCAGGTCGGTGAATTTGACGTTGACTTGTTTCATGAGTTCTTCCAAGGGTTCGTTAATCATGCCCTCGTCACACTCCATATTGATAACCTTCATGGTGATAACGCGCATCACCAGATTGAAACCGTGTTTAAGGCCTTTGGGCGTGCCCTTAGGATGGCGCTAGAGACGGATGATCGGATGAAGGATCAATTGCCTTCCACCAAAGGTCTGCTCTGAGTGCTTACCGTCATACCGGCCATTGATTTAAAAGATGGCGCTGTTGTGAACCTCAAGCAAGGCAAGTTCGATGCCTCAACGGTTTACAGCACAGATCCTCTAGAGACAGCAGCGCGTTGGGTCAATGAAGGTGCCTCACGATTGCATATCGTCGATCTCGATGGCGCGCTCGAAGGATCGAGCGTAAGCCGAGACATCGTCAACGAGATCGCAGCAACGTTTCCTGATCTTACCCTCCAACTGGGTGGGGGTATTCGTTCCCAGGCGATTGTTGAGTCCTACCTAGAGGCCGGTGTTGATTATCTCGTTTTGGGGACCAAGGCGGTTCAGGACCCGGAGTTTGTTGGCGAGATGACCCGGCGATTTCCTGGAACAATGGTCATCGGCCTTGATGGCCTGCACGGCAAAGTGGCCATTCAAGGCTGGAAAGCGGTGACGGACCACTCGGTGGTTGAGTTGGCGAAACGGTTTGAAAACGAAGGGGTGTCGGCCATCATTTATACGGACATCAGTAGAGACGGCATGATGGAAGGTATCAATTTTGAAGGAACCGTCGCGCTGGCCGATGCGGTGTCTTTACCGATTATTGCGTCCGGCGGGGTTAATCAGTTATCCGATATTGCGCAATTGGCGGCCTTACCTGGACGTGATTCAGGGGGTGTTCAGGGCGTCATTACGGGGCGCGCCATCTACGAGGGCACCCTTGATCTGAAGGCAGCGTTTGCCTTGACGGCGGGCCGATAGCCCTTAAAGCCTGTCGATCGATTTGTCTTTGTTTGAGAGAATGTTGATGCCCTTGAGAAGGGTGAGCGCCTCACGCAGCTGGAAATCGTTGGCGAAGGATTCCTCGGGTTGGGTGGAGTCGTCCTCCGAAGCATCGCCTGTTGTTGGTGCGTTTAAATGACCCGGGAGGTCTTTTTCCTTTAGCCTAAAGGGGTTGGACTTGATTTTCGTAACGGTTGAGCGGTCGATCCAAAGATCTGGGACAATACCCTCGGCTTGAATGGACCGACCCAGGGGCGGGAAATAAAGCGCTGTGGTGAGTTTGATGGCCTTATCGCTGGTCAGCTGCAGCACAGTTTGCACAGAGCCTTTACCGAAGGTTCGGGTTCCCATGATAATGGCTCTGCCATGATCCTGAAGGGCGCCGGCAACGATTTCCGAGGCTGACGCAGAGCCCTCGTTGACCAAGACCACGAGGGGCACCCCTTCGAGTACGCTCGATTCGCTAGCGCGATATGTCATCGCCGCATTTTCCAAGCGACCTTCCGTATAGACAATGAGCCCTTCACGAATAAAGAGGTCGGACAGCGCGACGGCGGCCTGGAGTACTCCTCCAGGATTGTTCCTTAGATCGATAATCAGGCCTTTAAGCGGGGTTGCTGATTCAAGTTTTTCAATCGCTGCGGCGACCTCCGATCCCGTGTCAGCTTGAAACTGGGCGACCCTGATGTAACCGAAATAAGGTTCCAAGAGGCGTTGCCGAACACTGGCAATATTGATCACCTCGCGTGTCAGGGTGATCTCGATTGGATTAGACTCGCCTTGACGCACAACGCTTAACGTGACGGTGCTGCCGGGTGCACCTCGCATAATTTCGACCGCTTCGCTGACGCCCATGCTACGAATGGATTGCCCCTCGATTTGTACAATGAGGTCTCCCGGCAGAATGCCCGCTTTGGCAGCTGGGGTGTCGTCGATGGGGGTGACCACCTTAATCAACCCCTCTTCGGTTCCTATTTCGATGCCTAGCCCACCGTAATTGCCGGTCGTGCTTTCTTGCAACCGCTCAAAAGTTTTTGAATCTAAAAACGCTGAATGAGGGTCCAATTGATCGAGTAATCCCCTGATTGCGTTGTTCAGCAGGGTTTTGTCATCGACGTCTTCGACATAGGCTTTTGAGATTCGATCAAACGCCTCGGCAAAAATTCTGAGTTCTTGAAGCGGTAATTGACCCAAAGTTGACGCAGGGGCTTCCTCGGGGGTTGGTTCTTTCGCAGTGAGTTCTTTGTTCGCTGACGGCTCTTTGTTCGCTGACGGCTCTGTTTCGGTCAGCGGGGCTGCAACAGAAGGGGGCTCTGAAATATCGGTTTCGCTGATCGCCAGGCCACTGGCTGCAAGTAGTAGCAGCATCACAATCAATCGTTGGTTCATCGTTCAATCCTTTAGGCAGACAAGAAGTGACTGGTCACTATCCCTTACGGCCGGGCATTGCCTTTGTATTACACCAAATGAGTGGGTCCACAGGCTGACCCTGGTCTCGAATCTCGAAGTAGGTGCTGGGCGAAGCTTGGCCGCCGCTTTGACCGACTTCTGCAATGGTCTGGCCTGCCAGGACCCAATCACCGACTTCCAGATAGATTACCTGATTATGACCATAGAGACTCATGAATCCGTCACTATGACGAAGAATCACCATCAGACCAAATCCGCGAAGCCAATCCGCAAAAACAACCCGACCATAATGCACCGCGGTCACTTTGGTCCCTGAAGGCGCGTCGATCACAAGGCCATCCCAGCGCACTTTGTTTTGGAAGCGTCGGTCGCCAAAGCGATGACGAATCGTGCCAGCCAAGGGCAGGGGTAGTTCACCCTTTCGGCTTTCGATGGATTGAAAATCAAGGGTGCTCGGGAATTCGATGAGATTTCGCCTAATCTGCTCGAGCAATGTCTGTAGATTGAGCGCATCGCGCTCGAGCGCATTGGTTCGGGCTTTTGAGGTGGCGTACTGAGCATCAAGTGCGCGCCGTAGATCGGAGAGCTCAGACCGTCTTTGCGTGAGTGTTTCAGAGGTTGATGCAATTTCGTTGACGGCTTGTTCGAGGGCACTTGATTCCTCGATGAGATTGAGCTCATTTTGAGCGAGTTCCGCCAAGGTCTGTTCAAACTCGGAGATTTGCGCGATGCGTGCTTTTGACAGATACCGGTAGTATTCAGAAATTCGAGACAATTGGTTGGGGTCTTCCTGATTCAGTAGCACCTTTAAAAGCCCGGTCTCTCCGAGTCGACTCGCCGCTATGATGTGTTCCCGGATATGCCCTTTTTGGATATCCCGGCGCTTGCTTAACGTTTTCTGATGTTCGGTCAGCATGTTGATTTGCGTTTGAGCTTGACGGGCGCTGCGCTCGGCGGCTCGCCGCTCTTTCAGAATGTTCGCGATGTCTTGATCGAGATCCTTAATTGACTGAGTTTTGTCATCACGTTCATTGCGCAGGAGATTCTGTTCAATGGCGACACGCTGAAGGACGGCTTTGAGTTCGCTCAACTCAGCCTCAAGGGCTGCCTCGTCGCGTTCCGCCTGGGTTGCTGTAGAGGATAGGGCGCCACCAAGCAGGCAGACTGCGATCAACCACTGTCTGCCAATAGAGTGCCAGCTGATCATTGGCCAGGCCCTCAAAAGCTTCAAGATGGCCTTCGTTCAGGGAGGGTGATCAAAGATTGCCCGAGCATATCTCGGGGTTGAGGGAGGTCCATGAGAGCAAGGATCGTCGGTGCGACATCACTCAGTACACCGCCCTCTTTAAACTCGACCTCCTTTGGGCCGATATAGATAATAGGGACTTCTTCGCTGGTGTGCGCGGTGTGGGGCTGGCCGGTCCTAGGGTCTGACATCTGCTCACAGTTACCGTGATCAGCTGTAATGAGTAGCTGGCCGCCTGAATCTTTGGCCGCGTCCGCCACCTTTTTTAAGCAAGCATCTAATGTTTCAACCGCTTGAATAGCGGCATTTAGGTTGCCGGTATGGCCAACCATGTCGCCATTGGCAAAATTACAAACGATAAAAGCGTAATCCCCTGAGCGAATAGCATTGCAAAGATGATCCGCCACGGCATGAGCGCTCATAGCCGGCGCAAGATCATAGGTTGCAACATCGGGGGATGGGATCAGGATGCGATCTTCCAGGGGGTAGGGTGTTTCTCGCCCACATGAAAAAAAGAAGGTGACATGGGCATACTTCTCGGTCTCGGCGATACGCAGCTGGCTGAGGCCCAGATGTGCGAGGTGTTCCCCCAGCCCGTTTTGGATCTCTTCTGGGGGAAACGCGCAAGGGACGCTGAGGGTATCGGAATATTGGGTAAAGGTGATGAAGCGCGAGAGTGCGGGTCGCTGAGGTCGTTCAAATTTATCGAAGTTTTCCTGAGTAAAAGCCTCAGAGATTGCTCTGGCTCGGTCTGAGCGAAAATTGATGAAAATGATTTGGTCGCCTTGCCGAACTTGGCCATCGGTCTGATCGGATCCAATGACCGTGGGCGCTAGGAATTCATCTGTTTCGCCACGCTGATAGGCTGCTTCTAATCCGGCGTGAGCCGTTTCAAATCGGTGGTCGGCTTGGCCTCGATGAATCAGGTCAAACGCTTTTTTGATTCGCTCCCAACGTTGATCTCGATCCATCGCAAAATACCGACCAACCAGGGTCGCAATCCGGCCAATTCCGAGATCCCTACAGTGTGCCTCGACTTTGGTGATCGATGCGGTCGCAGATTTAGGTGGGACGTCCCGGCCATCAAGAAACCCATGAATCTCTATGGCTTTGACGCCCCGAGCGGCCGCCAAGGATATAACGGCGTTGAGATGGTCTTCATGGCTGTGGACACCCCCTGGGGAGAGTAGACCCAGAATATGCAATGTGCGTCCGGTCTTTGCGAGATCATCAAAGCTGTTGATGAAGACTGGATTAGAGAAAAAACTTTTATCCTCGATGGCTTGATTGATCCGAGTAAAATCCTGGTGCACAACACGACCTGCGCCCAGGTTCATGTGGCCGACTTCTGAGTTCCCCATCTGACCCGCTGGGAGTCCGACGTCGATGCCTGATCCCGAGATTAAACTGTGCGCTTTCAGCGCATAGGTCTCGTCCAGAAAGGGTGTCGCAGCTTGAGCAATCGCATTGTCGGTCGGGTCAGATCGATGGCCGAAGCCGTCGAGCACGATGAGTGTTGTGGTGGGTACCGTAGGCATGTGATTGACTTTTTTAAGGTGAGAGGCAGTTTACCGGGATTGACGTCCTGATAAAACTGCGAGGCAGTTAGTGCCGCTCTCGTTCAGGGTGTATAATCGCCGGCGAGCGAATGAAAGGGTGCAAACGTTTTGCAGCAGGTCTTTGAATTTATTGGTAACCATCCGATTTTAGTCGGCGTTTTTATTGCGCTGGTGATTGCCCTGATTGTCACGGAACGAAAAAAAGGTGGTGAATCAATCAATGCTCAAACCTTGGTGCGGTTGGTCAACAAGGCGGATGCAGTCGTTATCGATCTTAGAGATAAAAAAGAGTTTTCCGCGGGACACATCGCGAGTGCCGTTAATCTACCCTATGCAAGCTTTGCCAACAGAACTGGGGAGTTCAATCAGTATAAAGAACGTCCGGTCGTACTGGTCTGTAAAATGGGCCAGCATTCGAGCGCGATTGGCGGCAAGCTGTTAAAAGAGGGTTTTTCTGACGTAAAGCGCCTTTCAGGGGGCATGACGGAGTGGATGGGTTCAAACCTTCCTGTCGTTAAATAGGATAATACTGTGAATGAAGCAATGCCCATTGTGACCCTTTACACCACGCGGTTTTGCCCGTTTTGCGTCCGGGCCAAAATGTTATTGGATTCGAAAAAAGTTGAATACCAAGAAATAGCCGTGGATTACGACGCTGAACAACGCCAAACCATGCAGCGTTTGTCTGGACAGCGTACCGTGCCGCAAATTTGGATAAGAGACCAACACGTCGGCGGTTGTGACGAGCTATATCAATTAGAGCGCGAGGGTGGGCTCGACACCCTGTTAGGAGTGAATCATGAGTGAAACAGAATCAGAAGCACAGGGACCGAAGTTTGCGATCCAGAGAATCTATTTGAAGGATGTTTCTTTCGAATCCCCAGGAGCTCCTGAGAGTTTTCGATCAGCACCAAAACCGTCGGTTAATTTAGACCTCAATGCTCGTCACGTGATGATCGAGGATAAACTTTGGGAAGTCATTTTGTCCTTGACCCTGACGGCTAAGGATGAAGCCGATAAAACGCTCTATTTGGCGGAAGTTCAACAGGCTGGTATTTTCTTAGTTGACGGAATGACTGAGGAAGGGCTTGACCAGATGCTTGCGAGCTTTTGTCCTAGCATTCTCTTTCCGTACGCAAGGGAAAGTGTCGATGCCCTGATCGTCAAGGGGAGTTTCCCCCCTTTAATGTTGGCACCGGTAAACTTCGATGCCCTCTACGAACAAGCGAAACTGGCAAAAGAACGGGATGCCGCGACGGTCCAGTAGGGGACTCAGCAGAAGTCATTCTGTCGCCAGGCCTCGAAAAGGGTAATCGCCACCGCATTGGAGAGGTTGAGGGAACGACTATGTTCCCGCATCGGCAGGGTTAAACGTGCCTCGAAGGCCTCTGAAAACAGCAGGTCCTCTGGAAGGCCACGGGTCTCTGGTCCGAAGATCAAGTAGTCTCCGGCGCAGAATTCAAATTGATCATAGCGATGCTCGGTCTTGGTAGTGAGTGCAATTTTTCGGGCCGATCCTGCGACCTTCAAAAAGGCTTTGAAATCTTTGTGCACGCAAACGTCTGCATAGTCTGCGTAGTCCAGTGCCGCGCGCTTCAGCAGCTTCTCAGTTAAAGAGAATCCAAGAGGCTCAATCAGATGTAGGGCTGCACCACTGTTGTTGCAGAGTCGCATGATGTTGCCGGTGTTCGGCGGAATCTCAGGTTCGTACAGGACGATGTTAAACATTCGTTGCCTTGGTTTGTGCCGCTACGACTCTTCACTGTCGCCGCTGTCCATATTGAGTTCGTGCATCTTTCGAGTCAGTGTATTGCGGCCCCAGCCGAGGAGGATAGAAGCATCTCGCTTTCGGCCGGCGGTGTGTGCAAGGGTCGATTCAATCATAATTCGCTCGAAAGTTGGCAGCGCCTCGCCGAGAAGTCCTTTCTCATCCAGAGGGGCGCCGCCCAGCCGGGTCTCTGCCCACTGCCTGAGATGCTGATCCCAATGCTCGTTGTCGGCTGCGGCGGGTTCGGATTCTGGAAGCTTCAGTTCCGGCGGTAAGTCTGCGAGATGGACTTCCCTACCGGTTGCCATGACCGTGATCCAGCGACAGAAATTTTCAAGTTGTCTGACGTTCCCTGGCCACGGCAGCGCGCAGAGGTAGGCGAGGGTGTCAGGAAGAAAGACCTTCGCCTCTTCATCGAGTTCGAGGGCTGCGGACTTTAAAAAGTGTTCTAGCAAAAGCGGGATGTCCTCGCGGCGGTCAGCAAGATTGGGCAGATGAACGCGTATCACGTTGAGACGATGAAAAAGGTCCTCGCGAAAACGGTTCTGTGTCACGAGGGTTTCAAGGTCCTGATGGGTGGCGGCGATAATTCGGACGTTGGCATCGCGGGACTCGTGCCCGCCGACTCGGTAGAACCGTCCATCTGATAGCACGCGCAGTAACCGGGTTTGGGTCTCTGCTGGCATATCTCCGATTTCGTCGAGAAAGAGCGTGCCTTCGTTGGCTTGCTCAAAACGGCCAATCCGTACTTGATTAGCCCCGGTAAAAGCCCCCTTTTCGTGACCAAAAAGTTCAGATTCGATAAGGTCTTGGGGGATCGCGGCCATGTTCAAAGCGACGAAGGGGCCATCACGCCTCGGACTATGACGATGAAGCGCATGGGCAACCAACTCTTTGCCCGTTCCCGACTGGCCGTTAATCAGTACCGTAACGTGGGAGCGTGAAAGTCGACCAATGGCTCGGAAAACCTCCTGCATCGCCGGTGCTTTACCGATGATCTCTGCGGTTGGATCGGCCTCCTGGGTTAACTTTTCTGTTGTTGGCTGTGGCACATTGGCCAGCGCCCTGTGAACCACCGAAACGGCTTCACCAACCTCAAAGGGTTTGGGAATGTATTCAAAGGCGCCCCCTTGTATAGAGGACACGGCGCTATCGAGATCCGAGTGCGCGGTCATAATGATGACGGGTAAGTCGGGATGGCTTAGCCTGATCTCAGCAAGGAGCGCAAGCCCATCCATACCATGCATTCGAATGTCACTGATAATGATGTCCGGAGTCTCTCGACCAAAGATTTCAAGTAGATCTTCAGCTGACTCGAAACAGGTCACCTGCATTCCTTCTTTAGACAGGGCTTTGTCTAGAACCCAGCGGATGGATTTCTCGTCGTCTGCGACCCATATGCTTGGGTGAGTGATCATTTTGGTTTGACCTCGAGCGGAATAATGAGTGTGAAACGTGTTCTGCCTTGGTCGGAATGAAATTCGAGCATGCCCTTGTGACGATGGACTATGGCGTGAGCAACGCTGAGGCCAAGACCGGTGCCGTCAGGGCGACCTGTGATCATTGGCAGAAACAGATTTTCTTTTATCTCTGGAGGAATGCCAGGCCCGTTATCGATGATATCGATCTTAAGAACATTGCGATGTCGCACTGAGGCGATCGTAAATTGACGCTCTGTCCGAGTCACGATCTTGATCGAGGGATGCGAGGTGCGCTCCAGACTTTGCATCGCATTTCGAACGATGTTGAGCACTGCCTGAAAAATCAAATCTGGGTCCATGAGAATATCAGGAATCGACGGATCATAATCTCGGCAGATCGAGAGATCGAAGGCGCATTCAAGTTCAATCAGCTTCCGGGCGCGCTCCAGAATTTCGTGAATATTAAAAGGGGTAAATTCGGAAGGACGATTGGGCCCGAGTAATCGGTCAACGAGGCCTTTGAGTCGGTCTGTTTCCTCGATAATGATCGATGTGTATTCTTTAAGCTCTTCTGACTCGAGCTCCTCGTGGAGCAACTGCGCGGAGCCTCTAATCCCCCCTAGTGGGTTTTTGATCTCATGGGCGAGCCCTCGAACCATTTGTTGGGTGGCTTCTTGATGCTCTCGATGGATGTTGTCTCGATCGATCCGCAGATAGCGATCGAGGCCGATCACTTCGATCAGCAGTTGGGATTTGGATTCACCAGCGATCGGTGAGATTGTGAGATCAACGGTAATCAATGAACCGCCGATCAGTTCGATTTTCGCTTTGCGCTGGGTGAACAATTGGTCGGTGGCAAGGGCCTCATTTAAAAGCGGTTCCATTTTTAGCCAACCTGGGACCAAGGCTGTTAGGGGTCTGTTCAGCGCTCTTTTTTCAGACAGCTCGAAAAGGCTTTCTGCGGATTGATTGAGCCGGACTAAATTAAGCTCGTTGTCCAGCATAAGGACAGCGGTCGTTAGATTATCAATGACGGTTTGATCCATAGTCAGGGTTTGCTCGGTCCTAGGACTGTACAGGGTCTGGTTCATGGCAGAATAACAGCAAGATCCGCACCAAAATCACATCAGGCTCAGCGACGGAAATTAAGGGTCTGCCAGTGAGGATTGCATCATAGCGCACCAAAACGGTGCAAGCTAGCGGGGTATATACCGTCTCACGTCCAACGTTAGGGGCTTGGATCGCTGTACCGGCATGCGGCTGTCTCTATCAATCACCACCAGGTGAAAGCTTTGTAGACCTCGAGGCACGTCTTTGAGGGTCACAGGCCCAGGACCTGCATCGACGCTGAGGTCCATGGTTTCGCTCTTGATCTGGAGTTGGTGTGACTTTTGTAGCTTGGGTTTGACCTTGGCGATCAGATTGATTTGTCCGCCCCGAGCCTGCACCCGTGGTTGGCCGGTTGCACTATTGAGTTCGAGCCGATAAGCGGATTGATCCGCCTGGAGAAAGACACTCAGCCCCAAAAGGCTCAGTAAAACAACCCACCGGGTGAGAATCGGGGTCATAGCGGAACCTGTAGCTAAGGCGTGTGGGCCTAGTATAAGTCAAAATAGAACAGGACAGGAGGCGAGGAAGTTGGAGCCCGAAGGGCTGTTGCGGTCCGCACCCAGTTGGGCCGGACCGCATCAAGCAAAGCTCTAGCTCAAAGCCTCTTTGCTGGTCTTGATGATGGCTGCTGCGACCTTGTATGGATCAGCATTAGAAGCAGTCCGTCGGTCCTCGAGTCGTCCCTTCCAGCCATCGACAACGGTGCTGACAGGAATTCGGATACTCGCACCCCGGTCTGAGACGCCATAGCTGAATTGATCAATCGACTGAGTTTCGTGCTTGCCTGTCAATCTTTGGTCGTTTTCCGCGCCATAGACACTCATGTGTCGCTCGATATGCTTGCCGAAGTTTTCGCAAATTTTAGTAAAAATTTCTTCATCCCCAACATCTCGCATTGCGCCGTTAGAAAAGTTTGCGTGCATTCCCGAGCCGTTCCAGTCCGTATCGCCTAGGGGCTTGGGGTGATAGTTGATCGCATAACCGTATTTCTCTCCAGTGCGTTCTAGCAGGTATCGCGCCAGCCAAATCTGGTCACCGGCCTCATGCGCGCCTTTGGCAAAGATTTGAAATTCCCACTGACCGGATGCGACTTCCGCATTGATGCCCTCAACGTTGAGGCCCGCTTCTAGGCAGATATCCAAGTGCTCTTCGACGCAGTCCCGGCCGTAGGTATTTTTCGCGCCAACGCTACAATAGTAGGGTCCCTGGGGTGCAGGATAGCCGCCTCTTGGGAAACCTGGAGGGAGGTCTGTATCGATATCCCAGAGGAAATATTCCTGCTCGAAGCCAAACCAGAAGTCAGAGTCATCATCGTCAATGGTTGCCCGACCATTGGATTCGTGAGGACTGCCATCGGGGTTTAAAACCTCGGTCATCACGAGATAGCCATTGTTACGATCTGGGTCAGGTATGATCGCAACGGGTTTGAGTAAGCAGTCTGAGCTGCCGCCTTCGGCTTGTTCGGTTGAGCTTCCGTCGAAGACCCACATGGGGCAGTCTTCGAGCTTACCGGAGAAGTCCGATCGAACCATAGTTTTGCTGCGTAAGCTTTGAGTGGGCTGATAGCCGTCGAGCCAGATGTATTCGAGTTTCGCTTTCATGGTTTGATGATCTCCTTAAAGTCAGTCGTGATTAATATCGATACTAGATGTGTTTTTTATTGGTCTGGTCAGAGAATAAAGCCGGTGCCCGTATGATGGCGCTTTTACCGCAGCTGATGTTCCGAGCGCCTATAATAGTGCACAAGATGCAGGAAGTAAAAAGCAAGGAGTATGCCACCGCCTTTAGCTTTATAACCGGTTGATTATTATGGCTTAAATGTTGAGTTTAGGTTCGTTTTTAACCAAATTGCACCACTATGGTGCGGTAATTTGGGGTAACGCCCTATATTGAGGCGATTGGATTGAGCGCCGTTCGGAAATCTGACTTGAAATCGCGAGAGAAGACTCGCACTGCAATCCGATTTCAGTATAATCGGCGCGGCGAACGCCACCCCCTATCCTTTGGAAATCCTGCTATGGCTCAAAAACTGCGTAACGTGGCGATCATCGCCCACGTCGATCACGGAAAAACGACCCTTATTGACAAGTTGTTGTCCCAGGCCGGTGCATTGGCTCGAGGGGATGAAGGGGGTGAGCGCCTTATGGATTCGAATGATCTAGAGCGTGAACGGGGAATTACGATATTGGCAAAGAACACCGCGATTGATTGGCGTGGCGTTCGAATCAATATTGTCGATACGCCTGGACATGCCGATTTTGGGGGAGAGGTTGAGCGGATTTTGTCGATGGTCGACTCGGTGCTTCTCCTTGTTGATGCGGTTGAAGGGCCCATGCCTCAAACCCGATTTGTGACCCGGAAGGCTTTTGAGAATAACCTGAATCCGATTCTGATGGTTAACAAGGTGGACCGTGAGGGTGCTCGACCGGATTGGGTTGTCGATGAAGTATTCGAGTTATTCGATCAATTAGGCGCCACGGAAGAACAGCTCGATTTTCCTGTTGTTGTGGGTTCAGCCGTCGAAGGAACAGCAGGACCTAATTTGGAGGGTCTTCAAAACGATCTCAGTTATCTGCTGGATTTATTGATTGATCAAGTTCCGCCGCCCGATGTAGAAGCCGAAGGTCCACTCCAGATGCAAATCAGCGCCTTGGATTACAACAGTTACGTCGGGTTGATTGGTTTGGGCAGAATTACCCGTGGAGAAATTAAGAAGGGCCAGCAAGTCTCGGTTGTGCGTCCGGATGGACAGGTCAAAAAAGCCAGAATTCTGCAGGTGCTTGGCTTCTCTGGATTGACTCGCCTCGAAATAGAACAAGCCAGTGCTGGGGATATCGTCTGCATCTGTGGGATTGATGGGCTGAAGATATCAGATACGGTTTGCGCACTCGATCAACCCGAGGGCATGCCGGAACTGGTGGTCGATGAGCCGACGATTTCCATGACTTTTCAGGTCAATACGTCACCCTTTGCGGGCCGGGATGGGAAGTTCGTCACCAGTCGAAACCTGAAGGATCGGTTGGCTTTAGAGCTTCAATATAACGTCGCCTTAAGAGTTGAGCCGGGTGATAGCGCAGATAAATTTGTCGTCTCGGGGCGCGGGGAGCTCCATCTCGGCGTCTTAATAGAAACTATGCGCCGGGAAGGCTATGAGCTGGGCGTCTCTAAACCCGAAGTGATTTTAAAAAATGTGGATGGCGTCATCCAGGAACCCTATGAGCATCTGAGTATCGACGTCGAGCAGGTTCATCAGGGTGCGATTATGGAAGTGATTGGGACGCGCAAGGGTTCGTTGACCAATATGGTGCCGGACTCAAAGGGTCGAGTTCGGCTGGATTTCGTAATCCCCACCCGCGGCCTGATTGGGTTTCGGTCCGAGTTCATGACGCTCACTTCGGGGAGTGGCATTATGAGCAGCGTGTTTGCCCATTATGGAGAGCAGTTGGGTGATGATCTCAATCGTCGTCGAAACGGTGTTCTGGTCTCAATGGTTGGGGGAAAGAGTTTGGGATTTAGTCTGTTTAACTTACAGCCTCGAGGGCGGTTATTTCTCAATCCAAACGAAGAAGTCTATGAGGGGATGATTATTGGAATTCATTCCAGAGGGAATGATCTTCCTGTCAATCCCATTAAAGGCAAGCAGTTGACGAATGTTCGAGCGGCCGGCACGGATGAGAACATTGTGCTCACACCGCCCATTGAATTCACCCTCGAGCAAGCCATCGAATTTATTGATGACGATGAATTGGTCGAGATAACGCCAAATCATATTCGGATCAGAAAAAAGTTACTGACTGAAAACGAACGAAAACAAGCCTCTCGCCTAAAGAGCGAGCCAGCCTAATGAATCTGTTTTGCTCTGCTGGTCGCGCTTGTCCGAACATCAACCTGAAGCCTGCCCCTGCAGCGACATTACAACGGATCAAAACAGATGACGGTAGGGATCATTGAAAGCGCTGATTCAGCGGGTCGCTTCGGCCAGTGTTGCCGTTAATGAGCGGGTCGTGGGGGAGATCGGTCTAGGGCTGCTGGTTTTCCTTGGCGTTGAGCGAACCGACACTGCTGCAACCGCGGACAAGCTGCTTCATAAGGTCACACGCTATCGAGTGTTCAATGACCCAGCAGGGCATATGAATCTTGACGTGAATGCAGTGGGAGGAAGTGTTCTCCTTGTGTCTCAGTTCACCTTGGCAGCCGACACCCATAAGGGTTTAAGACCATCGTTTTCAGCCGCCATGGCGCCGGATGAGGCCGAAGTCTTATTTGATTATTTTGTTCGAGAGGCGATGAAGGTGTTGCCCGTTGAAACCGGCCGCTTTGGTGCAGATATGCAAGTGCGCTTAATCAACGATGGGCCGGTCACTTTTCTCTTGTCGGCCTGACTCCGTCCTGAACTCTCGGCGCTAGCGATTCTCAACAAGCCCGTCCAAGGCTTTCAAATCACCTTCAGCATATCTTCAACCGCTTGATCGATCACTGTGCGCCGGATGCTGGACTGTGGTTTATGTCCCAGATTATCGGCAAGGGTGAAGCGCAATCGATACACGTGGGTAAGGGAATTGGAGAGGCCAAACCAGCGATTGATCATCAATGCGATCAATCTGTGTTGCGTCAGGGTCGATTCAGGGTCATTGGGTTTCTCAAGGCGCAAGAGACCCGCTGCTAAACCTCCTCGGAATCGAGCTGAGACGCTTTCTCAGATAAAAAGAGATCCGCCATTAAAATACCGGCTTCGAAAAGCAGCCACATAGGCACTGCCAAGAGTATCTGGGAAACAACGTCTGGAGGTGTCAACAGCATTCCGACGACAAAGCAGCCCACGATCACGTAGGCGCGTTTTGCCTTCAGCTGGGCAGTGGTTGTGGCGCCGCTCCAAACCATGAGCATGGCAGCGATGGGAATTTCAAAGGCGATCCCGAAAGCGAAAAATAACTTTAATACAAAATCTAGATAGCGATTGATGTCGGTCATGATGGTCACCCCCTCGGGCGCGACGCCGGTGAAGAAGGCAAAGATCAGAGGAAACACCACAAAGTAGGCGAAGGCCATGCCGACATAGAAAAGAACCACGCTCGAAATCAGCAGTGGGCCCGCCATTTTCTTTTCGTTACTGTACAAGCCGGGTGCGATGAACGCCCAAACCTGATGCAGAATAAAAGGGATGGCCATAAAAATTGACAGCACGAGGGTAAGCTTAAAAGGCGTTAGAAAAGGTGACGCAACCTCAGTCGCTATCATGGTTGCATCAGCCGGTAAAAAAGCGCGAAGGGGTGCTGAGATATAGCTGTAGATATCGTTCGCAAACAAGAACAAGGGTACAAAAATGATCATGACGAAGCCGACGCACTTTAATAATCGGCTTCGTAGTTCGATTAAGTGCTCGACTAAGGGTTGCCCCTCTCCGTCCCCTGCTTCCTGGTCGATCGGATCAGCATTATTCGGCATCAGGGCCTCGAGATGTTTTCGGAGGTTGAGCTGATCGAGCGATCGCCGCTGTCTCTTTTGACGCAAGCTCGGTCACATCTTGAGTCGTGTCTTTGATGAACTGCTTTGATCTTTCAATTTCTTTTAAGATGGCTTCGTTGTGAAGCTGCTGTTTGATCTCGTCTGCACCGATGCCGCGTTCGATATCGGCCCGCACTTCGTTAAACCCGCGTTTAAAACGTCCGACCGTCAGCACGATAGAACGCAGGGCACCTGGCAGTTGTTCGGGTCCAATGACAATAAGACAAACCAATCCTATGATCACTAGTTCTGGAAAACCAATGTCAAACATCTATTAGGGCTTATCAGTCTCAGGGTTTTCAGAGGTTTGAGATGCGCTGGCCTTCTCGGGGGTTTGCTCGGCCGCGGCATCATCAGAGACCGCGTTTTTAAAGCCTTTGATCGCTGATCCTAAATCTCCGCCCAGGGAACGCAGTTTCTTGGTCCCAAATATGAGCAGTAAAATGAGTAATATGATAATCAGTTCTGTGGGTCCCGGCATGGATCAATCCTCTTTGTTTGTCGGTCGAGAACGTTTCTCCTCGATTCCAGAAGTGCCTTCTCGACGCTTGAGCTCGGAGAAAACCTCGGTTGGTGTGATCCCATTATGCGCCAATAAGACCAAGGTATGAAACCAGAGGTCTGCGGTCTCAGAGACTAACGATTTCTTCTGTTGCATTGGATCCACTTTCTTCGCAGCAATAATGAGTTCAACGGCCTCCTCGCCAATTTTTTCGAGAATCTTATCCAACCCGGCCCGTTCAAGGCTCGCAACGTAGGAGACGGTTGGATCTCCCCCCCGTCGGGATTGAATGATTTCAAACAATTGTTCGAACTCATGACTCATTGGGATAGATCTCCGCTGGATCTTTGATGGGCGCTTCGGTCTCGGTCCATCTGCCGTCGATGAGTTGACGGTAGAAGCAGCTGGCGCGTCCGGTGTGACAGGCGATCCCGCCAGCCTGTTTGACATGCAATAATAACACATCACCGTCACAGTCGAGATGAAGGCTGACGACCGCTTGAGTGTGTCCTGAAGTTTCGCCTTTTTGCCAAATTTTTTGTCTAGATCGCGAGAAGTAATGAACGATGCCGGTATCGACGGTTTTGGTCACGGCAGTTCGATCCATCCAGGCTACCATCAGTACCAAACCACTGGAATGGTCCTTAGCGATCGCTGGAATGAGACCCGCGTCATCGAATGTGAGTGCCTCTAAGAAATTGGTTTCAGTCATGGCAAGCTCCTAGGATTTGATAAGATAGTAGGCGCCAGTAAGTCCCAGTCCGATGACCAATGGCCAAAGCAAGGTCATCCCCGGGCTCTCAAGGGTCAAGAGGGCTGTCGCACAGGCGCCCGCCGCGCTGAGAAAAAGGATCGCTCTGCTCCGGTCTTCATGCTGGATAGATCGTTTGAGTTCAAGGCGCTGAATTTGTTGGTTTTGTCTTCGCATTGCTTCACTGAGCCGCTCGATCCTCCGCGAAGCTAACAGTAGATTCCTTGGGAGATCGGGCAACTCTTGGAGGAGCTCGGGTCCGATCCTTCGGATTTCTTTTAGCAAATGGGGCAAGGTCTTTTTTTGACGTTGCCAATTCAGCATGAACGGCGCGGCAGTGGTCCAAAGATCGAGTTCTCCATAGAGGTGTCGTCCGATGCCCTCTATGTTGAGGAGCGTTTTTTGCAAGAGAATGAGCTGCGGTTGCACTTCCATTTCAAAATCGGCAGCGGCACTAAAAAGCGAGATCAGCAGCTTGCCAAATTCGATCTCCGCCATCTTTTTACCAAAGAGCGGCGCGCACACCTGGCGAATGACGCGCTCAAATTCTGTAACGTCGACATGGGCCGGGACCCAGCCACTGTCAACGTGGGCTTCGGCGATGTCTAAATAATCCTCGTTAAAAAAAGCGGTGATATTGCGGGCTAAATAATTGCGATCTGCGCGGGTCAGTGAGCCGATAATTGCACAGTCCAGCGCGATATAAGTTGGTTCGGAGGGGTTTGACGTGTCAACGAGAATGTTGCCAGGGTGCATGTCCGCGTGAAAAAAGTTGTCCTCAAAAACTTGGGTGAAGAATATTTCAACGCCTAAGTTGGCCAGCCGTTCAAGGTTGACGCCTTGATCGACCAACTGGTCTTTGTGACTGACCACCGTGCCCTCGACTCGTTCCATGACCAGAAGGTTTTCTCGGGTTAGATCCGGGTATATTTTGGGTACGTAGAGTTTGCCGCGATCGAGCCACAGTGCTCGAAGCTTGATCGTATTCTGGGCTTCTTGCTCGAAATCAAGTTCAGCCAGGATCACATTTTGATAGTCTTTGATCATCCGGGGTAGATGAAGTCGTTGAGCTTGCGTCCAACGCCGATCCGTCAGCGCCGCCAAGCTCTCTAAAATCTGGAGGTCCTCCAAGACACGCTCTGTAATATCAGGGCGCCTGATCTTAATGACCACGGATTCGCCGCTGTCGAGTTCGGCGGTATGAACTTGGGCAATGGATGCAGAGGCCAAGGGTTTGGGATCAAAGTGTTTAAATATCTCGGCAAGCGGTCTTTCTAAACTGGTTTCGATTAGCGCAACAGCAATTTCGGATTCAAATGCAGGGACTCGGTCTTGGAGGGTCTCCAGTTCATCGGCTATGTCGTTGGGCAGGAGGTCTCGTCGGGTCGATAGCAGCTGACCGAGCTTGATGAAGGCAGGTCCGAGTTTGATGAGCGCGAGTTTAAGGTCAACCCCGACATTAGGATGGGGTGCCTTTTTTACCCTTAACGGTAATAGCGCCATTTTCAGGAATAAAGAGAGATCCGGGCCCAGCGGTATCAACCGATCGAGGCGATACTTTCCGAAAACGATGGCGACACGCAGCAAACGTTTGATGGAAAGTCTAAGGGGTTTCATCCAACGCTCGTATCGGGGCTCTGAGAGGTTGAAGCCGCTCCGGGCATGGGAGCCTCGCCATAGTGCATTGCAGCGATGCCGCCACCCAGATTACTGTAGCCGACACCCACAAATCCGGCCTCGCGCATCATCGACGCTAGGGTTTCCTGATCGGGATGCATGGCAATCGACTCAATGAGATATTGGTAAGGTGCCGCATCACCCGTTAGCCATTGTCCGACCTTGGGCCAAATCGATGAGAAGGCTTTGTAAGCGGGGACCAAGGCAGGTATTTGAAGTTTAGAGAACTCGAGAATGACAAGCCGTGCTCCTGGAATTAGGGCGGCTCTGATGGCTCGGAGGGCCTGATCCTTATCGGTGACATTACGAAGTCCAAATCCAATGATTGCAGCGTTTAAACTGGCATCGGCCACGGGCAGACACTCGGCGTCCCCCTGAATCAAACGAACATCGCTGTATCCCTGATCGATCAGGCGGTCTCGGCCAACATCAAGCATTGCAGCATTAATGTCACACAGCAGCACCGTGCCATTGCTGCCGACTCGGTCAGCAAGCAGTAGAGATAGGTCTCCGGTGCCCCCGGCAAGATCCAAGACCGTGTCTCCGGGCCGAGCCCGAGTGGCCTCCACGGCCATGCGCTTCATTAAGCGATGGGTGCCCAGAGACATGACATCGTTCATGATGTCGTATTGGTCTGCAACCTGCTTAAAAACCTGGCCGACCCGCTCCGCTTTTTCGGTTTTGGGGACCTGTGTGAATCCGAAATGGGTGTTTTCTTCTGTCATAGTGCATCAAGCGAAAAGAAGCTCGAGACTATTGTACACGCCTGCTTCCAAAGGCGCGTTAATTGAGCGCGATAAACTGAGGGTCGCGTGAGGCATTGTTTACCTTGAGCTGTTCCAAATAGCGCTGCCAATACTGCTCTTGATCATCGCAGAGGCCTCTCAGATAGGCCCAGCTATATATCCCGGAATCATGCCCATCGGAAAAAACAATTTTAAGGGCGTAGTGGCCTTGTGGAATGACATCCTTAAACGTGACAAGTCGCTTGCCGACTTGCAATACGGATTGGCCAGGGCCATGTCCTTGAACCTCGGCTGAGGGAGAGTGCACCCTTAAAAATTCCGCGGACAGCGAGAAGGTACCATCGGAATAATGCAACGATAACGTGGCCGATTTCTTATGAATTTTGACTTCAGTGGGTTTCAAATCAGTGCCTAAAGGATATACCTTGAAAGGTCATCATCGGTCGCAAGATCGGACAGCTGCCTTTTGACAAAGGCGTCATCGATGATCACGGTGTGATTGTCGTTCTCAAATGAGAAATCGGTCGCTTCGAATGAGATCTCTTCGAGGAGTTTTTCCATGACCGTGTGTAAGCGTCTGGCGCCAATGTTTTCAATGCGCTCATTGACCTGCCAAGCGATGGTTGCGATCGCGTGTAGTCCGGAGTCGGTGAACTCCAGACCTACATTTTCGGTCTGCATCAGGTGAGTATATTGTTCCGTCAAAGAAAAATCGGGCTCTGATAGGATCCGCTCAAAATCTTGGACCGTCAGGGGTGCGAGTTCAACTCGAATGGGTAACCGACCTTGCATTTCAGGAATGAGATCAGAGGGTTGACTGAGATGAAAGGCGCCGGAGGCGATAAATAAAATATGGTCGGTGCGAATCATGCCGTATTTGGTTGATACATTGGAACCTTCAATCAGTGGGAGCAGGTCTCTCTGTACTCCCTCTCTCGAGACATCACCGCCTGATTGGGAACTTCCTTTGGCAATTTTATCGATTTCATCGATAAAGACGATCCCTGTTTGCTCGACCGCATCTGCCGTGGCTTGGCGCAGCTGATCTTCATCAATCAATTGACTGGCTTCTTCTTCGTGGAGCGCTTTAAGTGCAGCTTTGACGGTGAGTCTCTGCCGCTTTTTGTTGGTGGGGGCCATATTGGAAAACAGGCTTTGAAGCTGGCTGGTCATCTCTTCCATGCCCGGAGGCGCCATGATCTCGACGCCTACTTTGGACGGCTGGACCTCGATATCGATTTCTTTTTCGTCTAGAGCACCTTCCCGTAGTTTTTTTCTCAGAAGCTGCCGGGTTGGATTATTGTGATCGGATGAAGCGGTCTCATCTCTAGCGGCGGGTAACAGCGCATCCAGAATGCGTTCCTCTGCTTTATCTTCGGCTCGAGGCTTTGCCTCGTTAATCAGTTTGTCTCGCAACATCTTAAAAGCAGACTCAGTTAAATCACGAATAATGGATTCAACGTCTCGCCCGACATAGCCGACCTCGGTGAATTTGGTTGCTTCCACTTTAATGAAGGGTGCATCTGCCAGCCGTGCTAAGCGCCGAGCGATTTCAGTTTTACCAACCCCCGTGGGACCAATCATTAAGATATTTTTTGGGGAAATCTCTTGCATCAGTTCCGGGGCGAGCTGTTGGCGCCGCCATCGATTGCGAAGTGCAATCGCGACTGCGCGCTTGGCATCCTCTTGACCAATGATGTGTTTGCCGAGCTCGTGAACGATTTCTCGGGGCGTCATGCTGGTCATAGCGGCTTCCTTAACCTGGTTTAATCGGAGGTTATTGATTCAATCGTAAGATGCGTATTGGTGTAGATACAGATATCGGCGGCGATGCCAAGGCTGGCCTCGACAATGGCAGCGGCATCCAAATCAGAGTGGTTGAGTAATCCGGTGGCGGCTGCCTTTGCGTAGGATCCGCCGGACCCGATGGCCATGATGCCGTCGCTGGGCTCGATCACATCGCCTGTTCCTGTAATGGTCAAGGCGTGAGAAGCATCCGCGACAATCAGTAATGCCTCCAAGCGTCTGAGGGCTCGATCGCTGCGCCAGTCTTTGGCGAGCTCCACGGCCGCTCTGACAAGGTGCCCCTGATGTTTTTGCAGCTGGGTTTCGAAGCGTTCAAATAGAGTGAAGGCGTCCGCTGTGCCGCCGGCGAACCCCGCAATGACTTGGTTGTTGTGTAATCGCCGCACCTTTCGCGCATCGCCCTTCATCACGGTGTCACCCTGAGTGACCTGTCCGTCTCCGCCGATAACCACAGCATTATCGCGTCGAACGCAAAGAATCGTGGTGCCTCTAAATTGTTCCATATGGGTCCGCCTCATCTATCACAAGAAGTGGTGCCGATTAAAAGAAATTCAAGGTTCGCCGGTGATAGGGATCGACGAAACATCGTTGGCCGCGAGCAGCGTCTGGGCTCGATTGAGATAGGTCTCTGATTCAAAGGGTCCGATCATTACTCGATGCCAAAGGCTGCCATCGACCTCTTTTTGGGTGATAAAAACGGTCAGGCCAAGGAGTAAAAGCTCGGCACGACGTTCGTCAGCATCTCGAGCAGCGCTGAATGACCCAGCTTGAAGGTGATAGGTGGTTTTTGGATCATTGGGTCGCTTTGCCTGCTGATAACCAGTGACGGTAGAAACTTCCGCTTGTGGGAAAAGGTCATAAAAGGACCAGTCGATCCGCTCCGTCTTTTGTTCAGAGGCAGGCGCTGGGGCTGGAGCAGTGGCAAGGGGCCTAGGTTGGACAGGGGCGCCACCGGTCGTGGTGTCTTGACTAAAAATGGTATAGAGCAATGCCACCAGCAGCCCGGACCCGACGCCGAATAAATAACTCCCTAAGCGACTCGTGGTTTTTCTTTGTGGGATAGGCTTTCTCGGCATGCGGCAAGTTTAAAAGATGCTTTGAAGTTTTGCACAAGGTTCTGAGCCGATTTTAGGGACGAATGAATGAAGTTTTCGGCGTTAGACGAGATCGGAGGGGTCAACGTCAATAGACCACCGCAGTGATCGGTTTTTGTTTTCGCGTAAGAGCTTTTCGATTCGGATCAGGGTTCGTGCCCGGGATGGTCTGCTCTGGCTGGTAACGAGCAGTTGGGCTCGGTACCACCCCGCTCGCTTTTCCATGCCGGGACGAACTGGTCCGAGGATTTCACATCCGTGGCTCGCCCTTGCATGCTGTGCGATGCCGGCCAGGAAACGATAAGCCGTCTCGGGTTGACGAGCATCGGCTTTTACGGTCGCGTGACTGGCGTAGGGGGGGAGCTTGTGGTGCTTACGTTGCTGGAGGAGGTTCTGGGCAAACGTTAAATAATCGCTTTGGATGAGCGCTTGTAATTCAGGAAGGTCTTGCAGCGTTGTGCTGAGATAAACAGCGCCGGGAAGGGCCTCTCGGCCGCTTCGGCCGCCTGTTTGGATGATAAGTTGGGCGGTTCGTTCAATGGATCGATAATCTGAGCTAAAAAAGCCCTGATCGACATCGAGCACAAGGGCGAGGGTGATGCCAGTGAAGTGGTGACCTTTGGCGAGCAGCTGGGTGCCAACGAGGATGCACGGACCGCCTGCATTGACGCGGTTGAGCATTGATTCGAGGGCGCTACGTTGCTGGGTACTATCACTATCGATTCGGATAACTGGATAGTCCGGAAACTGCTGGTTGAGCATTGATTCGAGCCGTTGGGTTCCTTCCCCCAAGGGAATCAGACTCAATTGGCTGCAGGACGGGCACTGAGATGGAATGCTTTGCTGTTCTCCACAATGGTGGCATTGGAGATGATTGCGAGCTTTGTGCATCGTCAGGCGCGCATCACACTGGGCGCACTGCGCGATCCATTGGCAATGGGTGCAGTAAAGAACTGGTGCAAAACCACGCCGATTTCGCATCACTAAAACCTGTTCGCCTTTGTCCAGGACCTGCTTGATAATTTCGAGCAAAGCCGGGTCCGGGAAGGCGTTGGTCTGTCCTTGGGGCACAGGAAATAGGGTGTACTGCTCTTTTTGAGCGCCATTGGCACGCTCTGGAAGTTCGAGCAGATGGTATTTCCCAGCCTCGACGTTTTGTAACGATTCGAGAGAGGGTGTCGCTGAGCCGAGTACAACCGGAATCTTTTCGATCAAGCCGCGAACCGTTGCTAGATCCCGCGCCGAATAATGAAAACCATCTTGTTGTTTATAGGAGTTGTCGTGTTCTTCATCGACCACGATCAGTCCAAGATCAGGTGTTGGGGTGAAAATAGCCGAACGGGTACCGATGATGATTCGAGCTCGGCCCGATCGAGCATCACGCCAATGATTTGCTCGTTCTCGATCGGTCAATTCTGAGTGCAGGGTCACGACGGGGGCTTCAAATCGGTCTCTAAACCGTTCGATGGTTTGGGGCGTCAATGAAATTTCAGGAATGAGTACGAGGGCCTGCTTGCCTGCCTCAAGCACTTTTTCAATGAGTTGAAGATAGACTTCGGTTTTTCCGCTGCCGGTCACGCCGTAGAGTAAATAGGTCTGGTGACCCTTAAAGCTTACGGCGGAGATGGCATCACTCTGAGGGTCAGTTGCAGAAAGGACCGTATTGCTGCGGACGTGCTGCGGGTAGGTGTCGGCAGGCGGTGTCTCGGTCTGCCAATGCGCGAAACCACGCTGCAGCAGACCGACAACCACTGCTTTCGAATATTTTTCTCGCTTCAGCTTCTCGCGATTGAATCCCTCGCCCTGAGCAAGACGCAACATGAGTGCCCGCTGTTTGGGTGATCGACTGAGGGACGAATCTATCGGTCTCTCAGCGCTGTTGGGGCTTGCGACGAGTTGGAAGGTTTTCGCCTTGATATCGTCGCCGGATCGAATCTTTTTAGGCAAGGCCGCCGCAAAAACCTCTCCTAATGGATGTAAATAATATCGGGCGGCCCATTGGCAGAGTTCAAAAACTGGGGCGGGAAGCAAGGGTTCGTTTTCAAACACTTGATTGATGGTCTTTAGGGTGTGACCACTGGTTCGAGGACTGGCAGCGGCGCTGATGACAATCCCAATGAGAAACCGACCGGCAAAAGAGACCCGAACGCGCTGACCGGTTTGAAGCGCCTCATTCGAGCGATATTCGAAAGCAGAGGGGAGGGGTACAGGTAGCGCGACTTGGTAGTAGCGTTCAGGGCGAGGGGGCGTCTCAGTCATAGATCGCTTGACCCGCTTGCTTCTGTGGTTTTCTCTGGTATCATTTGCGCCTTTTTAGCGAACAGAAAGCTAGGTATATCCAATGAAAGTCGATGCGCATCCCAAGTACGAGCCGATGAAAGCCACCTGTAGTTGTGGCAATGTCGTCGAGACAAAATCAACGTTGTGTTCCGATATTTCAATCGAAGTCTGTTCGCAATGCCATCCTTTTTATACCGGTAAACAGAAAACCATCGACTCTGCGGGACGGATAGACCGGTTCAATAAGCGCTTTCGTCGCGGTAGCAGCAGCTAAAAAATCGCCTGATAATCCGCGGCATCCTCATCACTGGCCAGCCGCTGTGCCTCTTCCGGGGCAAATTCTTGCCTGAAATATTCGAAAACCCCATCAGGGTCTGAAGGACTGGTTCGTTGTCCCGTTTTCGGGTCGATTTTGATGGAGACAATACCGTCCGGCACACGGACCACCTCCGGGCTGACGTTGGGCAGCGCCGATTTCGCAAAATCAATCCAAGTCTCTATGGGTGTTGTTGACCCCCATTCTCTGTTGCCAACCGGCGCGTTACTTGAGAAGCCGGCCCAAGCAGTCGCCGCAATGTCGCCGTTGTAGCCAGAAAACCAAATGTCGGCATCATTGGTTGTTCCTGTCTTACCCATCAAGTCCGTTCTTTTGAGCGCTCTAAAAGCTTTTCGTCCAGTTCCTTTTTGAATGGTGTCTTTAAGGATGCTGTTCATGATGAAAGCAACTCTAGGGTCCACCACCTGCTCAGCGGATGCGCCACGACAACCACCGCGGCAGAATTGCTCGCGATCGATGATCGATGAACTTTCGTTCACAGTGGTGACGGATTGAATCAAAAAGCTGTCGACCGCTCGGCCGCCATTGGCAAAGACAGCATAGCCGGTCGCAATCTCAAGGGGTGTGAGGGCGATGGTGCCCCCGCCAAAAGCCAGCTGAACGTTGTTTGGAAATCCATCGGTGTTAAAACCGAAGCGGCTGACATAATCGATGGCGTTGCTCGATCCATAATCAAGTAAGACTCGTAGCGAGACCAAATTAATACTCCGATAGAGCGCTTCCCGTAACCGTATGTTGCCGCGAAAGCCACTGCCTGAATTTTTCGGGCGATACTTTTCTTCTAGCTCGCCACCGGGCAGCACCACGGGCGCATCGTTATAAATTGATGCAGCTGTTATCCCTTGCTCCATGGCCCCTGCGTAGAAAAACGGTTTAAAGGTCGAGCCAGGCTGACGTCTGGCTTGGGTTGCGTGGTTGAATTGATTGAGCCTAAAGTCATAGCCTCCAACCATAGCTCTGATCGCGCCATCATCAGGATCGAGGGCAACAAATGCTGCCTGGAGCGCGGGCACTTGGCCGAGACGCCAACCCTCATCTTCAGTGGGCGCGATGCGGATCAAATCACCAATGTTTAAAATGTCGCTCGTTGATTGTGGCGCTCGACCCCGCTGATTGACGTTGACGTAAGGCCGAGCCCAGCGCAGGCCTTCCCACGTCAGTGTTTCAATGCTGCCTGATCGAGTCAGCACCTGCGCAGACTGGCCAGTAATATCGATGACAATAGCTGGGTGTTGATCGCCGATGACGTCGGCGTCCTTCAGCCGCTGTTTCCAATAAGCGGGAAATTCCGTCTGATTGCCTGCCAAGTAGGTGCGTGTTCCTGCGAGTTGCGCTTCCTCTGGGCCTCGATAACCGTGCCGTTGGTCATACTCGTTGAGCTTTTTGATCACGGCTGCTTCCGCCGCGCCATGCATGCGGCTATCAAGGGTTGATTCGACTTTTAGCCCAAGCGCATAGGCCCTGGATCCAAATGCTTTAATCACTTCGCTTCGAATCAGCTCCGCAGCGTACAGTGCGGGAAGTTCGATTTGTCGGTCAAAGACCCGGGCCGTGATCGGCTCGGCAACGGCCAATTGATAGTCGCTTTGGGAAATTGAGCCTTGCTCTACCATTCGCTGGAGGATGAGATTCCGGCGCTCTAAGGCCCGCTTTGGGCCGTTGATCGGGTTGCCTGCTTCAGGTGCTTTTGGAATGCCTGCGAGCATTGCCATTTGCGCAAGTCTCAGATCCTGAATCTTGCCGCCGTAGTAAGTTTGGGCGGCCGCTTGAATGCCATAGGCATGTTTTCCGAAAGGAATGATGTTGAGATACAGGGTTAGAATCTCTTGTTTACTCAGGGCCCGTTCGAGTTTGAGGGCCAGCAGCATCTCCCTGAACTTACGAATAAAACGGACTTCAGAGGCACCAGAGACATTTTTGACCAATTGCATCGTAATCGTCGATGCGCCGGTCTTAATATCGCCTTTGTTCATGAAAAGTTGCCACGTCGCGTTGGCTAGCGTTACAAGATCGATCCCGCTGTGTTCAAAGAATCGCTTGTCCTCCGTATTGAGTAAGGCGTTGATAAATGTTTCGGGAATATCTTCAAATTGAATAGGAATCAATCTTTCCCCATACTCCTGAATCAGTTTCCCGTCGCGGCTAACGATCTTTAGTGGCGCTTTGAGAGTGACCTCGGTGAAGGTCGAAATTTCTGGGATCTGGGGGTTGAGATACAGAAATGCTGCAGCGAGCCCCATGCCGAGCGCAGCTGTTCCGAGACCTACTATTCGCAGTAGTAATATCAGAAATCGTTTCATCGGCTGTGACTGACCCAATTTCGAAGTTAAGATTTGGCGGGCACAAATCTACTGCCCCGCCTGAGCTAATTATGAACCCCCGATTTGGATGAGTATAGTTTATTCGATGGTTTTGGGTGATACTCTGGGTCTTTAAGGGCCAAAAATGGGGGAGTCGGCTTGGCTCACTCTGAGAGAAAGGTATGCTGAAGTTTCTGAAACGGTCAAAGCCAGGTCTGATCGGATTAGACATCAGTGCGTCTGCGATCAAATTACTCGAATTAAGTCTGGGCCCCGATGGCTATGTGGTGGAGAGCTACGGCGCCGAACCACTGCCTGAAGATGCGGTAGTGGAACAGGATATTGTAGACCTGGAAGCCGTCTCCGAAGCCATTCAACGCCTTAAAAAGACGACCAAAGCCAATGCGAAATCGGTGGCGGTTGCGGTCGCGGGCTCCGCGGTGATCACCAAAACCATCGAAGTTCCCGCATCTTTAAAAGAAGATCAGATCGAAGAGCAGCTGTTGATCGATGCAGATCAATATATCCCCTACCCGTTGGACGAGGTTGCGCTTGATTTTCAGGTGCTTGAAGAGAGCGCGCGATCGGCTGACTTGGTTGAAGTGTTGCTGGCTGCCTGCCGACGTGAGCACATTGAATCACGTCAAGCGACGGTTGAGATGGCAGGGTTAGAAGCAGAAGTAGTTGATATTGAAGCACATTGTGTTCAGAGAGCGATCTCGTTAGATCTCGATCTCTTTACCCGAGACGGGGATGATGCTGGCAAAGATGTGCTGGCGATTGTTGATATCGGCGCAGAAATGATGACGTTGTCTGTGGTGTCTGGGAGCGAAGTACACTATACCCGTGAGCAGATGTTTGGCGGCAAGCATCTGACTGATGAGATCCAAAAGAAGTACGGGATGACCACGGGTGAAGCCGGTTATGCAAAAAAGTTTGGCGGTCTTCCTGATGACTACGAGGAATCAGTGTTAAATCCCTTCAAAGAAGCGCTTCTCCAACAAATTATGCGATCTTTACAGTTTTTTTATTCGGCCACAGCCTTTAATGATGTCGATCGAATCGTGCTGGCGGGTGGCACTGCGAATTTAGCAGGGCTTGGAAACTTTGTTGAAGCGAAGTTGGGGACCCCGTGCAGTATTGCGAATCCCTTCGACAATATGAAGATCAGCGATCACGTTGATAAGGAACGGCTCTTCGCAGATGCGCCTTCGATGATGATTGCCTGCGGGTTAGCAATGCGGAGCTTCGACTGACGATAGAGCGCTGTGAATTAAGGATTCAGGAACCTTCATGGTTAATCTAAAAATTAATCTATTGCCCTGGCGCATTCGAAAGCGTGAGCGCCTGCAGCGAGAATTGGTCAATGGCCTTGCTGCGTCAGCATTGATGGCGGCCCTTTTGACGGCAGGCGCCTGGCGGTTCTACGAGTCTGAAATTTCCGGACAAAACGACCGCAACGCGTTTATCAACGCAGAAATTCAAGTGCTTGAGTCAAAAATTGGCCAAATTAGGGTACTGCAGAAAAAGCGAAAAGAGCTGCTCGATCGCATGCGGGTTATCCAAGAGCTGCAGGGTAATCGGCCGGTCAGTGTGCGACTGTTTGACGAGATGGCCCGTCAGTTATCCGATAATGTCTTTTTTGAGCGGCTTGCGTTGTCTGGTGAATCCATTGCCATTACCGGCGTCGCTGAAGACAACAACCGAATCTCTAGCCAGTTGCGTCAGTTCGACGGGTCTGAATGGTTTTCAGGCGCGAATGTCACTTCAATCAATGCCTACCCTCAAGCAGGACCGGAGGCGAGTCGATTCTCTCTATCGGTCCGTGTGAGTGCGCCCGATGTAGAGACAGGGGAGCGCTGATGGCCTTGAAAGATACCTTGGCTAAGCTGAATGAGATTGATTTCAATGAAATCGATCTAAACGATATCGACTTTAGTAGCGCTGGGCTCTGGCCGGCTCCAGTCAAAGCGTTGATCGGGATCGCTGTTTTTATCGGCGTACTGTTGTTGGGCTATTTTTTCTTAGTGACAGATCTACAGACAGACCTCGATCGGGTTGTTAAGGAAGAGGGACTGCTCAAAACTGAATTTAAAGAAAAGTATCGGCAAGCGGTCCACCTTGAGGCTTATCGTAGACAGGCGCTGGAGATGGAGGAAAGCTTTAAGCAGATCTTGAGTCAGCTGCCGTCCGATACCGAAATTCCAGGTTTGATCGAAGACATTTCAAAGGTCGGTGTATCGAATGGCTTAGTGTTTAATAAAATTGATCTGTTACCTGAACAAGTGCTGGAATATTACATCGAGAAGCCCATCAGAATCGAAGTGGTTGGGGGCTATCATAGCTTGGGCGCGTTCGTGAGTGATGTTGCTGATCTATCCAGAATCGTCACGCTGCACGATTTTCAGATCAAACCTCAAGGCGGCGGTCGGACAGAAGGTGGCACCTTGCTGACGATGGAGATTACGGCCAAAACCTACCGATATAAAGATGGAGCAGGATCGTGAAGTCCCTGAGCACCCAGGGCGTCAGGGGGAATTGGAGGGCGGGGGTAATCGCCGGTCTGGTGGCGCTGCTCGCGGGCTGCTCAGAAGGGAACAACACTCAAGACTTGCGCGCCTTTATGGATGAGGTTGCGGCCGCGCCCCATGGTCGCATTGCACCGCTTCCCGAATTTAAGCCCTATGAACCTTTTAAATATGGTGCTGCCAACCTTCGAAGCCCTTTTCAGGCACCGGTTGTCATTCCCGAGCGCCCCAACGAGCCTGTTCCAGGTTCCATTCGACCTCCTTCAAATCATGTGAAGAGTTATTTGGAAGGGTTCAATCTTACCTCGCTCCAACTCGTTGGATCGCTCAAGCTCAGAGGTCAATACTACGGTTTGATTCGGGATGAAGAAGGCACCATTCATCAAGTAGGGGTCAATCAATATATCGGCACCCAATGGGGAAAAATCGAAAAAATTGAAGAAGATCGTTTAGAAATTGTCGAGATCGTCAGCAATGGGGGCGGAGGATGGTTGCTGCGTCCCAGAACGGTTGAATTAGTGGGTTCTGCGAAAGAATAACGCACCGAGGATGGTTATGAAAAACACGATGAGATCACAATCAGTTCGAGTTCTGCTGCGTTTTTGGATTTTGCTCTCGGGACTGCTTGTTGCAGCAGGCGTCTCCGGCCTCGAACTGCAGAAAGTCGATTTCTCAATGGCTCAGGGGGATCAGACTAATATTGTACTGACGTTTGATGATGTCCCGCCACTTCCCTCTGGGTACGCGATTGCTCAGCCGGCCCGGATTGCCCTAGACCTAGTGGGGGTGCAGAGTGGCTTGGCTTCGAAATATCATGATTTAGGTTCGGGTACCGCGCAAAACGTCACAATTTTAGAGTCGGGGGATAGAACCCGAATCATCGTTGCTTTGGCCGAATTGGTCGGGTACACCACTCGGGTCAGTGGACGAACGCTTGTCATTTCTGTCGGACGAGATTTGGGTGTGCAACAAGACAGCAGAATTTCTCGTCTTGAGCGCGGTATGGATGGAACCCAAGCCGTTACCGGGGTTGATTTTCGGCGGGGTAATGACGGTGCTGGTCGGATTATTGTGTCTTTGAGTGACCCCAATATGGCGGTTGATATTGATCAGCGCGGGGGCAACATTGTTTTGACGATGCCTAACGCCTCTGTGGTCGACGAGCTGCTCCAGCAGCTCGACGTGACGGACTTTGCAACGCCCGTTTCGCTCATCGATATTTTCGAGCAAGGGTCCGCAGCGGTCATTGAGGTGCAGCCAACCGGTGCCTTTGAGTACTTGGCTTATCAAGCCGATGGGCGCTTTATTCTTGAGGTCAAGCCGGTTGCCCAAGGTCGAGGCCCTGCAACCGCCGGGGATGGAACCTTGTTGTATGAAGGTGACAAGTTATCTCTGAATTTTCAGAATATCGAGATCAGAGCCGTGTTACAGATCGTTGCTGATTTTGCTGATTTAAATCTGGTGGCCAGTGATGCCGTCACTGGCGGGATCACCTTGAGGCTTAAGGATGTGCCTTGGGATCAAGCGCTGGATATCGTTTTGCGAACCAACGGCCTTGATAAGCGAGTACAGGGTAATGTGCTCTTGGTTGCCCCTGCAGCTGATCTCGCCGACCAAGAAAGGGCGGCGCTCGAAAACAAACAAGAAATCGCCGAGCTCGCACCTTTGCGAACAGAATTGATCAAAGTGAAATATGCTAACGCGGCGGAAATTGTTGGATTGTTTTCGGCTTCGGATGGCGGCTCGGAAGACAGTCCAAGCGGGATTGTTTCAGAGCGTGGTTCCGTGATCGTCGATGACAGGACGAATTCGATTATCCTGACCGAGACACAGAGTCGGATCAATCAACTGCGCAGTCTACTTGATCAGCTCGACATCCCAGTTAGGCAAGTGATGATCGAAGCAAGGATCGTGAAAGCCAGTGATAGCTTCAAGCGGGAAGCCGGCATTCGTTGGGGAACAGCCGGTGAAATTACTTGGGGCGATGGTCCTAATGGCATTCAGTATGGCAGCTCCATCGAAACCCTTGGCGCGACCCCGGCAGAAAATCTCATTGTGGACCTAGGAACGGGCTCTGGAAAGACAGGTGGTATTGCATTTGGACTGGTGAATAACGATCTGTTGCTCGATCTTGAGTTGCAGCTTTTTGAGAGCGAGGGGATCGGCGAAACAGTGTCGAGGCCTACAATTATTACCTCGGACAAGAGTACTGCAAGTGTGAATTCGGGTAGTCAGATTCCTTATCAATCGGATACAGGTGGCGGTGCGACTTCAACCGCATTCATCAATGCAACAGTCGGGTTGACGGTCACGCCGCAAATTACACCGGATGATAGAATCATCTTAGAGTTGGATGTAACCAATAATTCAAGAGGTGACCCAACTCCTGGCGGGCCGCCTGCGATTGACACAGAGAGCATTCAGACCCAGGTGATCGTGAATGATGGTGAAACCTTGGTCTTAGGGGGACTCTATCAGACGCGGACTGATTTAATTCAACTAAAAACACCGGTCTTGGGTGATCTTCCCTTGGTGGGTCGCCTTTTTCGTAATTCAGCCCGGACCAACGATAAAGATGAATTACTGATCTTTATTACGCCTAAAATCATTAGAGATTCAGGGCAGAATGTGCGTTAGATAATTTCCGGTGTGCTCGGATGAGACTCAAAGGTTCTTCAAGTATTTTCCTCGTCGGGCCAATGGCCTCGGGGAAGACAACCTTGGGCAAGCTGCTTGCGAAGCGGCTTGGGCTTTCCTTTGTCGATACCGATCATACGATCGAAGAACGTAGTGGCGTGAGCGTTCGAATTATCTTTGACGTTGAGGGTGAGGCCGCTTTTCGAGATCGAGAATCCGCGGTGCTGAATAACCTATCGGCCCAGGCGGGACTTGTGGTGGCAACGGGGGGCGGCTGTGTCTTACGCCCTGAAAACCGAGCGATCTTAAATCAAAGTGGGCTGGTTGTCTTTTTAGACCCCGATTTGGAAACTCAGCTCAAGCGGACCGAGGGAGACCGAAAACGTCCCTTGCTTCAGAACGTTGATCGACACAGTTTTTTGAAACAGATGAAGCAGGAGCGCGATCCTCTTTATCGAGAAGTCGCCAAGGTTGTGCTTGCGGTTGACAATCGTCCGGGTAAAAAAATGCTAGAGGTCCTTTTGCGGACACTGCTGGAGCAGCAATGGGTGAGCGAGGAATGACAACAATCAGTGTGGGTTTAGGGACTCGAGGGTACCCGATTCATTTTTCAGAGGGTCTGGTTACCACGGGTTCGACAGCAGAGCTTACATCGCTGGATGCGGCGGTTGGGGATTCGGTTTTTGTTGTCACAAATGAGACGGTGAGCAAGCTCTACTCTGAGAAAATTCAAATGCTGTTTGGGCAGAAAGAATCTGGCGCTTACGTGATGCCCGATGGTGAATCTCACAAGACCATGGACCAGGTGCTGGCCATTGTCGGTTGTTTGTTAGCAGAGGGCTATACCCGGGACACAACCATTGTAGCGGTTGGCGGAGGCGTGGTGGGTGATGTCGCGGGTTTCGCTGCAGCGATTTATCAGCGAGGAATTTCGGTGGTCCAAATTCCAACGACGCTGCTGGCTCAGGTCGACTCATCGGTAGGGGGTAAAACCGCGGTCAATCATCCTTTGGGAAAGAACATGATGGGTGCCTTTCACCAGCCCAATGCGGTATTCATTGATGTTACCTCCCTTCGCACGTTGAGCGCCCGGGAATATGCCGCAGGTCTTGCCGAAGTCGTCAAGCACGCTGCGCTAGCGGATCTCGAGTACTTCATTTGGCTTGAGGATCATGTTGGTGACATTTTGAACAGGCAGACCTCTGCCCTTAGTACGATGATTGCCTGGAGTTGCCGGATCAAGGCTGAAATCGTCGCTGAAGATGAAACCGAACGAGGTCGCCGTGCGCTGCTAAACTTTGGACACACGTTTGGGCACGCGATAGAGACGCTCTCTGGTTATGGTCGGGTGCTCCATGGCGAGGCTGTGGCCATAGGCATGGTTATGGCGGCTGACTTGTCGTGCCGACTGGCGAAGGTGGATCAGGAGGTTCCAGAACGAATCGCGCAGCTGTTGGCTGCCTTTGGACTGCCCACAGCGCCGGAGCCAGGTTTGGACCCAATAGCATTTAGAGCAGCGATGGGGCGAGACAAAAAGGCGACCCGCGAAGGTCTCCGCTTGATTGTCCTTGAGGCGCTTGGAAACGCGGTGATGACAGCCGATTACGGTGAAGGGCTGCTCAGTGATACGTTAGCGGCGCACTTGAGCTGATCTCCAAAGGCGCTAGGTTGAACGGCGTGAGCTAGACAAGCGCCAGTTAACATCAAAACTGGGCTAGGGTAGCTCTGAAAACCCCATCAGATCTCGATCAATTTCTCGCGCTGCTTCTCTGCCCTCGTTTATCGCCCTCACCACGAGGTCTTGTCCCCGTCGACAGTCGGCCGCTGCATAGACCTTGGCGACACTGGTACGAAAATTAACGTTATCAGCGGTAAAGTTACCTCTGGCATCGATGTCGAGATTAAGGGCTTCGTTGATGTAATGCTCGGGTTGTAAAAAGCCCATTGAAAGTAAAACAAGGTCAGCCTCAAAGGTGCGTTCTGAGCCTGGAATCTCCTTCAAGTTGTGATCCACATCCACGGTCACCACGCCTTTGAGCGTGCCGTCATCCGATCGTAAAAAAGATTTGCTCAATACCGAGTATTCTCGAGGGTCTTTTCCAAAACGGTTGGCACTTTCAGCATGGCCATAATCTACTCGAAAGATTTTTGGCCAGAGTGGCCAAGGGTTATCTTCTGACCGGGTCTCTGGAGGTTGAGGGAGCAATTCGAAGTTAACCAAGCTTCTACAACCGTGTCTGAGAGATGTCCCGATGCAATCTGTTCCCGTATCACCACCACCGATCACGATCACATTTTTATCTTTCGCGGAGATATAGTGTCCGTTCTCGAGATTGGAATCCAATAAACTTTTGGTGTTCGCGGTCAAGAACTCCATGGCCAGATGAACGCCGGGGCCCTCCCGGCCCGGAATCGGCAGGTCACGAGCAACGGTTGCACCAGTGGCTAAAAGTACGGCGTCAAAGTCTTTGACGAGCGCGGCTGGGTCAACGGTTTTTCCAACATCTTGGTTGACTAAAAATTCGATGCCTTCTTGCCGAAGTATATCGACCCTGCGTTCGATCATGTTCTTCTCGAGCTTCATATTGGGGATGCCGTACATGAGCAGTCCACCGATGCGGTCCTCGCGCTCAAAAACGGTTACAGAGTGGCCCGCTTTATTGAGCTGAGCCGCCGCCGATAATCCGCATGGCCCAGACCCAATGACTGCAATGGTTTTACCGGTTCTATGCTCGGGTGGTTCCGGTATAACCCAGCCCTCTTCGAAGCCTCGATCGATGATGGCTGCCTCGATATTTTTAATGGTGACGGCTGGATTGGTAATTCCTAGAACGCATGCGCCCTCGCAGGGCGCTGGGCAGACTCGACCTGTGAATTCAGGGAAATTATTAGTTTTGTGGAGTCGATCGAGGGCATCGCGCCACTGATGTTTATAAACGAGGTCATTCCATTCAGGGATTAGGTTAGAAATCGGACAACCGTTATTGCTTTGGCAAAAAGGAACGCCGCAGTCCATACACCGGGCACCCTGAGTTGCAAGGTGCGCCTCGTCTGGCGCTGTGTAGATTTCTTTGAAGTCGAGCATGCGCTCGCCGGCATCCCGGTAAGGCACTGTTTGACGATCAAATTCCTTAAACCCTGTGGCTTTTCCCATAATGGTGGACCTTACGCTGTTCCTGTTTGTTGCAGGCGCTGCTGGGCTTCCAGCACGCGCTTATAGTCGCTGGGCATGACTTTGATAAATGCCGCTTTTTCTCGCTCCCAGTCTTTGAGCAAGCTTGCAGCAACCGTTGACCCAGTATAGTGATGGTGTTGTTCAACCAGTAATTTAAGCTCTTCTTCGTTCGCTTCAGAAAGCGCCTCGAGTTCAAAAGTCTCGAGATTGCATTGCTTGTGGAATTCACCCCCGGGATCTAGAACATAGGCCACGCCGCCGCTCATCCCAGCACCAAAGTTACGACCTGTCTGCCCTAGAATGACCACAACCCCTCCGGTCATGTATTCGCACCCGTGGTCTCCAACGCCTTCAACAACCGCCTTTGCGCCGCTATTTCTGACACAAAAACGTTCCGCTGCAATCCCTCTAAAATAGGCTTCTCCAGAAGTGGCTCCATAAAGGACGACATTGCCGAGCAATATGTTGTGCTCGGCGGCAAAGGTACTGTCTTTAGGAGGGTAGAGTATGAGCTTGCCGCCCGAGAGGCCTTTGCCGACGAAGTCATTGGCATCGCCTTCGATTTCGAGCGTGATGCCCTGAGCAAGCCAGGCGCCAGCGCTTTGGCCGGCGGAGCCCGTCAATTTTAAGTGAATAGAATCATCGTCTAGCATTTTCCCTTGGGTGGCTTTAGCCACCTCATGAGACAGCATGGTACCAACGACGCGATTGATATTTAAAACGTCCCGTTCGATGTGCACCTTTTGCCCAGCTTCTAAAGCCGGTTGCGCCAAAGCAATGAACTCGCGATCAAGCGCTTTGTCGAGGCCATGGTCTTGAGTCTGTGTGCAGTAGATTTCGGTGCCTTCGAAGATGATGGGCGCTTTTTGTAAGAGTCCGGACAGATCGAGCCCTTTAGACTTCCAGTGCGCAACCGCCTTGGCGGTATCAAGGCATTGGGTTTGTCCAACCATCTCCCGAAGGGTCTTAAAGCCCATCTCGCTCATCAATTGCCGAACTTCTTCAGCCAACATGAAAAAGTAATTCACGACGCTTTCAGGCTTACCGGAAAACTTTTCCCGCAATACCGGGTCTTGGGTCGCGATTCCCACCGGGCAAGTATTGAGATGACATTTACGCATCATTATGCAGCCCATCGTAACGAGCGGCGCGGTCGCAAACCCAAACTCCTCTGCGCCCAGAAGTGCCGCGATCACGACGTCCCGACCTGTTTTGATTTGCCCATCTGTCTGTAGCACGACCCTTGATCTGAGGTTGTTCATCACGAGGGTCTGGTGGGTCTCCGCAAGGCCAAGCTCCCAAGGCATGCCGGCGTGCTTTATGGAAGTCAATGGCGATGCGCCGGTGCCGCCATCATGACCCGCAATCACCAAGTGATCGGCTTTTGCCTTGGTGACGCCGGCTGCAATGGTGCCAACACCGATCTCCGAGCCCAGCTTGACACTGATTCGAGCACTGGAATTGGCATTTTTGAGATCGTGAATGAGCTGGGCCATATCCTCAATCGAGTAGATGTCGTGATGAGGCGGGGGGCTGATCAGGCCAACGCCGGGGGTTGAGTGTCTAATTTTGGCAATGTAATCATCGACTTTGCCGCCGGGCAGCTCACCGCCCTCTCCTGGTTTTGCGCCTTGGACGATCTTGATCTGAATTTCATCAGCATTTGCTAGATACCACGTTGTGACACCAAATCGACCCGAGGCAACTTGCTTGATCGCTGACCGTTTAGAGTCGCCATCAACCATGGGTTCAAACCGAACCGGATCTTCCCCACCTTCACCTGTATTGGATTTGCCACCGATGCGGTTCATGGCGATTGCGAGGGCTTCATGGCTCTCTGTCGAAATCGAACCCAAGCTCATGGCGCCTGTGCAAAACCGTTTGACAATTTCAGCTGCCGGCTCGACCTCATCGAGGGGAACAGGTTTAAAAACCCCTGTCTTAAGAGCGAGCAGACCTCTGAGTGTTGCCTGGCGCGTCGCAACAGTATTGGCATGCTGGGCGAAGGCTTCGTAGGCGTCGCGACTGTTGGTCTTTGCAGCAACCTGGAGGTTAGAAATACTGATGGGGTCCCACATGTGCGCGTCGCCACCACTGCGCCAGTGAATATCGCCAGGATTGGGTAGTTGTCTTACGTTATCGGCCGTGCGCTCGGGATAACCCAATCGGTGTCTTTGCAGCGACTCGGTGAAAAAGGTTTCAAAATCAATGCCGCTGACGCGACTGGTGGTTCCTCTAAAGCAGCGCTCAATGATGTCATTGGCAAGCCCGATGGCTTCGAAAATCTGGGCTCCCTTATAGGATTGCAAGGTCGAAATGCCCATCTTTCCCATGACTTTGAGCATACCTTTGCCGACCGCTTTCTTGTATTTATCGGTTAAAACAGATTGGCTTGAGACTTCGGCTGGATCCAGGAGATGCTCCTCACGAGCCTGCCAAAGTGCATCAAGGGCAAGGTAAGGATTAATGCCATCGGCGCCATAGCCGGTTAGCAGGCAAAAATGATGGACCTCTCTCGCCTCGGCGGTTTCAAGGAGTAGTCCGATGCGTGTTCTCTCGTGGGTGCCAATCAAATGGTGATGAACAGCGCCACAGGCGGCCAGCGCACTGACGGCCATGCGCTCATTGGATACCGCGCGGTCAGACAGAACAATCAGGGAGAAACCCTCTTTGATGGCGGTGCTGGCCTCCTCACAGATCCGGTCAAGGGTGGCCTTGAGACCCGACGTGCCCGTGTTGTGATCAAATGTGATGTCGATGATCTGAGTACGCCACTCGTGCTGTTCCAGGCTTTTGAGTTTGGCCATTTCGGCTGTCGAGAGAATCGGGTGTGCCAGGTGCAGGCGCTTGGCCTGGGCTTCGGTGCTGTTGACCAGATTGCCCTCCGGCCCAACGAAACACCCAAGAGACATCACCACTTCTTCTCGGATCGAGTCGATTGCTGGGTTGGTGACCTGGGCAAAAAGCTGCTTGAAATAGTCATAGACCATTCTTGATTTATCAGAGAGGCATGCGAGCGCGGAATCGTTACCCATGGAACCCAAGGGATCTCTTAAATCAGTGATCATAGGTCTGAGCATGAACTGCATGGTTTCTGTGGTGTAGCCAAAAGCCCGCATTCTCTGCACGAGCGCATCGCCAGCGAGGGGCTCGTGGGAGGGCGCGTCGGTAAACGATTCAAGCGTGAGTTTTTGTTCTGAGAGCCATTGTTGATAAGGCCTCATGGCTGAGTACTCCGATTTCACGGCCTCGTCAGCAACAAGTTGCCCAGCCTCAAAATCGAGAAGGAACATTTTTCCAGGCTGCAGCCGACCTTTGCTCACAACGTGTTTTGGGTCAACCGGAAGCACGCCCACTTCTGAAGCCATAATGACCCGATCATCGGTGGTCACATAGTAACGTGAGGGTCGTAGTCCATTTCTGTCCAAAACAGCACCAATGGCGTGGCCGTCAGTGAAGACGATGGAGGCAGGTCCGTCCCAGGGCTCCATGAGCGCTGAGTGATACTCGTAGAAGGCACGTTTTTTTGGATCCATGTTGCTATCAGCTTGCCAAGCCTCAGGGATCATCATCATTACGGATTCCTGCAAAGTCCTGCCGGTCATGAGCAGAAATTCTAGCGCGTTGTCGAAAGTGCCGGAGTCGGAGCAATCAGGCTCGACCAGGGGGAACAATTTTTTGATGTCATCGCCAAAAAGCCCAGAGGAGACCGTGCCTTGGCGCGCGGTCATCCAATTTTTGTTGCCTCGGAGTGTATTGATTTCCCCATTGTGACTCATATAGCGGTTAGGCTGCGCGCGATCCCAGGAAGGAAAGGTGTTGGTACTGAACCTTGAGTGCACCATTGCCAAGTGCGTCTCGTAGGCGGGGTTGAGTAAGTCGGGATAAAATGGAAAGAGTTGCGCGGGGGTTAGCATACCTTTGTAAACAATAACCCGAGGCGACAAGCTGCAGGCGTACACCAGTTGTCCTGAGGTTAATGTCGGTTGCAGTGCTGCCGAGAACCGCTTGCGAACAATGTACAACGACCTTGAAAATGCGGCCTCCGAATCTGGACTGGCAGCAACGCCAGACTTTGAGACAAAAAGCTGACTGATATGGGGCATTGCTGCTTGAGCCGCAGGGCCAATGTCAGCGCCTTCCGGTGAGATGGGCACGTCTCTCCAAGCTAAAAAGGTGAGGCCCTCTTCAGCGATAATGGACTCTATCTTAGATTGGCAATGCTGCCGTAGCTCGACGTCGGTGGGCAAGAACAGGTTGCCCACGGAGTAGAGGCCAAGGTCAGGGAGCTCAAAGCCCTGCTGAGCAGCTAGTTTTCGAAAAAAAGCGTCGGGAATGGCTGTTAAAATTCCTGCACCGTCCCCTGTGTTTTCCTCAAATCCGCAGCCGCCGCGATGATCCATGCGGCTGTTGACCTGATAGGCATCGGTCATGATGCCATGACTGGCGACGCCCTTGATGTGAGCAACAAAGCCGACGCCGCAGGCGTCGTGTTCTTGATTGGGGTCGTAAAGACCGCTAGGGGCGGGTAATCCTATTCTTCCGTCGAGTCTGTTACTCATCTTGATTTCCAAAATCTCACCGGTTAAGGCAGTGGGTATTTTATAAACGCTGTTACGTGTTGGATCACCGATTAGCTCTCGGGCTCGGCCGAGGCAAGAGCCGTGACCGAAGACACAGGCTCCGCAGCACATTCAGCAATTTCGCAAGCGCACTGGGCGAAATGCCGGATCGTTCTGAAGCAGCAATCGATCGTTTTGCCTTGGGTCTTTTGAACTTATCGCAAACGAAGCTTGAGTGCGGTGCTGAGTGTTACGCCCCGCGCTCTTCCTAGGACATGAGCGCTGCCTTTTGTGATGGCCTTCGCTGTCCTCAAAGGACCGCAAACAATAGCAAAGCAGTGCTCAAAGTCAAGTTGGGGACGCCCCCAGCGGGACTTTATAGATTTTTAAAGTATTGTTTTATATATAAATTATCTATTTCTTTAAAGAATGGAGATATCCTGAATGTTCCTCTCGGCGGGATTACTGAGGGGTTGGGGCGGAAGCGCAATCCGGACCGAGGGCTGCGATTGAGATCGAACCGGCTCTTGACCAAAAAAAGGGTGGTATACTGCCGGCCCCGGCGCTGGGCGCCATTGTTAATGAATGTTTGAGGAGTCGCTCTAAAATGAAACCCGCCGTTAAAGTCGCCGTTACTGGCGCAGCTGGACAGATCAGTTATTCGTTATTGTTTCGCATCGCCTCGGGCCAGATGCTCGGTGCTGACCAGCCGGTGATCCTCCAATTGCTCGAAATACCGCCAGCGATGGGGGCCTTAGGGGGCGTTGTCATGGAGCTCGAAGATTGTGCTTTCCCTTTGCTCGAAAGTATTCATGCCACTGATGATCCAGAGGAGGCCTTCAATGGCGTCGCCTACGCGCTGTTGGTGGGCTCAAGACCCCGTGGCCCGGGCATGGAGCGGAAAGATTTGCTCGAAGCCAACGCACAGATTTTCTCGGTTCAAGGAAAAGCACTCGATGCGAAAGCAGACCGCGCTGTGAAGGTTTTAGTGGTCGGCAATCCCGCCAATACCAATTGCCTGATTGCACAGCGCAATGCGCCAGGTCTGGATCCGGCGCAATTCACGGCGATGACGCGCCTAGATCATAATCGCGCGTCTACACAGTTGGCTCAAAAGACTGGTTTTCATGTCAATGACGTGAAAGGACTCGCGATTTGGGGCAACCACTCTGCGACCCAGTATCCGGATATTTTTCATGCAACCGTGGATGGTTCAGCGGCTTCTGAATTGGTTGAAGCGGCATGGATTTCAGATGCATTTATACCGACGGTTCAACAGCGGGGTGCTGCAATCATCGACGCACGAGGCCTGTCGAGTGCTGCGAGCGCAGCCAATGCAGCGATCGAGCATATGCGTGATTGGGCTTTAGGGAGTCAAAATGAAGTCGTTTCTATGGGCGTCTATTCTGACGGTAGTTACGGGATTGAGTCTGGCCTGATTTATAGTTTTCCCTGTCAGTGTGAGGCAGGAGCTTGGCGCATTGTTCAGGGGCTTGAGATCAACGATTTCTCCCGATCTCGTATGACCCTTACAGAGCAGGAGCTTCAAGAGGAGCGGGACGCGGTCTCTCATTTGCTACCTTGACAGTCTAAATTGGGCGCTGCAGCAAGCGCTGCTGCGCATCTCAGAGAAGGGACGCTGGGCCGCCACTTGGACTGCGCTTAACGATGACAGATCGATTCGAAGACTTCGAAATAGTCGGGAAAGGTTTTAGCGGTGACTTCAGGTGCTCTGATCGTGACTGGACTGTTACTCATCGCGATGAGTGAGAAGCACATAGCCATCCGATGATCGCCGTAGGTCTCGATTTCGGCTTTTTTTAATTGATCAGGGGGCATGATGGAGATGCTGTCTTCTCCCACCGTCACATCCGCTCCGACTTTCTGAAGTTCGGTTGCCATGGCAGTCATCCGATCGGTTTCTTTAATGCGCCAGTTGTAAATGTTTCTAATCGTCGTTCGACCCTCTGCAAACAAGGCGACGATTGCGATGGTCATTGCGGCATCGGGAATATGGTTGAGATCGATATCGATACCTTTGAGGTGACCGGTAGAGGCAACCCGGACTGAGTCGTTGAGAATTTCAATTTTTGCACCCATCTGAGCGAGGACATTGATGAAGTCAACGTCCCCCTGCAGGGAATCACGACCAATGCCGACCACTGTAACCTCGCCTCGAATCGCACCAGCCGCCAAGAAATAACTCGCCGTGCTCGCGTCACCCTCGACGAGGACCTTCCCGGGACTCTTGTAGTGCTGGCAGCCAGGTAGATCAAAGGTCTGATACCGGTCATGACTGGTCTCAACGCCAAAGCGGGACATGACAGCTCTAGTGATGTCGATATAAGGCTTTGAGACAAGGTCTCCAACAATGCTGATCTGACTATCCTCGGGCGTCAGGGGCAAACTCATCAGCAGTGCGGTCAGATACTGACTGGATAATCGACCATCGAGCCGAATGTTGCCGCCCCGAATGACCGCGTCGTTGATTTTAAAGGGTGGGTAACCCGGTTGATCTAAATATTGGATGTTAGCGCCGACCTGTTCCAAGGCATCGACGAGATGAGCGATGGGCCGCTCTCGCATGTAGGCGTCACCATCAACGATAAAAGTCCCTTTGGACAGTGACAGCATCGCGCTGAGTGGCCGGATGGCTGTGCCGGCATTTCCAAGGGACAGTGATCTCACTGCAGTTGAGGGCGGGAATAGCTGGCCCAAGCCTTGCACACGTGCGTGTGCGGTGTTTGCGTCGAGCTCGATGCGGACGCCGAGTTGCTGAAGTGCCTGGATCATGTACTGTGTGTCGTCGCTGATCAGCAGGTTGCTGATGTCAGTGTCACCCTCAGCGATCGCGGCTAAAAGCAAAATCCGGTTGGTCAAGCTCTTCGATCCGGGCAATAGGATCTCTCCGGTCGCGTGCTCAATCGGTGCTAGGGTCAATGTCTCAGACATATTCGGGTAGCTCCGTTGGGTCGAGCCGATGAGCTTGTAGTGAGAATTGCGCTAGAAACTGCTCCAAAGAGGGCGCAATCGGCTCGACAAAGCCTTGGCCAGCACGTTCCAAAAAGATTTCGCCGGTTTGATTATCAACGCTCACACTGAGTTCGTCGTCATCGTCTGGGGTGCCAATAAAGACCGAAAATCGAATATTGGCACGTTTCTGGGCAAGATAATGCCCCACGAGGTTTGAGATGAGTCGATCAAAGTCATCTGGGTTCCATACCTGAATCAATGAAATAGGCCGACCTTCGTGTACCCCCGGCAGGGTGCCCGACCAAAAGCTACAATAAAAATGCTTGATGTCCGCCCGAATGTGCGCCTCGATAGCGCGCTCGAACCCTTCGAAGGACATTTTCGGTGATTGCGGGACCGGCTTCCAAAAACTGCTACTGCTGTCACGCAGAGATTCGCAAGGTGATTCCCAGTCATCCAGGGGCGTTTTGAACACTCGATCGCTCCTGCCGGCGAGGGCCGATTGAGTCACATTAAAAAGTAGTTGGTCAATCACAAGGCAGCCTAGGTCGCAAGGGAGGTTACAACAGTGAGTTATTTGAATGATGTTGCTTTCGTAGCGGCGAGCAACGACCACAGGATAGCAGAAATGAAGGTGCTACTCTCGGGCAGTTCTGAACACTCAAACTTTGCCAAGGCCGCGTGTTAATACAGTGAGATCGCATCAAAATGGTTTGATCACCACCAGAATCAAGATCGGAATCAGCAGCAAGAGCGCTGCTTCGTTATAGACCCTAAAAAAGAGTGATGTTCTGATGACTTCTCCCCGCGCCATCTGCTGCACGTAACGCAGAGATTGGAGTTGATACATGACGAGAAGGGCTACGAGTCCCAGCTTCCAGACCAGCCAAGATCCACGATAGCCATAGTAGAGCCAGAGTACGAGTCCCGGTGTGATAGCTAGGACCATCATGACCGAGGAAAACCTTGCAAGTTTCTGCCCCATAATCACTAGGCGTCGGGTGTCTTCCCCATTGGAATGGCCCTCGACGTAGTGCACGAGGATCCTTGGGAGATAAAAAGCGCCGGCCATCCAAGCGATGACGAAGAGCAAATGAATAACCTTGGTCCACAACATGATCAATCCTTAGACAACACCGAGGGCGCCGCCATCCACTGCGATGTTCTGTCCGTTTATAAAGCTGGCGCGCGCTGAAGCTAAAAAGACGACGAGGTCGGCAACTTCCTCTCGGGTGGCAATCCGGCCCAGTGGGTTATCAAAGAATGTTGCTGCGATTGACGCCTCTGCGGCCTCAAAGGTTTCACCCCAGCCCCTTTTTTGCGCAATTTTGAGGTAGGTCGCCTCCACCTCGGGAGTTCTGATCAGCCCGGGCGAAACTAGGTTAACCGTAATGTCCTGACCGGCAAGCGCCTTTGCGAGTCCGACGGTTAAATTGGCTAGGGCGCCTTTTGCCGCGTAGTAATGCGGCATCGTCGCATTCGGGCGGGTCGAGCCAATGGTCCCCAGATTGATGATCCTTGCTTGACTCGATGCCTTTAGCTCTGGCAGCAGTCCCTGGGTGAGACGGCTGACGCTGAGGACATTGTGCTCATACATGTCTCGCCACTGATCACTTGTGGTATCAAGCCAGTTACCCTTCGCCGCCGTTCCATAATTGTTGACGAGGACGTCCAGAGTCGGGCTTAGAGTTTTAACTGCTTCAACGACTGAGTCAGTGCCCTCATCGGTCCACAAGGCGCCTGTGACTCTCAGGTCAAAGCGTGGGTCGAGGTCCGATAACATTGAGGGCTCCGGGGCGTGTACAATCACGCGTGCGCCCTCCTGCAAAAAACGTTCGGCAATGATGAGTCCAGTGCCGCGATGACTGCCGCTGACGAAAACGGTGCGTTGGGAAAGCGCTAGGTCCATGTTGACGACTGATAAAAACGTACCTGAAGTTTAACGGAAAATTCACAATGGATTTAGACGCATTGGCTGTTTTTCTTTTAATTGTTGCGATGGCGGCCGTGATTCAGACCGTCACCGGCTTTGCAATGGGGTTGATCATTGTAGCCGTGACGACGGCGTTGGGGTTGCTACCGATCCTTGAGTCGGCGGCGATTATTTCAATTCTGTCGATGGTCAATACCATCTTGGTCCTTCGATCAACCCCCCAGCGTTTTGATCCAAAGCTTTTTGGCTGGGTTGTCCTCGGTCTCATTCCAAGTTTAATTTTAGGGTTTTTGTTACTCGACACTTTTTCTGCAGTTTTGGATACGGCATTAAAATTTGTACTTGGCGTTATGGTGGTCGTTGCCGGGGTTGTTATGATGCTGTCGCCCGCGCCCTGGAAGACTCGGTCATCGAATGGGTCGGCCCTAGCGGTCGGGTTTTTGGGTGGATTCTTTGGTGGAATTTACAGCGCAGCTGGCGCACCCATTGCTTTTTTTCTCTACCGACAACCCGTCGCGGTTAGGATCATTCGGTTGACGTTGCTGGCGGTATTTTTTGTCTCGACTTTTAGCCGCGCCTTGATCGGCGTTTATTTTGATCATTTTACGGAAGCCGTGGTTCTAAAAACGGCGCTGGCCTTACCGGTGGTTATTGTGGTGAGTGTCATGCTGCAACCAGCACTCGCACGGTTTTCTGATCAATTTGTTCGAAGACTGGTCTTTCTGATTCTTCAGGCGGTGGGCTTTTGGCTGATTATCGAGCCTTGGATCTCTGCATAAGGCAGACGCTAAGGGTTTGATCAAATTTTCGGCCCACATCCACTAAATTGCCTGTCAATTGAAAACCCTGGCCCGCGTGCAGTTTAATACTGGCTGGGTTGGGCAGGGTGATCATCGCGATCGCCGCAGAGACTTCAGTCTGATCGAGTTCCAAAAACAAACGATCGTAAAGAATTTTCCCCCAACCTTGGCCATATCGATGCGGCGTTAGGTAAATACTTGTCTCGACGGTGTGTTGATAACCCGCTTTGGCACGAAAGGGCTGGCTCGAAGCGTAGCCAATTTTTTCGTCTTGATCCTCTAGAATCCATAGTTGATGGGCGCTTTTTGGAGCAAATTGCTCAAGCCAGGCTGATCTCTGGGAAACGGTATAGGGCGAGAGATCGAATGTCGCTGTGGATTTTACAATATAATAGTTATATAGATCGTTCAGCCAAGGGAGATCCTTTGTGGCTGCATGTCTAAGCAGGGTCATAGGTAAAAGGTCGCTGAAGCCAGCGGTCAAACATAACTGAGTTCTAATCCATGGTGCAACCAGCGGAATCCAATTTGCCCTACAGGGATGGTGAAGTCTCTGGGGTCTTGGAGGCTTTGGTCTCTGACCCGGCTTTGCTGAAGCTGATGGGTCAATGGGGGATGCCGAGAATGATGTCGATGGCCCCGGCTCTGGTGACGTCGGTGATTCGCTGGCGGTTACGCCGACAAATGCAATCTGCGAAGTCAATTGCGGAGTTTCAAGCCATTGTTCGAGGATTCGTTGAGGATTTAGTCACGAGAACCATCGACGAATTCCGAGTGACGGGATTAGATCAATTAGATCCAAGTCGCGGTTATTTGTTTTTGAGTAATCATCGTGACATTGCTGGGGACTCGATGTTGCTGAACCTAGCGTTACATCGCGCGGGGCTAGGTACCGTCTTCATCGCAGTGGGAGATAATCTTGTCGAGCAGCGGTTTGCGACCGATCTAATGCGATTGAACAAGAGTTTTTTTATCAATCGAACTGGCGCTAACCCTCGCGAAGTTTATCGAGATTTAGTAGCGAGCTCTTCATTCATTCAGACGCAAATCTCAGAAGGGGCGTCGGTCTGGCTTGCCCAAAGCGAGGGCCGGGCCAAAGATGCCATTGATCAGACCGATGAATCGGTGTTGAAAATGCTACAACTCAGCGATCGAAAAATGGCGCTGCCTGAAAAAGTCAAAGCACTGAAAATAATACCCATGTGCCTCTCCTACGAATTTGATCCACTCGATCTCCATAAGGCCCAAGAATTACGATGCATTGAGGAGACCGGTGGCTATGAGAAAACGCCAGGTGAGGATTTGCGCAGTCTTGCATTAGGGCTCAGTGGGCATAAAGGGCGGGTTGAGTTGAAATTGGGACAGCCTCTCGAAGGCGATTTTGAAGATTTAGAAGCACTCGCCAAAGCCGTCGATGATCAAATCTTGAGCCAAACCGTGCTCTACCCAATTAATCACTGGGCTGCAAAAAAGCTGCACCCTGATCTCAGGGATAGCCCCTTTGCTGAGGTTTCAAAGCTTCTGTCTGAAGAGTTTGAACAACGTCTCTCCAGTTGTCCCCCAGAGGATCAACCCTATTGGTTGCGGATCTATGCCAATCCAGCGCGACGATCGCTTATGCCGAATACCCCCACAAGTTAAGGGGTTCTTCAATGAGGGCACCACATTGCTCGCGAAGCGCCAAAATGTGATTCGACCAATACCGCTCAGACTCAAAAAATGGAAAGGCCCTCTGAAAAGCAGGTTCATGCCAGCGCCGAGCGATCCAAGCGGATTGGTGCATGAGCCTTAATGTTCGTAAGGGTTCTATGAGCCTTAGCTCCGCTGGATCAAACGTTCGAAAGTCGTTGTATCCTTCCATGATTGAGCGTAATTGTGACAGTTGTGAGGCACGGTCGCCGGACAGCAGCATCCACAGATCTTGTATCGCTGGCCCTGAGCGTGAATCGTCAAAATCAACGAAGTGCGGCGTTTCTTCTCGCCACAATACGTTGCCCATATGGCAATCTCCGTGCAAACGAATCGATTGGTATTGGCATTGTGAAAACTGTATCTCGATAATTCTGAGCGCCTCTGCGCTCACTGATTCATAGGCGGGCCGAATTGTTTCTGGGAGAAAACTAAGGGCCAGAATGTCGGCGCGGGCCGAGACGCCAAATTCCTCAGTGCTGATTTCGGGACGGTGATCAAAGGGTTTGATGCCCCCGACGTTGTGAATCAATGCGATATGCCGCCCCATCGATTCAAGACACTCTAAGCTATCGACTGCGGGCGCTCTGCCGCCTCGGCGGGTGAAAATGGCATAGCGTAAGTCCTGATATTCGAACAGGGATTCGTTGTTGTGGAGAACGGGGGGTACGACGGAGACGCCATGATCGAACAGTTCTGCAGAAAAACCGTGTTCCTCCTCAATCATGTTTCGGGTCCAGCGGTTGGGGCGATAAAATTTTACAATGAGGGGCAACGTATCTTCGATGCCGATTTGAAACACACGGTTCTCATAACTGTTGAGCTCAAGAATTCGGGCATCACAGCGAAAACCAAGGTGTTCGATGGCATCGAGAATACGGTCAGGAGACAGGTTTGAAAAATCATCCATGGTGTCGTACTGGTGGCGCCAGAGCGGTGGCTTTGATCTGGGCATAAATGGTTTGATTCGGCTGTAAATCAAGGGTTCTTTGAGAGCGTGCTGTAATTTTGGCTGTAAAATATTGATCCTCACAGCAAAGCAATAGCAAACAAGCGCTGGGCTCAAAATGCAGTTCAATCACTTGGCAGGCCAAGGTGTTGAGAATGCTCGAGTGTGTCACAGGTGCTTTTACGAGGCTCACATCCTGACGGTGTATCAGCAGCCTCACACTCGCCCCTTCGGGCCTATCAAGGATCGGGATTAGGACAGTTTGGCGACCTAAGCCCACTTCTGTGAGCGCATCCTCGGGGTGATGTTTGACAACCTCGGTTATCAGCACCGCACCGGCAAACTCCGCTTGTTGTGTGACAAAATCGAAGTCTGCGCTGAGGGTTTTTAAGGTTTCTGATCGCTCGATCCGACCATTTGCGATGATTTGGATATGATCCGCCAGCAGCATGACCTCGTCCCATTGGTGGCTGACATAGAGCATGGGTAGGGTGAATTCAGATTTGATCTGGATAAGTGCGCCCAGAATGTTAGCGCGGGTGCCTTGATCGACAGCCGCCAAGGGTTCGTCAAGCAAAAGGAGTCTGGGCGCATTGGCCAGAGTTCTAGCAAGAGCGACCCGCTGGGCCTCCCCGCCTGAGAGCTGATCAGGACGACGGTCCATTAAGTGTGAAAGCTCGAAGATTTCGATCAAGGTGGCATCATCGAGTATTGGGCCGTCATGTTTGCGTTTGCGTGCGTATTGGATATTTTCTTCGACGGTAAGATGGGGGAAAAGCAACTGTTTTTGAAAGACCATGCCAACCCCTCGGTCCTCGGGCTTTACAAATCGAGAAGGGTCTTGCCAGATGCCCTGGGAAGTCTGGATCCGAGTCCCCACAGAATGCTCGGGAGAAATGAGTCCTGCGAGGCTATGGAGCAACGTTGACTTGCCGGCTCCCGAGGGGCCAAAAAGGGCCGTGACACCCTGGGGGGCCATCTGAAAGTCTGTTTCGAGCCGAACCTGCCCAAAGTCACGGATAGAGAACTGTGCCTCGATTAGGTTCATCGAGTGCTCAAACTCGAGGCCCGGTATCCTCGGTGAGTGGCCCATTGCACGAGGATTAAGGTGATCAGAGAAAATCCAACCAACCCTGCCGCCAGCAGATGTGCTCGTTCGTAGTTTAAGGTCTCAACATAATCAAACAGCGCAATCGAAAGGACACGGGTCTCACCTTCTAGGTTGCCGCCAATCATCAGAACGATCCCGAATTCCCCTAAGGTGTGGGCAAAGGTCAGTGTGCAAGCAATCAAAAAACCGTGTTTGGACAGAGGCAGTACCAGCGTGGTAAATCGATCGAGGGCGGTGGCTCCCAAAGAAGCGGCGGCTTTGAATAGATCCTCGGGCAATTCCCGAAAGGCGATGATCATGGGTTGCATGAAAAAGGGCAGGGAATAAATGATCGACCCCAGCAGTAAACCCTCAAAACTGAACGCGAGGGATGAGCCGAACCAGTCGAGCCAGGTCGCACCTAAAAAGTGATTGGGCGAGAATGCGAGTAACAGATAAAAGCCAATGACCGTCGGGGGCAGGACCAATGGCAAGGCGAGAAGCGGAATGCAAAGTCCTGCAAGTAAAGATTCACTGCGCGCTAACCACCAGGCGATCGGCGTGCCGATCAGGGTCAACACTAGGGTGGTTGAAAAGGCGAGTTTCAGCGATGTGCCCAATGTGATGAGATCGGACTCCATCAGGTTGATTGCTCGGGTTGCGCCGGAGCTGTATAGCCGGCGGATTCGACCAGTCGCTGAGCGCTAGCGCTTCTCAGATAAACCAGGAGCGCTTTTGCTGCCGTGTTTTCTGAGAGCAAGACGCGCTTTTGAACAATACGCGGATAACGGTTTAGGTCGGGTAAGTAGTACTCCCTCCGAGGTACGCCGGCTTGAATCACTTGAGCCAAGGAGGTCATGGCGACTTGGACGTTGCCGCTGTCGACGAACTGGAAGGCCTGATGGACATTGGTGCCTTGAATGAGTTTGGGCTGATTTGCGAACAAACCGATCTCGAGCAGGTGCTGTGCTGCGAGCCCATAGGGCGCGACGGTTGGGTTTGCGATGGCGAGTGACCCCCGATAATTCTTAAAGAATGCTTTCCAGGGGCGGTCGCGATCGGGGACCCAAACTGCGATTTGCCCGAGGGCATAGATCTCAACGCTATCCAAGACCCCCACTCCATCGCGCTCAAGTTGCTCAGGTCGGCCAGCATCGGCAGCAAAAAACAAGTCGTACGGTGCGCCGTTGCGTATTTGAGCAAATAGCATCCCGGTAGAGCCGCTAACCAGTTGGAAGGAGAACTCGGGTGTATTCACTTGGAAATCGGCGATCAAGTCCTCTAAGGTGATTCTAAAATTAGCGGCCACCGCGATGGTCGCCTGATCGTTGCTTGCCTGGACAGTGCTCGAGAAGAGCACGCTGGCTGTCAGTAACGGAAGCAGCAGCGTGAGGATTCGCGCGGTCAAACCAATCCTGCCTCGGCTCTCTTAATAAAATCTTGTATCAACCAACCGGAAATCGAAATCATAGCGGGAGGGTTGGGCAACGCATTGAAGGGAAACCACTGTGCATCGCTGAGTTCCTCTTCTTGAATGTTGATCTCACCGCTGTCGTATTCAGCGTGAAAGCCGAGCATTAAAGAGTTGGGGAATGGCCACGATTGACTGCCGAAGTAGGTAATGTTTTTAACGGTAATGCCAACTTCTTCGAGCACTTCTCTGCGCACAGTTTCCTCAATAGACTCGCCAGGCTCGACAAAGCCGGCAAGGACGCTATAGAAGTTCGCCCGGGCATTCACATTTTTTGCCAGTAAAATGTCCTGCCCTTTGTTAACGCAAACAATGATGGAGGGTGACAGCCGGGGGTAGAACATCAACCCGCAGTCTTTACATTTTCGAGACCGGTCAGCGCTCTCAGAGGTGGTGTCGCCACCACATTGACCGCAGTAACGATGGGTCTGAAACCATTCCACAATTTGTTTAGCACGACCGATGAGATAGAAAAGATCGATGTCAACGCTACTTAAAAAACTCCACAAGGTTTCGAAGTAGTAACCTTCGGGTTCTTCGGCCTCGCCGTTGACCTCGACCGCGAACAAGGGGACGTCTGCCATCAAACCCAAGAAATGCGAGGACTGGATCTCGAGCATTGACCAGCGGAGTTCGTCTTCACTTAAGGGTTGCCACTGCTCGTGAGCGGACAGACCCAAGATTTCTCCATCTGAAACAACGATATAGTGCGGATTTTGTACATCCACTGGGGCTACAGTGTTCGAAAGAAAGGATGACTTAAAATCAACTTGTTGCCAGTTCATGGATAAACCTCGACGAATTCTAGCGAGACTGTATCACAGGCCGCGCCATTGAATCATCCGTCAGTCAGTCATGCTTGGCCAGCCGGGGTCTGCCTGGGTAGTGCTCTCGCGATGGACCAGACCGAAATTCGGCGAGCGCCCCCTGATTTCAGAACTTGACTGACTTGATGAACTGTCGCCATGGAAGTGACGACGTCATCAACGACGGCGATGTGTTCTCCCGGAACGGCCTGGTTTAGAACAAATGGATTGCTTTGATGGTGTAAGCGAGCGGCTCGGCTCCGAAACTTTTGGGGTGAGGTTGCGTTCACTTTCTGAATCAGTCGGCTCGATAGAGGAATCGCCAGTTGATGGGATAGATCCTTGGCGATAAGTGCCGCTGGATTGAATCCTCGCTCTCGGAGGCGCTGCCGATGTGAAGGTACAGGAACGAGCCGATCCGGCTTTTGTTCTGATCGCAATGGCCCATGAGCGAGGCACACCGACAGCGCCCGCCCGAGGTGAAGTTGCTCAAAATCTTTGAAGCTGATGATGAGGGCTTGGACTGGAAACTCGTAGGCAAAGGCGGCGCGACATTCATCGAAGGCAAGGTGAAGGGCACCGCAGCGTGTCTTTTGATGGAGCGGCCAAGGAATAGCGCAGTTTGGACAGCCTTTGGGTAACCAGGTAGATCTCGGGTGCAATCGATGCAGATGCTGGCGGCTTGCCGCTGAGACTGACTGCACAATAAACAGGGTATTGAAAACAACGCTAGAAGGTGATCAACCAAAGGGCGAACTCGACCGGGGAAGCCCGTTGATGATCTCAGGAACCGGCGGGTCCGCTGTAGGCTATTGGCCTTGGCGCGGGTGGGTTTATTCTGAGTTGCAAATTTGCCCATCGACTGGGGCATTGCAAACCTTAAACCGCTTGAGTTGCCCCAGCCAAAAGATAACCGCTTCTTGGTGCGTTCGCTGCTCGGCGCCGATGAACCCAGGGATCTTTAATTCAATGGTAACAAGGTAGGTGCCTCGCCCCAGTATGGCCTTAGTCAGGCGTAGATAGCCCAGATCACTCTCGGTCATTTTTGGACAAGTGAGCATGACGACGGTCGATGGGTAATTGGCCTCTAGACCTGTCCAGATCTTGCTGAACTGCCGGGCCTGGCAATCCTCGGCCCGATTGAGTTCATAGTTTCTGAGCTGCTCATCGATGGACCCCTCAATATCCGCTAAAAGGTGTTCGAGTCGAATTGTGATATTGGGCTGCCCGGATTGAAGGTTAGGCACGTGATACTCATCAATCCGAGCTTTGGCGGATTGGGTTTGAAAAGTCAGCGCTGAGCCTGTCGGAATTGGGCCCACCAGACGCTCGGATTCGATAGCGATTGGCGGGGTCTTGCATGAAATAAGGAGCACCGACAAGCACGCGATCACTACTTTGATCCTAAGATGAGCAACAAGGTTCGAGCAATGCTGAAAGCCAAAGCCGCTAGCAGGGGGTCGATACTGGGTGGGTAAATGCATTCGTTGACTCGCTGGTTGAAGCGAATGAGGGTAGCCGGTGCTCAGGAACGAAAAAAGTTGTTTTAGGCACTGCGGCTGGGGCTCAAGGTGCAAAAGTAGCGTTACGTCTTGATGTTCCGGGGCACAGGAATAAGCCCTTTCAGTCCAAAGTCCCCCATCTGGCGAAGTTCTTTTCAGTCCCTCCCGGCAGCGTGGGCTGCCAGAGCCGTCAGGTCACACTATTCGGAAGCTGGAGCCGCCAGAGTCAGCGCGTAGGTTTTGATTTCATCATCTCTGAGCGTTGTAATCTCGACAGTATCCCCCGGACTATGCTGTTCCAGCAAAGAGAGCATGGTGTCTTCATTGGTTACGGGTTCAGCGTCAATGGCGATGATGACATCACCGAGATGGAGTTTCCCCCGTCGGTCCTCGCGGACGCCAATGATTCCCGCCCTCGCTGCGGGAAGACCCGGTTTAACGGCGAAAACGACCACGCCTTTGATTTTAAGGCGTTTGGTCCAAGAGTCTGAAAGCGTTTCGATCCCGAGAACAGGTCGATACAGTTTGCCGTATTTCTTGAGTTGAGGAACCAAGGTTTTCAGGGTCGAGACAGGGATCGCGAAACCGATTCCAGCACTGGCCCCGCTTGGGCTGTAAATCGCAGTATTGACACCAATGAGTTCGCCCTGGGAATTGAGCAGTGGGCCGCCGGAGTTACCCGGATTGATCGCCGCATCGGTCTGGATGACATTGGAGATGGTGCGATTGTTCATGGATTTGATTTCCCTTCCCAGAGCGCTGACAACCCCCACCGTCAGGGTTGTGTCCAGGGCAAAAGGATTGCCGATGGCGAGTACTTTTCGCCCGACGGCCAAAGCATCTGAATTGCCCAAGGGTAACGGGCTCAGAATCTCTTTCGGTGCATCGATTTTGAGCAAGGCAATATCCTTCTCTGGCGAGGTGCCGACGACCTTGGCTTCAAACTGCTGTCCGGATTGAAGGGCAATATTGATTTTATTGGCGCCGTAGACAACGTGAAAATTCGTGACAATCAAGCCGTCATCATCCCAGATGAAACCCGTGCCTGACCCTTTCGGTATTTCGAGTACATTCAAGGAGAAGCGCTGTCGCCGCAATTGGGTATTGGTCACGAACACGACAGAGGGGCTAGCCGCCTCAAAGACAGCGATGTTGTTGGCCTCATCGGTGATGAGCAGAGGCGCGGTTGCGGGGGTAGCATCGGTTGCCGCGGTCGCTTCCTTTTTGACCATCGTGAGGAGGGCCGCGCCTGCAATGAAGCCGATAAGGAAAACAAACCAAAAATTCTTCATAGATGGAGCCGATTTACCGGGTCAATGGATTCACTTGCTCTACGGGATTAGAGACATCAGTAAAACGATTGAGTTCATAAAGATCCTCGGCCGTGAGGTGTCCGATGAGCTCTTTCAGGCGGAGGGTGTCGTTAATATAACGATAGCGAGCACTGGCGAACTGAAACTCTGAAAAATACAGGCGCTGCTGAGCAAGGAGTACGTCGACAATGTTTCGTGTTCCGACCTCGTAACCTGTTTCGGTGGCTTCGAGTGCCGAGCGTGAGGACTCAATGCCTCTGAGGTTGGCTTTGACTCGAGCGACATCGGTGTTGATCGCAGTGAAGAGCGCGCGGACGTTTTCGCTGACTTGGCGCTGGGCAAGATCAAGGGTTTCTTTGGCCTCGATGAGCCGATATTCCGATTGCCGAACAGCGGACCGAGTCCCGCCACCAGAATAAATCGGTAGGGTTAATTGCAGACCATAGACTTCGGTGTCTGAACGGTTGGTTTGAAAGGCGCTTGGGTTTTTGCTGGTCTGAGAGCTGTAACTGATCGATGCATCCAAGGTCGGTAGATGCCTAGATTTACTGATCGAGGCTTGCTTTTCGGCGGCTGCAACCGCGGCACGACTGGCGATAATCGTGGTATTTTTTTTGAGAGCAGCATCGACCCATGCCTCTTCATTATTGGGTTCTGGATGCCGAACGGGAAAGTCAGCAGTCAACGCATGGACGGCGTTAAAGGACTGACCGGTTAATCGCATGAGCGGCTCAAAACTGCGCGCCTGAGCCCCTTCTGCCTCGATCACATTGACCGTAGAGGCATCGAAGCTTGCTGTTGATTCAAGCACATCGGTAATGGCAACCAGGCCGACGTCAAAGCGTTGCTGAACCTGCTCGAGCTGTCTTTTAACGGCATTTCGCTCAGCATTCGCAGATCCAAGGCCATCATGCGCCTCTAAAATAGCGAGGTAAGACGCTGCTACACGAACGATGAGTGCGAGTTCCTCGGCGGTGTAACTCGCCTGGGCTTGGGCCTTGATGCTCTTAGACTGCTGATACTGGTACCAGCGATCCATTCGAATCAAGGGTTGAACGACACCTGCCTGCCAGGATTCGTTGATGGTTGTGGTATCTTCAAAAAGGGTCACGCCGGTCAAAGGATTAAATTCGCGTAAAGATGGGCTGGTGATGTCCTGATAATTGGCGGAGATCGATATTCCAGGCAGAAGGCCGGCTCGCGCTTGGGGAACAACTTCACTTTGAGCATTGAAGGCTGCTTGTGCGGCGCTGATTTGCGGATCATTTTTTACGGCTAGTTGGTAAACCCCCTTTAAATCAATGCTTTGTGCAAAGGATGCACTGCAAAGCAAAATACACAGGGAGCCAAGTAATGATCGTAAATTATTCATAATGCGTTCTCAGTGGTCGCTTATGCCAGCGCCGGGTGGCAAATAATACGCGTCTCCAATGGATTTTGCGAGAGGCGCGTAGGTCGACCCGTCTTGCTCGAGAGGCCAACATGAATCTTGAAATAGGATAGATTAACAAACCCTGAATGCTAGATGTTCGGGGTTAGCGTGTTGATCTCTGGCAGCGGGAAGAAGTCGAGGCTCGATTGAATAAAATCCGCCATTGCCAAACAATGATGTTCGCAAAACGGCGCAGCCAGGACCTGCAGTCCAATCGGCAACCCTTGTTGGTCGAGACCACAGGGGATAACAACGCCTGGCCATCCCGTTAAATTATAGGTCATAGTGTAAGAGTAATTGAGCATATCCTCAGCCGTACCGTGCTCGATCGCCGTCGTTGCATTGACCGGGCAGATTAAAACATCCACTGCATTAAATGTTCTAAGCATTGCACTTTTAAAGCCATCCCAGATCGAAAGAATGTGGGTCAATTCGGAAGCCGACAGTCCCGGGGCGGCTTGCGCCAAGTTTCGGGCGATGGCCTGAGAAGGTGTTTTTGTATTAGACCGCTCTAACAGATCCTTGACGGTTTCGTGATCGTCTGCACCGAGGACCCGGGAAAAGATTAAGGGCGTCATCTCAATGCCGTCAGGAAGATGCTCAGCGATCGAGAGGCCAGAACCTGACAGATGATCAACCACGGATTGCAACGCGTTGCAGATGTCAATTTCAGGCTCTGCCAAACCATTGTTGAGATGATATCCCACCCGCAGCGTCCTTGGATCAGTGAGCTCGGTGGATATCTCTGGCGCGCGCCGGGCGTAGGGATCGACGAAATCTGGTCCCTCTATCACTTCTAGCAAAAGCGCTAAGTCCTGAACGTATCGAGCCATTGGACCGGGCTGAGTCAAAGGTGCCCACAGGCCTTCGCTGGGTAGGGCATTACCGGTGCTGGGAACCCGGCCGGACGTTGGCTTAATGCCGGCTATCCCGCAGTAATGCGCAGGGAGGCGAATACTCCCCCCTGTATCTGTGCCAATGTCAAAGGGAATCGCACGTGCAGCAATCAGCGCTGCAGCGCCGCCAGAGCTGCCTCCGGGGGTTCGGGAAGGGTCGAACGGATTATTGGTTCGGCCGAATAGATTGTTGTCCGTCTGAAACGCAAGAGTGAATTCGGGTGTATTGGTCTTGCCCATTAAAATTGCGCCTGCGCTCCGTAAGCGGGCGACGCAACTGGCATCTCGACCCGGCCTAAAGTCTGCTCGACCTTCACTGCCCCAGGTGGAAACAAAATCAAAGGTGTCGAGGCTGTCTTTGATGGTCATGGGGACGCCATGGAGAGGGCCTAGGGTTTCACCTGATGCCTGGGCGGCGTCGGCCTTAGCGGCATACTTAAGAGAAAGTTCAGGATTTGAAGCAACCACGGCGTTGAGTGCAGGGTTAACCGCTTCGATGCGAGCGAGCGCCGCTTCTGCTAGCGCCACCGCGGTCGTCTCGCCATTCTTGACGGCTTTAGCAATGGTCGTGATCGGTTGATCAAGTAGCTCTGACATAGTGAATGCTTTACTGAAGGTTTGGTCCCACTCTAAGCAGATTTTTTGTGGGTCACAAGCCTCATCAATTCAAGACCATGTGATCCTGGCAGGGGATCAAACATTAGCCAGCAGGATTGATTGCGAGGCTAAAAGCGTGATCGTCAATCGAGAGCGGGGCCATCGACTCTGAGGCAGTGTCCAGAATCGTCAGTGCTTGGCAGAGGGTTTCCCGTTTGATATAGGCAGTGTGTGTATCAATGGCGTGTTGTATTGCTGAGTCGCCAGAGACTTCGATGACAATTCGGTCGGTGACCTCAAGTCCTTGCTCTTTTCGGGTCTTTTGAATGCGGCTGACGACCTCCCGAGCGAGCCCCTCTGCGATCAGTTCGTCATCGAGATCTGTCGCAAGGTCAATGGAAATGAAACGGTTCGAAACTGCGTTGGTTCCGGGCTTGGCTTCTCGAAAGATAAGAATGTCTTCGACTGAAAAGGTTTCATCCTCGATTGTAATTGCGCCCTGGTCTTGGAGTTCGGTCAGTTCAGAGCTATCTAACTGGTCGATTGCCTGTTTGAAGTTTTTGAATCGCCCACCCAGTCGTTTCCCCAGAATCGGGGAGTTGGGTCTCGCAAACAAGCTGATATAATCCGATTCGTTGGTTTCGTACGCAACTGCTTTGACGTTCAGTTCGCTTTGGATGTAAGGCTCAAGACGGCTGATTTCTGTTAGTAACGCGGGATCCTGGTGCAAAATAATGAGATTTTTCAGCGGATATTTGGTTTTCACCCGGTCTTGATTGCGTTTCTGGCGACCCAGCAAGATGATGTTTTGCATTCTGCTGACAGCCTCCTCGAGGGCTGGCGCAATGCGGGAGGATTCCGGTTGGGGATACTGACAAAGGTGAACTGACTCCGGGCTATTCGCTTGCTTGGGTAGGGCTTTAAACAGGGTTTCGGATAAAAAAGGTGCAAAAGGCGCCATACAAACCGTGAACTCATGCACTGCGGTGTAGAGGGTTTGAAAGGCGTGGCGTTTGTCATCCGTTAATGCTTCGTCCCAAAAACGACCCCGATTGAGTCGAATGTACCAGTTGGTCAAATCCTCGATGAAATCAAACAGTGCAGGCACAACATTGTACAAACGATAGGCTTCCATCTCTCGAGTGATGTTTGTCTTCAGAGATTCCAGTCGCGATAGGATCCATTGATCCATAATATTTGGGCTGGCCTGGGGGCTTGGACTCGGTGACCAAGCATCGATCCGGGTATAGGTTTTTAAAAATCGATAGGCATTGAGCCATGGCAGTAGCGCGCGTCGGGTCATTTCCTTGACCCCCGCATCGGTGAACCGTTGTTCTTCACCCTTGACCAGCCCTGAGTTGATCAAATAAAGCCGAAGCGCGTCCGCCCCGTAGGCCTCCATGAGATCATCAGGCGGCGTGTAGTTACGAAGCCGTTTAGACATTTTTTTACCGTCTTCGGCCATAACAATCCCATTCACAATGACGTTTTTGAAGGGATTGGTCTCGAACAAGGCATAACCCAAGACAATCAATGTGTAAAACCAGCCCCGGGTCTGATCTAAACCCTCAGCAATAAATTCGGCGGGAAATCCTTGCTCGAAAAGACGCTGGTTTTCGAAGGGGTAGTGCAGCTGTGCATAGGGCATGGAGCCTGATTCGAACCAACAATCTAGGACCTCATCGATTCGGCGGTACACACCCACCTCACCGGGCTTCGTAAAAGTGAGTGCATCAACCACCTCACGATGCAGATCATCAACTTTAACGCCGGTTAGATTCTTGAGCTCTTCGATCGAGCCGATGCAGTGTGTGTTGCCGGTTTCGTCATTGATCCAAATCGGTAGGGGTGTTCCCCAATAGCGGTTTCTCGAGATGGCCCAATCCATGGCGCCTTCCAGCCAGTTACCCATTCGACCGTTCTGAATGTGCTCAGGGACCCAGCGTATATTCTGGTTCTCCGCAACCAGGGCCTCTTTGATTTGCGCGACCCTCACGTACCAAGAATCGATGGTTCGGTAAATGATGGGGGTATCTGACCGTGGACAAAACGGGTAACTGTGTTGGATGACTTCTTGGACATAAAGGGCGCCCGATGCCTTCAAGGCACGGATGATCGCTTTGTCAGCCTCTTTGACGTGTTGCCCGGCAAAATCGGTTACAGCATCGGTGAAACAACCCTGCATGTCGATGGGACACACGAGTGCATCAATTCCTGCCTGCTTGAGCACTCGTAAATCATCCTCTCCAAATGCGGGTGCTTGATGAACGATGCCTGTTCCGCTGTCGGTTGAGACATAATCATCTGAGACAACTTGAAAGGCGCCATTGGCGCGTTCATCGAGGAAGTAAGGGAAGGGCGGATCATAGGTTTTGCCGACCAGCTCAGCGCCCAGAAAGGTCTCAACCACGGTCAGTGACTTTTGATCTTCGTAATGGGGTAGTCGGTCAGAGGCGATAATGATGTGAACGCCAAGCGTCTCGTCGAGGACCTTGCTATAAGTGATGTCATCACCAACACACAGTGCGAGATTCGAGGGCAAGGTCCAGGGTGTGGTCGTCCATGCCGCGATGAATGTGTCTTGCTCATCACAGAGCTTAAAAAGAACCGTAACCGCAGGGTCTTGGGTCTCCTGGTAGTTGCTGCCTGCTTCAAAATTGGAGAGCACGGTGCCCAGAGCGGTTGAAAAAGGAACCACTTTTTCGCCGCGATAGATGAGGTCTTTGTTCCACAGTTGCTGAACAACCCACCAAACCGACTCCATGTACCAGGGTTCCATGGTCTTATAGTCATTATCAAAATCGACCCACCGGCCAATTCGACTGATGGTCTTGCGCCACTCTTGGGTGTAGCGTTGAATGATTCCTCGACAGGCATCGTTGTAACCCTTGATGCCGAGCTTCTCAACCGCTTCAGCCGAGGATAAGCCCAATGATTTGTCAATTTCATGTTCAATGGGCAGTCCATGGCAGTCCCAACCAAACCGGCGCTGGACGTAGCGCCCCTGCATGGTGAAATATCGGGGAACGGCATCTTTAAGAATCGATCCAACCAGGTGCCCGTGATGCGGCAGTCCTGTTGCGAAAGGGGGGCCGTCATAGAAAATATAGGGTTCATTGTCCTGGGTGGCTTGAAGGCTTTTTTGGAAAATGTCCTGGGACTGCCAGAACTCCAGAATGTGGTGTTCAGCATCAACAAATGAGAAGCCATCTGCATCCGGATCGATAGGCCGTTGACTAGCCATTGTGGGTCTCCAAAGTAGCACTGCTAAGCGCAGTAGAATCGTGCATCAAGCCGAATTGATCTGGGAGGTCAGTTAGATCGGCTATCCTAGCGACTCTCGCCCTCCTGTCAATAACTGTTCAACCCTGATGATTTTGAACACCGGTTACACTGCCGCGTAAGTTTATTTTCTCTAAAACGGCAGCCACTAATTTTTCTATCTGAAATTCAAAATACCAGTCGGGTGCATCGGAATGATGAATGGAGGTTGTGCCGACCAGCTTAAAGTCCCAACCCTCACGTTGTGCACGCGCATTGAGGGCACTGAGACGATCCCAGGCGGGTTCGCTCAGCACTGGATGAACACAGGCCGCTGTGATGTTTTGAGCGCCCTCATCTTTGAGTGTTTCGATGGCGGCGACCACAGAGCCAGCCGTATCGATAATGTCATCAACGAGCAGAATATCTTTACCTGCAACCTCGCCAATTAAGTTTGATCGAAAGACGGTGTTTGGCTGGGAATAATCACGTTCTTTGGAAAGCGCCGCAAGGTCCGCAGAGAGCTCTTCGGCGTAGATACGAGCATTTTCAAGGTAACCGACGTCCGGCGAGACCACCACGCCCCCGGTCAGTCCGCTGGCTTTCAGCCAGGGCACAAATTGCTTAGTCAGAAAAATGTTTTCTAGGTGGGTTTGACTTGGGTTGAACATGCCCGCGATGGCATCGTTATGAATTTCAACGGTAACAACCCTGTCGGCGCCGGCACTTTGTAGCATTCGTGCAAACAAGCTTGCGCTGATGCCTTCCCGAGTGCGGCCCTTGCGTTTGTCCTGCCTAGCGCCAGGGTAGTAGGGCAAAACCGCCGTAATGTACTGCGCATCTGCAAGCGCCGCTGCCTCAACAGCATGAAGGAGCATGATAAATCGTTCATAGATTGATCTTTCGTCTTGGAGACCCGCAACATTCTGAAAGATATAGAGATCATGTCCGCGAACATTGGCTTCAATTTCAAGCTTGCCCTCGCCGCAGGCAAACCAAATTTCTCGGCTAGGCAGTAGCGGGCTGCCGAGATGCTCGGCCACTCGGCTAGCAAAAGGGCGGCCCGACTCGCAGGTCATTAAGGCGATGGGGGCACGGGGATTACGCCCGTCAGTGGAATGCTGTTTATTCATTGGGATTTAGAATTCCTTGTAAGGCTGAAATTAAAAGTGTGTGCTCAGCCCGCAACACCCGGTCAGCGAGGGCTTCTGCCGTCATGTTGTCATCAACTGCGACCGAACTCTGCGCGATGACCGCTCCGGAATCAAAGCAATGGTTCACATAGTGGACGCTTGCGCCTGACACCTGTTCGCCGGCGGCAATCACGGCCTCGTGGACACGTCGGCCGTACATTCCTCGCCCACCGTATTTAGGGAGCAATGAGGGGTGAATATTAATGATTCGATTTTCGAAAGCATCGAGTGTCTGGGGGCCAATTTTTTTCAGGTAACCGGCAGTAATGACCCAATCAACACCGTGGTGCTGTAATTGTTCTCTCAGAGCGAGATCGATGCTGTCTTCACTGGAATGCTTCAACGGGGGTAGGGTGCTTCGGGTCAGGCCTTGATCAAGGGCAATCTGCATGGCCCCGCAATCGGGTCGATTGGTAACGACCAGAACGACTTCGGCGCTTAGCAAATTCGACTTGCAGGCTTGGTGCAGGTTCATGAGATGCGAGCCTCGACCTGAGACAAGCACCGCGAGTCGAGCCCGGGCTCGCTGATTGATCTTTTCGTTCAAGACGTTAAGGGCGGCGAAAAGCGCGTGCGGAGTTCGTTCTTTTGAACTTTGCCCATGGTATTTCGCGGTAACTCAGGAATAAAGAAAACGTGTTTAGGAACCTTAAAATTGGCGATGTCGGCCTTCAGTAATGAAATGATGTCGTCCTCTGAACGGTCATTCTCGCGAGTGGGGACAATGACCGCGCAGACCGACTCACCAAAGTCGGGGTGGGGTAGTCCGATCACCGCGCTTTCAAGAACGCCATCGAGTTGATCAATCAAGAGTTCGATTTCTTTCGGGTAAACGTTGAGGCCGCCAGAGATGATGAGATCCTTATTCCTGCCCACAATGGTCACGTAACCTTCCGGGTCGATGCTTGCGAGATCCCCGGTTTTAAAGAAACCGTGCACCGGACCTTGATCAGTAAACGACTCAGCCGTTTTTTCAGCGTTCTGCCAATAACCATGAAAGACGTTCTCGCCTCGAACCCAAAGATCCCCGGTTTCACCGGGCGCAACATCCATGCCCGAAGCATCGACGGCTCGGCATTCGACGCCAGGGAGCGGAGGCCCGACAGTGCCTTTCTTACGCTGACCCTCGAGTGGATTTGAGGTGTTCATTCCGGTTTCAGTCATGCCATAGCGTTCTAAAATGGTTGTCCCTGTTGCTTGTTCCCAATCTGTAAAGGTTTGGGATAAAAGCGGTGCGGAGCCAGAAGTAAAAAGGCGCATGTTGGCGCAATCTTTTGGGCTGATGCCGCTGCTGAGTAGTCGAGTGTAGTAGGTCGGTACACCCATAAACACAGTGGCATGGGGCAGAGCTTTGATCACTGAATCAGCATTAAAGCTCGCCATCAAAATAACGGGAGAATTTGAAAGCAGGGGTAAATGCAGACCGACGAACAGGCCGTGGACATGAAATATGGGCAGGGTGTGCAACATAGCGTCATGCTCGGTCCAGCCCCAGGCCGATCGCAATGTTCGGACGTTGCTGACTAAATTGCCATGGCTGATCATCGCGCCTTTGGGCAGACCCGTTGTGCCTGAGGTGTAAACAATGACGGCAACATCGTGATTCTGAGATGGAAAAATTTCTCGATGGGCTGGGCTGGCATCGACCCAATCACGAAGGCTGCCAAAACCCTCTTGATCCAATGTGAGTGTTTGAACCTGATGATCGAGTTCATCAAGATGTGCCGTTGATGCTGCTGGATCGATAACAAATAGCTTGGGTTTGGCGTCGTTGATAAAATGGCTGAGCTCACTCTCCTGATAAGCCGTGTTTAGTGGCAGATAGATGAGCCCAGCACGCAGGCAGCCGCAGTAGAGGTAGATATTTTCATAGGATTTTTCGATTTGTACGGCGACCCGGTCTCCGGGTTCCAATCCTGCTTTGAGTAGTGCCCCTGCGTATTGCGCACTCCGTGAATCAAGCGCTCCGTAGGTTGCTTCACACTGTTGATCTCGGTTAAGGAATAAAGGGTTTTCTGCCTTTAAATGTTCTGAAAAAACGTGATAGAGGTTCGTCATATTGAGACTCATCAATTCGGTCAACGACTATGAGGACACGTTCGAGCACAGCCTGGTCGAGTAAAGCCTGGTCGAGCAAAGCGTGGTCTGTTTTTGCAGAGCCCGCTAAACTAGGGAGATTGTAGCGCGAGTGGGGTCAGAATTCTGCCCCGAAAGCACTGGAAAGGGCTCAATATTTGGAGGTTTTGGTGAGGAAAACAATTCGATCATGTCTGGGCAACAGACGAAGAACCCCTGTCGTGATGCTGGCTTGGCTCATGGGATTGCTGCCCCTGCAGCTTTTCGGTGATATCCGCATGGAGGCAGGTTGGACCCGGGGAACTGCGGTTGGGTCAGATCGAATCGCTGTGTACGGCGACGTGATCAATGATACTGAGCAAGCCGTCCGAATCGTCGACCTTACGATGACTGGCTCGGCGCGGGTGATGCTGCATGAGTCGGTGCTCGAAAATGGTCGGATGCGGATGCGGATGCGTCACGTCGATGGACTAGTTGTCGCGCCCCAGAGCCGAATGCGACTTGAGCCTATGGGGCTGCACTTGATGGTGATGGGGCTAGAGCGCCCGCTAGAAGTTGGCGCGCTCATGAGGATCGTTGCAACGGACGCTAGTGGCGGCATCAACGAATTGCTCTTTAGGGTGCAATCCCTAGACAGTGTCAGTTTTGAGGCTGATTAGTCGATGCAATCCCCCGAGCTGACCGAGGGGCTTAAAGCCCACCGTGAGGGACGGCTGGGTGAGGCCGAAGCGGTGTATTTGGAACTGCTCAAAGCACAGCCTGATCATGCGGATGGGATGCACTTACTGGGGTTGATCCGCGGCGAACAAGGACTCGAGAATGAGGCGATTCGTCTGATTGAAAGCGCGATCCGGCAGCGCCCATCGGCTGCTGCATATCATCATAATATTGCCGGGCTATATCGCCGAGTGGGTCAAATGACATCAGCCCGCGCGGCTTTTGAGCAGGCTTTTTTGCTCAAAGAGGATTACGGTGAGGCCTATCAGGGTTTTGCGGAGGTTGTGACTTTCGCCTCGGGCGATGAGTTTTTGAACCGAGTCTTAGGGCAGCTCGCGCTCAAGACCCTCGATGATCGGACGCGTTGCTACTTTCACTTTGCGGCTGGAAAGTTCTTAGATGACACTGAATCCTTCGATGCGGCATTTAATCACTATCGACTGGGCAACCAGCTTGCTGGTAGAGATTATGACACCTCTGAGAATCGGCGATTATTTCAAAACTTGGTCTACTACGCTCCGGAACTCAGACCGCTATCGAAACCTCGGAAAGGGAAGCCTTGGCAGGGTCCTGCGCCTATTTTTGTAGTTGGCATGCCGAGATCAGGTACAAGCCTCGTCGAGCAAATATTAGCGAGCCATTCCTCAGTTTTTGGGGCGGGTGAGCTCAATCACCTCGCTCGGGTGAGTACTCCGCTCTTATCGGCGCTGCTGCAGTCAAGTCAGTCAATGTCCGGCCAGGAAGCAGAGGACCCACGACGGTATCTAAGCCGCAGAGCCGAGGCAGCGGGCAAAGATTATCTCGAGCGCATTCAACAGGGCGTACCCCATCGCGGCGAACCTTGGATAGTGGATAAGCATCCGTTGAACTTCAGGTTCATTGGGCTGATCAAGGCTATGCTGCCACGAGCAAAAATTATTCACGTACGGCGTCATCCCCTCGATACGTGCCTGAGCTGCTTTTTTCAGAATTTTACCCAGGGGCAAAACTACAGTTTTGATCTGACAACACTGGGTCACTTTTATCGGGATTATCAAAAAATAATGACCCATTGGGCCAATGAGCCAGAGACGCAATTTTACGCCTTGGAGTACGAGGCGTTGCTGAGTGCGCCTGAGGAGACAATTTCAGCGCTATTGGACTACTGTGAGTTACCTTTCGAACCCGGGTGCCTTAAGTTTTACGAAACCAAGCGTCCAGTTTCGACGGCGAGCTTTAAACAGGTCCGGCAACCGCTCTACCACACATCGAAGCAGCGCTGGATGAATTACGCGGAGCAGTTGCGACCTTTGGCGAGGATTCTTGGTCTGGAGGACGAGATTCCGATCAGAGTGGGTGGCAGCAAGCTCTAAGCAGACACTGAAATCCCCCAAGCACCATGCTAAAATTTGGAGGTTTAAGGGAGCCGATATGAGCGGGTATTCTTGGGGACAGTTAGAGGCGGCAGCGCCAGAGATTGCAGAGTTTGGTCGTTTGAGACTCGATGGTAAGGTGGCCTATCTAGCAACAGTGCGATCAGATCAGCGTCCCAGATTACATCCTGTCACGCCAATTATTGGTTTGGGACATTGCTTCGTTTTTGTTGAGCCGAGTACACCGAAGGCCCAGGATTTACTCAGCAGCGGCTGGTTCAGTCTTCATTGTGCAATGAATGACAGTTCTGGCAGTAGCGGGGAATTTATTCTTAACGGGGGAGTAAAGCTGGTCGCTGACCCCGAGCATCGAACCCTTGCAGAATCGATATCAAGCTACCGTCCTGCCGCAAGAACCGTGCTGTTCGAGCTCGAAATTGATGATGCCCATGCCATTGATTATCGATTCGGGAGAGCGCATCGAGTCAAGTGGCCGGCCAACCCTTAGGGCTAGTCGATTCAAAATGGATCGGGTTGTGCTTCGTAGAATGGGCCGAGAATTTCAAGCGAAGTCTCGCCTCCGGTTGATGCAACTGTCAGTTCAAAGTTACCTAACCTTTAGGGTTTTACCGCCTGCAGAGGTAAATTTAAAGATTGAATAAGGGTGGCGAGACGGGCACGTGCCTCCGCTTTAAGTCCCTGAGGCTGCATGGGTATCCCTTGACTAAATACCGCGCGTTCGATGCTTCGGAGCGCTTCGGCTTCGGCGATGAGCGTCTGGCGATTTTTCAAAGCGCGATTAAAGGCCTGCTCTAGTCTGGGCTCGCTCATCGTGAGCGTCCCCAAGGACTGTCTAAAAAAATCAAGAGTCAGATTGGCATCGACGGCCTTCAAATAGATCAGGGTCGTGAGCATGAGGTGGCGCAAGCGCGCAGTCTCTGAATAGATTGTTTGGTAGTAAGGTTCCTGCGCGAGGCGTTCGAGCAAAAACAGACTCATTGCTGATCGATTTGCGCGCGAATGCGCGGGAAACCAGTTGGGTGAGGGGTTCTGGGCATCTAGAAAATGATGTCCCGGCAACCCTTGGGTTAGGGCAATGATTTCTGCGTCTGCCCAAGCGAGATGCGGTAGTAAGGATCGATTGACCCGGATGCTTGAATCGTTTTGCTGATAGAAAAAGGCTTGGTTTGTCGAGAGGAAAGTGGGTTTGATCAGTAATGGATCCAAACGACGATAATCGAGATCCAGAGGGTTGAGTTGCGCCTGGGTGAAGATGGCATCTTGAACCAGGTCGAGAAATTGTTGGGTATCGCTGTCGGCTTCCCCAACCTGTTGTGATCTCTCGGTCGGGTTTGCTGCCGGAGGACGCTGAATCTCCTGCAGGCGTTGTAGTCGAGCGTGGAGCCAGGGTTCGATTCCAATCTGGGCCTGGACGCCCGGGGCTTCTGTCCGATCAATGGCCTGGGCATCCGCCCATCTCAGTGCCTCCAAAAGCCGTCTCTGGTCGGCTCGTAGTAGCGCAGTGTCTACGCTCGAATCAATCTGTTGAAGGCGGTTCAAACGCAGCGCGCTCATCATGGCTTCATCAAGGGGGAGCCTTGTGGGTGGTTTGACGATTTGATCAAAGAGAACCTGTTCGAGCCGTGCTTTGAGCGCTGATTGTTGGCGGGTTGCGCTGCTTGAATCGGAAGGCTCTGGGATTCGATTCGATCCACAACTGACGACCAGCAGAAGACTCAAAACTAGGCTGAAGGGCCGAATCAAAGGCTTCACCGGGCAGAGGGTTGGGCGATAATGGCTTCGAGGGTTTCTCGAGCCTCTGAATGACTCTGAACTCGTAATTTGTAAGCCTCGGTTAGGGTGGCATCTTTGCAGGCATTGAGATTGATGTGGATATTGAGCTCTGCGCAGCGCAACGTACACTCGAGCATCAAGGCAACCATCGACGTATCTGAGGCGAGATTTTGATTGGTTGTGTCTTGAACGGCGCAAAATTGACGAGCAATTTTGGCGGCCAATTCAAACATCATCAGCGGTGGTTCGGCTGCTGCCAGATAGGCCGCATCAATTTTAATGGGATCACTGCCGTTCTTCCGTTCATTTTTCAGAGACAGCATTAAGGTTTGATAGGCGACTTCGTCTGCTTGAGCAAGTTCTAGAAACCGCTGGGTACTGGCATCGAGGGCGCTAATAAACTGCGGGCCGAAATCACCGGTCTTACTGTATCGACACACCATTGCGAACAGGGCCGTCGACTGGGCTCCCAAGTGAGCAGCTACGGCGCCACCGCCGGGTGTGGGATTTCGACTGGCCACGGCGGTAAGCCAATCAGTGATTGGTTGATCTGAGGTCACAGGCCCGCTTCCTGATGAAAATTTTGGTAGAGTCGCAGGGTGTTGCGCAGACACATTGCAACCGTCATTGGACCGACACGGGGCAAAAAAAGCGAAGTCTGAGTGGTAATGTCTTCGCTGAAATTGTTGATGCTTGAGAAGTTGATGCAGGCGGTATTCGGCCTGATTTCAGAGGCTGTGATGGGCGGGAAGATGGTGCTCGGAACGCCGGTGATCACAATATCTGCCGTCATCAGCGCCTCGTGCCGATCGATCTCAATTTCTTGGGGGTGGGCTTCGATGAATTCGAGAGGTCCCTGTTCATCAAAGGACAAAACCCGTGCGCCGTCGTTAGAGAGCATCACCGCCAAAGGGCGACCGATGACTTCGCTTCGATTAAAGATAGTCACAGTTCGACCTTGCAGAGGTTTCGGGTCGCCATGATTGGCTTCTCGATACACACCCAGCTCGATCAGTAGTTTAACGATCGCCAGAGGCGTGCAGGGTAAAACCGCTTTCTTTTCAGGCTGGTGGTCTAAGGCATGGCGCTCGTTGGCGTAGAGTTTACGTGTCCAATATTGGCTGCCAGCTTCGATATCCTTGGTGTAATGGACTTGGTTTCGCAAAAAATCGTCTTGCCGATTGGCAAAAATGGGGTAGTAAATAAAGATCCCATGAATGTTTGGGTCTTCATTGGCCGCTAATATTTCAGGTTCGAGATCAAGGCGGTTAATGGTGCGGAGGTCGTATTTGAAGCCAGCTTGCAGAAAACGTTGGCGCGTGGCCCTAGCGTAGGCCAAGGAAGGCTCGTCCTCGCTGGCAATGAAGGCCAAAACATTGGGGGCTGTGGGAAGCTCTTTGGCAATGGCTCCAGCCTCTACAAAATACTTGTTGGCCAGTTTCGAGAGATTAAATGAGTGCATGGCACAGCACCGGACTATCGAGTATCTGAGGGCGGGCGGGTAATGCTGCCCAGATAACCACTGTGATGCCTGCGACCGTAATCCTCTTTAGTGAAGCCTTTGAGGGACATGAGCGTCAGCGCGATTGCATCACTGATGGCCAACATCACCGCAATAGAAGCGCTGGGCGTGAGAGAGAGCGGGCAAGGCTCAACAATTTCGGGACCCATATCAAGGATCAGCTTGCAAAAGCGCCTCATGGGAGAATCTTTGTGTGAGGTCACGCCAATGACTTCACTGACCCCAAGTTGTTGGGCGATCTGTAGCATCTGAATGACTTCGTTGGATTTACCGCTGGTCGAGAAGGCAACAATTGCGTCCTGGGTGGTCACCATTCCCAGATCGCCGTGACCGGCTTCCGCTGGGTGAATAAAGAAAGCAGGGGTTCCCGTTGACGCGAGGGTTGCGGCAAATTTCCGCGCGATAAAGCCGGCTTTGCCTATGCCCGTGGTGATCACCCGTCCCTCAGTATTTAGCAACAACCGGACACTGGTTTCGAAGTCGTCCGTCACCGAGACTTGCTGAATGGCTGCGGCCTCAGCGTCCATGATCCGCTTCATATTTGCTCGAATATCCAAAGGAGAGTCCTTATTGGTAAAGCGCGTTAGTGAGTCGCTGCAATTGGCAGATTATACCGAATTGATGGCGCCGCTTTGAAGGAGTTTGCGCGATTCTTCCTGTATATCGGGGTGATAGCTCAGTAGCATCGGCACTCTTGCCAATGGTATCCACTGGGCACGCAGTAAGTAATCTGCGTCGTTGACCAGCGCAGGCTCACGATCTTCTTCAAGTTCTCCAAGAAACCAATCGCACTTGCAGGCGTAGTGGTTTTTGTTCCAATGAAAGAGATAGCCTGTTGTGATCCCTTCGCTGATTAGACGAATCGAATAGCCCGTTTCTTCTAAGGTTTCTCGAATGGCGCAGGACTCTGGGCTCTCCCCGGGCTCGATCATTCCGCCTGGCAGCGACCAAAATCGTTTGCGGGTTGTCGGGTCTTCGAGCTCGATCATCAGGAGTTTATTGTCTCGTCGACATAAAACGCTGGTGCGGCGGCGAGGCACAGGGGTCATGTTTGAGCGTCGAGGAGATGACAGGCAGCCCAGTGCTGATCCCCAGTGGGGACGAGCCGTGGAAGCGCGTTTGCACACCGCTTGATGGCCTCAGGGCAGCGAGTGTGAAAAGAGCAACCCGGGGGCGGAGAAATCGGTGATGGCACATCACCTTGCAAAGGGATCCGCTGGACTCGGATATGTGGGTCTGGGTTCGGAATCGCCGAGATCAGAGATCGGGTGTAAGGATGCTGAGGGGCCTCGTAAATACTGGCGCTACTGGCTTGCTCGCTGATCTTTCCGAGGTACATGATCGCCACACGGTCGGAAATATGCTTCACCACGGCCAGATCATGTGCAATAAAAAGATACGCTAAGTTGAATTCTCGCTGAAGGTCCACGAGCAGATTTAAGATCTGACTTTGGATAGAAACATCCAAAGCCGATACCGGTTCATCGCAGATGACCAATTCTGGTTTTAGGGCGAGGGCCCGAGCGATACCAATTCTTTGCCGTTGTCCTCCGGAAAACTCAAAGGGATAACGCGTGGCTGACCGAGCCGGAAGGCCGACCGTATCAAGCAATCCTGCAACGCTCTTTTGGCGGCTCTGTCGATTACCAATGTCATGGATAATAAAAGGCTCTTCTAAAAGCTCACCGACGGTGTGGCGTGCATTAAGAGACTCCATGGGATCTTGGAAGATCATTTGAACATTTTGCCGGTAGGGTAAAAGCTGCCGACTGCTGAGCTGGGCCAAATCAGTGCCTTTAAAGTAAATGGCACCCTCAGTTGGGCGATAGAGCCGGGTGATGCAGCGCCCAAGGGTCGACTTCCCACAACCGGATTCACCGACTAAGCCTAATGTTTCGCCAGCGTTGATGGTCAAGTCGACACCGTCAACGGCATAGTTTTTGGCCCGGGCGCGGTTAAACAGCCCGCCTTTAACGGGGAAGTGCATTTTTAGGTTTTCGACTTGAAGCAGTGGTGTTGTCATAGATCTTGCCATCTTAGGCATCGAACCTGATGAGCGTTGGCCACGGGTTCGATCGAAGGTTGGGCCGCATGACATTCTGAGGCTTGGTATTCACAGCGATTAGCAAAGCGGCAGCCCCCGGGTAAGTCGTGCAAACTCGGCACCATACCTGGGATAATTTCGAGGGGTTGTTTCGATGCACCATCGAGTCTAGGGATCGATCTAAGTAGTCCTTGGGTGTAGGGATGCTTGGGCGTATCGAAGATATCGAAAACGCTCCCACATTCGACAACCTGTCCAGCGTACATGACCACCACCGTGTCACAGGTTTCAGCAATAACCCCCAGATCGTGGGTGATCATGATCATTGCCATGCCCATATCATTCTGCAAGGACCGAATGAGGTCCAGAATTTGCGCCTGAATGGTTACATCCAATGCGGTTGTGGGTTCGTCTGCGATCAATAATTCTGGCTCGCAAATGAGCGCAATGGCAATGATGATGCGTTGCCGCATTCCGCCGGAAAGTTGATGCGGGTACTCGGTCATTCTGAGTTCTGGCTCAGGGATCCCAACCCTCTGGAGGATTGCGATGGCGGTTTCGATTTGCTCCGGGATTGATTGATCTGTGTGAAGGGCCACAGCTTCGGTGAGCTGCCTGCCAATGGTGTGCACAGGATTCAAGGCGGTCATGGGTTCTTGAAATACCATGCCAATTTCTGCGCCGCGAATTTGGCTCAAGCGGTGGCTGGATGCAGCAGTGAGGTCTTCGCCCTTAAAGAGGATCTGCCCGGCTTGAATCTTGCCACTCGGTTTTGGGAGTAGGCCCATGATCGAAAGTGCGCTGACGCTCTTACCGCAACCTGATTCTCCAACAATCCCCAAACTGCCACCTGCTAAAAGCTCAAAGCTCACGCCATCGAGTGCTCGCACACGCCCCTCGTCGGTTTCAAATTCGGTGGCCAGGCCTTCTACAGACAGCAATGCGCTCATGGTATGGCAGGTGTCCTATATTGATCAAAGACTTCTATGGATTTGGAGAGGGGCTGATCACTTCTCCGAGCATTGAGCGTTGCTGTCTTGATGTCTTGGTCTATCCAGTGAACGAAATACTGAGTCGGGCCAGAGGCATGCTTGAAGCTGAAGTCCTCAGGGTACTGAATCCATCGCCAATGCCCGAGTCTGAAGAATCCTGCATAGAACCCAGGCACAAATGAGGCTTCTTCATGATGCAGCTCGCTCATCGTGTGCGCCAGTTCAATCATTGTTTCGCTGTCAGATGCTTGACGATATCGATCAATGAGCCCATCCATCTCATAGATCGCGAAGCTCTCGAGGTTATTGGTTTGGGTTTTCGATTTTCGTTCAGGATTGATGCTGCCGTCGTCCAAAAAGGCGTCATAATAGGCGTTGCTTGAGTGGTAGGTCTCCCAGAACCGGGGGTAGAGTTCGAGACTGTAGCCGAAGGCAGAGAAGTGGATATCGTGCTGTTTCTCTTGGACCTTTTTCCAGCCCGCGGTGCCGTCGAGTACCTCTACACGAAATTCGATGCCGGCTTTCGATGCCTCCTCTTTTAAAATCGTCAACACATCTTTGAGGGATTCGTAGCCTGAGGATAGGGTAAAGGCAAGGCGGGTTCCGTCTTCGCGCTTAAGAATGCCGTCATCCCCCCGTTCGATAAATCCAGCATCGGCAAAGTGTTTCATGGCGGCTTCAACATCAAAAGGTCGCGCCTGCAAAGTAGGGTGACTAAAGCTGCCATAACCATCATTGGCAGTATTCAGTCGATCATAATCGCCCCGAAAGAATTGATCGATCACGAGTTGCCAGTGGGTTGCGTGCTGTATTCCAAGACGGACGCTTTTTTCGTTGAGCAGCGGCTGGTCGGTATTGATCCAGAGCCCGTAAGGTGGGCGGGGCCGCTCGTTAAAAAACCATTTTTTGTGAATGTAGCCGTTTTCGACGTCGGGGTCGGTCTCGGGCAGTTTTTCATACCAGTATTCGGCAAGGCTCAACCCAAACTGATCGATATCACCGCGCTTAAAGGCTTCGAAGACTTTTGGCGTGTCCCGAATGACGATGAGATTAACGCGATCGATGTTGAATCGGTAGCGCCAGTGTTTTTTGTCCTTGGCCCACCAATCGGTGTTGCGTGTGAGCCTGATGGAGCGACCTTTCTTGAGGTCACCTTCTTTTATAACGTAAGCCGCGGTGGTGGGGGCAAATCGCCATTGATATCGTTCAAGGAAATCCTCGCCCACTTCATTGTAGAAGTGCCTGGGTAAGGGGCGGAGTTCTAAAACCTTTGAATCTGTATCCGGCTTGAGCTCGGGGATCGAGATCGAAATTAGGTGATCGCTGTAGCGAGTGATGTTGGTAAATTGGCTCTCGTACCAATTGTTATACCAGGGCGCTGTGATGTACTCGGTCCTGAAAAACCAAAAGATAAAAAGATAATCATCCGATGTGATTGGAACCCCGTCGGACCAAGTCGCGTCTGGGTCAAGCTCGACATAGACCGTCTTCGAATCTTGATCGACAGCCCAGCGATTCGCCAAGCCCGGGAAATAATCGAGTTGATTGGGATGCCGGTGTGCCAAAGACATGGTGGTGTAGTCGAGGATCCAGGGTCTGAAACCTCCGTTTGAGTCAGGTCCAACCGTTCGCAAGGTTCTAGGAAAGTCAGCTAGGCGGACCGTTTCCAGCCCCCCTTTTAAGGCATTGGGGCTGCCAACCTCGGGTAAATCGCCGCCACTTTCCCAATTGAGATCGGTAGGCACATCGCTGAGGGTTTTGAAGGAGAAGAAGTCGGGATGATCTTTGTAATACTGTTGAACTTCTTCGGTATTGTTGATGACTGGTGCCTGCTCCGGGGGCGGTGAATCACCGCATGCCGAGAGAATGAGCAGAGGTAGTGCAAGATAGAGTTTGAGTTTCATAACGCGCTCACCGATAGAGGGTAAATTGTTTGGGGTCGAAGGATTCTCGAATGGCTTCGCCAATAAACGTGACAAGGCTGAGGATGATAACCAGAGTGCCAAAGGCCGCTGTCACGATCCAGGGGGCGGTGCGCAAATTGGCAGTACCCTGTTGCAAAAGTTCCCCCAAACTGGGGGTGGGCACCGGAAGCCCAAACCCCAAAAAATCTAGCGCAGTAATCGCGGAAATGGCGGAGACGACCGTAAACGGCATGAAGGTGACCAGCGTGGACAAGACGTTAGGTAAGATATGGCGAAAGATGATTCGAGGCGCGCCTGCTCCCATTACCCGCGCGGCAGCCACATAGTCCCGAGATTTTTCTTTGTAGGTCTCGGTGCGCATGTAGTAAGTCATCGATGTCCAGCTGAACAGCACCATGACCGATAGAAGAATGCCAATCCTGACCGGTATTGAGGCGGCGGACGGGATGACCGAAAAAACGATGATGACCATGTAAAGGAAAGGGATATTTGACCAAATTTCGATCAGGCGTTGAAAGAAAAGATCGAACAAACCTCCGAGATAGCCCATGGCACAGCCGATAACAATTCCGATGAGGTAGACACTGCACATGAAGGCAAACGCGAAGAGCAATGCGGTTCGTGTGCCATAGACCAATCGAGCGAGAATGTCCCGGCTGGTGGTATCGGTGCCAAGATAGTGGCCAACGGAAAAGTCCGGCGCTTCGGGTCGCATGATTCCGTCTTTGGCATCGTTCTCATAAGGATCGTAGGGCACTAAGGGCATCAAAACCCAATTGTCTGAACCGTTGGCTTCAAAGCTTTTAGCGAGCGCCCGGTAATTGGCTTCATAACTATAATCTTCTCCGAAAGTCGTGCCGGGATAAAAGCTGCCGTAAGTGGGGAAGTAGAGCGTGTCATTATAATGAACGATCAAAGCCCGGCTGTTAACAAACAGTTCGGCGACGCTCAATAGCGCGATCATCGCACCGAGAATCAAAAAGCTGAAGTATCCCAAACGTATCTTTCTGAAACGCGCAAGTTTCTTCCGGGTTTGTGGGTTCAGAGTCAACATCGTTACTGAAACCGAATTCTCGGGTCAACCAAGGCAACCAGAATATCCGAGAGAATGTTACCGATGAGTAACAATAAACTCGCCAGTAATACGGTGCCCATCACGACGGGATAGTCCCGGTCCAAAATGGAAGTCAGCCCGAGGAGCCCAAAACCGTCGATATCAAAAACTCGCTCTATCAAAAAGGACCCCCCAACCAGAAGCGTAATGTTTTGCCCAAAGGTGGTGGCAATAGGAATTAGAGAATTACGCAACGCGTGCTTTAACACGGATTGTCGAAAGGGAACGCCTTTTGCCACCGCGGTCCTGACATAATCCGCAGCCAAATTATCCATCAGGTGGTTTTTGAGAAGCAGCGTGACCAGTGCGAAGCTCCCCACCATGTAGCAGATTAGGGGCATTACCGAATGCTCGAGGAGATCGATAAATTGCCCGTAAGTTGATTTGTCTTCAAAGCTAAAACTGACAAAACCGCCCATCGGTAGCCATTCGAGTCGCACGGAAAAATACAGCATGAGCAGGGAGCCTAGGGCATAGCCTGGGATCGCGTAGCCAATAAAGATCAGGATCGAGGAGGCCGTGTCGACGGGAGTCCGGTGGCGCACTGCTTTGAGCACCCCCAGGGGGATGCAGATGGCATAGGTCAACACCAAGGTGATCAGGCCGTAGTAAATCGAGATTGGGAACCTCGACTTTATGACATCCCAAACCGGCTCGTTGTAGCGGTACGAGGAGCCGAGGTCGCCTCGCAGTACTTTACCTGTCCAGATGAAGTAGCTCTCAAGGATCGGTTTATCGAATCCGTAATAGGCTTTTAATTGCTCCAATTGCGCTTCCGAAATGGCCATACCTTGGCCCGCGCTTTGAGTTGCACCACTGCCGGAGGCGTCCATCACTTGGGCTTCCATGATCGCGCGCTCTAATGGGCCCCCGGGGACGATCCGGGTCACGGCAAAAACGATAATCGTCACGCCGATCAGGGTCGGAGGGATCAAAAGGAGCCGTTTTAAGAAATAATCTCGCATGGTTGGGCAAAATGTTGGTTTGGAGAGTGTGGCGAGTGCGTATGTTGACGGCCCTTGGAGTGTTGTGCAAGCAAATTTCGGGTCGTTTGGGGGTCTTAGAGCGCATGTTGAGGGATTGAATGAAAAGGTTAAACCCGAAGGGCTGTATCCCCGCGGTCGGATCGGTCAGCTAGTCTAAGCACGCATAAAAACATTCCGCCAATTGAGGGGCTCGGGGGGTCGCTCCGTTCGGTTGCATCTGGTTCATCACGTAAGCAAAGGCGACTTCTCTTTTAGGGTCTGCAAAGGCGGATGATCCCCCGGCCCCGTTGTGACCGAATGCTTCAGGTGAGGGCCCAAATCCGGCGTTGGGATTAAGGATAAACCCGCCCTGACTTCGCTCAATGGTTTGCTCAAGAATGAGGTCAGTCTGGCCTGTGACCGCCCTCTTGCAGGCTTGATTAAGGCCAAAACCGCCCATCTTTGCACGCGCTGTTTGAAGCGCGTGGCTGTACAACCGGGCCAAGCCTTCGGCGGTGGCGTGGCCATTTGAGGCCGGAATTTCGGCCAGTCGCCAAGCGTGAGAGCACGCGTCCTTAAAAGGTCGAATGATCGGATTCTGCTGGGCTTGACGCTTTAGGGTTCGAGCAGGCTCCATTTCTGTTGAGTTTAAAAGACTTGGTTTGTCCACAAACGTCTCGTTGTGGACAGTGGCGTAATTGGGGCCGATCAAGTCAGCACAGCGGTCTAAATCAGATAGGTTCAGCCCAAGATGGCAATCCGCGCCAAGCGGTTGAGTGATTTCTTCCAAAAGATACCGGCCTATGGTTTTTCCGGAGATCCGTCGAAGGATTTCGCCCGCTAGAAATCCCCAGGTTACGACGTGATAGCCAGATTGTGTTCCTGGTATCCAGCTGGGCGCTGCGCTGGCCAGCAAGGATGTGAGTTTCTGGGTGTCATATAGATCTGAAATGACCAGCTGCTCAGAAAAGCCAGAGAGTCCAGCTTGATGAGACAGCAGCATCCCAATACTGATGTTGGCTTTACCTTTTTGGGCAAACTCTGGCCAGTACAGGCCCACAGGATCCGTATAGGTGAATGCGCCGGTAGCGTGGAGATGGCCCAGAGCGAGGGCGGCAAGGCCTTTGGTGGTTGAGTAGACGTTCACCAGCGTATCGGAGTTCCAAGGTTTCGTGCGGCCCAAGTCCTGCCAACCACCCCACAGATCAACCACTTTCTCGCCTTCCAAGTAAACGCACAAACTCGCGCCGACCTCATAGCGCTGCCAAAGTTCGAGAAAGGCGGTTCGCAAGGGTTCGAATTGCGGGGTTACAGTTCCTTTTATGAAGTGAGTCAAAACCTTTGAATTCCCGTTATGATCAGAGGTGAGTGTAATTTAATCGGATAGAAAAAGGAGGGGTTATGCCCAGACTGAGTCAAGTGGGTCGAGGAGCGGCAGCAGAGGATATTTGCCAAGTCTATGATGCGGTATTTGGTGTTGGCGTAGACCCCATCGCTCAACCTGGAACCGCGACGGGTACGCCTGGTAACTGGTGGACCGTGTTTGCCTTGGTCCCGGATTGTTTTCGGCATGCGGTGGCTGGGTTTCAGTTTTATCGGGGTCGCAGTCGCAAAATCAGTCCCAAACTTCGAGAGTTAGGTCAGGCGAGAGCGGGCTATGCTCGGGGCAGTCTTTTTGTTTTTTCTCAGCACTGCAAAGCGCTGCGGGGTGCGGGTTTCTCAGAAGCCCAAATTGAGGCGATCCCATCTTGGGGATCGAGCACTTGTTTCTCAACTTTAGAACGCGCCGTGCTCGCTTACACCGATGATCTGGTTCTGGCCGGTGGCCGAGTGCCCGATGCAACCTTTGCCGCGTTAAAAGCAGAATTGAGTGATGAAGCAATATTAGAATTGACCTACATCACTTGTACCTACGAAATGCATGCAACCATGTGCCGCGCCCTGCGTCTTGAATACGACGATATTGATGAGCGGTTAGTGGAAGTGCCGCTGCCAGAGGGTGAAGCGCGCAACATTGATTTTATGCGGGCGGTTGATGAGATGGATGGGAAGGATTAATCGCCATTGCCCGATAATGGGTTGGATAATCTTGTCGCAATTGCTGGACGCTTTGCAGGAGTGCAAAAAAATGATCCGGCATCGGATCGAGTCCCGCTTCGTCGATCAGCTGCTTTAAATACTGAATTTGTCTTGGACCAAGGCGGTGAAAATGTCTGCTGAGCTTCCCCGAATTTAGATGGTCTTGAATCTCATTCTGACTGTCGATGTGACGTTCAAATGGCTTTGGCAGTCGGTTGGGCTCATTGAGCATAGCCCGAAGCCACTGGCTTTGTATCAAAAACAGCGGGAATGGAATGACCAGGAAGGGCAGTCCAATGAAGGCGAGAGTGGGGTGCTTCGTGGACAGAATCTGACGATAAAGAGGGGCAACGAGATTGTCGTCTACGTTGATCAATTTGGAATCAAGAAATGGGAAACGATATCGATAACCGGTGCACAGGAGCAGGGCATCGACGTTGTTCAGCCGCTCGCCAGATTTTAGTGTAACTCGAGAGCCCTCGATGTGGATTGGGTCAGACTTAATACTCACTTGAGGCAAGTCGGCGGCAATGTCTGCCATCGAGGACGCGTGACCGCACCAATACACGTGTGAAGCCGTTGCGCTGATCTCTCGCACCACATCCAGCGCCGAGGCGTTGCCTCCCCAAATTAGCACCTGTTCTCCTTTAAAGTGATCAGGTCGAGTGTAGTCCTTCGCGTGCTGCAGGCGACCTTCAAAGGATTCGATGCCCTCAAGGGTTGGAAGATTGGGGACTGAATAGTGACCATTGCAGATGACAACCGCATCGGCCAAGGCGACTTGTTCGTTACCTAATTCCAGTCTCCAACCTTGCTTAGCCGGCGCAACCTTAGAGACCTGTGTGTTAAAACGAATTTTCTGTATCAGCTCATAGTGTTTGGCAAATGCATCAAGGTAGGACAGCACCCGGGTGTAAGATGGATAGTTGTAGTGTTCAGCGGGTTCTGAAGGCTCGAAAACTTGGGCGTATTCAAAATTAGGATATTGCATCAATTGCATTGGCAGATTGGTGCGCAAGCTGGGGTAGATCGGCGTTTTCTCATAGTTCGTATCAGCATTCCAAAGCCCTCCGATCTGGTCAGATTGTTCAAAAAGCGTCACTTGATGGTCCGTCTGAAGGACCGAGGCTGCGGCTAAGCCGGCTGCTCCTGCGCCAATAATTGCAATGTCCATAAATTGGTAAAACCCGTGATCAGAGAGCTTTAGACTACCAAACCTGGTGGGTCGATGTGACGGCTTGATGTGACGGCTTGATGTGATGGCTTGAGGCGATGGGCTGATGGGCTGATGGGTTGGCTTGATGCGGAGAGTGGGAGAGCTTGGGTCCAAACCGTGGCATAATAGTGAAGAGGAGTCCCCTTGGATACGATGCATTCCGCCACATTATCGAAGATCGAGCAGCTGTCGCCTTCGACCCGGCTTTTCCGGTTCGAGGTCGTTGAGCGGCTCGCGTTCACTCCGGGGCAGTTTTATCGATTGACCTTGCAAGATGATCTCGGAGAATTTGAGCGCAGCTATAGCTTCAGTCAGCTGAACTTGGATCCGTCTGAAGGTTATTTTGACCTCGTCATCTCAGAAGTAGTCGGGGGACGCGCGACGCAATTACTGTTTAATGCTGAGCCGGGGCTGATTGTGCACTTGAAGGGCCCTTTTGGGCGATTGGTACTACCTGACGGACATCACAGACAACTTTTCTTGATTGCGACCAGTGTGGGCGTCGCGCCTTTCTTGCCGATGTTGCCTGAGCTTGAAGGGCAACGGCATGATGCTTTTGACTCAGTGCACTTATTGCTAGGTGCACGGGACCAATCGGAATTTATTTTTAAAGACGAATTGCTGGCGCTGAGGGCACGCGCGGATTGGTTTGATGTGACGGTGTGCTTTTCCCGAGAACAGCGGGTGCGAGAAGCTTGGGAGCACTTAGGATATGTCACAAGCGCTTTAAAATCCTTCAGCTTGGCGCCCAATGAGGATTTTGCTTTAGTCTGCGGGAACCCAATGATGATCGATGATGTGTATCGGGATCTCAGAGCGCTAAAGTTTGGGCCAAGACGCGTGATTCGCGAAAAATACGTCTTTGCTGCTCAGGAAAAGGGTAACGCAAAGGCTGCCCTTTCATCCGGCGATCAAGCGCTTTTGAAAAAAAAAATGGCGCAGTACACCAACCAAGGCGTCGCTAAGGATTGAATTTCCAATGCCACGGCTCGTAGTTGAAACCCGACGGGTTTCCCCTTGGATAACTTAAAAAAAAGCCAAAGTTACTGGCGTGCGCGCTTAACCATCGGAATGCCGCGGTTTGCTCGAATGCGGTGATCAGGGGTGTTTGGGGTGGACTGAACAAGTCCAGAGCCTCTCCCGTGTGATGCTCGCTGAAACCCGGTATGGCGTTGACCTTTAAAATGTCGCTCAGCAGCTCGCCAGCTTCGAGCTTACGCTTGATCAGTTGGCCTTGATACTCGATGGAGCGAAAGGCAGAAGTAACCTCGATGACGATGCTGGCGCTGGCAGCTGCCCGCTGGAGCTCGAGCCAACTTGTGGCGGTCTGAGGGGTTGCTCGCAGTGCTCTGCCGTCTGGGGTCGTCGATATTAAAGTGAGTTCCTCTAAGGTCGCCTCACGCTGGGCCGGCCCTGGATAGGCGATCAAGATTTCTTTCCCAATTCCCAGCGCGCGATAGAGGATGTCATGCGCTTCGGTGACAGGCATGTCGTCTGTCTCCTGGGTGCCTGTGGGTGACTGTTTCTCTTCAACCATTCGGGGAACTCGTTAGCCCACAAATGCTTGCAAATGAATATCCGTATGCCCAAAGGTCGCGTCGATCATCATCAACCGTTTGAAGTAGTGGGCAATTGCCAGGTCCTCGGTCATTCCCATGCCCCCATGAAGTTGGACGGCGTTCTGACCGACGAATCGCGAGGTTTTTCCGACTAAAAACTTGAGTGCATGAATGTGTCGCTGGGCATCGTCAGTTTTCTGATTTTCGAGCATGGTGGCTTTCATACACAACGACTTCGCCAAATTGTATTCAATGAACATCTCGGTCAGTCGGTGTTTAACGACTTGAAATTCGGCCAGGGGATGATCGAATTGTTCCCGCTGCTTGGTGTACTCGATGGTGCTTTCATAGAGCACCTGCATCGCACCCACCGCTTCAGCTGAAATTGCGAGGATTCCTCGATTGACGACCTGTTGCAATACGGTGAGTCCCTCCCCGAGATTGCCAACACAAGCCGTTGCCGGGACTTCTACTTGATCAAGAATGAGCTCAGAGGCTCTTAGGCCATCGACTGTCGGATAGTCTTTGCGCGAAATGCCGTCACTATCAGCAGCCACTAAAAACAGAGAAATTCCAGACTGATCGCTGGCTTTGCCGGAGGTCCTCGCCGATATGAGAAAATGATGGGCACTCGCCGCATGAAGTACCACGGACTTGGTTCCCGTAATGACGAAGTTGCCATCGCTTTTCATCGCGGTGGTCTCAACAACGTGTAAGTCCGTGGGTGCGCAGGCTTCGACATAAGCCAGGCTGCCCTGAAGGTCGCCCGTCACGATTGACGGTAAGTAGGCTTGTCTCTGATCTTCAGAGCCCGCAATCTCTAGGGCGCCGGCAAACAAGACGAGGGTTGATAAAACCGGTTCAATCACGAGGCCTTTTCCGAAGGCTTCGAACATGATCATGGTATCGACCAGATCGCCGCCGAGACCGCCAAAATCCTCCGCAATGGGCATCCCGAGCCATCCTAGGTCTGCATAGGTTTGCCAGTGTTGAGTGCTAAAACCTGTGTCAGAGGCGACAAGGTTTTGGCGTGCAGACAGATCGTATTCGCTGGCTAGGAATTTTTCGATGCTCTCGCGGAGCATGTTTTGTTCGTCGGTATATGCTAAATCCATGGTTTTTCCTCAGCCTAGGCCCAGTACATTTTTGGCGATGACGTCTTTTTGGACCTCACTGGCGCCACCGTAAACGGTGGTTGCTCTTCCCCCCAGATACGATTGTGTCGCGCCATGTGCAAAGTCGGGGCCGAACGCCTCGTGACCCCAAGGTGCTGCAAACAGGCCGGCAGCCTCGAGATTCAGTTCGGTGATTCGCTGCTGAATTTCGGTGCCTTTGAGTTTTAAAATCGACGATTCGGGTCCAGGGTCACCTCCTGCAGCGACCCGAGCAAGGGTGCGCATTTCGGTGAACTCAAGGGCGAGTAACTCTGCTTCGAGGACTCCGACTTTGTTCTTAAAGTTTGGGAGATCAAGGAGCGTCCCATCTCCCACTTTAATTTTTTCAGCATTGACTTTTGCTTTCTCGAGCCCGAGCACCGAACTCTGGATGCCGGCCAGACCGGAGCGTTCATGGGCGAGCAAACCTTTGGCGTAAGTCCAGCCCTTGCCTTCCTCGCCGACCCGGTTTTCTACCGGCACTTTGACGTCGGTTAGGTAAACTTCATTCACAGAATGACTGCCGCCCAAAGTGATGATGGGGCGAACCTCGACGCCAGGGTCGTCCATGGGGATGAGTAAAAAAGTGATCCCTTCTTGCTTGGCGCCGTCGCTGCTGGTTCGGGTCAGACAAAAGATCCAGTGCGCGATGTGAGCGAGAGTGGTCCAAATTTTTTGTCCATTGACCAAATAATGTGAACCGTCATCACTCAGCACGGCCTTGGTTTTTAGGTTTGCAAGGTCCGAGCCCGCGCCAGGTTCTGAGTAGCCTTGGCACCAATTAACGCTGCCGTCTCTGATTCCGGGTAAAAATCGCTGTTGTTGTTCCTCGCTGCCATAATTCATCAGGATCGGCGCCAACATGCCCACCCCAAAAGGGAGCTGAGGCGGCGTGGGTTGCTTGCCCATCTCCGAGTCGAAAATGTAACGTTGGGTGGCGGTGAACCCCGGCCCGCCAAAGTCCTCGGGCCACTTTGGTACATCCCAGCCGCCTTGCGCTTTGAGTGCATCAAACCACTTCGAACGCTCAGTCCATAGAGCCATACCCGATGGGACATTGTCATCAATGAAGTCTCTAACCCTTTTTTGGAAGGCAAGGTCCTCGCTGCTAAATGAGGTTTCCATAGTGATCTCCTAATCTAAAATATGCCCTGGGTTTTGGCGCCTAAACGAGTGCTATTGTGCTGCATTGGCTAAGACCCAACAAGGCCGCCGGCTCAGCTTTTGTACCTGATAACAAAAACGTTCCGCCGCGGTGATTGATTCAAAATCTCCGACCCGAAGTCTGTATACCGGTGTTTTACCCAGTTCGAAATGATGACTGATGGTAAACGGCAGCGCGCGGGTGAGCTCTGGTAACTCATCCTGAATGAGTCGCCAGAGATCAATCGCGGCATCTTTTGAGCGCATTGCGCCTAATTGAGTTCGAATGACAGGAATTTGGAGTCCTCCTGAGGCCGGTTGAAGTTGGGCTATGAAATCTTTGGGGAGCTCAAAATTCCACACCCGATCGGTGGTTGTACGCTTGATTGGCGGTTTGGCCTCTTGTAGAGCGAGAAAGGAGCGGTCGATGGCCTTCTCGTAACCTTGACCTGCGGCTTTGGCCAGCCAGTATTTAGATGCTTCTGGATTCTTCGGCACGCCGGAACCGGTCTCGAGCATCAGGCTGACTTGATATTGGGCGGGCCCGTGACCCTGCTGCGCGGCACTGAGATAAGCGTCATAGGCCGCTTCCAGGTCGACTGGAACGCCTTCACCAAAGCGGTGCATCATACCGATGATGGTTTGGGCACGAGGATTGCCTCGGTTGGCAATCTTTAAAAAAGCCCGATGGGCAGCGACGTAGTCATTGGAGCGATAGAGGTTGGCTGCCTGCTCAAAGGTCGGCAGACTGTCGTCGCTTTGGTCCGCCAAAGCCGAGAACGAGCAACAAAGCGCCAAGAGGACGATTGAGCACCTCGATCGCCAGCGACAAACCGGTCTAGAGATACTGATGGTGCAAGGTATCAAGGATCTTAAAGAATTCATCCCGAGTCTCGTTAATGATATCCGCGACCGGTCGCACCGCATCGATGCGACCGGCAACCTGTCCTGAAAGCGGAATCGCGGCTTCCATATCACCGCCGAAGTAAAGGGCCTGAGCATCGCCGAATTCAGGCATGATGTTGTCTTCAGCTTGGGCTTCAAGGCGGGCAGTGCGGTCTGTTCGAAGCGCTCGGAGCGCCGGCGAATGAAATTTGTTTAAAAACACAGTGCCTGTCTCGGGCGCATCAATAATGGCATCTTTCCAGTTCTGGTGGACCGGAGATTCTAAGGCCGACACCATACGGGTTCCCATTTGGACGCCTTCCGCTCCCAACGCAAAGGCGGCGGCCATCGTAGCACCATCGACCATTCCCCCTGCGGCAATGATTGGCACATCGACTTTGGAGCGAACCAGCGGCAGCAACACCATTGAGGCGACTTCTGTTGGGTTTTTAAAGCCCCCGCCTTCTCCGCCCTCAACGATGAGCCCATCAACACCTGCGGCGACCGCTTTGAGTGCCGCGCTTAAGGTAGGAACAACGTGAAATACGGTGAGTCCTGCACTCTTGAGCTGTTCGGTATAGCGTGTCGGGCTTCCGGCTGAAGTGGTTACAAATTGAACACCTTGGTCGATGACAAATTGTGCAATTGACGGATCCCGGACGAAGGCTTGGGCGATGTTGACGCCAAACGGCTTGTCGGTCAGCGTTCGCATCATCTTAATTTCTTCTTTGACCGCATCGAGTTCACCGGAGCTGGTTTCAATGATTCCAAGACCACCGGCATTTGAGACGGCTGATGCAAGGGCTGAACGGGCGATCCAGCCCATAGGGGCTTGAACAATCGGTATCTCCACGCCAAGCATTTGGGTCACTCGGTTTTGGTACGGCATAGAGGCTCCTGATCACGGTTAACAAAGCGTTGGTAGATGTAGTTGATATTTGATTCAAAATGTTTGGTTTCGACTAAATCAAAATGGTTCATAGGGAATGTGGGGAAATAGACATCGCCGGACACATCAATGTCCAGGGTGGACAAGTGCACCCAATGTGCGTCTTGGATCATTGCTGCGTAGAGTTCCCCGCCACCCACCACGAATACGGGACGGGCGCTGCTCGCAGCGAATGCCATGGCGGTGTCAATTGAGTCGAATACTTCACAGCCGTCGCGTCGGTAGTCGAGCTGCCGGGTCACGATCAGGGTGAGCCGCCCCGGTAATGGACGGCCAATAGATTCAAATGTTTTCCTACCCATCACCAAACAACCGCCATCAGTGATTTTCTTGAACAGCGCTTGTTCTCCCTTGACCTGCCATGGGATGTCTGAGCCACGACCAATGACGTGATTACGGCTCCGAGCTGCAACGATGGCATAGCTCGGGTTCACATCCGCTCCACGGTCTCGATACCGAGCAGCTCTAGACCGGTCTTGAGCGTGTTTGCCGTCATTTGAGCAAGTTGTAGGCGGCTGATTTGAACCGCATCAGGAGCGGATAAGACCGGGCAATGCTCATAAAAACTCATGAAAAAGCCAGCGAGTTCATAAAGATAGTTGCACAGGACATTGGCTTGATAGTCGTCGAGATAGGTGTCTAGGGCCTCACTCATTTGTAAATTTTTAAGCGCCAGGGCGCGTTCTTGGGGCGCGCTGAGATCAAAGTTTGTTGGCGGGTCGGTTATGGTGAGAGATGACTTTCGGATCAGGCTTTGTATTCGGGTGTAAGCGTACAATAGGTAGGGTGCAGTATTGCCCTCAAAGGCCAGCATTGTTTCCCAATCGAAAATATAATCGGTGGTTCGATTTTTTTGGAGCTCAGCATATTTGATCGCCCCAATGCCCACCACTTCTGCGATGCGCTGACTGTCCTGTTCAGACAGATCTTGGCTCCGAGCAGCGAGCAGATTTTTAGCTCTATCAACAGCCTCCAGCGCAACATCAATGAGTTTGACGTCAGCGCCGTCTCTGGTTTTAAAAGGTTTTCCATCTTCCTTGAGAACGAGCCCAAACGGCAGATGCTGGGTCATCACGTTGTCCGGGATAAAAGCCGCTGCCCGTGCAACCGCAATCACCTGTTTGAGGTGGAGCTGCTGGGATGCGCCCACAACGTACAGGATGCGATTGGCTTTTAACGTGTGATGGCGATACCGCAATGCGGCGAGATCGGTTGCAAGGTAGGGAAAGCCTCCGTCTGTTTTTTGGACCATGGCGGGTAACGGCTGATCATTTTTGCCCTTGAATTCATCCAAAAAAACGCAGAGGGCGCCATCGGATTTTTCGATGAGACCGAGCTCCGTAAGATCCGCAACCAAGGGCTGTAAATCGTCATTGTACTGACTCTCAGGCATCGCATGGTCGCGGGTCAATGTGATGTTAAGTTGGTCGTAGACCCGCTGGCCATGATCCATCGAGGTGTTGATAAAGGTCTGCCAGAGCGCTTTGAGCTCTGGGTCGCCCGCTTGTAATCGAACCACATAGGCTCTGGCCTTCTCTGCAAAGGCCGTGTCCTCTCTGAATCGTTTGCTGGCGACCTGGTAGAAAGCCTCCAAGTCACTCAGCTGAGCGGATTCCGTTGATGCTTCAGCTTCATCAAGATAAGCCAGAAGGCTGCCAAACTGAGCGCCCCAATCTCCGACATGGTTGGCTCTGATCGGGGTATGTCCGACGTGCTCAAGGACTCGGACAACAGTATCCCCGATAACCGTGGAGCGCAGGTGTCCGATATGCATCTCTTTGGCCAGATTGGGAGAGCTATAATCGACCACAATGCGCTCTGGCTTCTCAACGGTTGGTTTTGTTGCTAGAAGTTGTTTCGATAAGGCATGAGCAAGATAACTGCCGGTAAGGGTAATGTTAATAAATCCCGGGCCAGCAACCTCAGCAGTGAATTCTGAGGGTTCGGGTAAGGCCGCCACGACGCTTTCCGCTAACGCTCTAGGATTTTTTTGTAATCGTTTCGCCGCGCTCATGACACCATTGGCCTGATAATGGCCAAAGGCTGCGCGTTGGGATTGGCGAATCATCGGGCTGGGCTGATCGATCCCCGCCTGGGTCATGGCAAGGGCCAGTTGTTGTTCTAGAGACTGCCGAATGTTCATGATACGCCCAAGGATAAATTGGCAAAGTATACCAGTTTGGTCACAGCTTTCGGGGGATCAATCTCTGGCTGATTGCTTCGATTTAGAGATTACCAGGGTCTCGGCAGCATCTGGTCTGCCTGGGGCCAACCCGGTTTTTCGGCGGTTGCGCGGGCGATTGCAGCTTTCAGCGCAGCATGAGAGAAAGGTTTGTTGAGGTTCTCCCAAGGTATTTCCCCCAGGAGCTGTTGGTGAAGACGTGATTGGGCGCTGGCCGAAACAATTAGCCCGCGCTGTTGGGATTTCGTCGCTAAAACCAAGCGAAGAAAATCTCGACTTCCCCAACGCGGAAGGACGAGCTCACAAACGATCAGATCGAGTTCCTGCGCCCGGCGCTCAAAAATTGTCTTTGCGTTGCGACCATCGCTGGCTCTGAAAACACGAAAACCCTGGGCTTGGAGAGTAAGTGCTATAAAGTCTTGGAGTTCAGGCGTTGGCTCAACTACAAGTGCGTAGGGTTGATGCCCTGAATACGCTGTCCTTGAACTCGGTTTGGAGGACGGAGTTTTTTTTGCTTTAGGAACGAATAAGCGAACTAAGGTCCCACCGGAGCGACTTTGCTCGATTAAAATATCTGCGCCCGCGTCTACCAAAAGCTGTCTGATCATGCTGAGTCCGATGCCGTGACCACCCCGGTAGGTTTTGGTTGTGAATCCAGGCTCAAAAATACGATGTCGCATCGCCGTTGGAATCCCTGAGCCGTTGTCCTCGATCTCGATAAGGTGATAATCGCCTGAGATTGTTTTTTGCTGAGGTTGGGTCAGATTCGGTGCTAAGCGCAGTGTCACTTCTCCGGCAAGCGAGATGGCATCCCGAGCATTTGCGATGAGATTCAGTAAGATGTTTTTGAGGGGCAGTGATGCCAGGGCGCAAAAAAGTTCAGAGGACTGACCTTCGATTTCGATCTGGTATTGGATGGCAGGTCCTAGTGTCAGTGCCATCGCGGGCTCGATGTCTTTAAAAAGTTTGATCAGGTCACAAGCGGTGGGTTCTAGCTCGCTGTCTTTGGCCGGCAGCAACCGCTTTACAATGTTTGCCGCATCAAAGGTTGCAAGCTCCAAGGGCTTAAAAGCGTCTTGAGCCACGTTGGGAACCTCCGCTTTTAATGTGTCAGTTTGGGCTTGGATAACAGTGAGCACATTCCCGAGATCGTGAGCGGCACCCTGTGTCATTTGACCAGCGACGATTGCGTCGGCCTGTAATGCGAACCGGGCTTCCGCAGCTTCGGCTTTTGCTTTGAGCTCGACTGCGAAGGTTCTATCGGTGATTGCGTACAGCTTTTTGCGCACTCCTTGATCGAGAAAGCTACGTGCAGAAAGGGAGATAGGGATTTGAGCGTCTGCGCCGATTAATGCTCTAGCGGGCAGTGCAGTCAGCCACGCCTCGCCGGATTGATCCTGGTAAAAGCTTCGAAGTCGATTGTCACTCAAAATTTCTGGGATGAAGTGGTCGATCGGCTCACCCACCACTTGAGGCTCAAGCCTTTGTAGTAGTGACAGAAACTTCTTGTTAAACCATGCGATAACGCCATTAGGGCCTGTAATACACATTGCCTCTTGAGTCATCGCCTCCATCATCAGCAGAGCAGCACGGGGTGCTGGATCTGCCGAGTGCGTCTGAGCGTGTTGGTTGTCCTTGAGCAAGTAGGCTGTGATGTTGTTGCTCTGGTCATGGGCGTAGAGAAGGAGGGTGATCACAGCGTTTAAGGGTGCCTGGGTATCGGGTTTGGTGAAGAGCTTGGTTTTCAGTATCTGGAAATCAGTTTGCCCCGCCTCATCGATGAGGCGGGCACAATCTTGCTGACTTGCCTCGTCAAGCTGGTTCAAGAGTCCTGCCACGGTTGAGAAAGGTTTGAGAGGCAGGTCGCCTAACGAGGATTGGCCTTTGGGGTGAATAATGCTGTGATCCTCCCTAATGAAAAAGTGCGGGATGTCGAAGGCGCTCAACAGCGCAGCAGTATTTGCGCGTTCCCGCTCGAGTTGTTGCTCTGTCTCGTCGAGTTTCGCGCGTAGCTGAAAGATTCTTGTCCTCAACTTCGCGGCGCTGAGCCTCAGACTATCCAAATTCACCATTAACCGCGGTACTGGCGGGCGCTTTAGGGTCCGGAGGATCTGCCGGAAAAATGAGCGGCCGGCGGGGGCGGCATTGGTGCAGTGTAGATCGAAGCCTTGGGGTCGAAGCGTGACGTCGAGATGCAACCCCGAGAGACCACAAAGGGCTGCGAACGACTTGATTTCGGCGGCAATGAGGAAGGAGAGGGCGATATTGGACGTTGATTCGCCCTGAGAATCTGCGTGGATCCAAAGCCGTCGCGGATCGTGTTGCTTTACCTTGATTTGCAGTGGCATATCTTCGAATAAGAATCCTTGCTCACCAATTAGATCGATCAAGAGGCCAAAAGGGCGGCGCTGAACGCGTGCAAGGTCAACCCAGTGACGGTGCATCGGCTGCTGCCAAAAGGTCGCTGCAGCTTGATCGAACTCATGGGCGGGTAAAACCTGCCGTGCATTGGTGATAATTTGTTGGAAGTCACGCCAAGATAGAGCGGTTTGGCTATCGGCTGCATTTTGTGAAAGCGAAGATTTTCGGGTTAAAAGGGTTAAGCTCAGATTGCGTTCTCGAAAAAACTGAACCAGATGATCAATTCTTTGTGTAGCGGGTCCGGGTTGCTGATAGGCGGTCATAGTCAGTGTTTTTGACCGACTATTGTTCAGGACTCATTTCGCTGCAAGTAGGGTTTTGCAAAGTGCCCGAC
>MDTB01018490.1_pt1 | contig 110523 bp, 83 predicted proteins | sample 811161 | NCBI WGS metagenome assembly MDTB01 (sample SAMN05326650, study PRJNA326480) | marine metagenome | isolation source: seawater | place: Mediterranean Sea | collected 2009
GCTGCGGAGACATCAACCGAAGAAGTAGAAGCTGCGGAGACATCAACCGAAGAAGTAGAAGCTGCGGAGACATCAACCGAAGAAGTAGCAGCTGCGGAGACATCAACCGAAGAAGTAGCAGCTGCGGAGACATCGGCTGAAGAAAAAGCTAAACCAAAAGAGGTTGCTGATGACGAACCCAAAGGGAAAGTCTGAGCCAGACCGTAAATATGTGTGATACCTCCGTTTTAGTTGATTTAGTGGTGCTTGGAGTAATTGGCACACCTCGCGGCATTAAAGGTAACGTGCGGATTAAAAGTTTTACGGAGGTCCCAGAAGATATTGCTGCATATGGACCTCTCTGGAATGCGCAAGCTACACGGTCATTCTCTCTCAGTATTGTTGGTGAAAGGCAGGGTTACATGATTGCCCACATCGATGGCGTCAATGACCGAAATGCCGCCAAAGCCCTCAAGGGTGCTAAACTTCATGTGGATCGTGCTAAACTTCCGCCACCAGCTAAAGGTAGCTTCTACCACGTTGATTTGATAGGTCTTAACGCAGTGACCGAAAAGGGGGACACGCTTGGTACAGTCTCAGCTGTATTTAATCACGGTGCAGGCGATGTCCTCGAGATTGAGGGCGGCACGATAAAAAATTTGGTAGTTTCTTTTACGCGTGAAGTCGTTCAGGAGGTTGATATAGCTTCAGGAAAATTGGTGATTAAATTACCTGATGAAGATAACGAATTGAATGAGGTCGAAGACATTTAAATGTGGTGCAGCAGAGTTATAACATTATTTCCGGAGATGTTTCCAGGTCCTCTTGGCGTGAGCTTGACTGGTCAAGCACTTCGTGATGGCATTTGGTCGCTAGAGACGGTTAATGTTCGGGAATATGGAATTGGTCTCCACAAATCCGTTGACGCCCCACCATTCGGTGGGGGACCCGGTATGATAATACGGCCTGACGTTCTCGACCCTGCTCTGAGGAAGGCCCGCAAGAATTTAACAAAAGCACCATTAATTGTTACCTCCCCGCGCGGCCACCGGCTGGACCAAAACCGAGTCAAAAAATTAGTTGCCGGGCCAGGTGTTGTTCTTTTGTGCGGGCGCTTTGAAGGCATTGACCAACGTCTAATTGACGCCTATAGAATTGAAGAGATCAGTCTAGGCGACTTTATTCTTTCGAGCGGCGAGCCCGCAGCCATCGCGCTTTTAGACGCATGCGTGCGGTTACTTCCTAATGTTATGGGAAAATTCGAGAGCACCCTTGATGAAAGTTTTGAGAATGGATTACTAGAGTACCCGCAATATACCCGCCCACAGATGTGGGCAAACCGAAAAGTACCGGGAATTTTGCTCTCAGGCCATCATGAAAAAATTAAAAATTGGCGATTAGATCAGTCTAAAGCCATTACTGAGAGGCGGCGCCCAGATCTCTGGTCCATTTATCAACGCGAAAACAGTTGAATATTCGGGTTTTTTTTGAGATTGTTCCCTCCGCATTTGGTACGCACCGCTCCAAGACTGAGGAAATAAGAAATGAATTTGATTAGTGAGTTGGAAACCCAAGAAATTGAAAAGTTAGCGGGCGATGCAGAAACGCCAGTTTTTGGGCCTGGAGATACGCTCCGCGTGAACGTAAAAGTCGTTGAAGGCTCCCGCGAGCGCGTACAGGCTTTTGAGGGGGTTTGCATCGGGCGGAAGAACGCCGGACTGAATTCTGCATTCACGGTCCGAAAGCTCAGTTATGGAGAAGGAGTTGAGCGGGTTTTCCCGCTTTATTCTCCAACTATCTACTCAATTAATGTCGTACGCCGCGGCAACGTCCGTCGTGCTAAATTATATTATCTCCGTGGTCGCACAGGTAAATCTGCGCGAATTGCCGAGCAGACCCATGGCTTTAAGGCCAAAATTGCCGCCAAAGAGCGGCAGGCAGCAGAGGAGATTAAAAAAGAAAATAAAAGAGCTGGAATAAAAAAAACACAGGCTAAAACCGCCGCGATTACATCAGAAAAGAAGGGTAAAGATTAATAAAAAAGTTCCGCGCTCCCGATCCGGACCAGTAAATCTAAGAATCCGGATTTTCAATACCAAGAGAGCGGTCATTGGGGGATAAAATTTATGGGATCGCCAAAAACGCTTTTTGATAAAATCTGGGATAATCATCTCGTCAACATTCAAGACGATGGAACTTGTCTCTTATATATAGATCGACACCTAGTTCATGAAGTAACTAGTCCACAAGCCTTCGAGGGCTTAAAAGCTGCTGGCAGGCCAGTTCGCCGCCCAGATGCAACACTTGCCGTCCCTGACCACAATGTCCCGACCACTGAACGTGGGGGTTACATTCGGAATGAGGAAAGTCGCATCCAAGTAGAGACACTGCAAAAAAATTGCAGAGACTTTAATGTCCCTTTATTCGACGTTGGGGATATCCGCCAGGGTATTGTGCACATCATTGGACCCGAGCAAGGCTTCACCTTGCCGGGAACAACAATTGTCTGCGGGGACAGCCATACAGCAACTCATGGCGCTTTTGGCGCTTTGGCTTTCGGTATCGGAACCTCTGAGGTTGAGCACGTCCTAGCCACACAAACATTGTTGCAGGCACCACTTAAAAATATGCGGATTTTGGTAAACGGTGTCCTACCCACCGGATGCACTGCAAAAGATCTCGTTCTTGCGCTCATAGGTAAAATCGGGACCGCCGGCGGCACAGGTTATGTAATTGAGTACGCAGGTCAAGCAATCCGAAATCTATCGATGGAGGGCCGGATGACAGTCTGTAATATGACCATCGAGGGTGGAGCGAGAGCTGGGCTTATCGCGCCGGACAACGCAACTTTTGAGTATTTAATGGGTCGCCCCATGTCCCCGAAGGCCGGGCAATGGGAGGCGGCTGTTGAATATTGGAAAACATTACCCTCTGATGAAGGCGCAGTTTATGACAAGGAGGTTATTCTTAATGTCTCAGAGATCGTTCCCCAAGTTACATGGGGAACGTCGCCTGAAGATGTCGCGCCAGTTACAGGCAATGTTCCAAAACCATCGGATTTTGAGGACGAGCTTAAACAAGCTGCAGCCCAAGAGGCCCTCGACTACATGGGTTTAACAGCGGGCATGGCAGTTTCTGATATTAAAATCGATAAGGCTTTTATCGGATCGTGCACTAATGGTCGAATCGAAGATATTCGGGCCGCTGCTGCCATCGCAAAAGGTCGTAAAGTCGCCGACGGAGTGCATGCTTTGGTTGTGCCCGGCTCAGGTTTAGTTAAAGATCAGGCTGAAGAAGAGGGGCTAGATAGAATTTTAATTGACGCCGGTTTTGAATGGCGAGAGCCAGGCTGCTCAATGTGCCTCGCAATGAATGATGACAAACTCTCCCCCGGCGAGCGCTGTGCATCCACGTCTAATCGAAATTTCAGAGGTCGCCAAGGTTTTAAGGGCCGAACCCACTTAGTAAGCCCAGCCATGGCAGCCGCTGCGGCAATCAAAGGCCATTTGTCAGATGTTCGCGAATTGAGTTGATGAATTTTAGTATTAGTCAAGACGTATATTACGCTGCAGTTACCGGTCAAATTTTGGTTCAATCGGATAATGACTTCACAAACTTTACTCGCCAATGCGGTCAATTTCTTAATAAACACATTCATTACGATAAGCTTTACCATATCGAATGCTCAAGTCCTGACAAAATAACATTTTCACTTTGACACCGTTTCGAGAGTGTTCATCAACTGTTAACTATAATTTATTCGATCGTAGATCGTAGTGGTTTCAAACTTGACCATTAGTAAGGCAAGAAGGAAAAAATGATGGAGAAATTCAAAACACTGACCGGGGTTGCCGCGCCAATGAACAAAATTAATGTTGATACTGACATGGTCATTCCCAAGCAATTTTTAAAAACTATAAAACGCTCTGGGTTGGGCAAAAATCTATTTTATGAAATGCGTTATGACGAGGACGGTTCAGAAAACCCAGATTTCATCCTAAATAAAACGGCTTACCGTAATGCCACAATTTTAATAGCAGGTGACAATTTTGGTTGCGGGTCGTCTCGCGAGCACGCGCCCTGGGCTATTCTAGATTTTGGTATCCGTTGCATCATTTCGACCAGCTTTGCCGATATTTTTTATAATAACTGTTTTAAAAACGGCATTCTCCCTATCAAAGTTTCCAAGGAACATTTAGACAAGTTGATGGATGACGCAGAACACGGTTCCAATGCGAAACTGAGCGTAGATCTTCAAAACCAGATTGTTATGAGACCTGACGGCGGTAAAATTACTTTTAACGTAGACCCGTTCAAGAGGCACTGCCTGATGCATGGGCTCGATGATATCGGCCTAACCATGGAGAATAAATCGAAGATTGAGAACTTTGAAAATCGAAAAAAAATTCTACACCCATGGCTTTTTTCTTCAGCATAAGTGACATTAAGGGGAAACATATATGTCAGCTAATAAAAAACTCCTGTTTTTGCCGGGTGATGGTATAGGCCCAGAGGTCATGGGCCAGGTTCATCGAGTAATTGAATGGATGGATCGCCGCAGGCACATATGCTTCGACGTGACTGAAGATTTGGTTGGCGGTGCAGCTATCGATGCGCAGGGCACCTCGCTAACGGATGAAACCTTGAGTGCGGCAATGAGCGTAGATGCTGTACTTTTAGGTGCGGTAGGAGGACCTAAATGGGATAATGTTGCTCGCGACATACGTCCGGAGGCGGGACTTCTTAAGCTGCGCAAAGAAATGGATTTATTTGCGAACTTGCGGCCAGCAACCGTAATTCCGGCCCTTGCAGGCGCATCGACCTTAAAGTCAGAGTTTATATCTGGGTTAGACATGCTAATTCTGCGTGAATTAACATCAGGGATTTATTTTGGAAAACCTTGCGGAATCTCAGAGAGAGATGATGGCACGTCGGAAGCGCTTGATACACAGCGCTACACATCTACCGAGATCGAACGTATTGTCCGAGTAGGGTTTGAAATAGCCGGCAAACGCGAGAGGGTATTGCACTCTGTTGAGAAAGCCAACGTAATGGAAACCGGCGTTCTGTGGAGGCAGATTACCTCGAAGGTCAGCGAAGATTATCCAAGTATTGAGCTACACCATATGTATGCTGATAATTGTGCCATGCAGTTGGTCCGCGCGCCAAAACAATTCGACGTAATCGTAACAGATAATCTTTTTGGCGATATCCTATCGGACTGTGCTGCCATGCTAACAGGTTCGCTCGGGATGCTGCCGTCTGCTAGCCTAGGTAACGCCGACGAGAGCGGCCGGAGGATGGCTATGTACGAACCAGTGCACGGTTCCGCACCTGATATTGCTGGTGAAGATAGCGCCAATCCGCTGGCGACGATCTTGTCATTTGCTATGATGCTTCAATATAGTTTTGATGACTCAGATAATGCTGACCTAATTAAAAATGCAGTTAGTCAGGTCCTTGCAAGGGGTTTGCGCACTAGTGACATCATGCAAGACGGCATGAAATTAGTGTCATGTTCTCAGATGGGCGAGGCACTCTGCATGGAACTGGACAGGTTAGCGGCTTAATACCTCGGGCAGGCTGCGTAAAATTGGCACCCGCGGGATTTAAACAATTACGTCAAAACTGAACTAACGTGCGCGGATCTTCGGATGAAAGGGCTAAAATGACATTCATAAAGACCGTATACTAATCTTTTAGAAGCCAGATTTAGTCCTCAACTTAGTAAGGTCTAAATTTGCATCGTTTATGTTTGTTATTTTCGAAATTCGGGATTGATAGACAAATCCTCAAACTATTAACCAAATAGCCGATTTAACTAGGAGTACATAACGATGGGTTACAAAATTGCGGTCGTCGGGGGCACAGGCAATGTGGGTCGTGAAGTAATCTCAATATTGGCAGAGCGTAATTTTCCCGCCGACACCATCGTGCCATTAGCATCATCCCATTCAGTCGGTGTTGAAATTTCTTATGGGGAAGACGCAACTATTAATACCCAAAATCTTGAGGATTATGATTTTGCGGGTACAGACATTGTGATCTCTTCTCCAGGCGCGAAAGTAAGTGCTAAATTCTCACCAATTGCTGCCAAAGCCGGGGCTATCGTAATCGACAACACCTCACATTTTCGTATGGACCCAGACGTGCCATTAATTGTCCCTGAGGTTAATCCTGAGGCGATATTAGGTTTCACTAAACGCGGCATTATCGCTAACCCAAATTGCTCTACCATTCAGATGGTCACAGCACTAAAACCTTTACACGATCAAGCTCGAATCAAACGAGTGGTTGTCTCCACATACCAATCCGTTTCAGGCACTGGCAAGGCCGGCATGGATGAACTTTTCAATCAAACCCGAGGCATCTTTGTCAATGAACCGGCGGAGAGTTACCGCTCCCAATTCACCAAGCAAATAGCGTTTAATGTCATACCTCATATCGATATATTTATGGACGATGGGAGTACGAAGGAGGAGTGGAAGATGGTCAGTGAGACTAGAAAAATACTGGATCCGGACATTCAAGTGACGGCCACATGCGTAAGATGTCCAGTTTTCATTGGACACGCAGAGGCAGTCAATCTGGAATTTCACACCCCAATTAGCGAAAAACAAGTTCGGGCCGCTTTGGATCAAGCACCGGGGGTTGTTGTGGTCGATCATCGCACTGATGAGGGATATGTGACCCCGCAAGAGTCAGCTGGCGAAGACGCGGTGTTCGTCAGCCGAATTCGGAAGGATATGACCGTTAAACACGGCATAAACATGTGGATAGTATCAGATAATCTGCGCAAAGGCGCTGCGCTTAATTCTGTGCAAATAGCTGAAGAATTAGTCCGGTCACATTTTAATTGAGCTACCGGCCATTACATCGTTGGGCCCGATCGTTTGCTAATATCGTAAATGCTAAGAATAATTACAATATCGAAATTGGGTCAATTAAGAATTGGTCATCTCGATCAATACAATAGTTAATGGCTTTTACTACCGGCAAGTCTAACAGATTTTCGTGAGAAGCTAGATTCACTGCTACACGCACAGCCGCATTCGCACTCCCAAGTGCAAGCGTCGGGTCGAGTAGGGCCAGATATTGACCTAGCCATACGGCACAAAAAAAATCGCCAGTGCCTTTGACTGTTGTTTCAACTATTCGAGTTCTGGAGACAATTACACGGTCCTGTTGAATTAAGACATTTGCAAGATTTTGATTGCTCTCTTCGGGCACCGACGTCGCAATTACAATAGATGGCCCTGCCTTCAATATCTTGTTACCAGCGTATGTAGCAGCTGCAAGATCATTTACGGGGATACCACTCAGTTGCTCCAATTCAAAAGCATTTGCAATTATAATTGTTGCCGCTGGCACAAGAGAATTTTTAAAAATATCAGGCAGCGCTGCATCCACATAAATTCCCTCCTGACGATCACCTATCACTGGCATGCAGCAGAAAATTGACTGAGCTGACTCATAGCGAATAGCCTGCCACGCCTCGAGTAAGACCTCTGCACTAGCTGCGTTACCCAAATAACCACTGAGCAAGGCATCGCATCGATTAAAAATGCCATGCGCTCTTAGACCATGAAAGATAGTCGTGAGTGTGTCGGGCCCAGTGAGCGCGCCATGAAATTCGCCCCGTTTCGGGTGGTGTGCCAAAGCGGCAGTATAAACTGGACATACGTCATAACCCATTCGTTGTAACGGGTAGACAGCGGCGCTGTTGCCCACATGGCCGGCGGCAACGTGTGATTGAAGGCTAATGATTGACATAAGTTAATCTTGCCCCGACTAGTGATTTCAAACAAACTAAGTATACTCGTTAAATTTAAATCGTCGCAAGGTGCGGCAAAAAATCGGTCATCACGATATGAACAGTATCGCAAGATCTTTTCAAAACAGGCATATTTTCGTAATACAGTTGAATACTGCCCTTAAAAACCAATCCATTCACGAGGTCCCTGCAGGTGAATAATATTCAAATCACTGACTTGATAGTCTTACAGCATACCCAACGACTAGATCAAATTAATCGAAACGGCCCCCAACTCAACCCAAAAACCCTCAAAGTTTTTCCGATAAACACTTTTCTCAAAAACCTCCATTTAGATCGAATTTTTGCCCTTGGGTAAATGTTAAACGGGATGGGGTCTATTTTCAATCTGACAACTCGACACGTTCAGAATAATAAGCGGGTATAAATAGTCTTCTGCACGAAACCAGAAAAAGCCCGTTTAGTATATCAATTATACTGGAGTCTTATTGTTATGGGGGAACACGGGGTAGACTGAGCAGTAGATCAGCGCCCACGTCATGGGCTTTGCGCTCAAATAACTTTATTTGCCAAGCCTCATAATCTCCCAAAGTGGATTGTCCAAACCAAGTCGAAAGCCCCATTTTTCGGTATTAATGTTCTTGGATTAGCAAAATACTGCTGTCTAAATAAGCAGAATTTACGCGTGCTATTATTGACTTAGGGTAAACCTGTCACTAGGTAAGATGTGTTGTGGTTATCATGTAGGTAGTGTTCTGGCTATTATCAAAGTGTTGATCGAAATTAGGATCCTGAATGTACTTGAGTGAATGTAGCAACAAAAATATCAAAAGCCTTGTGGCCAGAAATTGGGGAGATTAACATGAATGAAAGAAAAGTGAGTCGCCCTCGCCCCTTATCACCGCACCTTCAAGTATACCGGCCGCAAATAACATCTTTCCTATCGATTATGCATCGTTTTACTGGGATCATTCTAGCATTGAGCACACTGCTTTTTTCTTATTGGTTACTTTCGGCGACTTACGGTCCGGAAAAATTTGCTATCGCACAGACTGTGATGAGTTCATGGTTTGGACAAAGTGTGCTGTGTGGCCTAACATTCTCTGTGTTCTATCACCTCAGCAATGGCATACGGCACTTGGCTTGGGACGCCGGCTGGGGATTTGAACTGGACAGGGTAAAAATTACGGGCTGGTTGATTATATTGTTTACTACAGCCATGACTGTATTGACTCTAGTCGCCGCTTACTCGGCATCTGGAAAGGGTTAAAATGAATATGCGGTCACACCTTGGCCGGGTGCGTGGTCTCGGGTCAACAAATGATGGCGTACGTCACTGGTGGAGTCAGCGACTAACTGGTATGGCACTCATACCGCTAACTCTATGGCTTGTTTTCTCATTTGTGGGCCTAGTCGGTGCTGATCTAAATACCGTAAAGTCTTGGGTTGGAAGTCATGGAAACCCTGTGCTTTTAGGCTTAACAATTGTCATAATGTTTCATCACGCAGCTCTCGGCATACAGGTTATTATTGAGGACTATGTCCACGGAGAGGGCATTAAAACCACATCCATCATCGTCGCCAAGGCTATCTCTATTTTGCTCAGTGCGTCCTGCATTTTGGCAGTATTACGCCTGACATTTGAAGGTTGACATTACATGAAGCAAGCATACGAAATTATTGATCATAAATACGAGGTAGTTGTAGTTGGCGCAGGAGGAGCTGGGTTGCGAGCTACCCTTGGTATGGCAGAGGCTGGGCTAAAGACGGCTTGTATAACTAAAGTGTTTCCCACTCGGTCGCATACCGTTGCTGCGCAGGGTGGAATTTCGGCCGCTCTGGGCAATATGGCTGAGGACCATTGGGAATGGCACATGTACGATACTGTTAAGGGTGCTGATTGGCTTGGTGATCAAGACGCCATTGAGTATATGTGCCGCGAGGCTGTTCCTTCAATAATTGAACTCGAACATTATGGTATGCCATTTTCACGGACCGATGATGGCAAGATATACCAACGCCCGTTCGGCGGTCACATGCGGAATTTTGGCGAGGCACCCGTTCAGCGAGCATGTGCTGCCGCCGATCGCACAGGTCACGCGATGCTTCATACTTTGTATCAACAATCACTCAAAAATAATGCTGAATTTTTTGTGGAATATTTTGCCCTCGACTTAATAATGGGCGAGGACGGCAATTGCGAAGGTGTGGTGGCTTGGAATTTAGACGACGGTACTATCCATGTATTCCGAGGACAACTGGTCGTCCTTGCAACTGGAGGTTACGGACGCTCCTATTTTTCATGCACCTCTGCTCATACCTGCACTGGTGACGGAAACGCAATGGCAGCGCGTGCAGGCCTGCCCCTCCAAGATCTGGAATTTATCCAATTCCATCCCACTGGAATCTATGGCTCGGGATGCTTGATTACTGAAGGGGCTCGCGGCGAGGGTGGTTACCTGACTAATTCGGAGGGGGAGCGCTTTATGGAACGCTATGCCCCCACTGCTAAAGATCTAGCAAGCCGAGACGTGGTATCGCGTTCCATGACTATGGAAATACGAGACAAGCGTGGCGTCGGCGTGGGAGGTGATCATATTTTTTTACATTTGGAACATTTGGGAGCAGATGTCCTTAGTCAGCGACTTCCCGGCATTACCGAATCGGCAAAGATTTTTGCCGGCGTCGATTGCACACACGAACCAATTCCCGTAATCCCGACAGTACATTACAATATGGGGGGCATCCCGACCAACCACATGACCGAAGTTCTAAGTCCAAAAGAAGAGAACCCTGATTACGTAGCTAAAGGCCTAATGGCGGTCGGAGAATGTTCTGCAGCTTCAGTGCATGGCGCCAATCGTCTCGGTACTAATTCTCTCCTCGACTTGGTCGTGTTTGGACGCGCAGCCGGTATTCAAGCATCAAAGGTTGTTAAGCCAGGCCAGGCTCTGTCACCTTTTAGAAGTGGCTGCGCAGATGCAGCCCTTGAACGCTTGGACAAGCTCCGCCACGCGAGGGGTGGGACTAAAACTGCCGAGCTCCGCCTTGAAATGCAGCGCGTTATGCAGAGCAATGCCGCCGTATTCCGGACTTCTGAGGTTCTTTCGGAGGGGGTAGAGTTAATTGATACCATCTGGCAGGGCATGTCAGATATTCAAGTTTCCGATCGATCCATGATATGGAATTCAGACTTAGTTGAGACACTGGAGCTAGAAAACCTAATGGTAAACGCTAGGGTCACCATGTATTCCGCCGAAGCGCGAAAAGAAAGCCGTGGAGCTCATGCCCATGAGGACTTCCCCGATCGCGACGATGAAAACTGGATGAAACACACGCTTGGTTGGATAGATGCTAATGGTAAAGTAACAATTGGTTATCGGCCCGTCCATGACTACACGCTTACCGATGAAATTGATTACATTGAACCCAAAGAGAGGGTCTATTAAGGCATTCATTCTATGGTTGAACTTACCTTACCCGCTAACTCCACCGTTAAATCTGGGAGATCCCATCCAGCGCCAAATGGTGCTGTCAACTGCAAGACTTTTCGGATCTACCGCTACGATCCAGATACCGGTGATAACCCCTGCTTAGACACCTTCGAAGTTGATCTCGACTCTTGTGGGCCAATGATCTTAGACGCGCTGATCAAAATAAAGAATGAAATTGATCCAACTCTCACTTTCCGAAGATCTTGTCGCGAAGGAGTGTGTGGCTCATGTGCTTTCAATATCGACGGGACCAATACACTAGCCTGTACAAAACCCATTTCCGAAATTCCGGGCGAAATCAGGATTTATCCCTTACCTCACATGCCGGTTGTTAAAGACTTAGTTCCAGACTTAAATGAACCTTACGCTCAGTACCGTTCCATCGAACCTTGGTTAAAAGCTGATACGCCGGCGCCCACTCGTGAACGCCTTCAAAGCGTCGAAGAACGTGAGAGGCTCGATGGGCTCTGGGAGTGCATACTATGTTTTTGTTGTCAGACCAGTTGTCCGAGCTATTGGTGGAATGGAGACCGCTACTTAGGGCCAGCAGTCCTCCTTCAGGCTTACAGATGGATCGCTGACTCGCGCGATGAATCAACTGGTGATCGCCTTGATAACTTAAACGACCCATTTCGACTTTACCGCTGTCATACCATCATGAACTGCACCAATACCTGCCCAAAAAATCTCAACCCGGGACAAGCCATTGGAGCCATCAAAGAAGCTGTATTCCGTCGCACGTGATGCGGGAACATTATCCCAGAAATGAGCGCCGACGCGGTCACTTAATTCAACCAGAAAAAATAGCGCCCACGTCGCGATTATCACAATTAACCGCGACGAAGCATCGATCGACTTGATAACGAATTGGTCGCGAGCATAGAGATAGCTTGGCAGCACTTTTTGAGTGCTAACGAGGACCGCGTATTTTGAGTGCTAACGAGGACCGCGTCGCCATTCTTTACGGCAACCGATAAGCTCTCTCTGCAGGGACCGATCTCAACGCTAGACCGCACGATATTTTCCGCGAAATACCTGTCGTTCGAGTAAACTTGGATAAGTCAGTCCTCGATGTGGTGAAAGGCCAATTTGTCGGTAGCGGCGGGTGACGGTATCTTTTCCTGCCCAAAGGTGAAACTCAGTCTCTCTTTAGGATTGATTTTCACGCTAGCTAGACGACTCCAACTTAAGATCGCAATATATCTGGCGTTGACCGGCGACCCCATATCCGCAAAGCACGCTTATGAAGTTAACCACCACGGAGGCTTTGATGGTAATGGCAATAGATTACGCTGCCCGCATAACGGCCCCTAAACTCTTACCATCCCGGACGCTTAAACGCTTTATTGTTTGAACTGTTCCAAAGGGGCTGACTGAACATATTGCTATAGCCCAAGCGCAAGTAAATTAGATCAACGCCAGTGAAGATGGTATGGAGGGCCTCGCCGCATTTATGGAAAAGCATGTACCCAAATTCCAAGGCAAATAATAACGGGTATCAATCGTGACTGAGCCCGCACCGTGCGACCGGCAAAGAATCATAGTTCTTCTATCCAATGACACCGCGTACCGTAAACTTGGACAAACTCCCTAAAAATAATAATATATACAAATAAGATGGGAAATTTTCTTCAATCACAGATACAGTTTTATGGAACCACAGATTTTACTTAAACGGTGTCTTATGGGGGACACGATAGAATGATATTTAACCAATTGCTGATGGCGCGGAAAGAACAAAATCGACCAATACGCGTCGGGATCATAGGTGCGGGTAAATTCGGCTCAATGTTTTTAGCTCAGGCGCGCCTTACGCCGGGGATCCATGTCGTAGGCATTGCCGATACCAATATAGAGCGTGTCAAAAATAATTTAGATTCATCTGGATGGCCACTAGAACAATACACCTCCATTTCCGCTGCGAGGGCTTTAAAAAGTGGAACAACTTTCATCACTGATGACGCAGAGAAACTTATTGATGCAGGGGGCGTCGAAATAATAGTCGAGGCAACCGGTGTCCCGGAAATGGGCATCCTACATGCCTTGCAAGCTATTAATCGGGGTCGGCACGTCATTATGGTAAATGTGGAGGCTGATGCTCTCGCCGGCCCGCTTTTAGCCAAGCGCGCACGTGAGGCGAGAGTTGTTTACTCTCTTGCTTACGGAGATCAACCTGCTCTGATCTGCGAGCAAGTAGATTGGGTTAGGGCTTGCGGGTTGACGGTCGTGGCAGCTGGAAAAGGTACCAAGTACCTGCCTGAATACCACTCCTCAACACCAGATACTGTATGGAATTATTATGGCCTGACAGCTGAGCGTGCTAATTCCAGCGGCATGAATGCAAAAATGTTTAACTCTTTTCTAGACGGCACAAAATCAGCAATTGAAATGGCTTCAGTTTCTAATGCAACTGGACTTACTCCTGCACCAAGTGGACTCACTTTTCCCGCATGTGATATAAATGAAATCGCTTCAATCATGATACCCGAAAAAGATGGGGGCGCATTGCATCACAAAGGACAAGTTGAAGTGATCTCCAGCCAAAAAAGGGATGGCTCCACTATCCAAAACAATTTGCGATGGGGAGTATTTGTCACATTCGAGGCGCCAACTGATTATGTGGAGCGTTGTTTTGCCGACTATGGACTTCTCACGGACCCAAGTGGACACTATTCGGGACTTTGGCGACCTTATCATCTAATTGGATTAGAACTCGGATTGTCTATAGCGTGGGCAGCGATCAATCAACAACCTACAGGCACACCAAATGCTTTCCGTGCGGACGTCACGGCCACAGCAAAGCGTGACCTTAAACCTGGCGAAATTCTTGATGGTGAGGGAGGACATTGTGTTTGGGGCCGGCTCATGTCAGCTGACGAAGCCCATACCCTTCGTGCGCTCCCAATCGGCTTGGCCCAAGGTATAAAAATTAAAAGGATGATAAAAAAAGGGGCTATAGTTACTTGGGCAGATGTGGAAAAAAGTAGTGAACTATCCGCCAGTCTTGGATATCGAATTCGCTGCGAAATGGAGGCAGAATTTCTCAATCGCACCAAATCGGTGCCAAATAGATCATAAAGATTGAATTAAGTGGTTAGGCCAACTGCCATAAGCGCTGCTTACAAGACCTTTTTAGACACAGGCTCCATTCGGGCTGACCCTTTTCAAGCTCATGCAGTTGGCAAGTTACAGAAGCTCTCTGACGATCTCGTTGAATACAGCACTCGGATGGGTAAAATTGGTTGGATGGCGCGGCTATCGCTTACAGCACCCCGGAAAGATCCCCCAAGAGGAGTATATTTGTGGGGCGGGGTTGGCCGCGGAAAGACCATGCTCATGGACCTTTTCTTTGAAAATTGCGGGATCAGTATAGAGGCAAAAAAACGCGTTCATTTTCACGCTTTCATGCAAGAAGTCCACAAGCGGTTACACGCTTTTCGGACAGCTCAAAGAACCGGAGCAGTCTCACCAAACCGTAGCACTATTGAGGCGTTAGCAAAGGTGATTGTTGGCGATCAAGGCGAGCGTTCATGGTTGCTTTGTTTCGATGAATTTCACGTCACCGACATTGCTGACGCCATGATTTTAGGACGATTATTTGAAAATCTTTTTAACCGCGGGGTTATCGTTGTAGCCACGTCTAACCGACACCCCATTGACCTATACAAAGATGGAATCCAGCGTGACCGTTTTTTACCTTTTATTCCTATGTTTATGGGGGAAATGGACGTTATTGAATTAGATAGCGACACTGACTACCGATTAGAAAAATTGAAATCTATGGACGTTTATCTGTCGCCATTAGACAGCATCGCAGCTAAAAAGTTAGACAGCGCATTTGAAAGTCTTGCGGCGGGCTTACCAGTCCGTAATCGCACCCTCCATGTCAATGGGCGCGAGGTCCATATACCGAAGACCGCAGAGGGTGTGGCTTTTCTTGGCTTCTTCGATCTTTGTGGGCAGCCTTTAGGAGCTAGTGACTATCTGACACTCGCTAGTTACTTCCATACATTAATCCTAGAAAACATACCACGTTTGGGGATGGCCAAACGCGACCAAGCGAGACGTTTCGTGACGCTTATCGATGCGTTATATGACGCCAAAGTAAACCTTGTTTGTTCGGCCGAAGTTAGCGCCAGCGAGCTCTATACTCAAGGCGATGGTTCATTCGAGTTTGAACGCACCACCTCACGCCTTTTGGAGATGCAGTCAATCGAGTACATATCACTGCCCCATTCTCCAAATAAACGAAGCAATTACTGACGCTATGATTAAACGTCAAGAGCTCGTTCTTCCGTGCAAAAGCAAGCATTTTATTTTAAAATGTCACAGGCTTGATTTTGGGCCGAATTACCGTGAATTCCTTGCCCTACTGCTCTACTATCTATACCAACAAGAAGATTGCACGTGGTCCACCATTGGGTGATCTCGTTGGAAGAGGAAAGAAGATTTATAAAACATAAACATCAGGAGAGATGGTTTTATGGCACGAAACAAGATCGCGCTTATTGGCGCTGGCAATATTGGAGGTACTTTAGCCCATTTGGCAGCTCTCAGGGAATTAGGTAACATTGTACTATTTGACATCGCAGACGGCATCCCATTTGGCAAGGCCTTAGACATTGCTGAGTCCAGTCCTGTCGATGGCTTTGATGCGAAAGTAAGCGGCGCTAAAAGCTATACTGCTATCAAAGGTGCGGATGTCATAATTGTAACGGCCGGCGTCGCGCGAAAGCCAGGAATGAGTCGCGATGATCTCCTAGGTATCAATACGTCTGTGATGGAGCAGGTCGGCACCGGTATAAAAAAATATGCACCAAACGCTTTTGTCATCTGTATCACCAACCCACTGGATGTCATGGTGCACGTGCTTCGCGATGCCTGTGGGCTGCCGCATACAAAGGTTGTGGGTATGGCTGGAGTGCTCGACTCTGCGCGGTTTAAGTTTTTCTTAGCGGAAGAGTTTAATGTTTCTGTAGAAGACGTCACAGCATTTGTTCTTGGTGGCCATGGCGACACTATGGTTCCATGCATCCGTTATTCCACTGTGGCAGGTATTCCACTGCCCGACTTAGTCAAAATGAAATGGACGACTCAGCAACGCATTGAAGAAATCGTTACACGAACCCGCTCGGGCGGAGGTGAGATCGTCGGGATGTTAAAAACTGGCTCCGCCTTCTACGCGCCGGCAGCATCTGCCATTGCTATGGCAGAGAGTTTTTTAAAAGATAAAAAACGCGTGCTTCCATGCGCGGCTTACCTCACCGGCGAGTATGGTGTGAAGGGAATGTATGTTGGTGTGCCCGTAATTATAGGGGCAAAAGGCGTGGAAAAAATCCTTGAAATCAAGCTTGATGTGAATGAACGGGCGATGTTCAGAAAGTCAGTAAATGCTGTAAAAAACCTTGGCACCCTTGTTAAAAAACTCAAGGCGCAGTCAATTAAAGACACGCGACCAAAACCCCTTCAGGCTAAGAAAAAACTACCCCGTAAACCGCCAACCCGGGGATCAAATATCAAAAAAGTGTAACTCCTCAATGCCACAAATATTCGGAGGCCTCAAAATGAATATTCACGAATACCAAGGCAAGCAATTGTTAGCCAAATATGGCGTAAGCGTCCCCAAAGGGATAGCTGTATTCGCAGTAGACGAGGCAGTAGCGGCTGTAAAAGAGTTAAGCGGACCAGTTTATGTCGTTAAATCACAAATTCATGCGGGTGGCCGCGGCGCCGGGCATTTCAAAGATAAGCCCGATGGTAAGGGCGGCGTGCGCGTAGTAAAATCTATTGATGAAGTGTGCTCGAGCGTTAAAGACATGCTCGGCCACGTTCTTATAACTAAGCAAACAGGTAAAGCTGGGAAGGAGGTCAAGAGGGTATACATTGAAGAAGGTTGCGATATCGCGCGCGAACTTTATCTGGGTATTCTCTTAGATCGAGAAACGTCACGTATAACCATGATGGCATCAACCGAGGGTGGCATGGAGATAGAAGAGGTGGCAGCTGCCACGCCTCAAAAGATCCTCAAGGTTGCTGTAGACCCAGTCGTCGGATTCAGAAGTTTTCACGCCCGAGAGTTAGCTTTTGGGCTTAACTTAGAGGGCAAGCAAGTCAACTTGGCAGTTAGATTAATGCTCTCACTCTATCGAGCATTCGTTGACTTAGATTGCTCCCTTGTGGAGATAAACCCTCTAGTCGTCTCGGTTGCCGGCGATGTGATCGCATTGGATGCCAAAATCAATTTTGACGACAATGCGCTATACCGCCAACAAGATGTAGAGGACATGCGGGATGAAGACGAAGAAGACAAAAAGGAACTAGAAGCCAGCAAATATGCGCTTAACTATATTTCACTTGATGGCGAAATTGGTTGCATGGTTAATGGAGCAGGCTTGGCCATGGCAACCATGGATATCATTAAGCTCTGCGGCAGCGAGCCCGCCAACTTTCTTGATGTAGGCGGAGGTGCAACCGCCGAGAAAGTAACCGCAGCATTCAAGATCATCCTTTCTGACCCAAAAGTAAAAGGTATCCTAGTGAATATTTTTGGGGGAATTATGCGATGTGATGTTATTGCAGAGGGTGTCGTCAAGGCCGCACGTGAAGTTGACCTACACGTTCCCCTGGTAGTGCGTTTAGAAGGAACCAACGTCGAAAAAGGCAGAGAAATCATGGCGAAATCAGGGCTACCAATAATTTCTGGTGATAATCTAGGTGACGCCGCTGAAAAGATTGTTAAAGCTGTTAAGGAGGCCGCTTGATGTCCGTTCTTGTTAATTCTGATACTAGGCTGATTTGCCAAGGTTTTACAGGTTCGCAAGGCACCTTCCATTCTGAGCAGGCCATTGCTTATGGCACAAAGGTGGTTGGTGGCGTAACTCCGGGCAAAGGCGGAACCGAGCATTTAGGCCTGCCAGTTTTTGATACTGTCGCCGATGCCGTTAACCAAACAGGTGCTAATGCCTCGGTCATTTACGTGCCACCTCCATTTGCTGCAGAGGCTATACTCGAAGCTATCGCTATAGAAATACCTTTGGTCGTTTGTATTACGGAGGGTATACCAGTGATGGATATGCTCCCCGTGAAGCGCGCACTTGAAGGGTCCTCAACTCGACTGATTGGGCCCAACTGTCCGGGTGTCATTACACCCAACGAATGCAAAATTGGAATTATGCCCGGTCATATACATAAGAACGGTAGCGTCGGAATTGTTTCACGCTCTGGAACGCTGACATACGAGGCTGTCGGGCAGACGACAGCGGCAGGCCTTGGTCAGTCGACCTGTATAGGTATCGGCGGGGATCCCATAAATGGTACAAACTTCGTCGATTGCTTAGAAATGTTTATAGGCGATGATGAAACTGAGCAAATCATTATGATCGGTGAGATTGGTGGGTCTGCCGAGGAAGATGGCGCACAGCTGATCAAGGACTCCCGTACAAAAAAACCGATAGTGGGTTTTATTGCGGGTGTCACTGCGCCACCCGGGCGACGTATGGGCCACGCTGGGGCGATTATCGCTGGTGGCAAAGGTGGAGCGAGCGACAAGATTGAAGCGATGAAATCTGCCGGCATCCATATCTCGGAAAGCCCTGCTGGCCTCGGCAAAACCATGGTACAAGTATTAAGTCGGTGATAGGGTATGCAGGGATTAAATGATCTTCGAAATTAGGCAGTAGAAAAACGACGGGAAGGACGCGTAAAAGACGTGTGTATGATAGTATGAGTGAAGTTGACCCCAATGCCTTTTTGTTTTCGGGCAACCAAGTGTATATTGCAGAAATGTACGAACGTTATCTCGACGATCCACATGCAGTGGATTTTCGGTGGAGGGAGTTTTTCTCCAATCTCTCCGATGATGCGAACGCTTTAAGCAAAGAAAAACGCGGAGCGTCTTGGGCACCTAATGACTCTGGTATTGTTGGACGCGGGGCTGAGGCAACCCTCTCCGAGCAGATGGCTCAAGATCCAGCCATTCAAAACAAGTACCAAGACACGGCCACAGATCGGATTACAGCCACCAAAGCACGTGATGCAACGCTGGATAGCCTGCGTGCCCTAATGTTGATCCGTGCGTACCGGGTGCGCGGCCATTTATTGGCAGACCTCGACCCCTTAAAGATTGATCCGGTTAAGGAACATCCAGAATTGAGCCCCGCCTCCTATGGCTTTCAAGAAAAAGACATGGATCGTCAGATCTTTATTAATTACGTCCTCGGACTTGAATCGGCGACTGTTCGAGAAATCATGTCTATTCTTCACCAAACCTATTGCGGGTCCATTGGTGTCGAATTCATGCACATCCAAGACCCTGACGAAAAATCTTGGATCCAAGAACGTATTGAGCGGATCCATAACCAGCCGGAATTCACTCTGGTTGGCAAGCGCGCAATCTTGAACCGACTGATAGAAACCGAGGGCTTTGAAAAATACCTCGACAAAAAGTTTACTGGCACCAAACGCTTCGGCTTGGACGGCGGAGAGAGCTTAGTTCCTGCAATGGAGCAAATATTTAAACGCGGTAGTCAAGTTGGTATCGAAGAAATTATCATCGGCATGGCGCATAGGGGTCGTTTAAATGTACTCTCCAACGTTATGTCAAAACCGTTCCAAGCTATCTTTCATGAATTTCAAGGAGGCTCGTCGAAGCCAGAAGACGTCGGCGGATCGGGCGATGTTAAATATCATTTGGGATCGGCAACAGACCGCGTATTTGACGGTAAAAGCGTGCATCTATCTCTAAATCCTAACCCCTCCCACCTAGAATGTATTAATACGGTCGTGCTCGGTCGCGTACGCGCTAAGCAAAATCAAAAGAATGATGAGGACCGTGAAAAAGTCATGGCTCTTTTACTACACGGTGATGCCGCGTTTGCCGGCCAAGGTCTAGTGCCCGAAGCATTCGACCTCTCAAATCTTCATGGATACAAGACGGGTGGCACAATTCACATAATTATCAATAACCAGATTGGCTTTACGACTTCTCCGCGTTTCTCACGTACATCACACTACTCTTCCGATGTGGCGAAAGTCGTTGCTGCGCCTATTTTCCATGTAAACGCAGACGATGTTGAAGCCGTAACCCATTGCGCAAGAATTGCGATGGAGTATCGCCAGCGCTTCAAAAAAGATGTAGTAATCGATATGATTTGCTATCGTCGCCATGGTCATAATGAGGGTGATGAACCAATGTTCACTCAACCCCTAATGTATAAAAAGATTGCCGCTCATCCGACTACCTTGCAAATCTATGGTCAAAAATTGGTCAATGAAGGCGCCGTTACAAAAGAAGGCCTAGATGAACAAATTGCGGATTTTACCCGACAACTGGATCAATCTTTCGAAGCCGCTCCCAACTACAAGGTAAACAAGGCCGAATGGCTTGATGGGGCCTGGTCAGGCCTATCTGTAGCTCACGGTGATGCAAGACGCGGTGACACAGGTTTACCTGTCGAACGCCTTAGAGAAATTGGCGAAGGTTTAACTAAGGTCCCTGATAACTTTAACGCGCACAAACGTATACTGCGTCAACTCGATCAAAAGAAGGAAATGTTCGCTGAGGGCAAGGGCTTCGATTGGGCAACGGCCGAAGCTATGGCGTTTGGCTCCCTGCTTCTCGAGGGTCACGCAGTCCGGTTGTCCGGTCAAGATTCTGGCCGCGGTACATTTTCACAACGACATTCTGTTCTTACCGACCAAAAAACCGAGGAGCGTTATATTCCATTAAACCATCTTCGGTTTGGGCAAGCGCCATACGAAGTTATCGATAGCCCTTTGTCCGAGGCGGGGGTGCTTGGCTTTGAATATGGCTACAGCTGGGCAGAACCAAATATGTTAGTACTTTGGGAAGCGCAATTTGGTGATTTCGCCAATGGTGCTCAAGTTATTATAGACCAATTCATCTCTTCTGGTGAACTAAAGTGGCTGCGCATGTCGGGCCTTGTTATGCTTTTACCCCATGGTTACGAAGGTCAAGGACCAGAGCATTCATCTGCCCGTCTAGAACGATATTTACAACTATGCGCGAATGATAACATGCAGGTTTGTAACTGCACCACTCCCAGCAATTACTTCCATGTATTGCGCCGACAATTACACCGAGAATTTCGTAAACCACTGATTTTAATGACACCAAAATCACTTTTACGTCACAAACTATGCGTCTCAAACATCAGTAAGTTCAGTGAAAATTCAACATTTCATCGCATACTTTGGGATGACCAAGATTTAACAGATGATCCAACTCGTTCATTGTTGCCAGACACAAAGATCAAACGAGTTGTTTTATGCAGTGGCAAAGTATACTTCGACCTTTATGAAGAACGGCAACGCCGCAGCATTCAAGACGTCTATTTAATGCGAGTAGAACAATTGTACCCATTCCCGCATAAGGTTCTTGCAAATGATTTGTCCAGGTTTCCCAATGCAGAAATCATATGGTGTCAAGAGGAGCCAAAGAATATGGGGTCATGGACATTCATACGTGACCGCCTCGAACAAGTCTTAATAATGATAAACCACAAACAAACGCTCGCTCAATACGTCGGGCGAGCCGGAGCTGCATCACCAGCGACAGGTCTAATGACACAGCATTTGGAAGAGCAAGCGCTTCTTGTTGACGAAGCATTGACACTAAAGAAGACAGTGAACAAGCGCCGGTCCATTCCACAAACCTCATTCGCAAAATCACGGGTTGAACCTAAAGTGACAACTAAGCGTCCAGCCCAAAAACTACGTTTAAAAAACAATTGAGGCCGGCTCACTACGACAGAACAAAGAGGTAAATGATGGCTATAAATATCGTTGTGCCTGCATTAGGTGAGTCTGTAACAGAGGCAACCGTTGCAAAATGGTTCAAGGCCCCGGGTGACGCGGTGACCCAAGACGAACCCTTACTAGAGTTGGAAACCGATAAAGTTTCGGTTGAAGTAAATGCGCCGACAGCCGGTACCTTACTATCAGTTGATGCCGAAACTGGAGCTGACGTTGCTGTTGGCACACTTTTAGGTGTAATAAGTGAGAATGTTCATGAAAATGCCATGAACTCTGCCTCGGGCAAAAACACAGTCATTGCCCCCCAACGCGATATATACACTGATATCACTGTCCCATCATTGGGTGAATCCGTGAAAGAAGCGACCGTTGCGAGGTGGTTGAAAGTGATTGGTGAAGATGTTGTAGTTGATGAACCTTTGATCGAATTAGAAACTGATAAAGTTTCTATAGAGGTCAATGCAACATCAACAGGTATTCTTGTATCAATTACTTCCGATGTGGGCGCCAACGTCACTGTCGGATCTATTCTTGGGAGCATTGAATCTAGTACATCAACAAGTAAGTCAAATCCGGCTACCGCCATGTTAAAAGAACCAGCTCCAATTCCAGTTCCAGAACCAATCGCTGCATCAAAAATAATCCCCTCGGCCTCTTTGTCACCAGCTGTCCGCAAACTAGTCGATGAAAATGATTTGGACCCTTCGTTGATAAAAGGAAGTGGCAAGGGCGGTCGTATTACCAAAGGCGACGCACTTGCGGCTATCGAAGTTCAAACTGCGCGGCATGAGGTGAATCCCGGGGTAACAAAAGGTAATATGCCGTCAATCGACCTGCCGCCACGTCCGAATGATCAGCGCGAAGAGCGCGTTTCGATGACTAAACTTCGAAAAATTATTGCCCGCCGGCTCAAGGAGGCACAACAAACCGCCGCGATGCTTACCACTTGGAACGAGGTAGATATGGGCGCCGCCATGGACTTAAGGGCCGAGTACAAATCGACGTTTGAGAAGAAACATGGAGTGCGCCTCGGGTTCATGTCATTTTTTGTGCGCGCGGCATGTATCGCGTTAAAGGAATGGCCTGCCGTGAATGCAGAAATATATGGCGATGACCTAATCTACAAAAATTATTATAACATTGGTGTTGCTGTGGGGACACCCAATGGATTGGTAGTTCCGGTAATAAAAGACGCCGACCAAATGAGATTCTCAGACATAGAGAGCTCCATAAACGACTTTGGCCATCGAGCGCGCGACGGTAAGCTTGGTATGGATGAAATGATGGGAGGAACCTTTACCATTTCTAATGGTGGCGTATTTGGTTCGCTTAATTCCATGCCTATCTTAAATGTGCCTCAGTCCGCTATTTTGGGGATGCATAAAATTCAAAAACGTCCAATAGCTATTGGCGAGGAGGTGGTTGTCAGGCCAATGATGTATCTTGCACTCTCCTACGACCACCGCATCATTGATGGTCGCGAAGCTGTCTCTTTCCTCGTCCGTTTAAAGGAATGTATTGAAGACCCGCAACGCATTATGCTGGACGTTTAATCATTATATTACGACCCAAACATTGGGAATTTATTAAAATGAGCCCCGGAGGATTACATGGAAGACCCCTATGACGTAATAATTATTGGAGGTGGGCCCGGCGGCTATGTGGGGGCTATCCGAGCGGCACAATTGGGATTAAAAACCGCGATCGTTGAAGTACGCGGGAAACTTGGCGGTACTTGCTTAAACGTCGGCTGTATTCCATCAAAGGCGATGCTGCAATCATCTCACCATTTTGAGATGGCAGGGACTCAATTTGCACATCATGGCATCAAGGTTTCAGGACTTACACTTGATTTAAAAACCATGTTAAATCGCAAGGATAAGGTAATTCACGATCTAACTAAGGGGATTGAGTTTCTGATAAAAAAGAACAAGATCGATTATTATATAGGTGCCGGCCGGATAACTGACTCCGGCGAGGTTACAGTTGTACCAAGTAAAAAAGAGGATAAAAAACAAGTTCTTAAAACAGCTAATATCATCATTGCCACGGGCTCAGCGGTTACGCCCCTTCCTGGGGTTGATATCGATGAAAAACGGATTGTTTCCTCCACCGGGGCACTAGATATTCCAAAAGTACCAAGGACGATGGCTATTATCGGCGCAGGTGTTATTGGGCTGGAATTAGGCTCGGTCTGGCGCAGGCTCGGCGCGGACGTTACCGTGATTGAATTTCTCGATGTGGCTTTACCCGAGATGGATGGCGATGTCTCCACACATATCCAGCGTATTTTGAGCAAACAAGGCTTAAAATTTAAAATGAATACGCGAGTAACTAGCGCTAAAGCGAAAAAAAATGGCGTAATGCTGACTATGCAATCACGTGACGGCAATGAGGCAGAAACAATTGAGACTGATATCGTTTTGGTAGCTATTGGGCGAAGCCCTTACACGCAAGGCTTAGGCCTCGACGACATAGGGGTCGCCACTGATGAGCGCGGTTTTATCCTTGTTGATGAAGACTTTCAAACTAATATCGCGGGGATTTACGCAATTGGCGATGTCATCGGTGGCGCCATGCTTGCGCACAAAGCCGAGGACGAGGGCGTCATATGCGCAGAGATTATGTCGGGTATGTCGGGACATATAAACTACAATCTAATCCCGGGTATTGTTTACACTCATCCTGAGGTAGCTGTTACGGGCATGACTGAGGAACAACTTAAAAAAGCCGGTGTCGACTATAATGTCGGTACATTTCCTTTCTCCGCTAATAGTCGCGCTCGGTGTAACGGTGACTCAGACGGTTTCGTAAAAATCCTGTCGGACAGGACAACCGATTTGATTCTGGGCTGCCATGTAATTGGGCCATCCGGCGGTGATTTAATTCAAGAGGTCGTTAACGTCATGGAATTTGGCGGATCCGCGGAGGACATAGCGCGCATCTGTCACGGGCATCCAGGTCTACCTGAGGCAATTAAAGAGGCAGCTCTGGACGCGGGCGGTCGAGCCATCCACATTTAAGCGCCCCATTTGTCTCCGAATTACGTTTAAATACCTAATTGCTTAACCTCTGACGGTGTGAGTCTTATCAACTGGATTGACTAAACGCCTGGTGAATTTTATGACACAATCACGACCAGAGCCAACCACGCTTAATTTTCTATGGTCTATCAATCAATACACGATGGGTGCCAAGCACTCATAAATTTTATACCTATACCGGGTGGATTTAATGAACGGTCCCAAGAGCCCCCTTGCAACCATTTTTGTGGTCTGCTCAGCTGAGGTCCTAAGTATGCTCACTATTGCTGTGTTCCCTGCTTTATTGCCCATATTTATTAACGATTGGGCGCTGACCAAAACAGATGCTGGTTGGATTAACGGGGTGTATTACCTGGGCTACTTAATATGTGTTCCCATTTTAGTAAGCTTAACTGATAGGGAGCCAGCTCGGACCATTTATATAATATCGATGTCCATCTCAGCGGCCAGTGGATTGGGTTTTGCTCTCCTCGCGAAGGGCTTTTGGACTGCCATGCTATTTAGAGCTCTGGGTGGTATAGGCTTGGCTGGGACGTATATGCCTGGCCTGAGAATTCTTACCGAGCGTCTTCAAACTCTCCGGCCGGGCGCAAATCACAGTCGTGCAGTTGCTCTTTACACCGCAAGTTTCGGTATTGGTATGTCATTATCCTACTTCTCTGCAGGCCTCTTAGAACCAATATGCAATTTACAAGGGACGCTCTTAATTTTAGGCTTCGGTCCTCTGATCGCTCTTTTTTACATGCTTCTGCTTCTACCAAGCGACGAACGGGTCGGAGTCCGTAATTTAAGCACGCATTTGTTAGATTTTCGACCTGTATTCAATTGCAAACCTGCAATGGGTTATGTTCTCGCCTACACAGTTCACAACTTTGAACTTTTCGCCTTTCGTTCATGGATTGTTAGTTTTCTAGCGTTTGTCGCAACCCGTAATATTAACGAGGACTTTATCATAACGACAACAACCATCGCAGCCTGCGCCAACCTAGTAGGGCTGCCGGCTAGCATTCTGGGCAACGAATTATCGCTGCGCATTGGGCGCCATCGTGCTATTAGCATTATAATGTGGACATCAACCGCCATTGCATTGGGTCTCGGGTTTCTTGCCGATGCGCCACTCTGGCTAGTAACAGCTGCCGTAATTTTCTATGGGGTATTTATTACAGGTGACTCCTCTTCCATCACTGCGGGCACCGTCGCTGCAGCCCCTACTGGTTATACCGGCGCGACACTAGCTGTGCATTCATGCATCGGGTTTATAGGGGCGTTCGCAGGTCCACTTGTCTTCGGGGCAATTTTGGATGCCACAGTAACCGGAGGAGATGGTGGCACAACAGTGATCTCATGGGCTTGGGCTTTTGGTGTATCAGGAATGTGCGCTGCACTAGGACCAATATTTCTGCAGGTATCAGCAAAAAAGTCTTAGTCGCGCCGAGCTCGGGGGTGTGACATCTTGTAGACATCATGTAATTGTTCAACATTGATATCAGCGTAGCGCTGGGTCGTTGACAATGACGCATGGCCTAAAAGTTCTTGGATAGTTCTCAAGTCGCCACCTGCCCCCAGCAAATGCGTTGCAAAGCTGTGGCGAAGGGCGTGCGGTGTAGCGGTTTCAGGCAAACCCATCGACCGACGAATGTCACGCATCTGCTTTTGCGCCACAGCGGCCGTCAGACGCTTTCCCCTTACCCCAAAAAATAATGGTCCATGTGGCATTAAATTAAAGGGGCAGGCAGCTAAATAGCCAGCAACCATCTCCGTAACAACAGGAAGGACAGGAACAATGCGTTCTTTCATTCCTTTTCCAACAATCCGTAAAGTGCCACTGTTGGCCCTTTGGCCAACTATTTGCCCCCTGTTAAGGGATAAAGCCTCATTAATACGAAGTCCACAACCGTAGAGCAGGCCAAATAGCGCTTGATCACGTTTCCCAATCCAAGGCTTAATGGCAGATTGGTCTCTCGCCTTTTCTATCACCTCCATCGCGTCTTTTATAGTCAAGGCACGGGGAATAGATTTAGGTGATTTGGGGGTGCGAAGTCCATGAATTGCTATGTTTTCAGCCAAGCCACGCTTATGAAGGAAACGGAAAAAACCTCTGAGGGAGGAGACAGCACGCACAATTGAGGTACGACTAAGCCCTCGATTAGCACAATCGGCCAAAAAGGCTCTGAAATCAGCTGACCGCAGCTCTCCAAGATCTTGGATACCGGGAGGGTAACCAAGATGCCAAGAAATAAACTTAAAAAAACTTTTGAGATCATGGCCATAGCTAGCGATTGTGTGCTCGGATAATCGCCTTTCATATCGCAACCAGTCCCACCATTCTTCTAAAGCGGCTCTTAATCTTGGTTCGATCAACCTGACCATCACTTTGGCTCAACAGCTATTGATTGAGCCTCCCATTCAATAGCACGTTGCATTGAGAATTCTAACACGCGACTAAGAAAGCTGATCAACTCGGTACCTTGGCCGGGGCGGAACCCTTCATCCCGAGTCCCTAAAGCCAAAATACCATGTGGCCACGTTGGGCCGGCAAAAATCCTCGCAATAGCTGCAGAATTTACGATCCCTGAAGCTACGCCAAAAATTGTGCCGTCATCATCTATGGCGCGGAATAGACGAACCTCCTGATCACCCTCAAGAAGACTATCCACATAACCTGTGTGAAATGAGCGAACCTCGTTACACATAAACTCAGCGGGAGGCTCAAGCCCAATTTCAAACCCAAGCGAGACCACCTCTATATCCAGCAATAATGGCCAATCTTGTGTAACCACGCGCAAGAAATCCTCCCACGTCCTTGTTGCCATCAAACTTAACACTGAAGCGTGCGTGCGTGTTTGCACAGACATATTCGTCCGGGAAGTCTCAATAACATCTTGTGCAGCGTCGCGGAGCTCGGCCATCTCGAGACCTTTGCGCTCTATTAAATACTGTTGCATATCGACAATACTCTCCCCAGCCCAACGACTAGGTGCACTCATTTTTAATAGGATATCTGGATGATCGACAAAAAAATTGGGATGGGACGCTAAAAATTTAAGCACAGCAGCCTCTTCCAACTCATCATCAAAGGGGCCAGTTTTATTGGCTGGGGGTTCTACCGTAGTGGTCATCGGCCTTAGATTCTCCTTTTAAAATTCCCAAAGTAATTGTCTCGTTTTCCATAAATGCTCGCCAGATCCGCGAATCACTCTATTATACCTTTTTCGCCAATATAATGGAAAATACTGGGTTTCATGCCTGAGAAACCGGATACCGTGATAACTAAGAGGGCCACTCGCTTCTCGGGGGCGGATCTTGTCTCGGTGCTTCTTCCCCTCCCGCTACGAGGAGCATACGACTACTTGGTTCCTCAGGACATGACAGTTCAGGTTGGGGACTTTGTCACAGTGCCGCTTGGGCCAAGACACCAATCTGGCGTTATTTGGGGGCCCGGCACAAGTGATATCGACCCCAAGCGGATAAAACCAATTTTAAATAAACATGACACACCCCCACTTACGCGAATTACTATAGCCTTCATCGAGTGGGTTGCCGCTTATGCCATGCAGCCCAACGGTGCCGTGCTTAAAATGGTTATGAGCACTCCGAAGGCATTAGAACCACCCCCATCACGGATTGGATACGTAAAAGCTGAAAATCCGCCCGAATTCAGGAGGACACTGCCACGCTTGCGCGTTTTACAAGCCCTAAAGGATACTCGACCATTCGTCGCCGCCGATTTGGCACGTAAGGCTCATGTAACACCAAACGTTATCAGTGCCTTAGCAAAAGTCGGCGGGTTAGAGACCGCTCTTCTAAGTATCTCGGCATTCCCACACCAGCCTAACCCAGACCATTTAGAGCCAGAATTGTCAAAAGATCAGATAATAGCGGCAAAGTCTTTGAGCGAAAAAGTCAGCAAAGGGTTTTCCGTTACGTTAGTTGATGGCGTGCCGGGCGCGGGCAAGACGGAAGTGTACTTCCACGCGGTCGCCCAGGCATTACGCAACAATAAACAAGTTCTCGTAATGTTGCCAGAGATCGCGCTTAGTGCCCAATGGATAGATCGCTTCCGTAGACGTTTCGGTCACGCTCCCGCTGAATGGCACTCAGACATTACCGTGTCACAACGCCGCGATACATGGCGGGCGGTCGCCTTAAAACATGCTCGCGTTATCGTCGGCGCCCGTTCCGCGCTTTTTTTACCCTATCAAGACCTTGGCCTAATTGTAGTCGACGAGGAACATGAAAGTGCCTTTAAGCAAGAAGATGGTGTGATTTATAACGCTCGAGATATGGCCGTTGTTCGTGCGCAGATCGGTAAATTACCTATCGTTTTAGTATCGGCGACACCCTCGTTAGAAACTGTTGTTAACACGCGGCGCGGCCGTTATCAGATTTTAACCCTCCCCAACCGCCATGGAGGGGCGGAGCTTCCTGAGGTCAAATTAGTGAATATGCTAAAGGCCCCGCCTGACCGCGGAAAATGGCTGTCACCGGCGCTTGAGATGCAAGTGGCACAAACTATTAGTCGCGGGGAACAAACACTTTTGTTTCTCAATCGACGGGGTTACGCACCGCTAACGCTTTGCCGGACCTGCGGCCATCGCTTTCAATGTCCAAGATGCACTAGTTGGCTCGTCGAACATCGTTTGGTTGGAAGACTGCAATGCCATCACTGCGGCTTCCAACTTACAACCCCAGAAATCTGCCCATTATGCGAAGACAATGACTCGTTAGTCCCATGCGGGCCTGGGGTCGAACGGCTTTTTGACGAGGTAAAAGCGGCATTTCCGGCTGCAAGGGTACTAATAGCGACCAGCGATAATATCCAGTCACCCAAAGCAGCTGAAAATTTAGTTTATCAGATAGAACAGGGAGAAATCGATATTATTATTGGTACACAGATTGTCGCTAAAGGTTATCATTTTCCAATGCTGACCCTCGTCGGCGCCATCGATGCAGACCTTGGTTTGCAAGGCGGTGATCTGCGTGCCTCTGAGCGCACTTATCAATTGCTTTATCAAGTTGCGGGAAGGGCTGGGAGAGAAGAGCGCAAGGGTCGCGTCGTGCTTCAAACATACAATCCAACTCATCCAGTTTTCGCGGCCCTTTGTGAAGGTAATAGAGATGCTTTTCTTGAGGCGGAGATTAAAGACCGAGAGACCTCGGGAATGCCACCATTCGGTCGTTTAGCTGCACTAATCATTTCTGGTAAAGACGAACAAGAGGTAGACCGTGGAGCAGAGGCCATTGGACGTGCAGCACCCGATACGCCAGAGTTTAGGGTCCTCGGACCTGCACCAGCACCTATTAATTTACTGCGTGGTCGACATCGTCGCAGATTTCTAGTGATTGCCACTCGCCAAACTCATGTTCAACCAATTTTAAGAGCTTGGATTTCACGCGCTCGATGGTCTAAAAAGATCCGCATCCAAATTGATATTGATCCTATTAGCTTTTTCTGAGCCATCGCTTTTTTATAAGTCTGGCTTATCACTGGATACCAGTTAGATTGTAAACCTGGTCACAACCCCTCAACAGACACCACGCCGTCGTTAAAGTCAGTCAAAAATTGTTGCTTTCAATTACGCTGAGGAACACCGGCTTACCCTATTTACAATGAGTAAATTTTAGTTTAGCGCAGCGACTCGCAAAAAATTAACGGCAGTTAAACAAAGAAAACAAGTACAACTAATTAATCTATAATAGCTATTTATCGATTAATTAATGGCCCACGGTCATACTTTCGCGACACCCAAAGTTACGGCCATTTGTAACAGCAATCCTACGACATTCAGCCAAGAAACTTGATTTAGTCGCACGTTTTTTTTTCTGATAAAAAAAATGGCGGAAAACTTGATGTTTTTGGCTAATACTTACGGTGTCGGAGTCGTATTGCAGTCCCTGTAGGAGTATGGTAGGACAAGCCATATTCGTTAAAGAAATCATAATTAGCGAGGTTAAAATGGGTCTGCGTGGGTACACTTTGGCTTTGATGAATAATTTTGATATTAATGGACGAGGATTGTCCCTGTGCCATCAGATGTAACGGGCGTTACTGGCCTCTCAGGCCGCTATGCGAGAGCTTTGTTTGAACTCGCTGACGAGCAAAAACAAATCGATTCAATCGTTAACGATATGAACATAATAACCTCGATGCTGGATGAAAGCGATGATTTAACGAGGTTAATTAAATCGCCAGTAATCGGTCGTATTGATCAACAGAACGCTATGCAAGCGCTATTGAATGAGACTGGAATTTCCGAACTCACTAAGAATTTTTTGGGCGTGGTTATTCAAAACCGCCGGCTATTTTCTTTACCCAGCATCATTATAGATTATTTATCTCTAGTAGCGCTCGCACGTGGCGAGTCCACCGCCGAGGTGGTCTCTGCAAAACCGCTGACTGAATCACAACAACAAGCAATTTCAAAAGCGCTTAAACAAGCTGTCGGGTCAAAAGTGTCGATTAAATCTGTGGTGGATGAGACATTACTCGGCGGCCTTATAGTAAAGGTAGGGTCGCGCATGGTAGATACTTCACTTAAAACTAAACTTGCACAGCTTCATCTCACTATGAAAGGGGTTGGGTAATGGATATCCGAGCAGCAGAAATTTCCGCTATCCTGAAAAAACAAATCGCTGGTTTCGGTTCGGAAGCTGAGGTCGCTGAAGTCGGTCAAGTTCTGTCCGTGGGTGATGGTATCGCTCGTGTTCATGGCCTCGATAACGTCCAGGCGGGTGAAATGGTTGAATTCCCGGGTGGTATTAAAGGTATGGCCTTGAACCTCGAGAACGATAACGTAGGCATAGTTATTTTTGGCGACGACCGTTCAATCCGTGAGGGTGATACCGTAAAACGCACGGGCGCAATTGTTGACGTGCCAGTCGGGAAGGGTCTGCTGGGAAGGGTTGTTGACGGCTTAGGTAATCCCATCGACGGCAAAGGCCCGATCGAAAATGCCACACGTCAGCGTGTTGAAGTTAAAGCGCCGGGAATTATCCCGAGAAAATCGGTTCATGAGCCAATGCAAACCGGTTTGAAAGCGATAGACTCACTAATACCCGTCGGACGAGGACAGAGGGAACTCATCATTGGTGATCGCCAGACCGGGAAAACAGCCGTGATTATCGACACCATAATTAATCAAAAATCTATCAATGAAACGGCAGATGATGAGTCACAGAAGCTCTTCTGTATTTACGTCGCTGTGGGACAAAAACGTTCAACTGTTGCACAACTGGTGAAGACTCTCGAGGATTATGATGCGATGAAGTATTCAGTAATTGTTGCGTCTACAGCATCAGAGCCGGCACCACTTCAATTTTTAGCACCATATACAGGTTGCACAATGGGGGAGTATTTTCGCGACAACAGTATGCACGCGGTTATTTTTTATGACGATCTCTCCAAACAGGCTGTAGCGTACCGTCAAATGTCCCTTTTACTGCGCCGCCCACCGGGAAGAGAAGCGTACCCAGGTGATGTCTTTTATCTTCACTCCCGGCTACTTGAACGTGCCGCAAAGATGGGGGATGACGCTGGTGCGGGTTCATTAACCGCCCTCCCCGTGATTGAAACCCAAGCCGGTGATGTTTCTGCCTATATTCCCACCAATGTAATTTCTATTACTGATGGCCAAATTTTTTTAGAAACCGAGCTCTTTTATAGAGGTATCCGTCCAGCCGTGAACGTTGGTTTGAGCGTAAGCCGGGTTGGATCTGCTGCTCAAGTCAAAGCAATGAAACAGGTTGCCGGCACGATTAAATTGGAACTCGCTCAATACCGTGAAATGGCAGCCTTTGCTCAATTTGCATCCGATTTAGATGCATCAACACAAAAACTACTTGCTCGCGGTGCGCGTTTGACGGAACTATTGAAACAGCCGCAATACTCACCCTTACCCGTTGAGGAGCAAGTAGCGGTGATTTTTGCTGGAGTGAACGGCTATACCGACGATATCGACACCAACTCAGTGACGCGCTTCGAACAACAATATCTTGCCGCGATCCGCGACAAAGGCAAGGATATTTTGGCCGTCATTCGCGAAGAAAAATCGGTGTCAGACGACACAAAAAATAAACTCAAAGCTTTTTTAGATAATTTCCTAAAAACGTTCACTTAAATGTGTTTTTGTATGGCTAACTGCATGGATGGAATAAGGCATTATGCCAAATCTTAAGGACCTTCGCGTAAGGATCGATAGTGTTAAGTCAACGCAAAAAATCACTTCCGCTATGAAAATGGTTGCGGCGGCGAAACTGCGTCGCGCTCAGGAATCGGCAGAAGCCGCCCGCCCCTACGCGATGCGGATGGAAAACATGCTGGGGTCATTGGCGGGCTCACTTGGTAGTTTTGAGGGTGCACCAAAATTATTATCAGGGTCTGGGAGCGAACAGACTCACCTTCTGGTTCCATTTACCGCTAATCGTGGTCTTTGCGGTGGCTTTAACGGGTCCATTGTGCGCCGTGTGCGAGATATTACCCTGTCTCTTAAAGGGGATGAGAAAACCGTGAAAATCCTCTGTGTTGGCCGCAAGGGACATGACGTATTACGGCGAGAATTTCCCGCTGAGGTCATAGACAGTATTGAAGACTTGGGTAAGCGTCACGTGGAGTATAGCGAAGCTGTCGACGTTGCTGATAAGGTCACCGAGCTATTCCATGCCGGTGAGTTCGATATCTGCACAATTATATTTAATCGCTTCCAGTCAGCAATGACGCAAATCGTCACGCCACAGCAATTGATACCGTTCATCCCAGCTGATATTGACGAGGACGGAACGAAGATCGATTCTGGCCCGAAACCAGTTTATATTTTTGAACCGGAAGAAGAGTCTATTTTGGACAGCTTACTGCCGCGTAATCTTGCAGTCCAGGTATTCCAGGCATTACTGGAGAGTTCTGCCTCCGAACACGGTGCCCGCATGACCGCCATGGACAGCGCCACCCGCAATGCGGGCGATATGATCGACAACCTTACGCTTACCTACAACCGCACGCGTCAGGCATTTATCACTAAAGAATTAATCGAAATTATATCCGGCGCAGAAGCGCTGTAAGAATTTGTCAGGACAGGAGTAGTTGTGATGGCTAAAAATAATGTTGGGACTATTAGCCAAGTAATGGGCGCGGTCGTGGATGTTCAGTTTCAGGGAGATTTACCCCAAATTCTGAACGCTTTACACACCGATAACGAGAACAAAATATTGGTTTTGGAAGTTGCGCAACACTTGGGCGAAAATATGGTGCGCACGATCGCCATGGATTCGACTGAGGGCCTTCAGCGCGGAGCTGAGGTCTCAGACACCGGCGAGGCAATTACTGTTCCGGTTGGTCCCGAAACCCTGGGCCGCATAATTAACGTGGTCGGTGAACCCATCGATGAACGTGGCCCCGTGAAGACGAAAACCACAGCACCTATCCATAAGGCGGCACCTGAATTTATTGATCAAGCCACTGAAACTGAAATATTGGGAACGGGCATAAAGGTTGTTGATTTAATCGCCCCCTACTCTAAGGGAGGCAAAATCGGACTTTTTGGAGGCGCTGGTGTTGGTAAGACAGTGTTGATTATGGAATTAATTAATAACGTCGCAAAAGGTCACGGAGGTTACTCAGTGTTTGCCGGAGTTGGAGAACGGACCCGGGAGGGTAACGATCTCTACCATGAAATGATCGAGTCGGGTGTTATAGATCTTGAAGGGCCAGGGTCTAAAGCCGCCCTTGTTTATGGCCAGATGAATGAGCCTCCGGGGGCACGTGCACGTGTCGCCCTGACTGGCCTCACACAAGCAGAATATTTTCGGGATGAGGAAGGTCAGGACGTACTATTCTTTGTCGATAATATCTTTCGTTTCACGCAGGCAGGATCAGAAGTGTCTGCACTTCTCGGTCGGATTCCATCAGCAGTGGGATATCAACCTACTTTGGCAACCGATATGGGTGCAATGCAAGAACGCATCACATCTACAACGAAAGGTTCAATTACGTCCGTACAAGCCATTTACGTGCCGGCGGATGACTTAACTGATCCCGCACCTGCGACATCCTTTGCCCATTTAGACGCAACAACAGTATTGAGCCGTCAGATCGCAGAGCTCGGCATCTATCCGGCGGTTGACCCCTTAGACTCCACATCCCGTATTCTTGACCCAAGGGTCTTGGGTGACGAGCACTATGGTGTCGCTACAACAGTCCAACAAACGCTACAAACATATAAATCACTTCAAGATATTATTGCTATTCTTGGAATGGATGAGCTATCAGAAGAGGACAAACTGACCGTAGCACGAGCTCGTAAAATTCAACGTTTTCTCTCACAACCGTTTCACGTAGCTGAGGTATTTACAGGTTCGCCAGGGGTATTCGTGGACCTCGACGACACTATCAAAGGCTTCAAGGGAATAATTGACGGCGACTACGACCACATTCCCGAAGCAGCTTTCTATATGGTCGGCACTATAGACGAGGCCCTCGATAAGGCGAAAAAACTTGCAGCGGACGCTGCATAGGCTTTGTGAGGCAGCTAGGAGCTCATCATGGCTGATATGGTACAATTTGAATTGGTCTCACCTGAGCGTTTGATCAAAGCCCAAGAAGTAGAAATGGTCGTTATTCCCGGCGCAGAGGGTGATTTGGGAGTTTTACCGGGCCACTCGCTTCTGATTGCCCAAATGCGACCGGGTGTTATCGACATACATAAAGATGGCAAGGTAGATGAACAAATTTTCGTCGCAAGTGGCTTTTGTGAAATTTGTCCAGATCGTTGTGTAGTGTTGGCTGAGGGCGCTATAGCTGTCAACGATATTGACAAGTTTGCAGTCGAAGAGCGTCTGAAACTAGCTTCAAGCGAAATTGATGAGAGCGAGCTTCGCATTTCTGAAGCAATGTTGGCGGCAATATCATCTTAAACGTTATTATTTCGATGGTTAGATTAGACTGTCGTGTGTAACCATGGATTTTATGAATGTTTGACTTGTATCATTGTTACCACAATCATTAAGCTGCATATCAGGAGTTTACCCAAATTTTCTGCCACGGACGCACTAAATTACCCAAGACATCCTTAGCCATTAAGTACATCACCAGCACTCACAAAACCCAAAAGAGATTTTTTAACATATATTAAACGGCATATGAGTTTCGAACAGGATACATCACCAATTGATACGCATAACTTGATTATAGTGCATCTCCACCCGAGCAAGATACTGAGTGACCCAGAAGATAAGGTCCCCAACTCAGATCTACTTTGCAGACAAGTCCACCTTTCTCTCCAGCGTATGGAGGACTGTCTTAATATTGCTTAGCTTGCACCCTCTTCACTGTCAGGAACGGCTATAAGCGCCATCTCCAAACTACAAACCCGCAGAGTTTGTCGCACCCAACCTAGAATTCTCTTATCCAAATAACTTGGAATACATCCAAACATTCATCGAGAATGCAACGAACAGGGTCCAAGTCTAGTATACGGTCTCAGAGCAGGCGCGTATACCTTGCACAAGCATAAACATCGGTTATTCTCTGTCTATGAAACTGTATATCGCTCGCCACGGATTAGCTGTTCCTAAAGATGAAAATTTAGATTGCCCATTAAGTGAAAGGGGTCGTCGAGACATTGCACGCATGGCGTCTTTTCTTGCTCGCACACGCCCAAAACTTAGCCGTATTATCCATTCGGGAAAAACACGTGCTTTACAGACCGCATTGATTTATTCAGAAAATATCGGACCCGGCCGCGTTGTTGAAGAAGTATTGGAGGGCTTGAACCCTGACGATGACGTAATCAGTCTAGCGAGGGCGGCGGTTGAATGGGAGGCTGATGTAATGATTGTTAGTCATCTACCTCTAGTTGGACGCCTTGTAGCTCATTTGATCACTGATAATTCTGACCAATCTTTGGTTCACTTTCTCCCGGGTACTGTCGCGTGCCTTGATCGTGGCAACGTTGGTTGGACCATAGCTTGGATTATAGGACCCGACCTTTTAGGCGGGTAAAAGCGCTCTCCCCGTTCCTATCAATATATATATATGATATAAAATATCACTTAGCTAAACTTGAGTTTATCTGAATTAAAATTTGACGTAACATTCACAGTAGATTGCCATCATAGAGTTTAAGTTATAGGAAAGATGAGGCTGTGCGACTGACTGCAAATTTGTTTTTTTTCATAGCTATCACAGCTATTTGGCTGTTCTATGCCCTAACCACAGCTCAAGTGAGAGCCACTGAAGCGCCTAAGACACTAGAATGGGAAGATTTGATCCCAAACAAAGAATTACTTCAAAATCCCCTCGCTCATTTAACAGACGAGCAACAGATTGAGATGGATATTTTAGCCGCCATGCGAAAGCGCATCGAGCGCGGTGAGTTGAGCCCGGTAGCCTCGCGTTATGAAGAAAGCATAGAGTTGACCGATAGGTTGTTACGTGAGGGTGTAGCTGTAGAGATTCTTTTAGAGCAATATGAGCAGGTCATGCAGGAGGTTGAACGCAGGAACGCAGAACTCAACCGAGACCTCGACGGCCATTTGGTAAAAATTCCGGGCTACGCATTACCCCTAGAAATGGTCGGTACGTTGGTAAAAGATTTTTTGTTAGTTCCATACCTTGGGGCGTGCATTCATGTCCCGCCCCCCCCAATTAATCAAATGGTTATGGTAAAGCTCCAAAAGCCTTATCAAACGAAAGAACTTTATGAACCCGTTTGGATTTCTGGGAAACTTCATGCTAAGCGCTCCCAATCCAACCTTTTTTATGTTGACGGCTCAAGCAACATCGAATCTGGTTATGTGTTAGACGCTACTTCAATACAACCCTATGCTCAATAAGTCTCCAACCTCGCGACCGAGGGATAAAGCTAGAAAATCTGCACTTGTTATACTATAATATATCGTGAGTGTTATGTTGAATTTATACGAGGAATTAGATGCTAAATATAATTTTTTTTCGCCCCCACCTGTATATGGGCGCAATATTCATTACGCTATGCCCGTTGTTCGCGATTGCCTCTGAAGACCATAAACCACATAGCCCCCATGTTCATGGTATTGGAAATTTGGACATCGCAATTGACGGTAAAGTTCTCAAAATGCAACTTCGTTCTCCGGGTGCTGATCTCGTGGGATTTGAGCACCAAGCCAAAAGTTTGGCAGACCGTAAAGCAGTCCATGAGGCTGAAGACAAACTCTTAAAAGCATCAGCATTGTTTAACTTCTCTGAGGCTGCAAAGTGCAAAAACATTAGTGCTAAAATGTTATATGACACCGACAATCACCACCGGACAAAACTAGGCCATCATGAGCACAAAGATCATGACGAGAAACATGATAAGTACAAAGAGCATGGTGAGAAACACGATAGGCACAAAGATCACGCTGAACATAAAAACGAGATACACTCTGAATTTCGTGCCATGTACGTATTCACATGTGAAGGCATAAAAAAGCTCTTGTGGATGCGGACTTTATATTTCAAAAGTTTTCCAAAGGCCAGAAAACTCAATGTAAGAATTATATCGGAAATCGGCCAGAGAGCGCAGACATTAAATTCAGATGTTCCGCAACTTTCCTTTAAGTAGCAGGCTTCTATCAAAGGAACACGGAAACAGTCTAATGGCGGAGAGTGCCCTAAATATAAAGGCGGTAGCTTACCGATGGACCGAAACTGAACCATGGTCATTAAAAATTGGGGAGCTTATACTCTCGAGAGGGGAGCATTTATTTATAAGTGGCCCGAGCGGTAGCGGGAAATCAACATTATTAAATCTGATCAGCGGAATCTTAATTCCCAACCGCGGTTCCATTGAAGTGCTTGGACAGCCACTCGCCGACCTATCTGGACCAAGCCGCGATCGTTTTAGAGCTGATAACATAGGTTTCATTTTCCAAATGTTTAACCTAGTCCCCTATCTCAACGTGCTAGAGAATATTTTACTTCCTTGCCGATTCTCCAATAGTCGACTTAAGAGAATATTAGGAGCCAGCTCACCAGAATTTGAAGCCCGACGCCTTCTCACCCATATGGGGCTGGACCCTGTACGATACGGAAGTCAACCGGTTACAGAACTCAGCGTTGGCCAACAACAACGCGTAGCTGCCGCACGGGCACTTATGGGGGCTCCGGGACTCATAATCGCCGACGAGCCAACTTCTGCTTTAGACACTGAGGCTCAAATAAAGTTTCTCGATCTCTTGTCTCAAGAGACTACAAAAAGCAAGGCAACATTGATCTTAGTCTCCCATGATCAGCGGCTCGCGCCGTATTTTTCATCAACGTTGGCAATACCTGCCGCGGAAGAAAATCGATAATGATAACAACTCTTCTACCCCTAGCGCTAAAAAGTTTACTCAATCGTCAGATCACTGCGAGCCTAACTTTAGCGACACTCTCATTAAGTGTGATGTTAATTCTGGGTGTTGAGCGCATCCACAACGAGGCTAAAGAGAGCTTTGCTAACACAATTTCAGGTACCGACGTCATTGTAGGTGCAAGGAGCGGTAGCGTACAACTTCTCCTGTATTCTGTCTTTCGTGTCGGCAACGCAACCTCAAATATTTCATGGAGGAGCTACAAAAAAATTAAAGAATGGAAGGATGTGGCTTGGACAGTTCCGATTTCTTTAGGTGATTCCCATCGAGGATACCGCGTTCTTGGTACAACCCGATCCTACTTTGACCATTATCGTTTTGGTTATAAACAAAACCTGCAATTTTCTAATGGCACCCACTTTAATGACCTTTTCGACGCGGTAATCGGTTGGGATGCTGCCAAAACGCTTGGGTACAAAGTGGGCGATCCACTGATCGTCCAACATGGACTTGGTGACGAGGGATTTCTCGATCACAAAGACAAGCCATTTAGAGTATCAGGGATTCTTGCAAAAACAGGCACACCAGTTGACCGCACCATCCATGTCAGCCTGCGCGCAATCGAAGCTATCCATATTGACTGGCGTTCTGGGGCACCGGTTCAAGGCTTAAAGATTGATGCCGATCAAGTCCGTAAGATGAAATTGTTGCCACGGGAAATTACAGCAATATTTTTAGGTACGAAATCACGCTTCGGGGCTTTTTCAACCCAACGCTACATAAACACTTTTTCAGGTGAGCCCTTGTTAGCAATACTACCCGGCGTTGCCTTGCATGAATTATGGACCTTGATGTCAACAGCCGAAGTTGCGCTCAGCACGATCTCCGTGCTTGTTGTGGCATCAAGCATCCTCGGCATGTTAACTATGCTACTGGCTAGTTTAAACGAAAGACGGCGCGAGATGGCCATCTTACGTGCCGTCGGGGCCCGACCAGTCCATATCTTTGCGCTATTGATAATAGAAGCTTTAACGCTTGCGATTGCAGCATCAATTGTAGGCACATTCCTGTTTTATATTGCATTATTTATCTCACAACCTTTTTTTGATGCACACTTCGGTTTGTTCATCACCATCCAGCCCCCAAGTGACTTAGATGCCATTATCCTTATCTCCTTCATATCGTTTAGTACTATAGCGGGCGCGCTTCCCGGTTGGCGCGCATATCGAGAGTCTCTAAAAAACGGCTTAAGCATTAAGACTTAACATTGTTACCGTGGTCCCTAAACATCATTCCATGTCCACTTACACTCCGCATAATCCACCGTCAGCGGTCGTATTTTAAATTAAGCCTCTCAGAGTTTAAATGATCATTATACTCGCTTATTCTTTTTTTTCTTTCGATCAGGCTCCCATCTTGCCTTTTTTGAAATCCCGGGCTTGTGAAGACCAAGCTCAGTCGCTTCCAGTCGGCGTATCTCGTCACGCATGCGAGCCGCCTCCTCGAATTCAAGATTACTAGCAGCAGCTTTCATCCGCTCGTTTAAATCTTCAATAACAGATTTAATATTATGGCCGACTAACTCACTGCGGCCGCTATGGCCTGTGCTAACTGTCAAGTAATCTTTCTCATAAACACTCTCGATAGCGTCAGAGATACCTTTTTGCACGCTTTTCGGCGTAATCCCGTGTTGTTTATTGTATGCTGTCTGCTTTGCACGGCGTCGGTTAGTCTCACCAATAGCGTACTCTAGGCTTTCCGTCATTTTGTCAGCGTACAAAATGACTTTTCCTTCAATATTTCGAGCAGCTCGACCAATCGTCTGCACCAACGATGTCTTGGACCGCAAAAAACCCTCTTTATCAGCATCTAGGATGGCGACGAGGCCGCACTCAGGAATATCTAGTCCCTCTCGCAGAAGATTGATGCCAATTAGCACATCAAAAGCACCTAGCCTGAGATCCCGGATGATCTCGATTCGTTCCAGGGTTTCAATATCAGAGTGCATGTACCGCACACGCACCCCATGTTCGTGGAGATACTCGGTTAAATCCTCCGCCATCCGCTTCGTGAGTGTAGTCACCAAGGTTCTCATTCCATCGGTAGCAACCCGGCGCACCTCGCCTAAAAGATCATCAACTTGGGTTTCAACCGGGCGGATTACACACTCTGGATCAATTAATCCAGTTGGCCGAACGACCTGCTCAACAAAGACGCCCCCAGTCCTGTTAATTTCCCAAGGGCCCGGAGTTGCGGATACAAAAACGCTTGGCGGTCTAAGTTCTTGCCATTCCCCAAACTTTAGAGGGCGGTTATCAACGCAACTCGGTAGGCGGAATCCAAACTCAGCTAGTGTCGACTTGCGATTAAAATCACCGCGGAACATCCCACCAATTTGCGGCACGGTTACGTGACTTTCATCCACCATCAACATAGCGTTTTCCGGCAAATACTCGAATAGCGTCGGCGGTGGCTCACCCGGTGCACGACCAGTCAGATAGCGCGAGTAATTTTCTATGCCGGGACAATGCCCAGTTGTTTCAAGCATCTCTATATCGAAAGCCGTTCGTTCACCAATTCGCTGCGCTTCTAGAAGTTTACCGTCCGCGGTCAATTCTAAAATCCGCTGTTTCATCTCCGCCTTAATACCCGGAATGGCCTGCAATAATGTCGGGCGTGGTGTGACGTAGTGGGAATTGGGATACACGGTAATCTCCTCTAATTCTCCAGTTTTTTCGCCAGTTAAGGGGTCTATCTCCCAGATAGCCTCCAATTCATCCCCAAATAGACTCAGCCTCCAAGCTCGGTCCTCGAGGTGGGACGGATAAATCTCCAAAACGTCACCACGCACACGAAATGCACCTCGGTAAAAATTAACGTCATTACGTTGATACTGAAGTTCAACAAAACGTTGCAGTAGTTCTCGCTGATTAACGTTTTCTCCACTGCACAGACGAGTTGTCATCTCTGAGTAGGTCTCAACCGCCCCAATGCCATATATACAGCTCACCGAGGCAACTATTATTACGTCACCACGTTCTAATAAGGCTCGTGTCGCAGAGTGACGCATCCGATCAATTTGCTCGTTTACCGAGGCGTCTTTCTCTATGTAGGTATCTGAACGAGGTACATATGCTTCAGGCTGGTAATAATCGTAATACGAAACAAAATATTCGACAGCGTTTTTCGGAAAAAAGTCTTTCATCTCTGCGTAAAGTTGCGCAGCTAGCGTTTTGTTAGGCGCCAGAACTAGTGTCGGGCGCTGAATATTCTGTATCACGTGTGCCATTGTAAAAGTCTTACCGGACCCCGTGACACCAAGCAGCACTTGATCATTTTCGCCAGCCTTTAGACCCTGCGTAAGCTCTTGAATAGCTCGCGGCTGGTCCCCAGCCGGTTCGTATTTTGATACTAATTCAAATTCACGACCGTCCTTCACCGCTGGACGTTTTATCGGCACGAACGTCATCGCGCTATTCTCAGCAGCAATCAAACTAGCCTTGAAATCAGGCATATCTTTTGCTTTTTCCATACCACCTTATATACGACGAAGACACCCCTTGATACCAGAGGCGTTTTATCCGCAGTGCCTATCAGCCATTATAAATACGTTAGTCATTTAGAAAGTTGTTACTGACGATTCTGACGCCAAGAGCCTTAAAGATAATTCAAAATCTATTTATCATTCTGCGCTTAGATTGGAAAATTATCGCTCTCGAAGAGGCTGAGGCGACTATACCTGCAACTTTCACCTGCTCAAATAGCAATTGTCCAATTTTATTACGCCCACTGAAGCCAATTCTTTAGGTTTTAAGGAACAGGGCCAAGAGGATGGTATGACTGCGTAGCACACTATTTTAAATGCAGTGATGAATGCGGTATAAGCATACAAGATTCATCATATCGAACTGAAACTCACAATCGAAAAAATTTGACGTGCCAACGCGGTTGTCAGCGCACGCCAGCCAGCGTAGATTGCAAGAGTAAAAATTAGTTTTATCTCAAATAAAGGGTTAAAATCATGGCATTCGTCGCCGACCGTTTAAATGCTGTCAAACCTTCAGCCACAATAGCCGTCACTCAAAAAGCTCGTGATCTCAGGCTTGCGGGCCGCGATATCATCAGCCTTGGTGCCGGCGAGCCAGACTTCGATACACCGGCACACATTATCGAAGCCGCCAAAAAGGCTTTGGACGACGGGTTTACCCGCTATACGGCAACTAATGGCTTACCAGAGCTTCAGCAGGCTATTTCGGCGAAATTCAAACGTGATAATGGCCTCAATTATAAGCCCTCGCAAATTCATGTCTCATGCGGAGGAAAACCCGTTATTTTTAACGCATTTATGGCAAGCATTAACCCCGGCGACGAAGTTATAATTCCCACTCCTTACTGGGTTAGCTACCCGGACATCGCCGCAATGTTTAATGGCGTTCCAGTGTTTGTCGACTGCCCAACCTCTACGAACTTTAAGTTAACGCCTGAAAAATTAGATGCTGCGATAACATCCAAAACCAAATGGCTAATGCTTAATTCACCATCTAATCCGTCTGGGACGGCATATACGGAGACGGATCTCATGGGTCTTGCGGAAGTATTGATGCGTCACCCACATGTGTGGATTTTCACCGATGATATCTATGAGCACATTATTTATGACGGTTTTAAATTTAAGACGTTAGCACAGGTTGAGCCGGCACTTTGGGAACGCACTCTAACCATGAATGGGATGTCCAAAGCCTACTGCATGACAGGTTGGCGTGTTGGTTTCGCGGGTGGTCCAGATGAAATCATCAGGGCCATGACCAAAGTTCAGTCGCAATCCATTTCTCACACGGCAGCAGTCTCTCAGGTAGCTTCCGTGGCAGCGCTCAACGGTCCCCACGACTTCATCAAAGAACACAACAAAGTATTCAGAGATCGTCGTGATCTTGTGGTCAGTATGCTTAATCAAACGCAGGGTTTGAATTGCCCAACTCCTGAAGGTGCCTTTTATGTGTACCCGTCATGTAAAGAACTGATTGGCAAGACAACTGAAGATGGCAAGTGTATTCAAACGGATGAAGATTTTGTTACGGCGCTCATCGAGGCCGAGGGAGTTGCCGCCGTTCATGGAGCGGCTTTCGGTCTGTCTCCGCACTTCCGCATCTCCTACGCTACCAGCACTGATCTTCTGAAAGATGCCTGCGAGCGTATTCAACGTTTCTGCGCGTCCCTGCGGTAGTTCCGGCAGCGATATGCACCTGCGTGTGGAATATAGGCACCGCAAGTCGTCTACTAAAAATTGACGAGTCCGCTTATAACCATTGGGGGTTCGAACATGCACGAATAAGCTCCAGATGCGAAGCCCCAACGCATAATTTACTAAAAGTGATAAACGACATTTTACTGCTTACCTTTTATCACCCCTTAAGATACGGGTATTCAACATCGCCATACGTATAAAACCTAATCCTGTTATCAATAGGCTCTTGGTTGTAATCAAAGTCTTAAAATCAAAATTTAGACCGGTTCGGAGCGAAGGATAAAACCGGTTTATTTAAATCATGATTCGGGCATTTTGCGTTTAGAGCCCCTGGACATACGTCCTCAGGAAGTTTCTGAGTTCTTTGACCATATTTTACACGCCCTTGACCAGAGACAATTATATCGTTGGCAAACAGCCCCTCATAAATGTAACCACTATTTGTTGTTAAAATGCCTTGTCCGTGCATTTTACCATTTTTTACCTCACCAACATATTTATCACCAAAAAAATTTGTGAGGGTGCCACTTCCAGTCCACTTTCCTTTTAAAAAGTCCCCCACATATTTATTTCCATTCGGCAAACTAAACTTCCCCTTCCCGTGCTGCGCACCTTTGAGCCAATCCCCCTCATATTGCTTGCCACTGATATAGTAATAAGTACCTCGGCCACTTCTCTCTCCTTTAACTAAATCTCCAACATACTTATCCCCATTCTCATAAAGTACAGTGCCCAAACATTTAATCTGCGGTGGCTCCACATCAGGGTCACAGGGGGGAACCGAAAAAGCTTGATTGGAGTTTAAAATTACCACTGATATACATATCAAAAGACGAAGAAATACCCTCATTGGTTCGTAATTTTGCTTAAAATTTAAAATAATGTGAAGGTTTCCTCTTTTCCAAAAGTGTATAAACGGCACCACAGCCCTTTATCGCTTGAACCGGGTAATAGTTATGTGTCTTCACGCTTTTTAATAACCACCACTCTACCGATAAAAGCCGATCCAGATCATCTAACGTTTAATTTTAATTATTTAAAGTATATTTATCGACAATTTTTTTAGTACTAAAATGAATCCAACTTTACTGGGTAAAAATCATGTGAGCCCTCTATACGACACCATGGCCATATTTCACTCACCATTAGCGTGCTATGTAACGAGCGATAATGAGTTTCACGATAATACAATGAGGTTCTGATCGCACACAAATTTTTGCGGAGTGAACTTAACAAGTTTCTAGGGCCTTTCTGCTTCGTTTAATTAGACCATTCGTATTTTCACTTCCACACAAAAAGTACTCAAAAAAAAACCCCGGCCAGCTGGCCGGGGTAAGTTTAAACAGGGAGGCTTTACGTCTGGGAGACGAAGGAGTCACCGATAACGGTGATCCTAATGTAGAAGATTGCGACGCAATCTCCATCCACGTTTAAGGTATGAAATTACAGAAAGTTACGCCAGATCAATTTTTGCAGCGCACCCATGCAAAAACTGCATAGGCCAAGCCCCACTATCTTAACACGTCAGATTATTGTTATGCTACCGTACATGGTTAAAACTTTTCAGCCCGAACCTTACTTACAAGAAAATCACGCAGCACGTTGATTCGCATAGTATCCCTCAACTCCTCAGGATAGACAAAATAGGTCTCTAGCGATGGCCCATCAATATCTGGCAGAACTCGAACCAGTCCCCCAACCTCCTCACTCATATAGTCTGGAAGCGCCGCTATACCTAAACCACTCTGAACCGCCCGGAAAATCCCATAAATGCTATTGACTCGCAGTACTGGCCGCCGTACCGCCCGTCCTGCGCCAACTCTTAATGCCCAGTTGAAATCAGCCACAGGCCTGTCAACATAATCTCCGTAAACAACTATACGATGCGTATCCAACTGTTCTGCCATATTTGGCATTCCCATTTCCTTAATATACGTGGATGACGCGTAAAGATGATAGTTAAGCGTCATCAAAGGTCGTTGTATCAAATCAGGTTGAGTTGGCAGCTGCATACGAATTGCTGCGTCTGCCTCACGCATGGAGAGATCCAATTCATTATCTGCAAGCACCAGTGAGACATCCACATCTGGATAAAGCGCAATGAACTCTTTAATCCTGCTAGTTAACCATACCGAACCAAAAGCGACCGTTGTATTAATTTTCAATGGGCCTTCCGGGCGTTCACGATTTTCTGCAATGCGTGCCTCAGCCATGGTCAATTTAGCAAACACGTCATGAGCTGTGCGAAACAAAAGTTCCCCTTGTTCCGTCAGTTTCAATCCACGAGCATGACGATGGAAAAGGGTAACGTGCAGGCTATCTTCGAGGCCCGAAATTTGGCGACTAACCGCAGATTGACTCAGGTTGAGAAACTCACTGGCATGAGTAAAGCTACCGGCTTCAGCAACCGCATGAAAAACTCTCAGCTTATCCCAATCCATCTCGCTCTAAATCCATTCCAGTTCAATCGGCACCTTGGGTATTCGTCTCGAGCTTTAGTTTAATTCTGCAATCTAAACGCACTAAACGATAAACGAGGGCCTATGTGGTCTCAATTGTCGCTAAAAACTGCTCTGCCTCCAAAGCTGCCATACAACCTGTTCCAGCTGCCGTCACGGCCTGTCGATAAACATTATCCTGTACATCACCAGCTGCAAATACCCCAAGGACACTGGTAGCAGTGCTATCGGGCGCAGTATCTATATACCCCTCATCATCAATATCGAGTTGTCCAGAAAAGATACTCGTATTGGGGTCGTGACCAATCGCAATAAATACGCCATGAACATCCAAGTCCAATAAATCATTAGTTACGACGTTACGGATCCGCAAACCGGTGACACCTAATGGGTCATCTTCCCCCAGTACTTCATCGAGAACACTCTCCCACATGATTTCTACTTTTTTGTTCTTCATCAAGCGGTCCTGAAGGATCCGCTCCGCTCGCAATTCGCCACGACGGTGTATAAGTGTTACCTTGGACGCAAAGTTAGTCAAAAATAGAGCTTCCTCTACGGCTGTGTTACCACCACCAATAACGGCGACCGGCTTGTCACGGTAGAAAAATCCATCACATGTGGCACATGCCGAGACTCCAAAGCCCATGAATTTTTCTTCTGTCTCAAGACCCAACCAGCGCGCGCTCGCACCCGTGCAGATAATCAGAGAGTTGCTGGAATAAATATGCCCCGAGTCGCCCACGGCTCTAAATGGGCGCTCAGCAACATCAACTGATACAATCATATCATCATACATAGTTGTTCCAACATTTCGTGCTTGTTGCTCCATTTGCTCCATCAACCACGGCCCTTGGATAGGGTCACAAAAACCAGGATAGTTCTCGACATCGGTAGTAATAGTGAGTTGGCCACCCGGTTGTAAACCGCGCACGAGGGTGGGGTTCAAATTAGCACGCGCTGCGTAAATTGCGGCAGTATATCCAGCACTACCAGAACCAATGATTAAAACTTTTGAGTGGTATAGTTCAGACATTTATGGAGAACCTTACGTGAATGATTATTGCCTATGGGTAGCATAAGGAGGCCTTTAAGGCTGCGCAAGCGAAGGCCAGTTGGCATAACGATTATCCACTGAAAACTGCATTTCACCCCTAGCATGACCGCATTTTTATAATATAATTCAGCGATGAAACTTTAATAATAGGGCGAGGGGCGCACAATATGCAGCGGGTCAAACTTGATCAGATAGATCACCAAATTCTCCGCGACCTACAAACAAACGGACGCATAACTAATGTTGAGCTATCTAAACGTGCTGGTATCTCCGCACCACCATGTTTGCGCCGCGTGCGAGCACTTGAGGACTCTGGTTATATTACGGGATATTATGCGCAACTTAATGGAGCTCTTCTCGATTATACGGAGATGTTTTTCGCGCTCGTAGGGCTGAACAGCCAGGCACAGAGTGTTCTAAAGGGCTTTGAAGCGTCAATGACTGATTGGGCTGAGGTTCGCGAATGCCACATGATACGGGGAGGCGGAGATTTTTTACTAAAAGTAGTTGCCCAAAACAAGGCACATCGGGACTCCTTAACCATGGGCATTACAGAAACCGAGCATGTGGCAAGGGTCACAACATTCGAGACTATTCGTACATCCAAGGACACGCCGGGTGTGCCGGTCGAAGTCCCTTCGCACGTAGAAACTTGAGCAGCTTTTTCCCATTGCCTAATCCATCAATTCCGGAAAGGCTTTTGGCCATGCATCTGGGCGGCTTCGAATATATTGTTGCGGATAGGGTGCCTCCGCTCCGAGGGACGCTGCCGCATGCCACGCCCACCGAGGATCGTATAAAGCTCCTCGAGCTAAAGCGATAAAATCCGCCTTGCCCTCACTCAATACCTCCTCGGCTAAAAGAGGATCGCGGATCATACCAACCGCAATAGTTGTCATCCCTGTCTCACGTTTTACCTGTTCAGCAAACGGAACCTGATAGGCGGGGCCACTGGTACCGACGGGAGGGCGACTTGCCAAATTTCCACCCGCTGAAATATCAACAAAATCGCAATAGTGATCTTTGAGCACCTGGGTAACAGCCACAGTTTCCTCGATAGTAATTCCGGGATCTTCCCAATCCGTGGCTGACAATCGCATGCCTAAAGGTAATTCTTTTGGCCAAATGGCGCGCACTGCATCAAATATCTCCAGCACATAGCGCATGCGATTTTCTAAACTGCCCCCGTATTCGTCTTCCCGTTTATTGGCAATAGGGGATAAAAACTCACTGAGTAAATAACCATGCGCCCCGTGCAGCTCAAGGACTTTAAAACCAGCCCGCTGAGCCCGCTGAGCGGAGGAGACGAAGGCCTCACGAATGCGGTCCATGTGAGTTCGACTCATCTCCGTCGGCACATGCCAACCGTTATCAAAAGGGACGGCGGAAGGCGCGAAGGTCTCCCACGCACCATCCACATCACTGAGAGGTTTTCCGCCGTTCCAAGGTGTTGCTGTCGAACCCTTCCGACCTGCGTGCGCCAATTGAATAGCCGGAACCGCAGTGCCATAAAGTTCAAAAAAATCAACAACCCGTTTGAAAGCAGCCTCTTGTTCATCATTGTATAATCCCGGGCACCCGGGCGATATTCGGCCCTCGGCCTCAACGCCCGTTGCCTCGGCAAACACCAAGCCCGCACCCGATACTGAGTACTGACCTAAGTGCATCAGATGCCAGTCCCCTGCGACTCCATTTTCTGCGCTATATTGGCACATTGGGGAGATGACGACCCTATTTGGAATCTCTATATTGCGCAATCTCAAGGGCTCAAACAAGCAAGGGCGCATGGTCAATTTTACTCCAGTACAAACGATAATGTTCTACAAAGACGCACATACAATGATTAATCAAACCGCACGTCACATATTTCATATGATTTATCACCACCAGGGGTCATCACCTCGACGCTGTCGCCGATAGTTTTTCCTATCAGCGCCCGGGCCAAAGGTGCCGTCACGGAAATTCGACCCGAATTAATATCAGCTTCATGGCTACCCACAATTTTGTATTTGATTTCCTCGTCTGTGTCCTCATCCGCAACCAAAACGGTAGCGCCAAAGCGAACGGTATCACCACTTAATTTTGAAGTATCGATTACGTCAGCACGGCTAATAATATCTTCGAGCTCAGCCAACCGACCCTCGATAAAGCTTTGTCGTTCCCGAGCAGCATGGTATTCAGCGTTCTCAGAGAGATCACCGTGTTCACGCGCCTCGGCAATCGCTTTGATCACCGCAGGGCGCTCTTGATTTTTTAGCCGCCGGCGCTCGTCTTCAAGATTATCGAGCCCCTCGCGGGTCATGGGATATTTTTCCATGTCAACCCCTAAGGTTAATAAGAACTGTCAAAATAAGCTTGTAAAGGCGCGACTTCAAGACTTGCTGAATTTAATGCATTGATTCCATCTACAGCTGCATTAGCGGCAGTCATCGTAGTATAATGCGGAACGTTATTTGTAACCGCTGAGCGACGAATAGAGGCGCTATCAGCGATCGCCTGAGCACCCTCCGTTGTATTAATAACAAGTTGCACCTCACCGTTGAGCAGGGCGTCCTCGCAATGCGGTCGACCTTCTAAAACCTTGTTAACTCGAACCACCTCCAAGCCCTGCTCAACCAAAAAACTTTGTGTCCCACCCGTGGCCATTAGGTTGAAACCAAGCTTACTTAAACGTCGCCCCAGATCTGCGGCGGCGGGTTTATCGCGATCCTTAACAGAAATAAAGACTGTGCCCTCTAGCGGCAATCGGTTGCCCGCCCCAAGTTGCGATTTGGCGAAAGCGCGCGGGAAGTCAGTATCTATTCCCATGACCTCACCAGTAGATTTCATCTCAGGCCCAAGAAGCGTATCGACACCAGGGAAACGAGCAAACGGAAATACTGCCTCCTTTACAGCCATGTGCGTGCGCTTCGCTCGTTGCCTTAAATCGAAATCTTTTAGCTTTTCACCGGCCATAACGCGAGCTGCAATTTTTGCTACTGGGATGCCCGTCGCTTTTGCTACAAAGGGAACCGTGCGACTAGCGCGTGGATTAACTTCAAGGATGTAAATGTCCCCGTTTTTTACAGCAAACTGCACATTCATCAAACCAACAACATTTAGAGCTTGAGCAAGCGAAATTGCTTGACGTTTCAATTCAGAAACGATCCCCTCCGTGAGTGAATATGGTGGCAGCGAACAAGCCGAGTCACCTGAGTGAATACCTGCCTCTTCTATGTGCTCCATGATACCGGCAACGAATACTTGATCACGGTCAGCAATAGCGTCTACATCTACCTCGATAGCATCTTGTAGGTAACTATCTAACAAAACTGGGCTATCACCGGATACCTCTACCGCTTCCGTCATGTAACGCTTGAGGGCTGCTTCATCATGGACTATCTCCATAGCTCGACCACCAAGGACATATGAGGGCCTTATCACTATTGGGTAACCAATATTAGTAGCGATGCAAATGGCTTCGTCTTCCGAACGTACCAATCCGTTAGCCGGTTGGCGTAACTTCAAGTCCTGCAATAATGCCTTAAATCGCTCACGATCCTCGGCCAAATCGATTGCATCGGGGCTGGTCCCAAGGATTGGAATCCCCGCAGAATTTAGTCCACTGGCAAGTTTCAACGGCGTTTGTCCACCTAGCTGAACGATGCAACCAAGAAGCTCCCCCCTCGACTGCTCCATCTTAATTACCTCGATGACATCTTCAGCCGTCAACGGCTCAAAAAACAGACGATCCGACGAGTCATAGTCGGTCGAGACGGTCTCGGGGTTACAATTAACCATTATTGCCTCTAAGCCCGCCTCTTTGAGCGCAAAGGCAGCATGGACACAGCAGTAATCAAATTCAATACCTTGCCCGATACGGTTGGGGCCACCTCCTAAAATTACAACTTTTTTACGATCAGTTGGGTCAGCCTCGTTCTCAGCTGGCCCTGCACCATCTCCCTCATAACACGAGTAAAGGTAACTCGTTTGGCTGGCAAACTCTCCTGCACAAGTATCAACACGCTTGTATACTGGCCTAATACTCAACGAACGGCGCTGTTGAGCGATCATTGTAGCGCTGCCGTTAACCAATTCCGCCAAGCGCTCGTCTGAAAAACCCTGTTTCTTCAATCGTAGCATCCCGGAGGCACACTCAGGCAACCCGCTTATCCGTATTTTTTCCTCAGCCTCCACAATAGCTAGGATTTGATCTAAGAACCACATATCAAAGCCACAAGCGCGTTTTATTTCATCATTAGGTAGGCCAAGTCGCATCGCTTGGGCAATGAAACGAATACGTTCAGGACGACGTTCTGCAAGAGCTGCGCGAATGGCGTCGCGATCCAACTTGCCGTCAACTATTGCGCCGTCAATTGCCACTTCATTAAAACCTGTGAGTCCCGTCTCCAATGAGCGTAGGGCCTTTTGCATAGATTCGACAAATGACCTTCCGATTGCCATAACCTCCCCCACAGACTTCATTGAAGTAGTCAGCAGCGGGTCAGCATCTGGAAATTTCTCAAAGGTAAAGCGTGGGATTTTTGTGACTACATAATCTATAGACGGCTCAAAACTGGCGGGCGTGACACCAGTCACATCATTCACTAGTTCATCTAAGGTATAGCCGCACGCAAGCTTAGCCGCAATCTTAGCGATTGGAAACCCTGTTGCCTTAGAAGCTAATGCAGAGGATCGTGAGACCCGCGGGTTCATCTCAATAACAATGAGTCGGCCATTATCCGGGTTAACGGCAAACTGCACGTTTGAGCCCCCAGTATCAACGCCAATTTCCCGCAACACAGCAATTGAGGCGTTACGCATTAGTTGGTATTCCTTGTCACTTAAGGTCAAGGCCGGTGCCACAGTGATGCTATCGCCAGTGTGCACACCCATAGGGTCAATATTCTCGATAGAGCAGATAATAATGCAGTTATCGGCTCGATCCCGAACAACCTCCATCTCATACTCTTTCCAGCCCAATACGGACTCTTCAACTAAGACCTCTGTTGTTGGCGAGGCGTCGAGACCACCCATTACGATTTGTTCGTATTCAGCCTTGTTATATGCGATACCGCCTCCAATCCCACCAAGGGTGAATGATGGCCGGATAATCAGAGGCAAGTTGATCTCTGCCATAGCTTCTCGGGCTTCGGAGAGATTGTGAACCACCCGACTTTTTGGGCAATCGAGCCCAATTTTCTTAATCGCATCACGAAATTGTTGGCGGTCTTCAGCTTTAGCAATAACCTCTGCGTCCGCGCCAATCATCTCAACACCGTATTTCTCAAAAACACCATTTCTTGCGAGGTCGATACCGATGTTCAATCCTGTTTGTCCACCCATTGTGGGTAAAAGTGCATCCGGACGTTCTTTATCAATAATTTTCTCAACTATTTCTGGAGTGATTGGCTCAATATAGGTCGCATCGGCCATGTCAGGGTCCGTCATTATCGTTGCGGGGTTGGAATTGACCAATACTACGCGGTAGCCCTCCTCGCGTAGTGCTTTACACGCCTGAGCGCCAGAGTAATCAAACTCGCACGCCTGACCTATTATAATTGGCCCCGCTCCAATGATCATAATGGTTTTTAAGTCTTCTCGTTTGGGCATTTTTATTTCCGTCTATAACGACAATTACTTAATAAACTTCTTGCTTTCCCCGTTAGTGTTTGTCCCACGTACGTAATTCCTCAACATTTTTTTATTTAATATTGAGCACAGCAGTCCCAAATAGGACATCCACCTCACTGCTGGGACAGCGATCTCCCACGTTATCGAAACTATCAATTTACCGGCAAGATCTCGTAGCGAATTAATGAGTAGGGTCTCAAGGATCGGATTCCTCATATTATTTCTCCATAAATGCCACAAACCGCTTGAACAGGTAATGACTATCTTGAGGTCCCGGCGAGGCTTCAGGGTGATATTGGACTGAAAAAACCGGCTTGCCATCGACGCGTAAGCCTTCATTACTGCCATCAAAAAGCGAAACATGTGTCTCTGAAACACCCTCGGGCAGACTATCACGATCAACTACGAAACCGTGATTCTGGCTTGTTATCTCCACTTGTCCGGTAGTTAAGTCTTTGACTGGCTGATTACCTCCACGATGTCCATTGAACATTTTTTTTGTTTTTGCACCGAGCGCTAATGACAAAATTTGATGTCCTAGGCAAATCCCAAAAACCGGCACCCCGCTCTCTAAAATGCCTCGAACCATTGACACAGCATACTGTCCAGTTGCCTCTGGATCTCCAGGCCCGTTAGATAAAAAAACACCGTCAGGTTTATAGGCTAACACCTCCTCTGCCGAGACATTCGCAGTAACAACCGTAATACGGCAACCAAGAGAAGCTAAACATCGCAAAATATTCCGCTTTGCACCAAAATCAACCGCTACGACATGATATTTCGCCTCCTCCTGCCTACCAAAACCACTATTTAGCGTCCACTCGGTCTCATCCCAAGTATAGGTATGTTGGGTGGTCACTTCTTTCGCTAAGTCCATGCCGGTCAACCCAGGCCACGCCTTGGCTGAGGTCAAAGCGGCAACGACGTCCAAGTCAGCATTCGGCGAGAACACGAGAGTCCCGTTTGGGGCGCCTCCATCGCGGATGAGCCTTGTCAAACGCCGAGTATCAATTCCAGTGATTGCAGATATACTGTGCTTTTTCAACCAAGAGTCCAGATGCTGAGCAGCGCGCCAGTTCGCAGCATTAGTAATTGATGCACTTAAAACACAACCGCGAGCAGCCGGCCCTACCGCTTCCATATCTTCCGGCGTCGTCCCCACATTACCGATATGTGGAAAGGTGAAAGTGATTAACTGACCTGCGTAACTCGGATCGGTAAGGATTTCCTGATAACCAGTAAGTGACGTGTTGAAACATACCTCCCCTGTCACTGCGCCCGGAAATCCTGCGCCTTGGCCCCAAAACACCTCGCCAGATGCTAAAATTAGAGCCGCATTAGAATCCGCTGGACAAGACGTCGCCACGACACCATCCACAGGATCGGGATCCGGGGCTGGACTGAGTGTCTGCTCGTCTTTCATGAGTGCAGATAACCTTGGGCGTTGTTCATGATTCCCGAAGTATGCGGATGTCTAGTCTATCAAAGGTCTTGGGTCAAGTGTCGAATTTTATAAAAGTCTATTACTTTCAATGAGTTAAAATATATCGATCAGTTGCGTCGGTGGACTTGATAGTATAAAACGAATTAGGTGGTTGGATTACTCGCATTAGAAGCCTTGATTTTATAACCCCATCAAAATTCTATTACCTTATTAAACGACTGAATACTCTCTAGGGAAGGAGTGCAAATGCGCAATAATCTCACCGACGCCCTTAAAACCGCCATGAAAAAAAAGGATGGCATTGCTGTCTCAACCTTGCGCTTGATCCTCGCGGCGTTGAAAGATCGTGAAATCGCTGCACGAGCTAGGGGTGTTGCTGAAGGCATAACAGATGACGAGATCTTATCACTTTTGCAATCGATGATTAAACAGCGTAAGGAGAGCATAGAGGCTTACAAAAAAGGCGGCCGGATGGAATTGGTAGAACAAGAAGTTGCTGAAATAGCTGTCATTGAGACCTTCCTGCCACAACAAATGTCTGCGGAGGAAATAGCTGAAGCCGTGGCCGACGTCATCACCGAGTTGGAGGCCACTACCCTCAAAAATATGGGTAAAGTGATGCATGCGCTGAAGGAGCGCTTTCCGGGTGCTATGGACTTCAGTAAAGCCAGTATTTTAGTTAAGGATAAGCTAAACTGAATTTTGTCCACAGGATCCTGTGGACAAAGTAACAACAGTGCTCGTAACTAGAGATTTCTTGATGGCATAAAACTTTATATACTCTGCTGCTTAACCAGAGTGTATTGAGTTATGGCCTTTTCTGATCAATTCCTTGACGAACTTCGCGGACGAGCTGGCCTTGTGGAGGTCATATCACGAGTTGTTAAGCTAACTCGTAAAGGACGCGAATATCAGGGTCTTTGCCCGTTCCATAAGGAGAAAACGCCCTCCTTTACGGTTAACGAGGACAAAGGCTTTTATCATTGTTTCGGCTGCCAAGCTCATGGCAGTGTATTTGATTTTATAATGGAAACTGAGAATTTAAGCTTCCCTGATGCCGTTGAGAAGTTGGCGAGCGATATTGGCATGGAAGTTCCCCGGGACACACCGCAAGAGCGGGAACGTCAAAAAAAGCTTGCCACGCTGCTGGATGTAGTTGAACTAGCGACGTGCTATTTCGAGCGCGTACTTAGGTTACCTGAAGGCAAGTCTGGTCTTGACTATCTTTACAACCGAGGTTTGTCAGATGACACTATCACACGCTTTCGTATAGGGTTTGCACCCGAAGGGCGAAACAGTCTTATAGCGGCGCTAGCACGAGAAAACGTGGGTGAGGAATTAATGCTCGCCGCGGGACTTGTTATTAATCCTAACGAAAATATTAATCCTTCGGGACCAAGTCGTAATAATTACGACCGTTTCCGGAGTCGAGTAATGTTTCCCATTTCAAACCAAAGAGGTTACGTAGTTGGGTTCGGCGGCCGTATTATCCGTGATGGCCAGCCCAAATATCTCAACTCACCGGAAACGCCCCTTTTTCAAAAACGCCAAATCTTGTTTGGACTCGATTTAGCGACACCAAACGCGCGGAAAAACAACAGTTTAATTGTCGCCGAGGGCTACATGGACGTAATCGCCCTAGTTCAGGCTGGCTACCCAAACGTAGTGGCCCCTCTCGGCACCGCATTGACCAACAGCCAAATTCAAATGCTCTGGAAAGTTACCAGAGAACCCGTTCTTTGTTTCGATGGTGATGCAGCTGGTCAACGAGCGGCTGCCAAGGCTGCCGAGCGAGCCTTACCTCTGTTAAAACCCGGCTATGGACTTAGATTCGCCAGTCTTCCAGAGGGACAGGACCCAGATGACCTAATTAAAGCGAGCGGTGCTGAAGCCATTCAAGCTGTCCTGAACGAGGCTCAACCTGTATCGGAGTTGCTATGGCAGATAGAAACTGGGGGTCGGTTACCATCCTCTGCCGAAGACCGCGCTGCCTTAGAGTCCCGCCTAAAAAACCATGCGCGCTGCGTTCAGGATTCGACAGTTCGTACACATTTTACCCGTGTTTTTAGCGAACGGCTCTGGCCCGATGGCCACCCCTCGGCCACACGTAAAAAAAATTGGAACAAGTCTATTAGACGGTCTTCTGGCACGAGCCCCAACATTCACTCGGCCGATGCAAATATGGTTCGCCAGCTTAATACAGCTGAAATCCGCCGCACAGCGCTTTTAGCCTCATTGATCAATCACCCAGGTTGCTTCGATGAAATGGGTGAAGCCATTGGAACCATAGCATTTTCTGCACCCGAGCTTGACAATTTACGCCAACAGGTTTTAAACACCTTGGTTGGGAATCCTGAGCTTGACTCGGCAGGTTTGATTACCCAGCTCAATGATAGCGGTATCGCGGACACTGTGAGCCGCGTTTTAAGCACTGAAACTTATAGGCATGGATTTTTTGCGCGGCCAGGAACTGAACGTCATGAAGTTCTCTCTGGATGGAGAGATGCCTTGCGACTATTCCGCGATGAAAATTTGGCTCGGGAGATCGAAGAGGCAAAACGCGCAAGTCAAGAGAACCCATCAGAGGAAGCATCTCGCCGTCTACAGATATTGACGCGGCAGAAATTGGCTCTTCAAATGGAGGATGAAGTATACACCGAAGCCTGACACTTTTTTTATTTTTGTTATATTATATGTCAGGCGTATCAAAGATCTCCCCGCTCATAGAAAAAGTTGCGGGAAATAGTAGGAGAACAAGAAATTGGCGAAAGCAGCGGCGGTACCGGCACAGACAACCCCGGAAGATAGTGGTGATGCTCCACTTATCGACACATTGGGGGCGGCTGTGAAAAAAATGATCGCGAAAGGTAAAGATCAAGGTTTTGTTACCTACGACGATTTAAACACCGCTTTGCCCCCGGAGCAAGTGTCATCCGAGCAGATTGAGGACACAATGTCCCAACTATCTGAAATGGGGATAAACGTTGTTGAAAACGAAGAAGTTGACGATGCGGCTAATAGTTCTGAGGAGCAAGAGGCCGAACCGACAAAAGCGACGGGTAACGTGGATGAGGCTGACCTTGGACGGACTGATGATCCGGTAAGAATGTATCTCCGCGAAATGGGTTCGGTTGAGCTACTCTCGCGCGAAGGTGAGATTGCCATAGCCAAACGCATTGAAGCAGGTCGCGATATGATGATCGGTGGTGTATGCGAGAGTCCTCTCACCACTCGTGCCATTGTGGAGTGGCACAATGCTATTTTGAATGAAGAAATTCTTTTGCGCGAGATTATTGATTTAGACGCAACCCATGGCGGGGGACCGGGCGCGGCCAACATAAATGAAGAGAGCGACGAAAATACAGACTCAATGGAGGACTCAGTGCCCGTTGCCAGCCCAGAGCCACCCCCTGCGATCAAATCCACGCCTCGAGACGATGAAGATGAAGAGAGCGATAACGACAATGACGACGAGGATGATGAGGACGCTGAAAACAATCTCTCCCTAGCTGCTCTTGAAGCCAAATTAACACCTGAAGTTGTTGAGAACTTCGGAAAAATTAACAAGGTATATAAGCGCTTGCATAAACTTCAACTTTCACGGTTGGAAGCCATACACGCAGGGGACGAAATTAAACCCTCTCAAGAAAAGCGTTATAACAAGTTGCGACAAGAGTTAATTGATTTGATGGACAAAGTACACCTCAATAATCTGCGGATTGAGCAATTGGTAAATCAACTCTACGACATGAATCGGCTATTACTCGGCATGGAGGGCAAGCTTCTGCGAATGGCAACAGGGTCCCGGGTAAAAAGAGAGGATTTCCTTGAGGAATATCGAAATCATGAACTAGATCCTGGCTGGCTAAGACGCGTTGGCAGAAAAAACAAAGCTTGGGAGCGTTTCTCCTCGCGTTACGAGGACGATATTTCTACCATCCGCACATCGATTGCAGATATTTCTCAAGAAGTACGTCTGCCAATTACGGAATTTCGCCACATAGTTGGTAAAGTCCAGAAGGGTGAACGCGAAGCAACCAAAGCGAAAAAAGAAATGATAGAAGCCAACCTCCGCCTAGTGATTTCTATAGCAAAGAAATATACTAATCGTGGCTTACAATTTCTTGACCTCATCCAAGAGGGAAATATTGGTTTAATGAAAGCCGTCGATAAATTTGAGTATCGTCGTGGTTACAAATTTTCGACCTACGCCACTTGGTGGATCCGGCAGGCTATTACGCGTTCAATCGCCGATCAGGCCCGCACTATCCGTATTCCGGTGCACATGATTGAAACAATTAATAAACTAGTTCGTACTTCGCGACAAATGCTCCACGAAATCGGACGTGAACCAACGCCGGAAGAGTTAGCAAGCAAGCTATCTATGCCCCTCGACAAAGTGCGTAAAGTTCTGAAGATAGCCAAAGAACCAATTAGTCTTGAAACGCCTATAGGAGACGAAGAAGACAGTCATTTAGGCGATTTCATCGAGGATAAGAATGCTGTCCAACCATTAGATGCTGCAATTCAAGCAAACCTCCGTGAAACAACCACACGTGTATTGGCATCATTAACTGCACGTGAGGAGCGGGTCCTACGTATGCGCTTTGGAATCGGTATGAACACGGACCACACTCTAGAAGAAGTTGGTCAACAATTTTCAGTAACAAGAGAGCGTATTCGACAGATCGAAGCCAAGGCACTGCGTAAACTTAAACACCCGAGCCGGTCTAGAAAACTGCGCAGCTTTCTGGATTATTAACACATTCAGTAGGGCCGATGTTACTATTTACTGAATTGCCCTCATTCTTTTAACTTGCTTCCCGATCGCAGCATGGATCCATCATGTTTAAACAGTCAAATTTAGGTAAGGGCCCCAGAAATAACTTTAGGTGTTAACAAAAATTATTTGTCTAGGCTAAAAGTTACCATATATTAGTTGGCTGGTCGCGGAAAAGTGTATAAGGCATATCATGACTAAACTCTCTCGATTAAAACGCGAGATCAAGTGGCTGGTATTTGATCAGTATGGCACCATAGTAGATATGCAATCGGGGTTGGTTGAAGCGGTAACCCCTTTTCTGCAAAAGAAAGGCTGGTCCGGTAAAGCCAATAATTTTGTCACTTGGTGGCGACGCACACATTTTGAAAATTCCATGATAGATGCGCTTATGGATCATGGGCACACCCCATATCGCACTATTGGGCATAGGGCCGTCTCACACGTGATGGCGAGAGCTGGTATTAGTTATTCTCAAGACGATGTTGAATGGCTAGTAAGCCAAATCGAGACCTTAAAACCTTTTTCTGATGTCACCGATGCTCTCAGCCAACTTCGGCTTTTTGGCTACAAACTTGCGATTCTCTCCAATGGCGACACAGATATGCTGGAGGCAGCAAAATCACACATCGGTTTTGCCATGGATTCGACCATATCGGTTCAGGATTCTGGTTACTTCAAACCACATTGGAAATCCTATGCGAGCGCTGAGCGAATACTGGGTGAGAACCGTCAACGGATTCTCTTTGTTGCCAATCACGAATTTGATTGCGTTGGAGCCAAAACTTTTGGAATGCGGAGCGCATTTATCGATCGACGCAAACGCCCTTTTAGCGATTGGCCAGCACAACCTGATTTGATCATGGGTGATTTTAAGGAGTTAGCAGCCGCATTGACATCATAATTAGTGGGCAAAGCTTTTACGCCCCCCCCGGAATCTGCTATTAGATGCATCGTTTTGGAAAATTCGCCTGTCTTTGCGGTCTGCGCATCGAGGGCCCGTAGCTCAACTGGTTAGAGCCGGCCGCTCATAACGGTCTGGTTGCAGGTTCAAGTCCTGCCGGGCCCACCATTCCCCTCTTGAAGCAAATTTTATAGAATCAATTAAATGAAAAGGCTAAAAATTTTTAACCTAATTTCATGCATCACTATCAAGTACCTGCATACCTTCTTCGGTCATCTTTTACGCGGGGCCGTGGAATAAAGCTGCGCTTGGCTCGAGTTTTTCCATCCCAATATTTAAATCAGAATAAACCGTCCAGCGTCACCCTAGGTCAGACGAAATACCCCGACTTTGCGTCGACTCTGTCGGAAGCACTAATTTACCAGTGTCGAATTCCTTCGGACCTTAACCGGGCACTAAAAAAAAACCAAACCGTACTCTAAAACCAACCATTGAATTGAAAAATTCTTTCTAATACTCTTAGGCCTTGGTCATAAAGAGGGTTTGATATGCGCGTGATCACAGTCGCCGCCGCACAGATGGGCGCCATTCAGAAGGAGGAAGAGCGTGAGGAGGTGATCGCTAGAATGATCAATATGATGGACCAAGCGCATCGCGCTAACGCCAACCTCATCGTCTACCCTGAATTGACGCTGACAACATTTTTCCCACGATACTACATGGAGGATCTGTTAGAGATAAATACATGGTTTGAGAACGACATGCCGAACGCTTCAACTCAGCCCCTATTCAAAAAAGCTAAGACGTTAGGCATGGCAATGACATTCGGTTATGCGGAATTAACGTCTGATGGACATCACTTCAACACCTCTATTCACGTTGACGCTACCGGCATTATAGTTGGCAAATACCGCAAAGTTCATCTCCCCGGCCATTCAGAATTTGATCCAACGCGCTCGTTTCAACATCTAGAGAAACGCTATTTTAAGCCCGGTGATCTGGGTTTTCCGACCTACCGCACGCTTGATGGTATTTTTGGTCTCTGCATCTGTAACGACCGACGCTGGCCCGAAACCTATCGATGCATGGGCCTGCAAGGCGTTGAAATGATCACTCTTGGGTACAATACTCCCTCGGTTAATTCCCAAAAAAATGAAGAGGGTCGTGCAAAACGTCAATTTCACTCAAACTTAGTGATGCAAGCAGGCGCCTATCAAAATTCAACTTGGGTAGTTGGTGTCGCCAAGGCCGGCGATGAAGATGGTCACGATATGTGCGGTGGTTCGGTCATCATTAACCCAGAGGGAGAAATTGTCGCCGAAGCTAAAACAGATAACGATGAATTGCTGCTTCACTCTTGTGACTTAGACGACACAATTTTCGGCAAAAAAACTATCTTTGATTTTGCCCGTCATCGTCGTATTGAGCATTATAGTCGTATCACCAGTCAAATTGGCGTCAAGTTTCCACCTAAAAGCTAGTGCTACTGTGTCGCACAAATTAACTACGCCGGCAGCCATTCTGGCAACAGACTCCAAGGAACGGATTTCCGGCGTCTCCAGATCTTACTAGAGTCGGATAAGATACCCAGCCACACCCAGTCCAACCAATAACAACAAACTTGCGGCGGGTCTTTTTTTCATTAGGCTTGTCAAGTAATTAATTCCAACCCATTCCCACTGGTCATCAGTTGATTGGTGGGGCGAGTTTATTCTTATAAGCTCTTTTAGCCATGGGTGGCCTAGCGATGTCACTCTTACTGTCAATGATCAACCCCAGAGGATAAAAATCTTGTGACTACGCCTTCGCCTATCGTCCGTCTCGCCGTTGACATTGGCGGAACCTTCACTGACGTCGTTTTAGAGAATTCAGACGTCCTGCATACTAGTAAGGTTCTCACCACCCCAGAAGCTCCGGAAAATGGGGTGATGGAGGGGGTTAAATTGGTTCTAGAGAAAGCTAATATCACAACGTCTTCTGTCGGCGTATTTCTCCATGGCACGACACTGGCGACTAATGCGATCATCGAACGCAAGGGTGCAAAAACAGCGTTAATTACCACCGAGGGTTTTCGTGATGTCCTCGAGATTGGATACGAAAGCCGCTACAACCAGTACGACATTTTGATTGATAAACCGGCAACCTTGGTGCCACGCCAACTTCGCTTCACCGTTAAAGAACGTGTCAACGTGCACGGGAGAGTTTTGACCCCCCTAGATGAAGACGGATTACAAACCACAGTCTCTAGAATCATCGATATGGACGTAGACAGCGTTGCAATCGGCTTCATGCACGCTTACGCCAACCCAATGCATGAACTTAAGGTGCGCGACTACTTGAAAAAGATAGCACCGGACCTCTGGGTTTCCCTCTCATCACAAGTTTGTCCTGAAATTCGGGAATTTGAGCGGTTCGTCACCACTAGTGCTAATGCCTACGTTCGCCCATTGATGTCACGTTATCTAGGGCGCCTTCACGATCTTTTAAAAAATCACGGTGTTACCTGTCCGATGCTTATGATGTCTTCTGGGGGGGGCCTATTGAGTCTAGAGTCGGCGCGTCAGTTTCCAATCAGGTTGGTAGAATCAGGTCCCGCTGGCGGCGCCATCTTTGCAACGCACGTAGCATCAGAGCTGGCATTGGATAAAGTAATTTCATTTGATATGGGAGGAACAACGGCAAAAATTTGCTTGATAGAAAATCAAACCGCTCAGAAAGCCCGTGAACTTGAGGTTGATCGGCAAGCCCGTTTTATGAGGGGCAGTGGATTGCCTTTACGCATCCCGGTTATTGAGATGGTTGAAATAGGCGCAGGAGGGGGATCTATCGCGCGCATTGACGCCATGAACCAGATTAGCGTTGGACCCGATAGCGCTGGTGCCAGCCCGGGGCCCGCTGCTTACGACCACGGTGGTTTGGAGCCCACTGTTACTGACGCCGACATTCACCTTGGACGTGTAGAGCCCTCACGCTTTGCTAGTGGGCGTGTCACTCTTAGACCGGAAAAAGCTTCCAAAGCCATTAGGTCCAGGATTGCGGACCCGTTGGACCTCTCCATATCCATGGCTGCCTATGGCATCACTGAAATGGTCGACGAGACTATGTCCAACGTTGCGCGGGTGCATACAGTAGAACGCGGGCATGAGGCCTCCGATCACACTCTGATAGCCTTTGGAGGCGCCGCACCCTTACATGTAGGACGACTTGCGGAGAAGTTGAATATTCGCTCGGTGATAATTCCCACTTACGCAGGCGTTGGCTCAGCTATCGGATTTTTACGCGCGCCCGTATCCTATGAAGTTGTTCGCAGCCGATCTATGCGTTTACATCAAATGGATGTCGAGGTCGTGAATGATATTATGAGAGACATGCGGGCGGAAGCTATTGCAGTAGTCGAAGCTGGTGCGCCCAACTGCGAAGTTGAAGAGAGGCATACCGCATTCATGCGCTATGCCGGTCAAGGTCACGAAATAGTTGTACCAGTTCCAACAAGACAATTGACTAATAAAGACGCAGATATCCTGCAAAATGCCTTCGACCGCGAATATTCTAAACTTTACGCCCGTACTTTACCCAACGCGGACATAGAAGTGCTTACTTGGGCCTTAACCATTAAGACTACCGCAAAACCACCAGCATTCGCTGGTAAAACGGAAAATGCTGCATTCGCGCGATCTATCGGGACCACTCGTATTTTTGATGCAAATATGGATGCAGAACAAGACATACCGCTCTTCTGGCGAGGCGACCTACAGCCCGGCATGACTATTGAGGGCTCTGCTTTGATAGCCGAGGACGAGACATCCACGTTTATACCCAATAGCTTTGACGCTACGATTACCCCGACCGGCTATATTGCCTTTCAACGTAAAAGGAGTCTTTCAAAATGACCGCCAAACCTCAAGGTCTCAACACGATTAAAATGCAGATCATGTGGAACCGCCTTTTATCAGTCGTTGAAGAACAGGCACAGACACTCATGCGAACCGCGTTTAGTCCTATCGTGCGGGAATGTGGCGATTTGTCAGCGGGTGTTTTCGACCGCCGCGGACGCATGCTTACACAGGCTGTTACCGGTACTCCGGGACACGTTAACTCTATGGCGGAGGCGGTTAAACATTTCATTCGATATTTCCCAACTAACGAAATGAGCGAGGGAGACATCTATATAACCAATGATCCGTGGATGGGAACCGGGCACCTAAATGATTTCGTTCTTACGACCCCGGCGTTTAAAAACGGATATTTAGTGGCCTTGCTGTCCTGCACCGCGCACCTTACCGACATCGGCGGACTTGGTACTGGCCCAGACGGAACAGACGTCCACATGGAGGGCATTTATATTCCCATGTTGAAATTAGCCGATCGAGGTACCATCAATGAGACGTTGATGGCCATGGTTCGCCGAAATACCCGACAGCCAATAGAGACCGAGGGCGACGTATACTCGCTAGCGGCGTGTAACGACGTAGGTTGCCGACGTTTAATTAAAATGATGGAGGAATTCGACTTAGATGATCTTGAGGGCATCTCAGATTTTATCTATGAGAATTCTTACGCAGCTGTTATTGCTGAGATTGAAAAACTGCCAAAAGGGACGTGGCATAACAGTATGACCATCGACGGATTTGACGAACCGTTAGATTTAGTCGCCTCCCTGACAATAACTGAAGATGGAATCACTGTCGATTATGGCGGCACATCTCATAAGTCGCGATATGGCATCAATGTCCCGATGGCTTATACCACCGCTTATACCTGCTTTGGTTTGAGCTGTATCGTACGACCAGATGTCCCCAATAATTCTGGGTCCTTAGGGCCAATGAAGGTGACAGCGCCCAAGGATTGCGTGCTAAACGCCCAATACCCCTCTGCTGTCTGCTCCCGCCACGTGATTGGTCAAATGCTCCCTGATGTTGTTTTTGGTTGCTTAGCGCAAGCTTTGCCCGATCGTATTCCAGCAGAGGGGGCATCATGCCTTTGGAATTTGACATTTAGAGGTGAGACAGATCGAGGCCTCAATGACTCATCAATTTTTACTGTCACTGCAGTCACAAACGGCGGAACTGGCGCGCGCCCAACTAAGGATGGGCTGTCAGCAACCGCTTATCCTTCTGGCGTCCGCGGCACGCCCGTTGAAATTAACGAAGCAGTTGCCCCGCTGATCGTGCATAGGAAAGAATATCGAACAGGATCTGCCGGTGCGGGGAAAAACCGTGGCGGCTTGGGTCAAGTAATTGAGATTTCTTCGGCTTTCAACACTGACATCGAACTATTAGCCGCATTCGACCGCTGCAAATTCCCCGCCAGAGGTCGATCTGGCGGCAATGACGGAGAGAGAGGATCTGTCCGACTTGCATCGGGACAAGAATTAGCGACAAAAGGTTTGCAGATTATCCACGCTGGCGACCGAGTTATAATACACACACCCGGTGGTGCAGGTTTCGGCGACCCGAGAGATCGTGATTTAGATAAAATTTTAGCCGATGTCGCAGATGGACTGATATTAAGAGATACCATTGCGAGGGATTACGGGATCTATAATCCATAGCGGCGTGTAAATACAATAATTAGCCTTGTAATCGAGTTCAGCCACACCCAGTTCGGAGAAAGACAGTGAGTTGCCCATACGTAGTATGATTTGTGCCTGATTATTTCTTAAAAGATAACATGATAAAAATAGTGCGTTACTATTTTTGCCACCAAGTCTGAGTAGATGGCACAGGTCGTCAACTCGTTAGGTTTTTTTAAGCATAAATTTACTCAAGGCCGCATTCATTAAAAGGACCGGCACTAACCCGGTTGCAATTATAAATAACGCGGGCAGTGCCGCCTCTTCAAGAAGTTCATCCTTAGCGTACTGATAAACGTACGTGGGTAAAGTTTCAAAATTAAATGGTCGCAACAACAGGGTCATGGGAAGCTCCTTCATAACGTCCACAAACACGAGCAACGCGCCAGCAACGAATGACATTTTAGTTAAGGGTAAAATTACACGTCGTATACCAGCACTAAAATCATGACCTAATAATAGGTTTGCGTCCATCATGTTCCCAGGCAATCGACCTAAGCCAGACATCACTGCCCCGTAACCCACCGCTTGAAATCTAATAACACAAGCAATAATTACCAACCCAAATCCACTCGCAATAGAGCCCCGCCATGTCATGTCAAAAATCTTTAATAGTGCATCTGATGTACCGCGATCTATAACACCCGCAATAGTAACAACACCTATGGCAAGGATGGTCCCGGGCAAGGCGTATCCGATAGACGCCACCGCAGTTAGCCTACCAAGTATTGCACCACCTTGAAAGCTGGACACAAACCCGAAAAAACCCGCTGCAGTCATCACGAGTATAGCCACAATTGCTGCAAGAATAGTAGAATTAAGTGCGGCTTCAAGAACCGTTTTACTTAAATCGAGGGAATGTCCATCCCATACAAAGCTGGTCAAAACGGATACAGGGGTCAAAAATCCAATTACGACCGGCGCCGCGCAGACAATCCAGCACAATATAACGACCCCCCCGGTTGCAGACTCCGCTGAGAGAGATATCGACTTTTTAGTCGTGTCCGTGTATTGCCGCTTTGCACGCGCGATCATTTCCAAAGCTAACAAGATTATGATGAACAAGAAACTGAAGACCGCTATTTGAGCAGCAGCAGCTAAACTATTCATTCCAAGCCAAACATTAAAAATACCAAGCGTTAAAGTTTCTATGGCGAAATATTCCACCGTCCCGAAATCAGAGATAGTCTCCATTAATACCAGAGCGAGCCCTGCTGCTATTGCCGGCCTAGCAAGCGGAAGGCCAATACTCCAAAACAAACTTCGTCGGGATAACATGCCAACCTCGTATAGAGACTTTGGCGTCAGGAGAAATGCCGTACGAGCCATGACGTAGACATACGGGTAGAGAACAGATCCCATTATTAAAATTGCCCCACCCATTGAACGAATTTCTGGAAACCAGTAATCCTGCGCTGATTGCCAGCCAAAGACCCCTCTGACCGCCTCTTGAACTGGTCCCGCATATTCAAGAAAATCCGTATAAGTGTACGCAATTAAATATGCCGGCACCGCCGCCGGTAGTAATAACATCCATTGGAACGCTACCCGACCCGGGAATTCATATCGAACGACTATCCACGCAGATGAAACACCAAAAATCAAACTAGTGCATCCGACGCCGATCATTAACACAAGACTGTTGACAACATAGCGCGGTAGGACAGTTGCAAACAAATGATCCCACAGCCCAAAGCTGTCTTCAGCGGCCGCCACAAATACAGCCAGTATCGGACTGAAAAATATTACGGTTAACCCGAGTGTCGTTGCAATCCAAGGATTGAAGCTAAGTCTGTTAACACCAACGTTTACATGAGCCAAATATGCTACCATCGAACTCGGTCAATTATACGTTGAGCCTCAGGTGCTAACTCAGCAATTCGGGCAATAGGCATACGATCTTCTTTAAAATTCCCTGAGGATGCTAATTGATTGGGAAGTGGCACCTGAGTGTTTACAGGATATTCAAAATTCACAGAAGCATATAGATCTTGCGCTTTCCTCGAGGTAAGAAACTCCAGAAAACTCTGGGCCTCAACTTTATTTGCGGAGTATTTAGCCACTCCCCCACCCGAAATATTGATATGCGTCCCGCGTCCATTCTGATTAGGAAATATTAGGTTTACTGCCCCAGCCCAAGCACGCTGCTCTGGTTTATTCGAATATTTTAATTTACCAAAGTAATAGTTATTGATAACTGCAATATCACACTGACCCTCAAATATCGCTTTCACTTGGGCACGGTCGTTACCCTGCGGGCGCCTCGCCAAATTACCAAATACCCCCTTGGCCCATGCCTCCGCCGCACTTGACCCCAGTGCGTATATAACCGACGCAACCAAGGCTCGATTGTAAACATGGCTGCCCGGCCGTGAACACACTCGTCCACCCCACTTCGGGTTGGCTAAATCTTCATAATTTTGAATATCATTTATATTTTCTAAACGCTTGGAAACAGCCAAAATCCTTGCTCGCTTAGAGAAGGCAAACCAACGATTTTCGGGGTCGCGAAGATGCTCCGGTATATTCGCTGTCAATACTGGAGAAAGAATAGGCGCCAAAAGATCCTTGTCCGCATAAACATGTAAACGAGCAATATCTACCGTGAGGATGACGTCTGCAGGGCTGCGATTTCCCTCAGCTTGAAGACGCTGGGCGAGGCCTTTTGACGCGTAGACAATATTGATCTTCGTGCCCGTTTGGCTCTCATAGGCTTCAACGAAAGGCTTGATAAGAAAGGGTTGCCTGTGAGAGTAAATGTTTAATTCGGACGATATGGCAGCACTGCTATGCGTCAATAACCCAACCATGAAAGCTAGCCCACCAGTGCTTCGAAGACAGCGGAGAAACAGAAAGAGTGAATGCGTCATTTTAGGTATGTCCCGTAAAAGAGGTGTTGCAACAGCGCGAGTAGCGACAGTTAAGGGCACCAGATACAAATTTTTTAGGCTGTGATCCTTAGCAGTACGGTCTGCAACACCAAAACGCAGCCGTTGTCTGTGTCCCGCGAGTGATAAACTACCACCCATCCAGTCCCATATTGCTAATATAACGCCGAAGTTTCGGTCATGATCGCGTGCATGGACAGAATGATGAATTTGGTGTTGGGCAGGTGAAATAAGAAAATGCTCAACAAAACGACCATAGGTAATCCACACATGAGAATGGCGTAAATTTGCACCTGTAACATTAAAGACAAAAAGCAGGACATTAACACCCAGTACAGTTAAGAGTTCAACCCGCTCTCCAAAACAGAAAATAAAGGAACCTATCACACCCGCGTGGACCACTATCCCGCGCAGGGAGAAGATAAACGCCTCTGCCGGATGCGTCCGATAGACTGTTAATGGAGTAAGCGTCTCAGCGCTATGATGCACACGGTGAAAAGCCCAAAGAACTGGCCACCTATGCAAAGCTCTGTGAACAAGATATTTGGAGGCATCATCTAAAATAAATAAAGCAACCGCAAAAGCTGACGCGATAGCCCACCCTGGCATATCTGGAAAGATAATAGTTCGCCCGTTAAACCAGTAATGCAGGGTCTCGAATACCAAAGTTGCCAATGCCAATTTTGAAATCAAGCGTGGCCCCATACCCATCATTAGAAAATGATTTATGAGGAGAAGTTTATAGTCAGCAAGAGCCGATGCTGAAAACCAAACTTTGCGGCAAAATATTGCATAAATTGCCTCACGCAAACTCAACCCTAACAAACATAACTGAACCCCCAACGCGATGATAAATGCGCACCCTAAATAACCAATAAAGACCCGCTTTTGCGGGTCAAAAAAGGGTTCACTAAGAGAACGAAAGTACTCGAGGATAACTGTGTCCATAACAGCATTAATGAAAGCTAAGCGGAGGTCCGGACCTATTCACTAGACCTCCGCAAAGCTCACTTAATTAATCGTTCTCAGCCGTATTACCGGCGCCAAGTTTTTTAGCAAGAGAGGCCAAATCACCTGTGATAGATTTTGTGCGGACCTTGATCCCGAATTTATCGACCATCAGTTTCTGCACTTTGGCCATATGGAGCATGTATTCACCCCAATTAGCTTGATCACGTACATAGTTGGATTTACTATCAATATCAACAACTTGACTGGAATTGATTAACACGGGCCCAGCGCCAATCATTCGATTCAACTTTGTTGCCGTCTCGCCAAGATTACCTTTGCCAGTCTGCAACCCAAGGGCGAAGCCCTTTAATTCACCCCAGTGCTTCAAATACTTACTCTCCATTTTGGTGGTGTCACCCTTTGCGTCCATTATGGTCTTCAACTTTTCCATGTCATTGTATACGGACCCAGCATACTTGTGCACAGATTCCGCTAAAACCATTTCCCAATTTTTTGCAATGACTGCAGCGTATTCTCGAAGGAGGGCCCGTTGCTGATCCGTCAACTTCTCACCACCAACACTGGCAATCAGTTTACGGCCAACTAAGAACGCCTTGGTAATTGTGTGTAGGTAACTCTTCCCCTTACCTGCTTTGTCATAACCGGAGGCGTAATAAGCCGGAGCAAAAGTCATCTCAGTCTTCAAGTCAACTTTACCATCCCCATTATAGTCAGCCTTCTTGATAGCGCCTTTTTTACGTTTCGCAATTGCGTATACATCGGCAGGGGTTAGGGTCAGGGTGTGTGCAGGCGCACCAAAGTAACCAAAACCCTCATCCCACGAGTGTTCCTTACCAGTATAGTGAGCACCCTTTTTATAGGGCTTGTTATTGGGCTTCGTATCTGCAGACAGCTTTTCATCTAAATAATTGTCAACAGCTTGATTGTACATCATACCACCGATGATGAATTTGGAGATTAACTGCGGGTAATTATAACCGTTTGCCCGATCTACCCCTTTATTCGCGCTAGAGGCCTTTTCTATCCAAAATTTAACCAGTTCCGGCCCCGTCATATTGTTGGGCATGCCGTTAATTGTACCCTTATAAGTTTTACCCGAAATATTCTTCTTTTTGGAAATTTGATCAACGTTTACCTGCTTTACAATAAAGTCACCCTTAGATGCTGGCGCAATAATAGAACGCCCTCCTTCTTTTCCAGAAAAGTAGGACATCATTTGCGCTCTAAGCTCTGAGTTTGGTTTACCATTTCCTTTTCCGGCTAACTTTTTCAGCGAGTCATGAAGCGTATGACGTGCTATCTGTCCTGAATAGGAGACCGTATTTGTTTTTGTTCCTTTATATTCCTTTAAAGTCACTGGGAACTTTGCATACACGTCATCATTGGCATTAGCGAGTAGAGGGGTTCCCGCGAGGCTTATCACCAGACTCGATGATATAATTAGTTTGTTTAACATTTTTGACTCCATGCGGTTGGCAGAAAAAGCTCTCGGTAAGCCCAATTAATTGGGCGAAATATTTATATTATCCAATTGCGAATGATAATTGTTATCAACTATTTCTGTTTTTGTAAACACAAAATCCGTGCCAACTTAATGAGCCGCAGGCCTTAACCTGGTTACAACCAGACTAGATTGCAGATACATCAAATCGTGGAGCAGTTACAAATTAAAAGCAGGTAATTATTAACGTCCCTACAGCTGCCAATCCAGAGGAACTTACATCATTGAAAATTATAAGACTAACTTGTTGCTAAAAGTTTTAAACCAGCAGGAGAACCAATTGAGGCATTCACTATTCTGGCTCTATAATTGGAATGAGGACTTCATTTCGACGCATAAAAGGTAGCGTAAATGGTGGGTTATATCCTGCTATTCTTGCTGGGCCATTAATTTTCAGAGCTCTCTGCGTCGCCCAAACTCGTAATTCTTTTTTTCGCTCCGCAATATTGTTTTCATTTAAAAATCCACTGAATTTGATCGATATCACGGTGTAATCTCGAACCTCTATTATTTTCACAGAGGGATCTTTGGGCAACGGTGCCGTGTCAAAAGAAATACTTGTTGGCAATACAAATGCCATGCTTTTAATTATTTTCCCTTCAGTATCCATCAATACGGGTGCGGTCATAGCAATTTCTTTTGAATGATTATTGTTGCCAGATATGTAGCTAAATAGGCGTCGAAACGTATAAGAGAGACCCCCGTCTCGCTTTGGCCCGTTAGTCTGGGCCAATACGAGCTGATCATAATGCCTTATCTCAAACCGACCATCTTTTTGAAGTACTTTATATGGCGCAATATCAACGTTTACACCTCCAAATACCGAACACGCGGCAAGAGCAAAAACAATCAAGCCTACCATCAACATGTTTTTAAAGCCGCGAATATCCGACATCTCTAACTACACTTCAATTGAAGCGATGACTTCGCGGAATTACCGCTAGGCAAGCGCATAAATATCCTGCAGCATAAAATCGACTGTTCATTATTCAAATTAAAGATTAACAGAGTTCTCAATTTACTTCCTAAAATAAGCTTGCCAGGAAATAATGCGCATGGGCAAGCTCCGCGTCAATCACCCTAAATACTCTCACTTTCAGAACCCAAAAAAATTGGTCTATATGGAAGCGATACTACAATTCGATCCCTCAGAACTCTCACGCTTTAAATATTTGTTCTCGCGAGACCCAGACGGTTCAGTATAGTAAGCTCATCAATAAACAGAAGATGTCCTCGGCTATATGAAAGACAGAATCCTTTGGACCCAATAATTATTATTGCACTTAGTCTATTCGCTGTGGTGGTGGGCATTCTTATCGGTAGCGTTGGGATCGGCGGCGTGCTGTTAGTCCCATTTTTAACTTACGTGACTGGACTAAATATCCATACCGCCATTGCAGCCGCCATGTTTGGATACCTTTTTGCCGGTATTGTTGGCGCAATTTTCTATGCCCGGCATGGGTCAATAGAGTGGTCTATGGCAAGCTGGTTATTGGCGGGCGCCATGCCTGGCGCTTTAATCGGTGCTCTCGGGGCGATCTATACGCCGGGTGAAGGGTTGGAGTTCGTCATAGCAGTATTAGTCTTCATCGCTGGAATCAATGCGCTGCGACGCAGAAAAATAAAAGTCGACCCCCGTAAAATTTCAAACCCCTTTTTATTATTTGGACTAGGTGTCATTATCGGAGTTGGATCGGCTATGACGGGGACTGGCGGGCCTTTGTTCACTGTTCCAATTATGGTATCTCTTAAAGTTCCTGCTCATACCGCGGTAGGCCTAAGCCAGGCCGTGCAAGCGCCGATGGCCAGTCTCGCAACGGTAGGCAACTTTTGGTACGGGCATGTTGATATAGTCACTAGCGCCATCCTCTCCGCAGGCCTTGTAATCGGCGTGGCTGCTGGCGCAAAGATAGCTCACGTATTTTCGCCATCCATCATGAGCAGCATAGTGGCTTGGATCTTAATTGCAGTTGGAATATTCTTAATCATTCGTCTTGCTATGTCCTTATAAGGTTGCAGTGGAGCTTACCTCCTGAGTGTAGAGACTGAACTAATCAAGTTTTTTAAACAGGGGGTTATACCCTCCTCGAGCCAGCTAATCGCAAGGGTTATAAAATGAAAATCGATATGACTTTGTGCCAGACTTATACGCCCAACCCAAGGGCCAGGCTGGGCCAACCAATTATTTACACTGCGTTTCGCCGCTTTACTGGTTTCCTCCACACCTTTGCGGATAAATACCTATCTCGAGTTGAGAGTATGTTTAAAGAAATAAGTGACTCTAATTGGATGAAAAACCGATAAGAAAGATCACTTTTTATTCATCGCACGGCCCAAGAACCATGCCGGAAAAAACGCGATTATAAAAGCGAAACAAATTTGCACAAATGAGTCCTGAAAACCAAATGTCCTGGCTTGAGCGTATATAATAGCGCCAAGGTAATGCAGCGCACTGCTATCAAGTGCTGCTTCAGGAATGCCACCAGCCGCCAACAAATTAGAAACTTGCTGCAATGTTTGTATACTTTGACTATTATCCAAGGTCTGTGTTGCTGTCAGCAAATCAGCGTGGTGAGCCGTTTGCATTTCGATAGTTACCGCGGTCAAGTTAACGCCAAACGCTCCACCCATTTGCCGAATAAAATTATATGTCCCCGCGCCTTGATTAATTTTATCTGCCTTGACGGCGCTCATAGCGACTTTTCCCATGTTTGGCATGACTATTCCAATCGCGCCTCGGCTCAACATTGCAAAGGCTGCAATCGTCCAATAAGGCGTATTTACGTCCGCTCCCGACAATAAAAACGCCGCAATTGCAAATATAATGCAACCTGTCATCAGCGGATAATGCGACGGCACGGCATCGGCCAGTCTGCCAGACAAAGGCACCAAGGTAACAAGGATTAAACCAGCTGGCACGATAACCAACCCAGCTTGAGTCGGCGTAAAGCCCTGAACAGTTTGAACAAAAACTGGAATTGCATAATTGGTTGCGAAATTACCCATGCCGAAAGCAAATGCGATCAGCATAGCTGAAGTAAATTGCAAGTTCCCGAACAGACTCACATCTAGTAACGGGTTCTTAGCTTTTAATTGCGAAAGAATAAAAAACACAGCCGAAGCTGCGCCAGTCCCAAAAAACATTATCGTTCGAACAGATGTCCAGCCCCAGCGCTGCCCATTACCAATCGCACTCATAACGCACATCAGAGCGGTCGCCACAAGGATGTAACCAAGCCAATTAAATGTTGGCAGTCGCCAAGAAAATCGTTTTGCTGGCATGAAAATCAGTCCCATGAAAAATGCCGCCATGACTAACGGAAGGGGCACTAGAAAAATATACCGCCAAGAGAACGCATCAATTGCTAACCCGCCGATAAATGGCCCAAAACTTGGGGCAAGCGTTACCCCCATTCCATATACACCAACAGCCATACCACGCCGTTCCGGCGGGAAAACAGCGACTACCGTCGCCAAAACAAGTGGCTGGATCAAACCTGCGGCAAAGCCCTGCATCACACGGCCAGCTATGAGCGCTTCAATATTTAGCGAGGTGGCCCCTATTAGAGCCCCCGCAGTAAAAATAACGAGTGCTAAAGAAAATGTTATACGTTGCCCAAATGATTCCAACATCCAAGAATTTAAAAGTTGGCTAGCAACCATAGTCGTCAGGAAGGCCGTCGCTGCCCATTGGGCTAAATCCTGCCCAACGCCGAATGCTCCCATAATGCTTGGTATGGCAACGTTAACCATCGTTGCAGATAGAACCATAGACATGGATCCAAGCAAGCCCGTAAGGGTTACCAACCACCGATAAGATGGTCCATATCGACGGAATTGGGCATCAATCGATTGATTTAATTTAATCGCTGGTTGCAATCTTGACCTCAACCATCATGCCAGGGCGCAACCGACCTTGGCGTTGCTCAATAGAAATGCGCACCGGAAGACGCTGCGTGATTTTTGTGAAATTCCCACTTGGGTTAGGGCTTGGTAATAATGCGAACTCGCTCGTCGCTGTCGATCCAATCCGCTTGACACGACCACTAAATAGTTCGTCAGGATAAGCGTCGACAGTGACATGAACAGCCTGATCAATTGCCAGACGGCGTACATGCGTTTCTTTGACATTAGCCTCAATCCAAATTGACGCGGGATCATGTACTAACATCAGTCGCTGACCTGGCGTCACATATTCACCTGCCTCAGCGAATATCCGGTCGACAGCTCCCTTGAGTGGGCTTTTGATCATGCGATCTCCGAGATCAAGATGCTGGCGTTGAATTTTCACTCCGATTTCCGCCTCTCGCTCACTCATTACTGCCAACTCCCCCGCCAACACATCAAGCCTTGCCCGCTCTGCTTCCGCTTCTTTGATTCGCGCTTCTGCCCCTTGCAGGTTAGCGACGGCAATACGATGCTCGCGCTCAATTCTTTGCAACTGAGTTTCGGATTTATCCAACTGCCGTCTAGATGCCACCTTTTGTTCGAATAATCGCTTATTGCGTTCTAGATCACGTCTTGCAAGATCTAATTGTGGTTTTAAGCTCGTGACAGTGACCTCTGCTGCGGTCAATTCTGAACGTACAGAGAGGAGACGACTATCCGTACGTTTCCGCACGAGTTCTTGTTCGGCATGAAGTCGGATTTTTTCAGCACCAACTGCTCCAAGCTGCGCAGCTAATTCATCGAGGATAAGCTTAGCTTCACGGTCATCAATTACAATGAGCGTGGTTCCAACTTCGACCTCTTGGCCCTCCTTAGCAGGAACTTTAGTAATCCATCCAGCAACACGACTTGAGATAGTTACCATGTCAGCATGGATACGAGCATCCTCTTCATGCAGGAAAAGGAGCCGGTCGGTAAATTCTCTATAGCCGAAAAAAAACGCTGCAAAGAGCGCAATTAAAAGGAACCCCAGTTTCAAATAATGCCTCCTCTCAAGAGCTCGCCAAGACAAATTCACTTCGTCCGTGTCGAGAATAACGGAGGTATTTGTATTTTTCTGCCCCTTTAATTGAGTGGTTTCAGAGATTGCCATATTTTTTCACCCTCATCGCGAGTATTCTATACACGATACCATTGTTCTAGTATTGTTCGTTTTACTCAACATGGAATCTAGGGTGTTGGGAATGCCAATTGCCCATCCCTCAAACTAAACATAACTAGTATATTACGGTTTACGTCACTTAGGGATTTGTCCACCCCCCACCTCAAAAATTTCTAAAAGTTAAAAATAACTGCCACGCTACGTCGCAAAACATTCTGTAATTTTACTATCTCAGTTGAACGCGCGTACAGTTTTAAGGTTATCAAGTCGAGTGAAAGCTCATGTTACTGCTTGGATCGTTATAAATATACCAAGGACTCCAAGACCAGCAAACAACGCATTTCGGAATTGCACATGAGAAATTCGTCTACGAACCCTCAACCCCAGCCACATACCCAAGAACGCGGGCACCAAACCCGCGATTGAAGCGAGCCCTAAATCAACCGACACAAGATTTTCATTGACGAGAGCAACTCCCAACGCAACCGCTGATAAAGAGAATAGAATTCCCATAGCCTGAATCAACTCGTCACGCGGCATATTCAGCGCCTGAAAATAGATAGTTCCTGGAATAACGGAAGAACCCGTTAATCCGGTGATAAAGCCATTAAATACGCCAACAACCGGGGACAATAGTGTTTCGTGCTGAGTAACATCTAGTGTTTTCAGAGTTAGCAATCCGATAGCTCCATAGAGAAATGTTACCAAGCCAAGTAACGCTGCGAGATAGTCCGCATCTATGACCCTCAGATATCTCGCGCTGACCCATATTGCCGCAACCGCAAGACCAAAAAGTAGCCAGAAGCGTTTAAGCAAATGGGCCAAACGACCACCGACAATTCCTTGCCATAAGTTGGTTGTAAAAGATGGCACTATCATCAAAACCATAGCCCCTTTTAAACCAAAAAATACCGTCAATAGGCCAAGGGATATAGTCGGCAAACCAAGTCCTAAAACACCCTTCACAAAACCAGCTACAATGAAAACCCCCACAATGAGGACTAGCTTTTCGAATTGCCAAATGTCAAAAAAAACGGGTTCCAAAAGATACAGCTCAGCGAAACACGTAGGGTTTTAAAGTGCCCAATACTGAAAGCCAAGGCCCGATCAAGACCATTGCGTTTTGGACATCAAGCGTCCTAATTTTGTTAGTCAGGTGCAAAATGCCCCTCCAAGGCCCGAATTATTCACTAACTCGTTCACAACCTCTGCGCACCATTATAGTATCTAAAATTACCAAAATGTCTCGCTCTGCAGACGTGGTTCAGTTAGTGCAGGAATAAATATCCAAAAACAAATTATCATCTTTAGAATTTCTTTATCTCTTGTCCATACTTGTTATTTGCACCAAAACTGGTTCATTATAAATCTTGCCACCTTATTGTGCCATAACCCTACCATCTAACAGCTGGATGACCTTAAAGAAACAAATTCGTCCCGCTTTGATAGCATCATAATTTTGCCGGACATTAATATGAAAAGTCCACTAATACTTATTGATCCAAAACATTTAATTGTTTCCGCAAGGGGTGTTGGACACGTTGCACGAAGGGCCCCATTTCTATAAACACCGCTACGGTTGTGGATTTCGGTATTTCATATTAGTTTCAAGCAGGAAGGACTTTGCCATGGCGAGCTACCAATATTCTTATGTCATGAATAATCTGTCTAAGACCTTTCCCGGAGGAAAGGAGATCTTGAACGGGGTAACACTCTCTTTCCTGCCAGACGCAAAGATTGGTGTTTTGGGAGTCAACGGAGCCGGTAAATCAACGTTAATGAGGATGATGGCTGGTAAGGAAGAGCCTTCCAGCGGAGAAGCTTGGGCCGCGGAGGACGTGCGAGTTGGCTATCTGGAGCAGGAGCCACACTTAGACCCAACTAAAACCGTCGGTGAGAACGTCACGGATGCTCTTGGAGGTGTAAAAGACTTACTGGATCGGTTTAATGAAATTTCCATGAGTTTCAGCGAACCTCTGGAGGCCGATGAAATGAATTTGCTGCTATCTGAACAAGGGGAGTTACAGGAACAGATTGATGCAGTCCAAGGCTGGGAACTGGAGCGTACTATCGAAATCGCGATGGACGCCCTTCGTTGCCCACCTTCGGAGGCCAACGTTCAAAATTTATCAGGCGGTGAACGCCGCAGGGTTGCGCTTTGCCGATTACTATTACAAAAGCCAGAAGTTTTGCTTTTAGATGAACCGACCAACCATTTAGATGCTGAGTCCGTCGCATGGTTGGAACGCCACCTACGCGAATACGACGGCACCGTTCTTTTGGTAACCCATGACCGCTACTTTCTTGATAATGTAACCGGATGGATTTTAGAGATCGACCGATCACGTGGCATTCCCTACGAAGGGAATTATTCATCTTGGCTCGAACAAAAACAAAAACGCTTGGCACAAGAAGAGCGTGAAGAGTCAGCACGCCAGAGGACCCTTAAACAAGAGTTGGACTGGATCCGCCAATCACCGCGCGCACGCCAAGCGAAATCAAAAGCACGTATTACAGCGTATGATGAGCTTCTAGCTAAATCAGAAGATAATGCGCCGGGCACAGCGCAGATCATAATTCCCACAGCACCGCGGCTTGGTGATTTGGTGATAGAAGTTGAGGGGCTTTCTAAGGCATTTGAGGACCGATTCCTTATTGATAACCTGACATTTAAGCTCCCTCCCGGTGGCATTGTCGGTGTAATCGGACCTAATGGGGCAGGAAAGACAACTCTGTTCAAAATGCTTACAGACCAGGAGCACCCCGACCAAGGTAGCATCCGCATTGGCGAAACGGCAAAACTAGGATACATCGATCAATCACGCGACTCCCTCAACGACGAGAAAACTGTGTGGGAGGAAATCTCAGACGGCCATGATGAAATTGAACTTGGCAAACGCACTATGCAGAGCCGAGCCTATGTCGCCCAATTCAACTTTAAGGGCGGTGACCAGCAAAAAAAGGTAGGGCAATTATCCGGTGGGGAAAGGAACCGCGTGCATCTCGCGAAGATGCTGAAGTCCGGTGCTAATGTCTTGCTTCTGGATGAGCCGACCAATGATTTAGACGTGGAAACACTGCGTGCTCTTGAATACGCGCTCGATGATTTCGCTGGTTCCGCATTAGTGATCAGTCATGATCGCTGGTTTCTTAATCGGCTCGCGACACATATTCTCGCCTTCGAGGGTGATAGTCATGTCGAGTGGTTTGAGGGAAATTTCGAAGCTTACGAAGAAGACAAAAAATATCGTTTAGGTGAAACCGCAGCGGAACCTCATCGAATAAAATATAAGCCCCTGACGCGGTAAAATGGCATTCCCATAAATAATTCCTTAAGTTTCTGCTGGCACGACCAATACTGTACGCTCCAAGATCAGGTTGCACTTCCACTCCGCTAATTCTGGGGTTTGAGTTGATGTTGCTGCCGGGTAATTGAAGGTCGTTACGATGTATGCCTATTACTCCGAATGGAATGATATCTTAGAAGGGTAAAAAGCTAGTCCCAGCAACAATTTTTTTATTTAGAAACTTTTTCAGAGGTAGCAGCATTTAAGCACTAACCGGATTGGTTTACGCGCCCAAAAACTCTCCATTTAAATTTTAAATCTTAATTACAGCATAACCAAGTGTAATTAGCCCGGTCAACACAAGGGCCAAAAGGGCAGCATGACGATATAAGTCTTTACCGCCCGCATTAAAGTAAAGCGCACCTACCGTCGTCATGCCCCAATAGACTGGTGCCATAGAGGTTCCAATGATCAAAACATCTTGGGTGTACAGTTCTAAATAAGCAAAGGCCGGCATCACACATAAGACAAGGGCGTTAGTCCCACCAACTACATTACCGCGCTGACGCTCCACTTTGCCCGGCCGCGCCAATGCAACGGCGACAGCCGCCGGTCCACCAATTGCCGCACCTCCCTGCAGCACCCCTGCCGTAAATCCAACAAAGAAAAATACACGGCGATCGTGCACATCACGCATGCGCCAGCCCGAATACATCATGCCCGTCATGATCAAAACAAGCACCGATATGATAATATTTAAATATGTCGGATTGATTACGACTAAGACCCAAGCCCCAAAAGGCGCCGCAGCAAAACAAGCTAATGAGAATATCAGAATAAAATCGCGCTCACCGTGCTTTATAGCCGTAGGCACCAGTTGAACCGTTGCCAATAATCCCGCAAGTCCTGCGATTGGGACGGCAGCAAGTGGACCCAACATGGCACTCATCACCATGACGATGATCATTGACGAACCGAAGCCGAGAAATCCCCTAAGAAAGCCAGAAAACGCCACGACCCCTATGGTCAATAACCACTGTGCAAGCGTCAGGCCTGCAAGAGGCAGCTCACAGCTGAAAGTCAACACGCAACACATAAATTAGGAAGGTATTATGCAGACTGCATAGTTTATACTGACATTTACACATAGATTTTTTCCCATTATCTAAGCCGCACAATTTTTTGCTTAAACAGTGAATGCGTCGACCAATTCTTGAGGCACTCCATATCTTTCTCTCAGAATATATCCTTTTGAGTCCCGCCACCCGCCATTAGCTATAAAACCAAGAAATACGTTTTTCATGCAAATATGTTCCACCACATACTTTTCTAAAATCAGAGTAATATATGCAGCAAAGTCCAATTAATAAATGCTTGAGGTGGGTAACATCGAATTCGGCGTAAAGGCATATAAATTCGAACTATTGATCACTTTGCTTTCATCCAGACTCCGCATAATTTGTGCGAACTTGCTTGTGGGCCTAACAACGCCCGGAGAGTAGGCCCTCATATTAAGGATCTGATTTTCATCAGTAAGTTTAAGCACCTGGATTTTAGATCAATGTCCAACACTATTTTCTACCACATTAACCCGCCGCTATACGCGAATAGCACTATCAATCAAACACTTTAGGGAGCCCACCTTGTGCTCAGAGCCTTTGGGACTAATACCACCCTATTTAATACCCACTGCGACGCCCTAACTAGATTACGACAATACAATGACCTGTTGAATTTGTTCTGAAAATTTATTTGCTAATCCTGCGTCCATCACACTGCTGGATGCATTGATTACTGCGGGTTTTAGGTGTGCAGACCATGTTATCTTACCTTTTTGAGACAATATTAGGAACCGACAAGTCGGGTTCAGGTAGTGGTATTATAAATGTTTAGCCGATCCATTAGAGAATATTAAGCTGCCTCGCGGTTCGGCACATGGTTGCCTGAGCCACTTGGTGAGTTCTTAATTAAGCCGCGCAACTTACTCCGAGACCGCCTTTGAGGTTGTTTAGCACTGGCAGAAGACCGACCTTGCCTCGCCTTATCGGTCTGCAGATTACTATTTACAGATTTGCAGGAGAGCGTCGATTTGTCCTTTACCTTTCCCGTGTTCTTTCGAGCACTTTTATTTCGCAGCTTACGTTTACGGTGAGACTTATTTTTTGGTTTCCGATAATTGCTATCCGCTATTTCTGGAGCATGAAATGGATGTTTATCGAACACTTCAATAGGTTTGCGGATCGAATGCTCGATATCCTTGAGCATACCCCTCTCATCAAAGTCACAAAATGATAGGGCAATACCCCCGTTACCTGCCCGCGCCGTGCGGCCAATGCGATGAATATAGGTCTCACGATCATTCGGTAATTCAAAATTGATAACGTGGGTTACACCATCTACATCTATCCCCCGAGCGGCAATATCCGTGGCTACAAGCACGCGGACACGCCCCTCTTTGAAGGCTTTGAGGGCTCGCTGACGAGCTGCTTGAGTTTTATTCCCATGAATAGCATCCGACTTAATACCGCTATCCCCTAAATGGCGGACAACACGGTTGGCACCATGCTTTGTTCGGGTAAAAACAAGAACACGTGACATGCTCTTGTCTTTCAAGACGGTATCAAGGAGCGAACGCTTTTGCTCCTTCCGAACAAATAGAACCTTTTGCTCCACTTTCTCGGCAGTGGTCGCGGAAGGGGCGACCTCAATACGCTTTGGATCAGTAAGCAACGCGTCAGCAAGTACCTCTATAGAATGCGGCATCGTGGCCGAGAAAAGTGCTGTTTGGCGTTGCTGAGGTAACTTCTGAGCGATCTTACGTACGTCATTTATAAACCCCATATCCAGCATCCGGTCAGCCTCATCCAGGACAAAGAAATTTACCGCGCTAAGTTGAACTTGGCCTTGAGCCATAAGATCGAGTAATCGTCCCGGAGTGGCTACAAGCACATGAACACCACGTTGCAGATTAGCTATCTGCGGCCGGATCGATGCTCCCCCAAAAACCACGAGTGAGCGAACCCCAAGAAAACGGCTGTAGCTAACGATGCACTCTCCAATTTGAGCTGCCAGCTCACGTGTCGGAGCTAAAATCAAGGCTTGAGGTTTACGCGGCTTCGCTCTCGAAATATCTTTGACGAAGCGGTTAAGAAGTGGAAGTGCAAAAGCTGCCGTCTTTCCTGTACCTGTTTGCGCAATTCCTACAATGTCGCGACCAGCCAGCAATAATGGTAAGGTGCTCGACTGAATAGGGGTCGGTTCGGCGTACCCTTCATCAAGCAATGCACGAAGCAGAGGTTGAGCTAGATTAAAGCTCTCAAAATCTGTCATAGTATCGCTCACTTTCAAAGGTCATTTAACAACTGCTTAAATTGTAATACATGCGGTCCGCCGAGTGATCGTATGATGCGTTCAAGCTATTTAATTGGTATAGTAACGCTGCACTTTAATAAGTATCTTGTTACACAGGGATTAATTAAATGTAAGACTCGCTTATGGATGTGAAGTTTACTAGTAATCCGTTAAAGAGTTATACCACCCCGCTGAAGAGCGCCGGTTATTAAACTCCTCGCTACAACGTATATCGCGCAAGAGAGAGCTCCCTTGTATCACTGAAGTCAAGGTAATTCTCTTTTTAATCAAATTGCTCAGAGTTTAGCTCGCTAAATCAGCGCGTGAAGAAGTACTCGGCCTTAAGACGTGAGGTTAAAGTATCTACGCTCGGAGCGTCAAAAATAGAACCGACCCCTTGTCCCGCACTTTTAATAACAGACCAAGCTTTAGGTCGCTCTTGCTCGGTTTGATAATCTCGATTGGCTTTTTGTCCAGCCAACAGTAGATCCGCAGGATCAACCCCCGATGCTTCAATACTCTTAGTTAAATATGATGCAGGAATACCAGAAAATTCCGGTGTATAAGTGATGTCGGAAGCACCTGAAGCAATGATCATTCGTTTATAATCATCCTCAGCATTAGCCTCTTCAGTCGCAATGAAACGCGTCCCCATATATGCGAAATCAGCTCCAAGAACTCTTGCCGCACGCACACTTTGCCCGGAAGAAATTGCGCCAGACAATACCAATGGCAAATCGAATTCTGCACGGGCCTCGGGAACCAAAGCGAATGGATTTATAGTTCCCGCATGCCCTCCGGCACCGGCACATACAAGGATCAGTCCGTCCACACCTGAGTCGACGGCCTTTCTTGCATGTCGCATATTAGTTACATCGTGAAAGACAAGCCCACCATATTCGTGTACAGTTTTTGCAATATCACCAGGAGCCCCCACACTGGTGATAACCAAAGGGACGCGATGTTCAGCCAAAATCCCAAGATCTCGATTTAAGTTATCGTTTGATTTATGCACAATTAGGTTGACTCCAAATGGAGCAATAAATGCTCCATTCGACCTAAGAAGTGCTGTTCGACCCTCAATCTCCGAGAGCCAGCCGTCTAGTCCAACTTTCGTGTGGTTTGCATTAGCCGCCGGAAACGACCCCACAATACCCGCTTGACAAGCAGCTACCACCAAACGAGGTTCAGAAACAATGTACATTGGGGCGACAATAATGGGTAATGCCATCTGGTCGCGCAAAATTTCTATATTAATGAGCGGTTTAACCATTAATTTTCCAGTAGTAATTTCCGATTCGTATATGAGCAATCAATTTTCAACCCTTAATGCCAAGGTTTTTCTTTCCAACTCGTACAGTAAATCTGCTATTCCTTGTTTACCTCGCCGAATGATAGAGCCAAAGTCTGCATGCAGCGTTTGAGCCATAGAAACGCCCTCTATTTTGACGTCTAAAATTTTTGAAATTGCTCCATTGGTGCCCACAACCCATTCCGTTCGAACGGCCTTAGCGTCAGACCTACTACGAACATGGGAAAACACGGTCGAGATGAAGTTATCATCCATGCGCACACTTAAGACATCAAGCTCTCCGCCAGCATAGGCAGAGAGACGGTCAAAATAGGTTACAACCATCAAATCCTCGAACAAGTCCAGATAACGTCTTTTTTGATTCTCACTTGCAAGCCGCCAATAACGACCAAGTGCACGTTTCGCAAGCGACCGAATGGCAAAACTTTCATTGACCATCTCTCGAAACTTCTCAATCCGTTTTGGTCTTGGTGTATCTAGATCGGTGGCAAAATTAATGGCATTTTCAGCTAGCGAGCGAATGAAATAAGCAGACTTATCACCATGGTTATCTGCCACCACCGCGTTGACTAGAACAGAACAGCTGAAGACAAGTAAAATAGGACCTAAAGCACAACGCCGAAAAAACATGTAAGCTGATCCCCGAGACAAAAACCCTGCACCGACGTTACTACGCCGTTGAGCTATTCAATTATCTTTGGCTAGGGCTAGGGCAAAACCTAGGCCTCGTCACGAACCTTCACTTTGAGATAGGTACCATTGTTCCAATGGCTATCTATCACTACCTGAAAACAAAGCAAAGTATTTTATTTGTTATCCATTGCTCCAATTATGATGGCCCCGAGCTAAATAAGCTGAATCACTGTCCCTACGCGTAAAGATCGAAAGGGAACTAATCTCCAGACGTTTAAGGACGTACACAAGCAATCAAAGTGAGAGACGCCGCTACTTTATGCGTTGATAGAAATCCGGGTCCAATAAAACCTGTTCCGACAAGGTTCGCACCCGATTACTAGAATCCTCGCGTGTAACTTGAAAATGAGGAAGAGCAGAAATCGGTGCCCCGTGACCAGCGACAACCCATACAGTAGTTGGATCATCGGTCTTTACAAATCTGTCTCCAATATCTACGGACTTTTTATTTTTCTTTAACACTGATTGATTTAACTCCAACGGGTGACAGAGAGGCTTATGCAATGTCGTAAGTAGGCTCACTCTTCGGAATCTTCAAGTGTTGAGTCGGAAACTTCATAAAAATCTAAAAAATTAGACTTAATAGTCGGCCAAGTTACCAATAACTGATCTCTGCGCTAATAAAAATACGATTGATTGTGATGGTTACCCATTGAGGGCTCACGTGGGGTTTACAGGCTATTGTTAAACGTTATCACAGTGTATTGTCTATTAAAATACGAGTGTCTCAACCCGACAAACTTAGTATAAAAATTTCACCCACCTGCGCTACTTAATCAATCTTCTATATTATTTTAAAATTCAGTACATTTCATAACTTTGTTGAGTTAGTTGAACTTACAGTATCAACAAACAGTCGGATTCGGTCAAAATAATCAATCTAAAGATCATGCAAACACCGCCTAATATTCGTAGCCAGTGTATTTATTTCTTAGTTATTGCCACGCTTATTGCAAAATCAATCAATGCAGCCTTGACCCAGCCATCCGCCCGGTAATACTCAGATGCATGACTGGGCGTTCTAAAATTAAGCTCCCCATTAGACCATCGGTTGTTGTTGGCTCTCGCCAGAGCACTTGGCTAACTCTTGACGGTGAAATAGAGACACTGAATGCGGGAGAGACCGCTAGACGTCTGGCTGCCGGAGTTTGCCCAATAATATGTCATTCGCGAGCCGCAGAACGCCGTTTGAGTACTCCACCTTTTATAGCCGCAGATATCTTGGAACTATTCGCCTTTGTTCACCCAGCCCGATTTACAATACCCACGTCTTTGGGCTTAGCGGAATACCTTGGGCTTCCTCTACCGAATACAACCGAGGACGAAGCAGAGAGCCTTTTAGCAGCTGCATATATGTTGCACTCGCAGTTAGCCGAGTTAGCGAGTGTAGATCCTGAGGCCGCTCAAATTTCCGGAAGTCAGGCGGAATTTATGACATTAAAAGGATGGGCATGGGGATCATCCGTGCTGTCAGCGCTTGGACATCCTAGGAACCTAGACCCTCGCAATAAATCAGACGCCCTTCGGGTATGGCAGAGTTTGCCCGAGTGGGAAGACGAAGTTCTTGAAACATCATCCGAGCACCACTCGGTCTCATCCGCAGCAGCCCGTAAGCGGCTTATCAAACTTTTGGGACCGAACGCCGAAGATCGAAAAGAACAACTCTCATATGTAGATACCTGCACACATGCGTTTAGCCCTCGCAATCAAAGTGAAGCACCCAATCTAGTTTTAGCCGAGGCGGGCACCGGCATTGGAAAAACATTAGGTTATGTTGCGCCAGCCAGCTTGTGGGCCGAGCAGAATGACGGAGCCGTTTGGATCAGCACCTACACTCGCAACTTGCAACGTCAACTGAATACTGAGCTCGACAGACTTTACCTAACATCAGAAGAAAAAGAGGCTAAAGTCGTTATACGCAAAGGCCGCGAAAATTATCTGTGCCTCTTAAATTTAGCCGAGGCTATTGAGCGTATATCTAGTTCCAGTTTACCGGTTGACAACAATAACAATGCGATTGTGCTCTCTCTCGTGGCGCGATGGGCAGCAGCCAGTCGTGACGGTGATATGCTGGGCGGCGATTTTCCTGCATGGCTCACAGATATTTTTGGGCATCAATTAACCACGAGTTTAACAGATACCCGTGGTGAATGTATCTTCTCCGCATGCGATCACTACCGACGGTGTTTCATAGAACACACTCAGCGCCGGACCAATCGCGCTGATCTAGTCATTGCAAATCATGCATTAGTTCTCGTACAGGCCGCTATGGGGGGGGCTGGGTCCACACACGACCAATTTAACCCTAATAATATTCCAACGCGTTATATTTTTGATGAAGGTCATCAGTTATTTGACGCCTCTGATAACGCCTTTGCAGCAAATTTATCAGGGCGCGAAGCAGCAGACATCCGTGGTTGGCTTATTGGCGCGGAAGGCAGCTCGAAGCGCGGCGCCCGTGGTCTTAGAGCGCGGGTTATCGATTTAATCGCAAACGACACTAAAGCTCGGGAATTACTCGATGACGCGCTAAAACACGCTCGTTTATTCCCGCGTCAGGGCTGGGAGATTCGGATTAGCACTGGTAATCCTGCAGGGCCAATAGAGGCTTTTTTAAGCTTAGTTCGCCAACAAGTTTATGCACGAGACCCAAACGTTGATAGCTATTACGACCTCGAGACAGGGGTTCATCCTCATGTGCCAGGCCTTATCTCGGCTGCGGAAAAACTAAGGATAGCACTTCAAGGGCTCGAGAAACCACTCGAAAAGCTCATCGCGTGTTTGAATGAGAGATTGGATAGCGATGCCGACACTCTTGATAGCCTGACACGGGGACGTATTGTAAATATTATGCAGAGTATAAGGTGGCGTTGTCTAATCCCAATCAGGGTATGGAAATCCATGCTGTATGGGCTGAACGGCGAAACACCAACAGAATTCGTTGATTGGTTTGCCGTGCAACGTATAGACGGTCAGGATTTTGATATAGGTTATCGCCGTCACTGGCTAGACCCAACACAACCTCTTTCAGAGTTCGTTTTTGCTCCCGCACATGGTGTGCTAATTACATCGGCCACACTTCGTGACCGCACAGCGGATAACGATGAGATAGCTTGGTCTGGGGCAGAAACACGGACTGGCGCACGACACCTGCCAGTAGCGCTCTTACAATCCGCCCATCCTTCACCTTTTAATTATGCGGCACAGACACAAGTGCTCGTAGTAAATGACGTCGGTCGAAATGACACATCACAAACTGCTGCCGCATATCGAGAATTATTCATAGCTGCGGGCGGTGGCGGCCTCGGTTTGTTTACAGCTATTCATCGCCTGCAAGCTGTTTATCACCGGATTGCAGTTCAAATGGAAGAGGCAAACATCAAACTCTTGGCTCAACACATTGAAGCTATGGATGCTGGAACATTGATTGATATCTTCCGAGCTGAGGAAAATACATGTTTGCTCGGCACGGATGCGGTTCGAGATGGTGTCGATATTCCGGGCCAATCTCTGCGACTGATTGTATTTGACCGGGTTCCTTGGCCTCGCCCTTCACTAATTCATAAAGCCCGAAAGAGAGAATTTGGTGGCCGCGCTTACGATGAACTCCTCGCGCGATTAAAACTCAAACAAGCTTACGGGCGTCTTATTCGCCGGGCTACAGATAAAGGAATTTTTGTATTACTTGACCGTGCCATGCCAACCCGAATGGGCGATGCGTTTCCAGAGGGGGTAGAATTGCACCGAATGGGACTAGCTGAGGCTGTAACCAAGGTTCGGAGTTTCCTCACCATAGACACCGAGTGACCGAGGTACAAAATATTCCAACGTCCATTAATATCTGTGTCTTTTAAGGGTTGGTTATGAGGATATCAACGGATCTGAAAGTAAGGAGAAGCGAATAATAGAGATACCGTGAGAACTGCAACTGCTGTTGAAACTAGAATAACTGATGAAGCCCGGTGCACAAAAACTCTATAGTTTTGTGCCAAAACAAAACAATTAGCCCCGGTAGGGAGTGCCGCAAGCAGCACTGCTACGGCTGCAGTTAGTGGAGGCAAATCTAAATATCCATAAGCCATTACTCCAACTGAAACAGGGTAAATTATTAACTTCAAGACAACCATAATGCTAACCTCTGCCATTCCCTCTGATACCGGCTTCCCAACCATGAACAGCCCCAAAGCGAACAGTGCGCAAGGCCCCGCCGCAGGCCCGAGAATCGAGCAAAAGGTCTTAATGGGTGGGGGCAGCGCCATACCAGTCACAGACCATAGAATACCCAAAACAGGCGCCAAAATAAGCGGGTTAAATGCGACCACGCGAGCAATCACGCCAAAACGAATAGAACGACTACGTGTCTTATTGTTTCGACCACTCTCAAGCATTATTAGAATGATGGGAATCATGAAAACACCCTGCGACACAGTCGCGATCACGGCCAGCGTCTGCCCATTTTCGCCAAAGGCCACATATACTAAAGGAATACCCATGTATCCTGTATTACCGAAAATACCCGACAATCCAAACAATGAGGTTTCTGTCCTTGGATTCCGGAATATCAGCCGTGATGCCACAATTGAAATTAAAAAGGTGATCAAACCACCACCCAAGTAGGCCGCTAAGAATGGCCAATTAAAAATAGTTTGTGGATCGACCACAGCCATGGTCGAAAACAACATAATGGGTAACGCCACATAATATACAAACCTATTTAATGCTTCAGAACCAGACTCGTTCAAGAGACCACACCTACCGGCAATATAGCCGGTCAGGATGATTACAAATATTGGTAAGACAATATCAAAAATAGGCCCCATGTAGGCTCCCAAAAGATTAGACTATTAGTTCAGATCAACCGTTGAGGTTAAGCTATTTGAATTTTCTTTTCTTCCTGCAAGCATTGTAAAATCTAAAGAAATTTCATAACAGGATTTTTTGGATCACTTATTAAATTAGTTACACCCGGCATAAGAGGGGGCCTCCGGCGTAAAAATTAGGAGCGACTGGTGCAACGATACCCATCAGCAGCCATTGCTTGGTTTCTGGATCAGGTTTAGCGGCAAAAAACCGCTTGCTGAATTATAGGGCGCCTTCTGAATTATAGGGCCCCTTAAAAATCAGCGCGCGGTACCTGTTCTCGGCCAAAGTTATTTGAGTGTATAGTCAGCAGATGATTGATGAAGCGGTTGAGACTCGCCCCCAAACCACCCCGCAAGGAACAAAAGGCTCAAGTTTTCGTGTTGAAAGTCAAACTCAACATTAAGTGCCCAGTTACAAACGTAAACCGCAACCTCTATAACCAACAGACAGGAGTTGGTCAGGACGACTGAGCGCAAGCAGGCTTAGTTAAAGTCATTCATACAAGAGATTGATAATCAATTATATGTTGGATGATCCCAACGTTTTATTATACGCCAAGAATCGTCCAAACCTCGGCGTAGAAGCATCGATTTATTAGCCGGTATATTGGTCCCAAAAATATCTGCGTATCCGTTGTGAGTGCTGTGAAGCAGAACTAGATTGACATTCTCTTGCGCGATTCCCGATCGCAAAGATTCGAGTTTTTCGGGAAAAAAAGCAGAGACGTAACCCGAGTATCCCGGGTGAAGTCCCAGTTCAAAAGACGCGATTACGGCAGATTCCCCTGAGCCTCTGGGGTCCGCAACAAATACCTTGTCCTCTGGCTGAACAATTGTCGCAACCTCGGCACCAACAGAGCGAAAGTACACAACCCACGGTGCTTTATCGAAGCGAAGTTTTTCAGCAAATACAAATGGAGCAATTGAAACTAAAATGATTGACACTGGTGCCCAACGCCTAAGTCTGAACCTCTTACTAGAGTGCTGAAGCCACAACACTCCCAAACCATATGCAGAAAATGCCACAACCATCATTCCCAAATGCATATTATAACGCCAAAAAGATGCCGCTCTCAACGCATCATACTTTCCAAAACTTGCCACATACGCAAATAATAAAAAGCTATTATATCCAAGAAACACCATAGTCGCTATCGCAGCAAACCGATGAAGTGGCTTTTCAGCGCGAAAAAATCCATAAATACCACACAGTACCATCACGACTGAAAGAATAAGATAATAACCTTTTTTTGTTAGCACGGAGAGCATTTTGCTAATTATATCTGGTATGTAATTAAGTAGCCATTCATCGTAGCTTCGGATAGATAGTTCTTGCCCAACCAGTTCAGTATTTACGTGGTATCTCCACGTTAAATATATGATTACCGCTGGTACCACGATAATTGGGAACAGCGAAATCAGGTCACTTTTTCTAATAGAGCGTTGTCTCAGTCCTGTTATAGCCATCCCTGTAACCACAAGAATCGCCAAAATTAGCGTCGCCTGCTTTAAATTGACCAAAAGCGCCAAAATCATACCCAAGGCCAGTGCCAAACGCCGGGCATCTCTCTTTTCACGGTTAATCAGTGCTTCAAGGATAAACCATGCCAAAATTACGGCGGTCCCAGTCGCCACCGCCGTAGACGTCTCGGCATAAGCTGTGAGGACTATTTTTTGAACAAAAGTTGGGTTTAATAGCATAGTAGCTGCAATCGCCAGTGAAGCTAAACCCCAAGTAATCCGCAATTTTTTTTGATAATTGGATCCTATTAACATCAGTCGGACAACCAAAGCACCAAATCCAAAGGACAAAAGAACATTGAAAAGTGGTCCTGCACTCTCCAATAGCTGACCGCCAATACGACTAGCGATTAAAGTAATGAAATGCCACGCATAGGGATAAGCAGAGAGTCCTGCCTTAGTGTAGGGATTTTCGAGCGACGGAAAAGCATCCGTCTCAACTAGGTAAAGAGGGATTAATAACCAGTGACCAAAATCATCCCATTGTGAACCTCGCATAGCTGCAGCAAGCAACAGAATAGGAAAACCCAGTAAAATAATTCGCCACCATCCGTATGGAGCAAATTGCTTCTTTCCGCGCCAAACTATGAACGCGCAAACAAGTGTCATGGCGCAAATAAACGTTAGCAAAATAGAAAATGGGAGAGACGTAAAAACACCAAGGATAGTGAATAATGCGCTAACTACCGACCAGCCTATTAGATGGTCAATTTCAGGCAAACGATTTGAGCCACTTGCGCACGAACCAATTAACGAAAAGCCAAGCCACATCAATGCAATGGAGAACAACGCTATAATTTGCCCAGCATCTGAAAAAAAATGGCTTATAAAAAAATTCATAATTGCCGTCTATTCCAAATGACCAGTTCGCATGTGATTCACAACCCGATTACCCATAGAGGCCTTTATTTCGAATTAAACTTGTATAAAGCGAAAAGGGCCGCTTCTTGAAGCGGCCCTTACACTATTCCGATTAGGGGTGAGACTTAAAAGCCCATGCCTCCCATACCACCCATGTCTGGCGCACCAGCTGGCATCGGGTCTTTTTTCTCAGGTTTTTCTGCCACCATCGCTTCGGTAGTAATCAATAAACCAGAGACCGAAGCCGCATCTTGCAAGGCAGTACGAACAACCTTGGCTGGATCGATGATGCCAGCCTTAATCATGTCGGTGTATTCTTCAGTCTGAGCATTAAATCCACGATTGGTGTCTTTTTGCTCAAGAAGCTTACCTGCCACAACCGCACCGTCTTCTCCTGCATTCTCTGCAATCTGCCGTATCGGTGTTTGTAACGCACGACGAATTATATCAATTCCTACGTTTTGGTCGGCATTTTCAGCTTCCAGCTTTTTCAATGCCCGGGTGGCGAATAACAATGAAGAGCCACCCCCAGCAACAACACCCTCTTCAACGGCCGCGCGCGTTGCATGGAGTGCATCGTCAACACGATCTTTCCGCTCTTTAACCTCAACCTCTGTCGCACCACCGACGCGAATAACCGCAACACCTCCAGCGAGTTTTGCAAGACGTTCTTGTAATTTTTCACGGTCATAGTCAGAGGTGGTCTCTTCAATTTGCGCACGGATTTGACCACACCGACCTTGAATATCCTTTTTCTTGCCGGCACCTTCAACGATGGTCGTTTCCTCTTTGGTTATATCTACTTTTTTTGCAGTGCCCAGCATATCGATGGTCACATTTTCGAGCTTGATTCCAAGGTCTTCAGAGATCACCTGCCCGTCAGTTAAAATAGCAATGTCTTCCAACATTGCTTTACGACGATCACCGAAACCTGGGGCTTTGACGGCGGATACCTTCATGCCACCGCGCAATTTGTTGACGACCAAGGTTGCCAATGCTTCGCCCTCAATGTCTTCAGCAATGATTAAAAGTGGCCGTCCGGACTGCACGATTGTCTCCAAAACCGGTAAAAGTGGCTGCAACCCTGATAGTTTCTTCTCGTGGATAAGAATATAAGGGTTCTCCAGCTCACACGTCATCTTGTCAGCATTGGTAATAAAGTAGGGAGAAGTGTATCCTCGATCAAATTGCATACCTTCAACAACATCTAATTCGGTGTGCAGACCTTTTGCTTCTTCAACGGTGATTACGCCTTCGTTACCCACGCGCTCCATTGCCTTAGCGATCATGTCACCAACTTCTTGGTCACCGTTTGCAGAAATAGTACCTACCTGAGCAATTTCTCCAGAGGTTGATACTTTTTTAGCGGACTTTCCGATAGACTCTATTACTTTTGTAACTGCTACATCAATGCCCCGCTTGAGATCCATTGGGTTCATACCTGCAGCTACAGCTTTGGCGCCCTCGCGCACTATTGATTGGGCCAATACCGTTGCAGTGGTAGTACCATCACCGGCTTCATCAGCAGTCTTAGAAGCCACTTCTTTCACCATCTGCGCACCCATATTTTCGAACTTGTCAGAAAGCTCGATATCTTTTGCGACGGTAACTCCGTCTTTCGTGATACGCGGCGCTCCAAAAGCTTTGTCTAGAACGACATTTCGACCTTTTGGACCGAGGGTAACTTTCACCGCATCCGCGAGAACATCGACGCCGGCCAGCATGCGCGAGCGAGCATCGGTTGAAAATTTAACGTCTTTAGCAGCCATTGTTGCTTGTCTCCGTTATTCGATTATGCCCATGATATCGGACTCTTTCATGATCAACAGATCGACACCGTCAACCTTGACCTCAGTACCCGACCATTTCCCAAACAGTACGCGATCACCCTTTTTCACATCTAAGGGAGTCACTGATCCATCTTCAGCTTTAGCACCGCCACCGACGGCTTTAATCAAGCCTTCCATGGGCTTTTCCTGTGCTGTATCGGGTAATATTATTCCCCCAGCAGTTTTGTCTTCCTGCTCTACACGCTCGACCAGAACGCGGTCATGCAGCGGACGAAATTTCATCGTCTCTTCCTCCATATGGTTTACTATAAAGTTCAACAGCTTACGGACTCTTACTAGCAGTCAAAGCCCGTGAGTGCCAGCGATATAGTAATATCATGAGCCGGTGTCAAGCCAGCTAAAGAATTTTTCTTTATTTTTTTTCTCAGCGCCGGTTCCCAATGTTAGGATTAGTCCGCAGAGCTTCTGCTTCCCATACCACATAAGTGAACCGGCGATATTTTGATGTGAATAATGGGTCAGCTCCTCTTGGCACATCTCGATACTTTGCAACAATCACTCCGTCTGAATAGCGCCTTAAAAATCGCTCCTCCTGCCCACTCCGTAGCCCAATTACAGCGAATGAGTCTCTCAGACGACCCAAAAAATGAAATTGGCCATGATATTTACCAAAATAAGCGACCTTCTTACCATTCAGCTGCATTTTATGTAAGAACGCACCCATTCGAGTTAAATCATACCGGCGATCAAGGTATGGCGCCGCTGCAAAATGCAGTGCTAAAACTACAAATACAGAAATAAAGGCCAGCCTTACAGACTCCGACCAAATATCTCCATCCCGAATGGATATGACCACGGCCCCCGCCATAACAATTAAAATACCTGCTTCAGGTCGAATTTCAGGGATCAATGCCATTAAACCGGATGATAAGGGCAACCAAGCCGCGAAAATCATCAAAATGCCAGCGATAATAGCCAGACCACCCGGAACCAAGAAGTCAATTGCACGTTGGATATCCCCCTTTTCGTATAGGAGTAAAACCCTCGCTGCAATCAGCGCAATAGCTGGAAATTCGGGGAGCAAGTAGTGCAATTGTTTGCCACTAATTAGGGAGAACGCAAAGAATGCAACGGCAAACCAAACCAAACAAAATTGTAACCCTCCGTCACCGGAAACATTGGTCGCCGCTTTTGAAGCACGCCATAGCTTTGGCCAAATGACCCAAGGTAATGTTACAATCGGCAACGCCGTTAGATACCACCAAAGTGGCCGCGCATGGGCGAAAGAAGAGAGCATTCTGTCGGCTGATTGTCCCCAAAAAATTGCATTTCGATATTCCTCGCCCCCTGCTAAACCCGCCGGAATTGCCCATGACAAACTAATGGCAAGGGTAACACATATCGAAAAGATTACTCCGAAATACCAGCGACTTTTGGGGCCTACATCCGCGGAAGGTATATTAGAGGCCCACCAAGGAGCCGCGAGAGCAACTGGTAGAACATGTAATAGGATCGCTGGTCCCTTGGTCAAAGCACCAAAACCCATAGCAAGACCCATCAAAACAAAACCCCTACGCCCCCCCTTCAATGCTGCGTCGACTGTTCCTATTAAGGCAATCAAAGTAAAAACCGCTAAAAGCATATCGAACATAGTTAGCGTGCTAAAAATCGTCCAAAATAGAGCCCCGAATAGCAGAATACTCGCCTGTCTGGGTAACCTACTTTCAGCTGGCCATAGCATCCGCCCAAGACGCGCGCTCAGCAGCAAAGCTATTAAACCAAATAACGGCGCCACTATCCTCGGCCACCATTCATTGACCCCAAACAAATGCCAACCCATTGTCATCAACCAGAATAAAAGCGGCGGTTTATGGCTGTAAGGCTCACCATTTAAATGCGGGACCAGATAGTTTCCTTCCCGCCACATATCCCATGCGACCGCAAGATAGCGTGTTTCGTCAACCGGCAAGAGAGGTCTAGTCGCGAGGGTTACGATAATTAACATGAGCCACAGCAAGACAATTATCGGCCAACCTAGGATTCTTTTGGCGCCGAGCATGTACCGTTCAACCTTTATTCTGAATGATGCCCGCTCCTCCGGAGCTCTCAGTGGGGACTTTGCCTTCATTCACTTCTAAACTTTTTCCGCGCCGGTAACGGCGGTAGAGATGCATACCAATACCGCCACAAATCACAAACAAGACGACACTTAATCCAATCCGCCATACTGGATTCACTTCGATACCGCTTCCCAAGAGCGCAAAAACAGCAGTCTGCGGAACGTATCCGAGGACTGAACCAGCAACAAAGGGAGAAGCCCCGACCTTTGAAACACCCGCTGCGAGATTAGTCAAAAGATTTGATCCAGCTGGTAAAAGCCGAATTAGTAATGTCATTTTGAACGGATTTTCCGCTAAGAAATTATCGATTTGCCGAATTTTCCCCGAAAATTTACGAGAAATTAAGTCACGTCCTAAAAAGCGGGCATAAGAAAATGTTATCGCACAGCCTCCTGCAGTAGCAAAAAGCGCCAATGCGAAGCCCTCTGAAAATCCAAGGCCATAACCGGCAAGAAAGCTAATTATTTGCCGCGGGAGACCGACGGCCACAAAGACTGCTCCAATAACGAATAACAATACCTCGCCCGATAAACCATGACCACGGATCTCATTATCAATCCATGCTTTATCTAAAAATGAGTCCAGTTGGATAGCACGCAATAAAAACGCGACCGCGACAAGCGACAGAAGAAAAATTAAACCACGGAAAATACCCTGAATACTCACTTTAAATCCCCTGACTCATCTTTGTCCTTCTCAACAAAGGTCGGCCTGGCTGGGCGGCGGAGAAGCCATAACAGTCCCAAAAGATCAATAATACCGACCCACAATCTATTCCACAGTCCATAATTGGACATGCCTTTTGTGCGCGGGCGGTGGCTAACAGGAACGGATAAAACCTGCCCGCCAGCTCGTATTATAAGGGCCGGTAAAAACCTATGCATGTGATTAAAAGCAGGAATCTCAAGAAAGGTTTGTCTACTGAACACCTTTAATCCACATCCCGTATCCGGGGTGGCATCCCCGAGTATTTTTTTACGCACATTATTAGCTACCCGCGATGAAAAACGCCGAAGCCAGATGTCACTCCGCTTGACTCGATGACCTGCGACCATGACTAATTTGCTACCGGCTGAATAGAATGTCTCTAACAATATTAGCGCGTCTGCAGGGTTATTTTGTCCATCGCCATCCATAGTGATGATAACGTCGCCAAGTGCCGCGCGAACACCACTCAGAATTGCAGTGCTCTGGCCGAGAGATGAGGTGTGTGTCAGGGTCCTTAGACAAGGATGTCTAATCTCCGCATCCCGCAGAGCTATACTCGTATCGTCAGTGCTGCCATCGTTTACAAAAATGATTTCATAGGACAAACCAGCGAGTGCCAATACAATTTCTTCGATGAGCGGGAAAACATTTTCTGCCTCATTGCGAACTGGGACAACAACCGCAACATTAGGGATCGCGTTTGTTGTTACCTCATAATTAGATTGGATTTTCATTATAATTTACAAATCACTAAACGATTATACGTTAGCAAGCTTTTACACCCCGCCCTTCGAAGCGGCAATGTAGTTTGCTATTACTTCACATTAAATCAATGCCCAGTTATCTAAATAGGCCACCACTACCCAGAGACATTATCCGAGCCTGATGATGGCAATGCCCCACGCCAACACTCGTTATTTTAGTAAAAATCGATCCTAGTCAAAATGTTGTCGCGCTCTCAACAATATTAAGTCTCCATAATGAATCATGTTTGTAAACAAATCTTACGATCTGTAACATATGAATTGAGAGCAAGCCCTGCAAATTCACTCTTATGTTTGCCGAAGCTCTAAATAGATTTCTCAAAGACAATATGTATATAAATAGGAGATAACGTACTGATCCAGTACAGAGAAAGCGTGCAACCCGAATGGGTTGATTACAATGGCCACATGAACGTAGCCTATTATGTTTTAATCTTCGACCATGCAACCGATGCTTTTTTAGAGTGTATCGGTATGAACGAAGCTGCTCGAATAGCATCAAGGGCATCAGTTTTTGTCGTTGAAGCGCACCTCACGTATGAAAAAGAGGTCATGGTTGGTGATGCCCTCTCGGTTGAGAGCAGAATTCTCGATGCAGATTCAAAGCGCATGCACCTTTTTCACCAGATGACTTGTCCATCAAATAATTCAGATCAGGTAGTGGCTACCAACGAATTAATGCTTCTTTACGTCGATATGATGACGCGCCGATCTGCAGACATGCCCGCCACAATTCTTTCAACCATCAAAAAACTAATTTGTAACCAAAATGATTTACCTACTCCAATCCAAGTTGGAAGCACTATCGGCATTAGAAGGCGTTAGGATCGTCTTATCTCCCAAATAGCCAGCCGGTAAAATTCATTAGATACAAGAGACTTCCTATCACGTAACGATGCATGCGAATAGGAACGCCATTAACTGCTGCCGCTGCATATAACAAAGGAGTAGAACGTAAATCATACTTTCGTTAAGGTTTTAATAATTACGATTTGTATCAGTCAAAGATCAATAATTAGGTTGATAAAAACTATGTAAAAGGTTGCCAGCGATGATCGAGAGGTGCGGGGGTCAATTTCTTGCTGGATATAGCGCGAATCCCGTCCAGAACTTACAGAATATGTTCACAAATTGCATTTAGATTTCCATTTTGAGGAATATTATGCTCGGATCGTCTTTTCCATTTATCCGCATCGTCTCGCGTCTAAGGCAGTTGCTTCGCAATGACCATATGGTGTTATCTGGTTTGGCTCTGCTGGTGGGAACTTTAGCAGGAGCATCAATAGTTGGTTTTCGCGAGCTAATCGACGTTTTCACCGGACTGTTTTATGGCCAAGATGGCTTTTACAGTAACGACAGTGAACATTTAGCATCTACAGCCAGCGAACTTCCAACATGGCGAATCATCGCATCAACAACAATCGGCGGGGCTTTGGTTGGATTTTTAACTTACCGTTTTCTTCCACAAAAACGACCTCACGGGATATCCGATGTTATCGAGGCCATTGCCTTGCAAGGAGGCCGATTGTCGTCTCGCATTGGCATAATGGCTGCCTTTACCAACGCTCTCTCTATCGGGGCCGGCGCGTCTGTCGGACGTGAGGGCCCGGCTGTGCATTTAGGTGCATCTCTCTCGAGTTGGATTGGACGCAGGCTACATCTCTCACGTTCTTTAACGCGGACACTGCTCGGGTGCGGGGTTGCAGCGGCAGTTGCCGGTTCATTCAATGCACCTATCGCGGGAGCTTTGTTCGCCAATGAGGTTGTGGTCGGACATTATGCCCTCAAGGCCTTTGCGCCAATTGTCATTGCTAGTGTGGCAAGCACCGCGGTATCACGCATCTGGTTCGGCGATTTTCCGGCGTTTTCGATGGAAATTGGCATCATACAATCGTTCTGGGAGATGCCCGCATTCGCCTTACTCGGGCTTGTCTCAGGAGGCGTTGCAGTCATTTTCATGAAGAGCATAAGCATTGCCTCAAGTTTTGCAGCCTATTTAACTTTACCCCAATGGTTAAAGCCTGCTCTTGCAGGTTGCATTCTCGGCATTGCCGCCACTTTTCTTCCAGAAATTCTTGGCGTAGGTTACGAGGCTACCGAAAAAGCAATGTTGCTCCAATTTTCTATTTGGGCACTATTATTTATTGGTGTTGCAAAAATTGCGGCAACCGCGCTCTGCGTTGGTTTTGGGTTCGGGGGTGGCGTATTCTCACCTTCTCTTGTAATCGGTGCAATGGTAGGTGGCTCATTTGGGACTCTAGCTACCAACGCCTTGCCTCACCTCGCATCCGATATCAGTGTATATACAGTTGTTGGGATGGGCGCCGTTGCAGCCGCAGTATTAGGCGCACCTATCTCGACGACGCTGATAATCTTTGAGATGACCGGGAACCACGCCCTGACGTTAGCTGTAATGATCGCGGTAGTAATAGCTTCCGAAATCACCCATCATTTTCATGGCCGTTCATTTTTTAGTGTCCAATTGCTCGAGCGAGGTATCGATGTAAAAGGAGGATTTGAGGCGGAGATAATGCGTTCAATTCCTATGGAAAATGTTCTAAAAAACGATGGCACAACGGTCACGCCCAGAACACCATTACAAGAACTTCGTGACCGTCTGCAGCAAACACCTCACGGAGAATTATTTGTTGTTAGCGAGGATGGTAAATTAACTGGCACAATTACACTCGCCGATTTAAGCGAGGTAGCTTTCAGCCATGAAATGGATGATCTCATTAACGCAGGGGACGTCGCAAGGCTGCACCCGCCTTTTCTTACACCCAGTGACGGATTAGATACTGCGGTAAATTTAATGAACGATACCGATGAAGAACATATCGCCATCGTAGATACAACTCTGACCAAGAAATATGTTGGCTGTATTCATCAGCGCGACGTCATGGCAGCCTACAGTCGTGCATTAGTCCGAATGCGCCATGAGGAACACGGAGAAAGCTAGTTTATCGACAAAATAGATATATACCTAAGTGGATCTGCCAACCCAAAAAACCAAAGCTAAAAAACAAACCAATTAGATCAAGGCAAGCCGTGCCATATTTGCAACACGTGCTATACTTATATTTATGCAAGATTCGTTCGATTCGATAAACTCAAATGAAGGCTTATGCCAGCCCCAATCGCGTCGCCCTGCGCACTCGCCTACAGGCGATTGCGCATACCTAAAGAATTTGAACGAGACACAGTCTGAGGCCGTCCAGACCATAGATGGACCACTGTTAGTTTTAGCCGGCGCAGGTACAGGTAAAACTAGGGTTCTTACTACACGGCTGGCCCACATACTTATGCAGGATCGCGCCAAACCATGGCAACTTCTTGCAGTGACCTTTACTAATAAAGCGGCAAGAGAAATGAAGGACCGCGTTTCCATCCTGCTTAACGCACCAGTAGAAGGTTGGTGGGTTGGAACCTTTCATTCAATTGGTGCGCGAATTCTGCGCGCTCATGCAGAGGCCATTGGCCTGACATCATCCTTTTCAATTCTCGATCAAGACGACCAAATTCGGTTAGTGAAGCAATATATGGATATCCATGAAATCGACAGTAAACGTTTCCCGCCACGCACGATCGTCGGCACTATTCAGCGTTGGAAAGATCGTGGCTTAACACCCGATAAGGTCTCACCAAACGAGGGCGCAGATATGGCTGAAGGCCGTATATTAAATTTATACATGGATTACCAAGATCGCCTAAAACAAGTTAATGCCGTCGACTTTGGGGACTTGCTGCTTCTATGCCTCGACTTATTTAAATCTTACCCCGATATTCTAGAGAAATATCAGCACCAGTTCCGCTATATTCTTGTTGATGAGTATCAAGACACAAACGTCGCACAGTACCTCTGGTTGCGCATTCTCGCCCAAGGCCATCGAAATATTTGCTGCGTCGGTGATGATGATCAGTCTATTTATTCATGGCGGGGCGCAGAGGTTGGAAATATTCTCCGTTTCGAGCAAGATTTTTCAGGCGCACAGATTGTTCGACTCGAGCGTAACTACCGGTCGACGCCACAAATCTTGGCAGCAGCGTCTGGACTAATCTCCCAAAACGAAAGTCGTCTCGGTAAGACGCTATGGACCGACGCCGGAGAAGGCGAAAAGGTCCACGTGCGCGGAGTTTGGGATGGGGAGGAAGAAGCACGTGCAGTGGGCGATGAAATTGAGAGCCACCAAGCGAGAGGTCATATGCTCAGCCAAATGGCAGTGCTTGTGCGAGCTGGATTTCAGACGCGTGAATTTGAAGAACGTTTGATAAGACTCGGAATTCCCTATCGCGTGATTGGTGGCCCCCGATTTTATGAACGTCAAGAAATCCGTGACACCATCGCCTATCTCCGTGTAATCCAGCAACCAGACGATGATCTAGCCTTTGAGCGTATAGTAAATTTGCCAAAACGGGGCATTGGCAATACGACGCTACAAGTCCTCCACGGACTAGCGCGGGCTGAGAGAATATCTCTCTCGCGCGCCGTTCTAAAGCTTATCGAAACCGATGAAATACGGCCGACGGCTCGCAAAACACTTAGCGATCTATTACTTGATTTTAACCGCTGGCGCAGTTTGTTGAACGATATTCCTCATCCAGAACTGACAAAGACCGTTCTTGATGAGTCGGGTTATATGGCCATGTGGAAAACTGCAAACACACCCGAGGCACCCGGACGTCTGGATAACTTGAGAGAACTATGCGTCGCACTTGAAGATTTTGACAGTTTGGCAGCATTTTTGGAGCATGTCTCCTTAGTCATGGAATATGAGGACTCCCTCATCGAGGATAAAGTTAATATAATGACACTTCACGGCGCGAAGGGGTTAGAGTTTTTGACTGTGTTCCTTCCTGGCTGGGAAGAGGGCCTTTTCCCGCACCAGCGTGCATTGGACGACAGTGGCACTGACGGCCTTGAAGAGGAGCGACGCTTAGCTTACGTCGGGCTAACCAGAGCGCGCGAACGGGTATTTGTATCATTTGCGGCTAATCGGAGAGTGTTTGGCAGATGGCAGAGTGCAATCCCGTCAAGGTTTATTGACGAATTGCCGTATGAAAACGTTGATATTGAGAGCACACCCAGAATCTACAACCGCCAAGTTGGGTCTTTGGGCGGGCTTAGCGACGTTGGCGTTGGAGACAACCAAAACAAATGGCGTTATCAAAGTCATAATCGTCGGGAAGCCCCCATCATCAAAGATGCGGATTGGCGTTCAGAAATAATAGCAGATAAAGATGATCTGAAGATTGGCACACGCGTTTTTCATCAAAAGTTTGGTTATGGCAGGATTATGGCCGCTGATAGTGGAAAACTTGAGATTGAATTTGAAAAAGCCGGGTCAAAAAAAGTCATGAGAAGCTTCGTCGAAGAAGCATGAAACACCCAATTGTTTTATGGAGGGTTGAAGTCTCCGTCACGAATAGTGCTCGAGAAGCTGTAGAAAATCTTTTCGAAAATACTTGTATCGCCCTAACAGCCTTTGAGTCCCCCATAGACTCAGGGATATGGAAGATCGGAGGGTTAACAGATACGCGCCCTCGACTTGCACATCTCGATAAGGCAATTAATGATATTGTCACAACAGTTGGAGGCCAAAAACTATCTTTGATTAGGTCTGAATTGATCGAAGATAGAGACTGGGTGGCAGATAATATTATCAAGTCTCCAGCAATACGGATCGGGCGGTATTTTATTCACGGATCTCATATTCAGGAGCTGCCACCACCGAGCTCAATCCCTATAGAAATTAATCCCAGCACCGCATTTGGCTCAGGCGAACACCCATCTTCAGCCGGTTGTTTAACTTGTCTTCTTGATTTAGTTAAAAAACATAAATATGAGCGCCCATTGGATTTGGGGTGTGGCTCAGGAATATTAGCGATTGCTCTAGCTAAAACCCTAAATGTCCCCGTGGTGGCCAGTGACTTGGATAGTGAGGCGACCCGTGTAACCAAACGTAACGCAAAAATCAATAACGTTGGTCATCTTATTCGGGCGGTGAGCGGTGATGGCTACTGTTCCCCAACAGTTAATCGCGGTGCGCCGTATGATCTCATCCTGGCCAATATTTTAGCTTTTCCATTGATCAAATTAGCTGGCGATTTAGACCGTCATTTACGGACGACGAGAGGTGGTGGCGGCACCGCTGTTTTATCTGGAATCGTTGAACGCGACGGCCGGCGGGTTCTTGCTGCCCATAAGGCTCGCGGCCTAAGACTAATAAGATGGCACACACTAAACGGGTGGCTAACATTGGTCATTAACCGTTAGGGCACATGTTGCAATAGGATTGGATCGAGTAGTTTTTTAAACACAGAAGCAGAAAGCGCAAAAACTAGAATCCATTGTTAAAGGTTTATTCGTGGTGCTTTTCAATACGAAGCACTTGGCCGGGGTTTTCATCCACCAGAATGTATAAATTTTCATCAGGTCCTTGGACTACGCTTCTAACACGTTTATTGAGTTCATCCAAAATATGTTCCTCAGAAATAATTTTGTCTCCGTCTAACGACAGCCTCACCAATAACCGGTATTTCAGTGCGCCGATAAATACATCACCTTTCCACTTAGCAAATTTATTACCTGTGTAAAAAGTCATGCCACTCGGGGCTATTGATGGGTCCCAATAATAGATAGGCTGCTCCATTCCTTTTTTGTGTGTCCCTTCCCCAATCTTAGCTCCGGAATAATGAATACCGTAAGCGATAACTGGCCAACCATAATTTCGACCCGGTTTTGAAATGTTAATCTCATCACCGCCGCGCGCGCCATGTTCATGAATCCACAACTCTCTCGATAGTGGGTGCAAAGCTGCTCCTTGCGGATTTCGGTGTCCAACCGACCAAATTTCCGGCCTATACCCAGTTCGGCCCACGAACGGGTTGTCTTCAGGGATCGAACCATCGTCATTGATACGAATAACCTGCCCCATATTGGCTGTAAAATTTTGTGTTAGATCGCGTTTTCCTCGCTCACCCATGGTAATAAAAAGATGCCCCTTTGGAGAAAAAATAAGACGGGATCCAAAATGCCGGTCACCCACTGTTTTGGGATGCTGTTGGAAAATAACCTCAAAATCTTCAAGACTATTGACTCTCCGATTAAGACGCCCTCGGGCTACTGTAGTACTAGCGAGCCCACCCTCAGTCTCAGCATAAGAAAAATAGATCCGTCGTGTCGAGGCATATGCCGGATCGATTACAATATCGAGCATGCCGCCTTGACCGCGGCTATATACTCTTGGTGTGTTCGAGAGTGGGGGGAGGACCCTTCCATTTGTCTCAATGAGCCGGATAGTTCCCGAATTCCGCTCAGTTACCAAAATGGTGCCATCTGGCAAGAAGGCCATACCCCATGGGTGATCAAGACCATTGGCAACAGAAGCAACCTGCAGGGAATAGTGTTGTGTCTTGTATACTTTAGCATTAAGGGGTTGACCGATGAAGACCAATTGAGCACTTATAAACAGTAATACAACAATACGAAACAAATCTCCGCCCCCCACTATTTTACTTACTTGAAATCATGACCAATTAAAAAATGACTCATCACCTACTCTCCAAAATTTAGTCAAATTCACCAACTACCGTCAAACGTCATACTGGAAGAGTTATGAAACGAAGAAATTTTTTGCTTATGGCTTTAGGACTCCCCTTTTTTGTTGGCGCAGCGTCCGCAACTTTTCACACAGTAGTTGTATTTAAATCAATCACCTGCGGCTGCTGCAACGCTTGGATTACACGTCTCGAAAAAGCGGGGTTTTCAACAAAAGGTCGTAATATCTCTCAACAAGATTTAACTGAACTAAAACAAAAAGCAGGAATTAACCCGGAATTCGCCGCATGCCATACGGCATTCATCGAACATTATTTTGTTGAGGGCCATGTCCCCGCAGACGACATAAAAAAACTTATTTCCACAAAGCCAGATGCATTAGGATTAGCAGTTCCCGGGATGCCAGTTGGGTCCCCCGGAATGGAGATAGGCAATGAGAAAGAACCTTTCGATACGTTACTGGTTAAAAACGATGGGAGCGCCGAAGTTTTTAGCAGCCATCGCACTATTCGGATATAAAATGCAGAAATGGTCATAATTTTATAACTTACAAAATTATTTTGGACGAAAGCATCGGCCGAGATTTACCTCATTTAACCCTCATAACCTGCTGGTAGACTAGCAAAAAACTTCGTTTGCCAAATTTAAAAAAATTTTATCCGGATATAATAAAAAAATTGAATTTTTCTTATTTATTTCCAATGTCAAACTTGGGCAGCATGGAACCGACTAACACAAATGTTATTTTTCCAATATTAGATAAAGTGTGTTTCGGGCAAGCGCTCGAGTGCTGCTATCAAGTCCTTAAATCCATAAATGACCGTATCAGCACCCAATTCGGAGGCAGCGCCATGCGTATAACCAAATGAAACAGCAATGAAGGGAACACAGAGAGCTGAGGCTGCAGCAGCATCATTCTGGGTGTCTCCTACCATTACGGCGCGCTCCTTATCCACACCCAATTTCTCCAGCACAGCAGCCAAATGCCGACCATCCGGCTTACGAATGCCATCCAAAGCATCGCCACCAACGATTGCCTCAAAAAAATCGAATAGATCAAAAGACTCCAATATTTCTTCGGCAGGGTTTTGCGGCTTATTAGTGCAAACACCCAATTTCAGCCCAAGTGCCTGCAAATCCTGAAGTGCCTTCTCTACATCAGCGAAGGGGGTTGAGAGCACAGCAGTTTTCCCCTCATAGTATTTTGAGAATATTTCGACTGCAGAATCTAGACCTGTTTCTGGGTCGCCACCCGTTGCAGCAAAACCGCGCTGAACTAATTTAGAAACACCGTCACCAATCATTTTGAGTACTTCGGACTGAGTTACCCCTCTCCGACCTAATTTCAGCAGCGTCGCGTTCAACGCTGCGCGCAGATCCGGTTCACTGTCAATCAATGTCCCATCAAGATCGAATATAATAGCATCAAAACGATTATTAAGCATCGGTGTACCTCATATATTTCTGAAAAACATCGTAACAAACTTTGACTTGGCGCTCCCAAATCCCTGTGGCAATGTCTGAGTATTGGTAGAATATTTTGTTTCGAGTTGATTGCACACTTTTTTAAATGACCGGCCATTAATGACCAAGAGTGCTGATCCCACTGCCGCCATCATCCTCGCCGCGGGCCATGGTACGCGCATGAAATCGAGCCTGCCCAAAGTTCTTCATCCATTGGCCGGAAGACCAATGATACAGTATTTATTGGAAACTGTTGCTAATTTAGGGGTTTCGCGGACCGTTGTAATAGTTGGAAAAGGGGCTGAAGCAGTTACGAGAGCAGTCAAGCCACATAAAACTGTTCTCCAAGCTAAACAACTCGGCACAGGCCACGCAGTTCTTCAAGCGCGCGAAACACTGCGGGAAAGCGCGGGGGACATCCTGATTCTCTTCGGCGCAGACCCACTTATCACGGTGGAAACCCTAAGTTGTCTTCTTAGTCGACGCCACGAACCGGATAAACCAGCTATTGTCGTTCTTGGTTTTCGTCCTGAATACCCCAATCTCTACGGTCGTCTCCAGCTGAATGACGCCGGTATGGTAGAAAGTATTGTTGAGGCAAGTGACGCGACACCCGAGCAACTCAAGATCCAGCTCTGTAATTCAGGAGTCATGTGCGTAGACAGCTCGATATTATTTAACCTTCTTGACCGCGTCACCAGCCATAATGCAAAAAAAGAATTTTATTTAACCGATATTATCGCCATTGCGAGACAAGATGGATTACCAACTGCAGTTATTGAGGGTGGGACAACAGAGTTAATAGGTATCGATGATCGTGTGACACTAGCTCGGGGTGAGGCAATTTTACAAGACCGCCTCCGAGCTCACGCAATGGCCCAAGGCGTTACTTTGCAAGATCCAAAGACAGTATATTTCAGTTACGACACAAAACTCGGTCACGATGTAAAAGTCGGCCCTAATGTCGTATTTGGTCCGGGCGTAACCATTGGCAATCATGTTACAGTTCAGGCTTTTTGTCACATAGAGGGAGCGACCGTAGCAGACGGAGCGATTATCGGACCATTTGCTCGGTTACGACCGGGTACTCACTTAGCAGAAGAGGTTCATATTGGTAATTTTGTTGAAATTAAAAACGCGCATTTTGATAGAGGCGCGAAAGCTAATCATTTAACCTACGTAGGTGATGCCCAAGTCGGCAAGCACGCAAATATCGGCGCTGGAACAATTACATGCAACTATGATGGTTTACTCAAACATAAAACTGAAATTGGCTCGAGTGCTTTTATCGGATCTAACACGGCCCTTGTCGCCCCCGTTAAAGTGGGAGATCGCGCAATTACTGGTGCTGGCAGCACAATTACCAACGACATTCAGGCCGATGCCTTAGCCGTTACAAGAGTTCCGCAGCGTAATATAGACGGCTGGGCAAAAAAATTCCGGCCTCAAAAATCAGCCAAGATATCGAAAAAAAGAAAAAACTGATGTGCGGGATAATCGGCATTATTGGAAGTTCAGAAGTAGCTCCTATCATCGTAGAAGGTTTAAAGCGCCTAGAATACCGAGGCTATGACTCTGCGGGTATTGCAACTATTAACGACCACTCTATCGAACGCCGTCGTGCCAAGGGTAAGCTCTCAAACTTATCAACGCTGCTAAAAGAAAAACCACTACCAGGGAAAACCGGTATCGGCCATACCCGTTGGGCAACCCATGGAGCACCCACAGAGACTAATGCTCACCCGCATGCGACAAATCGTGTTGCCGTTGTGCATAACGGGATCATAGAAAATTTTCAGGAACTACGGACCGAGTTGACCGCTTCCGGGCGTGTATTAACGTCCGATACGGATACAGAGGTCATCGTTCATATTATCGATATGTACCTTACTCGGGGTTTGTCCCCACAAGATGCCACCGCATCTGCCTTAAAGCGGCTAGAGGGTGCCTTCGCTCTCGGTATTATTTTCAACAGCGACGAAAGCCTTATGATCGGGGCGCGACGGGGCAGCCCCCTGGCGCTTGGGATCGGCGATAATGAAATGTTCCTCGGATCCGATGCCATGGCTCTTGCCCCCCTAACGGATTTAATCATCTACCTAGAAGATGGCGACTGGGCAGTGCTAAGCAATAAAAATTATGTCATCTACGGTCAAGAGGCAGAAAAAGTTCAACGCGAAGTGCGGCAAACGGAGTTCACGCAAGCTGCAGTTGAAAAAGGCGGTTACAAGCATTTTATGTTAAAAGAGATTTGGGAACAACCGCAGGTCATAGGCGATACTCTTAATGCGTTAATTAACCCTCACACCCGTGCAGTGAATATTCCTGATTTGGGATTTGACCTAAAAAGTCTCACCAAGTTGACGTTGATTGCCTGCGGCACGTCCTATTATGCCTGCTTAGTCGCAAAATACTGGCTTGAACAAGTTGCACGCATTCCTGTCGAAGTCGATATTGCCTCTGAGTTTAGATATCGACAAGGAATTATGGCTGAAGGGGGAGCAGCACTTTTTGTTTCACAGTCTGGGGAAACCATCGATACTTTGGCGGCCTTAAGATATGCGCGTTCGTATAATCAAAAGATTCTCTCTATCGTAAATGTGCCAGAAAGCGCCATTGCACGTGAATCAGACGCTGTCTTACAAACTTACGCGGGGCCAGAAATCGGCGTTGCTTCAACCAAGGCTTTTACCACTCAATTGACAGTTTTAGCGTGCCTTACATTAGCGCTGGCACACGTCAGAGGCGAAATCAATAATGATGAGAGGGGAAGATTAGTCGGCGCTTTAACTGAAGTCCCCGCCCGGATAGTTGAAATTCTCAATCATAATAAATACTTATCTGAAATTGCCGCCAGTATAGCTGTAGCGCGTGACGTTTTGTATCTCGGACGCGGCGTTAGCTATCCCATCGCCCTAGAAGGTGCTCTCAAACTTAAAGAAATCTCTTATATCCATGCCGAAGGCTATGCTGCGGGCGAGATGAAACACGGCCCTATAGCTCTGATTGATGAGGAGGTCCCCGTTGTAGTTGTCTGCCCTTCCGACCCACTAATCGACAAAACCATCTCAAATGTGCAAGAAGTCATGGCACGAGGTGGAAAAGTGATATTCTTTTCGGATGCCACAGGTACAGCTAGGCTTGGGTCAGGTGCAAAACACAAGCTAGTATTGCCGTTTGTAGATCCATTTGTTTCCCCGATTTTATATGCAATTCCAGTCCAGTTACTCGCCTACCATGTAGCTTGTCTCAAGGGAACTGATATTGATCAACCCCGGAATTTAGCGAAAAGCGTTACCGTGGAGTAGTTTCCAACGGATGGGTTCAGAGGTTCAATATTACCTCTGTTTCACTGCAACTTTAACATCCTCTCGACTCTCTA
>MDTB01103881.1_pt1 | contig 110017 bp, 112 predicted proteins | sample 811161 | NCBI WGS metagenome assembly MDTB01 (sample SAMN05326650, study PRJNA326480) | marine metagenome | isolation source: seawater | place: Mediterranean Sea | collected 2009
AAAATTTATAAATAATGTTGTCAAACATATTGCATATTATGTGTAATATATTTACTAATACTTTTTAAAAATAAAGATGCTTTCGTACCTTAAAACTTAATTCTCGTGACAGATTTATTTGGTGATTTTTAAAAGGTTGTTTAAGATAGTATTTATCGACTTAGTTTCACGCCTAATAATAATATGAGATAAGTTATGGGTGGGAATAACGCAGATCAAAATTCTCATACCCCCACCCCCAAATCTGAAAAAAATTCTGCCGTCAAGCACATACATAGTAATCCACACGAACAATTATCTCCCAAAGAAATGGAAGAAGATGAGGGAATAGAGGAAGTTCTAGAGGAAGAAATCCTAGGGGAAAAAATCTCTGATGATGTAGAGGATAGTGATATATCGGAACCCACCCCCTTTGATTCTGAAAACGAAAAGGGGTAGGGGAATTATTTTTTTGAAAACAACTTTGTTATCAAATAGTTACTGTAAATATTTACAGATTTGACATAAACTTGTTTAAGTTTGTTTTGTAAGTTGTTGATTATATGGAATAAAAAAGATGAAAAAAAATGGTGGGTCAGAGGAAAATCACAAAGGGGAACACCGTGTTCCCCCTAAAACTGATGCATGTAATGTTGTGCATATAAATAGGGGGATGTTAGCTACTAGGAAGTATTATAGTTATGAGGAATGTTTGGAGTTAGGGATGACACCTGCACAGAAGGAAGTATTTTTGGTGATAGATGAGTGGTGGAAGGAGTATGGTTATGGTCCTTCTATAAGGGATATTTGTCGTTTAAGGGGTAAGACTGGTTTGGGGAATACCGTAGCGATTATAGATCGGTTGATACGTGCTGGGGTGTTAAAGCGTGTGAGGAATAGTGATCGTAGTGTTAGGCCTGTGTATATTAATTTTAGAAAGATTGATTAATGGATTTAGGTGGTTTGATAGGTCAGTTACCTGTTTCCTCCAGTACCATCAGCCCTTGATGGTCTTTTATCACTTTTAGCATTGATCCATATTTTTTTATCTAGTCGTTTCTCTTCGTAAACTCTAATAACTCGCCAAGCAATAATATAAAGAATTACTATCCACTCAACTGCTTTACTTCGTTCCATAAACAACTCCGTAAAGTTATATTTTACTGTCTATATATGGGTAATTTAAGTGCATTTATCATTAGTTTTAAGTAAAAAACTGTAGATTAAACTGTAGATTATTTTCAATATAATGCTTTTAATATATTAAGAAACGCTTGATATAATTACAATCTGTACAAATTAATTGGCGTCCCCAAGGGGGTTCGAACCCCTGTTGCCGCCGTGAAAGGGCGGAGTCCTAGGCCACTAGACGATGGGGACAACTAAATTACAAATCATAATATAAATTATACACTTGGTGGAGGTAATCGGGATCGAACCGATGACCTCTTGCATGCCATGCAAGCGCTCTCCCAACTGAGCTATACCCCCTATAGGGTTGCGAGATTATAGTCGAATTATTGAAATTATGTAAATAATATTAAAAATTAAAAATATTTTGATAATCTTGATAAAACAACTTCCTTCTTAAATAATGCTAGCATGTTAATCAATGATGGTGTGCTAAAGTGCCCAGTTATTAAGAGTCTTAATGGTTTAGCCAACTCATGCATTTTTATTTGTTCTTCAAAAAGTATTTTATTTACAAGATTTTCTATTGAGTCTTTATTCCAATTAATACTTTTTACATTTTTTATAAAAGCTTTTATTGCTTTTTTCGATTTTTCAGAAATATGTTCGCTTAAAATATTTTCACTTAAATTTGGTTCTAAATAAAAAATAATTGCAGAATCCACTAATTCATGTATAGTTTTTACCCTATCTTTTAATAAAAATATAACGTCCTCTAAATTCGGATTACTTTTAAATTCCGCACCTTTTTCAATTAATAATGGACGAACTAATGTAAGTAATTTTTTACTATCGGTTCGCTTAATGTAATGGTTATTTATGAATAAAAGTTTTTCAAAATCAAACCTTGCAGAAGATTTTGTTAATTTGTCTAAACTGAACCAACTACAAAAATCTTTTGCTGAAAATATTTCATCGTTTCCGTGACTCCATCCTAATCTGGCTAAATAATTTATCAATGATTCAGGTAAAAAACCCATGTCAGCGTATTTCATAATACTAATAGATCCATATCTTTTGGATAGTTTTTCACCATTTGATCCTAAAATTAATGGCAAATGAGCATAGGTAGGAGGTTTTACTCCTATAGATCTTAAAATATTAATTTGTCTTGGTGTGTTATTAATGTGATCATCACCTCTTATGACATGAGTAATGTTCATATCCCAATCATCGACAACTACACATAAGTTATAAGTAGGAGTTCCATCTGCTCTAACGATTATTAAATCATCCATTTCATTATTTCTTATGCTTATCTTTCCCTTTACTGCATCATTCCATGAAACCACACCATCAGATGGGTTTTTAAATCTAACAACTGGCTTTACATTTGGATAGGGAGGAAGAATTTTATCTTTTTCGGGTCTCCAAAAACCATCATATTTAGGCTTTTGTCCTAAAGCTTTTTGAATTTCTCTAGTCTTTTTTAATTCCTCCTGAGTTGAAAAACAGTAATAAGCTTTATCTTCAGAAATCAGATGATTTATAACTTCATTGTAGCGTTTTAATCTATTAGACTGAAAAAATGGACCTTCGTCATAAGTTAAACCTAACCAATTCATCCCATCAAGTATACTTTTAATAGCTTCTTCCGAAGTTCTTTCTTTATCAGTATCTTCAATTCGAAGAACAAACTCACCTCGAAACTTTCTGGCAAAAGCCCATGAAAACAATGCTGTTCTAACGCCACCTAAATGCAAAAAACCCGATGGACTTGGTGCAAAACGAGTTCTAATCTTCACTATAATGTCAACAAAATTTTGAATTTAAATTTATTATTTTATCCTTTGAAACAACTCTATGCAAAAGTAAAACCAATTTTCTCAAGTCACTGCTAAAATCTTAACTAAATTAATTAAAAAAAATGATAATGAAAAATAGTAAATCAAGAAAAATTTTCGTTACAACCGCTTTACCTTATGCAAATGGTCCACTTCATGCAGGACATATTATGGAGTATATTCAAGCTGATGTATGGGTCAGATTTATGAAAATGAATGGGCATGAAGTTTTCTTTGTTTGTGCAGATGATACTCATGGAGCCCCAATTATGATAGCTGCTGAAAAAAACAATGAAACTCCTCAAAAGTTTGTTTCAAGAATCATTCGTGGAAGAAAGAAATATCTAGATGGCTTCTTTATTGATTTTGATAATTGGCACTCAACTGATGAAAAAGAAAATCACGAACTTTCAAAAAAAATATATAAACGATTAAGAGATGATGCAAAGTTAATTATTTCAAAAAAAATAGAACAATTTTTTGATCCTCAAAAAAAAATGTTTTTGTCAGATAGGTATGTTATGGGTCAATGCCCGAAATGCAATAAAAGTGATCAATTCGGTGATGCATGTGAAGAATGTGGAGCTGTATACTCTCCAACTGATTTAAAGAATCCTTACTCAGCTCTGACAGGTGTAAAGCCATTACTTAAAAGCTCAGAACACTTTTTTTTTCAGCTTTCAAATCCAAAATGTAAATTATTTTTAGAAAATTGGTTATTGAATTCATCAAGATTACAACCCGAAGTAAAAAATAAAGCACGAGAATGGCTTATGACTAAAGAGGGTTTAAACGACTGGGATATAAGCCGTGATGCACCATATTTTGGAATTGAAATTCCTGATGCACCGGGGAAATATTTTTATGTTTGGCTTGATGCACCAATAGGTTATCTTGCATCATTAAAAAATTTATTTGATAAATCAGGTTTTGATTTTTGGTCGTACATATCTGATCCAAACACAGAACAATATCATTTTATTGGAAAAGACATCATATATTTTCATACTCTTTTTTGGCCAACAATTTTACATTTTGCAAAAATGAAAGTTCCTAATGATATTTTCGTTCATGGTTTTTTAACATTTTCCGGAGAAAAAATGTCTAAATCTCGAGGCACTGGCATTTCTCCAATTAAATACCTTGAAATAGGCATGGACCCTGAATGGCTTAGATATTATATTTCTGCAAAACTTAACTCAAGTGTAGAAGATGTTGACTTTAATCCGACAGATTTTCAATTAAGAGTAAATAGTGACTTAATTGGTAAGTATTTAAATATTGCTAGTAGAGCATCAAATTTTATAATTAAGAAATTTGATGGGAAGATTAAACCATCGAATGATTATCAATCTATTACTTTATTAGCAAATATACTTAAGTTAGAAAAAGAAATTGCTTTTTTTTACGAAACACGAGATTACGGAAAAGCAATAAGAAAAGTAATGAGTATTGCTGATGAAATAAATGTTTTTGTTGATCAAAATAAGCCTTGGGAATTAGCTAAAGATTCAAAGAAATTAAACAACTTGCATGAGGTTTGCAGTACACTAATTGAAACATTTCGTATTTTAACAATTTTTTTAAAACCAATTATTCCAAACGTAGCTAAAAAAGTAGAATCTTTTTTAAACATATCACAAACTAATTGGTCTGATGTTTATAACCATTTACCATTAATGCATGAGATTAAACCATATAAACACTTAATGAAAAGGATAAATTCAGATATGTTAAATGAACTTTTTAAGAAAGATAATGAAAAAAAAGATGATAATAATGTAGACTATGATTTGAGTGAAAAAATAGGCGACGAAATAAATATTGACGAATTTAATAAAATTGATCTTCGTGTTGGCTTAATTGTAGATTGTAACTATGTTGAAGGATCTAATAAATTACTCCAATTAAAATTAGATATTGGAACTGGACAAATCAAAAATATTTTTTCTGGGATAAAATCAGCCTATAAGCCAGAAGACTTAAAAGGTAAATTAACTGTTGTAGTTGCAAACCTTAAACCAAGGAAGATGAAATTTGGTGTTTCAGAGGGAATGGTTCTAGCTGCTTCTACATTTAATTCAAAATCTAAAGAAGATATTTATGTTTTAGAGTTTTCTGATAAAGTAAAACCAGGTATGAAAATTAAATAAGTTTATTCAGAGATATTATAAATTTAGGATGAAATGAAAATTACAAAAAAAGAAAAATCTTATACTTCTGAAATTACGAATTTTTTGAAACATTTAAAACAAAAAAATCCCAATCTTGAACAAAGACAATATAATGGGCGAGCAATATTGTGGGACAAAGAACCTTTGACTCTAGATAAATTAAAAAGAATTAACGAATCTGAAATAAAATAGCAATCATAAATTTATAATTTTTAGTAAATATATGAAATTTTTAAATAAATAATATGCAAACAACAATTGAGAATGATAGCTTAGATACTTCTGCAAAATTGTATGGGGAACCCCTATTAAATTTACCTCATGATTTATATATACCTCCGGAAGCATTAGAAATTTTTTTAGATGCCTTTGAAGGGCCAATGGATTTACTATTATATTTAATTAAAAAACAAAATTTTAATATTTTGGATATTCCTGTTGCAGAAGTAACGAATCAATACTTGATCTATATAGAAAATATAAGAAAAAAAAATCTCGAATTGGCTGCTGATTATTTAGTCATTGCAGCCATGTTAATAGAAATTAAATCAAGAATGTTATTGCCTCCAAAAAAATCTGAAGAGGAAAATGAAAATGATCCTAGAGCTGAATTAGTAAAAAAATTATTAATTTATGAACAAATCAAAGATGTAGCAAAAGAAATTGATAACTATCATCAGATAGATAGAGATATATTCGAATCTAAAATATTTTTCAATAAAATAAATGAAAATTTATTGCCAAAAATTAATACTGAAGAGTTACAACGAGCTTGGATGAATGTTTTACGTAGAGCAAAATTAAATGAAGAACACATTATAAACAGACAAATACTCTCTGTTCGAGAACATATGAGCTTGATATTAAGACGTCTTCGTTCAACAAAATTTGTTGAATTTTTCGAATTATTTGAGTCAAAAAAAGGGGTTTCAGTGCTAATTGTAAATTTTATAGCTCTATTAGAGCTTTCAAAGGATAATTTAATAGAAATTACTCAAGGCGAATCCTTTTCGCCAATTTATATTAAATTAGTAGATTAAAAGTTCTTTTTAATTCACTATGAAAGTTATTTCTTCTATCTCAGAATTGAGAGATCATTTAAGTGGTCAATTAAGAACTGCTTTTGTTCCAACAATGGGAAACTTACATGATGGCCATCTCTCATTAGTAAAACTAGCTAAAAAATGCGGTGATCCTGTTGTTGTTTCTATTTTTGTGAATAAGCTTCAATTTGGTCCAAACGAAGATTTTGAAAAATATCCGAGAACTTTATACTCTGATATTGAAAAACTTGAAAAAGAGGGAATATATATTCTTTTTGCTCCTAAAGAAAAAGACTTATATCCTGTAGAACAGGAATTTCGAATAAATCCGCCAAAAGATATCTCAAATATTTTAGAAGGTGAGTTTAGAGATGGTTACTTTATTGGAGTAACAACAGTAGTTCTTAAATTATTTTTATGTGTTCAACCAAAAGTCGCGATATTTGGAAAAAAAGACTATCAACAATTAATGATCTTAAAAAATATGACACAACAATTTGCAATGCCAACAAAAATTATTCATGCAGAAACTTTCAGAGCAAGTGATGGTTTAGCTCTTTCATCAAGAAATATTTACCTTTCAACTAGGGAAAGATCAATTGCTCCAATGTTGTTTAAGGAATTAAATAACGCAAAAATTCTCTTTAAAAAAGAAAGTGATTCAATAAAAGAAATAGAAAAAATAGCTTTTCGAAAGTTAATAGATTTTGGTTGGGAACCTGACTATTTTAGTTTTAGAAGACAAAATGACTTACAGATACCAAATTCTTATGACGTTATTAATAAAACACCTTTAGTTATTTTAGCCGCTGCAAAATTAGGGACAACAAGGCTAATTGATAATCTTGAAATATAATTTTTTCATCAAGGATTCAAAATGTTTTCTGTACAAGATAAAAATTTTTCTAAATTAATTGAAGGTACATTATCAGAATATTTAGGTTTTGAATTAATATCTAAAAGTATATCAACACCTTCAGCGAAATTTGAAATAAAACCTCATCATCTCGCTCCAAATGGCTTTTTGCACGCGGCATCAATAATAATGTTAGCCGATTCTCTATGTGGCTACGGTTGTATAATGAATCTTCCAGAGGGGGCACAAAACTTTGCTACAGTTGAATTAAAAAGCAACCACATTGGTACCGCGCGACATGGGATAATTGAGTGCAAAGCAGAAGCAATTCACTTAGGAAAGAACACACAAATATGGGACGCAAGTGTTTTTTCAGGGGACAAAAGAATAGCTGTTTTTAGATGCACTCAAATGATACTATGGAAAAAGTTGGATAAAATAGTTTAATTACCAGCAATTGTCATTTGTCCAATTAAAATTGATCCAGTCCTTTTTTTTCCCATAATAAATTCGTCACTGCCAACTGCAATAATATTTTTGAACATTGTTTTTAAATTGCCTGCAATTGTAATTTCCTCAACGGGATGAATTATTTCACCATTTTCAACCCAAAATCCAGATGCACCTCTTGAGTAGTCCCCAGTTACATAATTTACACCCTGACCCATAAGGTCAGTAACAAGAAGACCAGTATTTAGCTTATTAAGCATTGACACAAAATCATCATGATTTTTTGTTTTTTTTGAAAAAAGTCTTAAATTATGTGATCCACCTGCATTACCTGTTGTTTGCATTCCAAGTTTTCTTGCAGAGTAAGATGATAAAAAATATCCATTAAGAGTTCCATCACTAACTACATCTCTCTTAGTAGTAATAACGCCCTCATCATCAAAAGAACACGATCCTAAACCACCTAAAAGCTTTGGATCCTCACTAATTTGAATATCATCTGGGAAAATTTTTGTACCAATAGAATCTAATAAAAAAGTTGTTTTCCTGTAAAGTGCTCCTCCAGACGTTGCCTGGACAAATGAACCCAATATTCCAGCTGCAACTGGCGCTTCAAAAAGCACAGGACATTTGCAAGTTTTTAATTTTCTGGAATTTAATTTTGATAGTGCTCTCTTTGCAGCATAAACTCCTATCAATTCAATCTTTGATAATTTCTTTGGATTCCTGTTTAAGGAGTACCATCCATCCCTCTGCATATTTTCCCCTTTACCAACAATTGGATTCACAGAAATAGAATGCCTTGTTGATGGATAACCTCCCTCAAATCCTCTTGAATTAGCCATAAAAAAATGACTTTGTTGAATATAAATATTTGAACCATCGCTGTTTGAAACCCTAGAGTCAACTAAGTAAGCAGCAGATTCTCCTTTTTTTGCAATTTCAACTGCTTCCTCAATAGATAGATCCCATGGAAAAAATAAATCTAAGTTTTCATGATTTTTTTGTAATAAAAATTCATCTGGCAAACCTGCGCAATCATCTTCTGCGGTAAAACAAGCTATATTATATGCTGCGTCAACAGTATCTTTTAAAGATTTTAAAGAAAAATCTGAAGTACTAGCATTTCCTCTTCTTGTTGCTTTTTTATCTCCAAGAAAAATAGTTAAACCAATTCCTTTATCTTTATTTTGCTCAATTGTATCGACTTCGCCTGCTCGAACTAAAACTGAAAAACCCTCAGATTCAGTTATTTCGACAACAGCATCAGATGCACCCTTTTGAGCTGATAATTTTAAAATTTCTGATGCTATTTCTTGGAACTCTTCATTTGTATAAGTAAAAATTGACATTTTATTCTCTAAACTTAATTAAAAATAGTATCATACCAGTCATATATAATTTTTTTATGGTTTATGCAATGTCGAGTTTAAATAAAAGCGTTGGTAAGTTTGAAAAAGATGGAGTTCCAATGCTCGATGAATCAAAATCTAAATTAAAAAGAGATAATTTAGCCTTAAAAAAACTTGGTGTCTTTTTAGTTGACCTACCTAAGGAGAAAATCAAATCTCTAGAAATTTCAACTGATATTAAAGAGGCAATTTTTCATTACAAAAATATAAATTCTTTTCAAGCAAAAAAACGGCAATTACAATTTATTAATAAAAAAATTAGGCTTCTTGATGAAATAGAACAAAAAAAATTAAAAGAAATAATTAGTGGTTTGAAAGGCGAATCATTGTCAGAAAAAAAGTTCTTTCGTTCTTTAGAACGTAAAAGAGATAGACTGTTAAAATTTGATTGTGAATTAACAAAATTTTTTTTAAAGAATCCTGAAATTAATATTCAGTACTTTCGATCCTTAATCCGAAATATAAAAAAAAATGATTCAAAAGAAAAAATCTCTAAAGCTAACAAAGAACTATTCAAAACCTTAGAAAAATGCGAATTAAAAAAAAATATTAATTCTTAATACCAAAATACATATGTCTAAAAATAAAAAAATAAATAGTTGCCTAAAAGTAGGATTGGTTTCAATTTCAGATAGAGCCAGTTCTGGGACTTACGAGGACAAAGGAATACCAGCTTTAAAAGAATGGTTTTCTAAAGCAATATTAAGTGATTATGAAATTGTTGATAAATTAATACCAGATGATATAGAGCTAATTAAGAGTACTTTGATTCAACTAACAGATGAAAAAAAATGTCATCTTATTTTAACAACTGGTGGAACAGGTCCAGCTAAAAGAGATATAACGCCTGAAGCCACAATAGCAGTAGGTACAAAAGAAATGCCTGGGTTTGGAGAACAAATGAGACAAATAAGCTTAAATTTTGTTCCAACAGCTATACTTTCTAGACAAACCGCAGTAATACGTGAAAATAAAAATCATTCTGCTTTAATCTTAAATTTACCCGGCCAACCTAAGGCAATTCAAGAAACTTTAGAAGGCTTAAGAAATGAAAAAGGCAACATAAAAATTGAAGGAATTTTTGCTGCAATTCCATACTGTATAGATTTAATTAATGGACCTTTCATAGAGACGGACAATAATATTTCTAAAATATTCAGACCAAAATCAGTATTACGTTCAAAATAACTTTTAAATAAAAATATGGTAAATGCAAAAAAGTTAGAGTTAATAGAAATTGAAAATAAAAAGCCTTCCGAGTTCTCTGTTATTTGGTTACATGGTTTAGGAGCAGATGGAAATGATTTTGTTCCTATAATTGATGAACTTGATCTTCATAGTCATCCTGGAATTAAATTTATTTTTCCAACTGCTAGAACTATACCCATAACAATAAATGGCAATGTACCAATGAACGCCTGGTATGATATTTATGAACTATCATCTGATAAAAATGAAGACAAAAATGGGATAAAAATTTCTCAAAGATTAATTGAAGAATTAATACAAAATGAAATAAATAATGGAAGGCCTTCAGAAAAAATTTTTTTGGCTGGATTTTCTCAAGGTTGTGCGATGACTCTTCAAACTGGTCTTAGATATAAAAAAAAATTAGCAGGTCTGATATGCTTATCAGGATATTTACCTCTGAAAGAAACAATTCTTAATGAAAAAAATATAATTAATCAATATATACCTATTTTTTTTGCACATGGAATAAATGACAATATTATTAATATTGAAAAAGCTAGAAATTCATTCAAAATACTCAAAAATTTAAATTATCAAATTGATTGGTATGAGTACGAAATGGAACATTCAGTTTGCGCTGAAGAAATTAGTGACTTAAATGAATGGCTTAAAAAATTATTAGTTTTAGGAAGATAAATTTTATATGAAAAAAAACTTAAATTTCCGTATTTTATTTCTTTGCATGGGTAATTATTGCCGCAGCCCAACGGCTCAAGGAGTTTTTGAAAAATTAATAGAAAATTGTGATTTGACTAAATATATTGAGGTTGATTCCGCTGGAACACATACCTTTCATTTAGGAAAAGCTCCTGATCCTAGATGCCAGAAATCTGCAAAAAATCGAGGTTATTCAATTGAGCAAATTAAATCTCGTCTTATAAAACAAGAGGATTATTCATTAAATGATTTGGTTTTGGTAATGGATTGGGACAATTACGCAATTGCGGAAAATCAATGTAATACTGAAAATAAACATAAAATATTACTCTTAGCGCAATTTTGTTCAAAATATAATTTATCAACCATTCCAGATCCATATTATGATGTTGAGAATGGGTTTGAGTATGCTTTAGATTTGATTGAAGATGCATGTAGAGGTCTTTTAAAATATGTACAAAAAAGATTAAGGTTAAATAAATTACTAAAATAACAATATTATATGAAAAAAAATAATTTATTAATAATTTTTGGATCAGTTGTTATTTCTTTTTTTATTTTTATTTTTGCAAATGAAAAAATTAGTAATAAAGATAATTCTAAACCAATTAAAAAACTTTCTGGTTTATTAAAGATAATTTGCAATGGGACATTTAGAACACCAGTTGATGGATTGGGACAACCTTTTGAAACTGAAGAATTGATATTTCCAGCAGAATTTAATTTTGATAATAATACTGGCTGGTACACCGGGGTATGGGCAATTTCTCAAAATAGAAAAGGAACTCTTAAATTACAAGAAAATATTTTAGAAGTTTATAGACAAGCTATGTTTGAAAGGTATGGTTTTAAAGTTTATGGTGAATATTTTTCTTTGAATCGTAATACAGGAGAATTTGTACAATGGTTAATTTTAAAAAATCAAAAAAAACTTTATACAGTTAAAGGTAAGTGTAAAGAAATTGAAAACTAGCAATTTTTTTAACATATTATTAAATTTGATATTCTTCTTTTCAAATTTATAAAAATTTTAACCCCCCCTATTAAAAATTTTGAAAAAAAAAAATCTATATCAATTGCAATTGGAGGTATGTTAGCTTTAGCAGTAGCTATGGGTATAGGACGATTCTCTTTTACCCCGATAATGCCACTAATGTTAGAAGAAAATATAATTAGCTTAAAAAATGCAAGTTGGTTAGCTAGTATAAATTATTTTGGATACTTACTTGGAGCAATAGTTTGTTCCTTACAATTTTTTTTAGCAAAATTTTTTAAATTTAAAAACTTAAATTACTCAAAAATAATCTCATTTGGTCTTGTAACAACTTGCTTACTAATTGTTTTGATGAGCTTAAACTTCCCACTGATTTGGCCTATACTTCGGTTTCTATCTGGATTTACAACTGCTATTGTTTTTGTACTTACATCAACATGGTGTTTAAATCAACTTTCTGTCTTAAATGCTCAAAATCTAGGTGGTATTGTTTATGCTGGTCCAGGCATGGGGATATTGATTAGTGGAATTACTTCAAGTGTATTGGTGCAATATAAACTTAATTCTCAGTTTAATTGGGTAATTTTAGGTTTATTATCTTTAGTAATTACATTTTTAATTTTGCCACTTTTTAAGACTAAAGAATCTTTTCCTTTTTCAAAAAAAAATGAATTAAACATTTATTCAAAGTTAAATTCCAACTTTATAGTTTTTATTCATACTATTGCCTATGGTCTTGCGGGATTTGGATACATAATTACTGCAACTTTTTTGCCAGTTTTCGCGAGAATTTCAATAAATAATTCTATTTGGGCAGATTTATTTTGGCCAATATTTGGAGTTGGAGCAACATTGGGGGCTTTAATATCATCAAAAATTCCTGAAAAATATGATCAAAAATATGTTTTAGCATTTTGTTATTTAATACAAGCATTCGGAATATTTTTCAGCAATAATAATCAAACAGTTATGGGGTATTCAATAGGTAGTTTTCTTATAGGACTTCCATTTACCGTGATAACTTTTTATGCAATGAGATTTGGAAGAGAATTGAATCCTAAATTCTCAACTTCTATAATAGGAATACTAACTACTTCATTCGGAATTTGCCAAATTCTTGGTCCTATTACTACCGCCTATTTAGTTAATAATTATGAATCTAAAGTAATAGCTTTTGAAAAATCCCTAAATCTTGCAATTTTAAGCTTGGTTTTAGGTGCTTCTCTTTATATTATTCTAGCTCAAAAAAAATAATTATTTATTTATCTTTTATTGGAGGATCATCATACAAAATTGTAATACTTATTCTTCTGTTCCTAGAATCAGACAAGTCTTCATTATTAAACGGTTCGGTATCAGCCACCCCCTCTATTCGTTCAAATCGAGAGGATTTCAAGCCTCCACTTTCAAGTAATCTTCTAGTAATTTCAGCTCTTTCTATAGAGAGAGACCAATTAGATCTATCACTGAATTTCGCAAATGGCACGCTATCAGTATGGCCTTTTATAGCAATTTTGTTAGTTATGTCGGAAACTGATTTTGCAACTTCTTGAATAAGTGCTTTTGCTTTATTGTCAATTTTAGCAGTGCCTAAAGTAAACATAGAAAAATCAGCTTCATCAATAATTTCAACTCTTAAACCATTCTTTTCTCTAATAAAGTTAACTTTGTTTTTAAGATCGGAAAAGTCATCATTTTCAGATATTTTTTTCTGTATTTCTTTTTCAAAAGTATCAAGATTCTCCATTTTAGTTTGTTTTTCAATTTCCTTTATTTCATCTTTGCTTAAATCTTTTGCATACTTGACTTTTTTTGGATTGTCGTCAGGAGAATCACCCTGATCCTCTCCAGGACCTGGCTCAGAATCTGGTGTAATCGCCTCTACTAATTGAGTTTGTTTAGGAAAATTAACTGATGGAATACCATCAGGATCAATCATTGAAGTTCCTCCAAAAAAACCACCTGCACCTGCAGTTTCTCCTTCAGCATCGTCCCTTCTATCTGTTTCAGTAAAATACTCAGCAATACCCTCTCGATCATTTGCGTCTGTTGAACCTAGTAACCACATTAACAGAAAAAATGCCATCATGGCTGTCATCATATCTGCCAGAGCGATTTTCCATGCTCCCCCATGAGCGCCCCCATGACCTTCATCAACAATTTTTTTCCATTTTACTGGAAGCGGTTCAGGTTCTTTGTCCTCATCTTCTAAAAGATCTTTTTTTTCTTCTTCTGCCATGATTTTATAAGATTTTCAGGAATATTATTTAAAATTATTAAATCGACACTTAATAACTGAACTATAGTATAAATTTAAAAAAAAGTAACTTATAATCAATCAAAAACAATTTAGGTATTTCAAATTTTTACTTAAAATCCTTACTAATATTAAAAGTTTAATTTTATTAAAAATATTACCTTATTAAAAGAATTAGGAGACAGAAATGGAAAAACGAAATTTTTTGAAATCAGCTGGGCTTGCTGCAGGAGCCATCGTAGCCGCACCTTCTGTAGCTGTAAAATTGCCAACCTTAAATTGGCGTTGTGCATCTGCTTTCCCAAAATCACTTGATATCTTATACGGTGGTTCTGAATATTTCTCGAAAAGAGTTTACGAACTTTCTGACGGAAAAATTACAATTCGTGCCTACCCTGCAGGTGAAATGGTTCCAGCTCTTCAAGTACTTGATGCTGTTCAAAATGAAACATTAGAATTAGGACACACTCCATTATATTTTTATTTTGGCAAAGATCCTACTTTTGCATTCGAAACAACAATCCCTTTTGGATTAAACTCGAGACAACAAACTGCATGGTATGTTTCAGGAGGTGGAAGAGAATTATATTTAGAATTTTTAAAAAAATATAATATTATTAATTTACCTTGTGGAAATACAGGTTGCCAAATGGGTGGATGGTTTGGAAGGGAAGTGAAAAAAGTAGAGGATCTTCAAGGTTTAAAAATGCGAGTTGGAGGTTATGCAGGAAGGATACTCCAAAAACTTGGTTTAGTTCCTCAAGGCATTGCTCCAGGTGATATTTATACCGCTTTAGAAAAAGGAACAATAGACGCATGCGAATTTGTTGGACCTTATGATGACGAAAAATTGGGATTTAATAGAGTTGCTCCTTTTTACTATACACCAGGATGGTATGAAAATAGTTCTCAAACAAGTATTCTTGTTAATTCAAAGAAATGGGAAAGTCTTCCAAACTCATATAAAGCAATATTTAAGTCAGCTTCTTATGAAGCGCATGTCTGGGTTCAATCACAATATGACACAAAAAATCCCCAAGCACTTGCTCGCTTACTGAAACGTGGAACAAAATTAAGAACATTTTCTAAGTCAATATTGGATGCATGTAAAAAGGCTACAATTGAAGTTATTAATGAAGATAGTGAAAAAAATCCCTCTTTCAAAAAGATTTATAACCATTATGCACGATTTCAATTTCAACAAAACCAATGGTATTCTGTTGCTGAATATCCAATGCTTAGATATCAAATAGAATCTATGCAAGCATCAAGAAGAAAGTCTTAGTTATTAAAATTTGAATTGGAGAGTCTTTTTTGCGTTTAAAAGGTAAAACAGTTTTAGTTACTGCTGCTGGACAAGGTATTGGTTATTCCAGTGCATTATCAATGGCAGATGAGGGAGCTATTGTTTGGGCCACTGACAAAAACGAAAACTTTTTACAAAAATTTAATGGAGTTAAAAATATTAAGACTGCTCTATTAGACGTTTTAGATAAAACGATGATAATAAATACTTTTAATAATATGCCCACAATTGACGTTTTATTTAATTGTGCAGGTTACGTTCACTCTGGTAATATTCTTGATTCTTCTGATGAAAGTCTTGAGTTTGCTGTCAATATAAATGTTCGTTCTCAATTTTGGTGCGCTAAATATTGCATACCAAAAATGCTTAAACAAAAAAAAGGTAGTATTATAAATATGTCCAGTGTTGCTTCAAGCATCAAAGGGCTTCATAGCAGATTTATATACGGTACGACTAAGGCTGCAGTGATTGGATTAACTAAATCTATTGCTGCTGATTTTGTTGAGAATTCAATACGTTGTAACGCAATTTGTCCCGGAACAATTGACACACCCTCTTTACATAAAAGAATTAGTAAATTTAGCGATCCAGAAAAAGCAAAGAAAAACTTTATTAAAAGACAACCAATGGGTAGGCTTGGAAATCCTGAGGAAATAGCTTACTTGGTTGTTTACTTAGCTTCTGATGAATCTGCATTTGTAACAGGAAATGTATACTCAATTGATGGTGGAATCACAATTTGAACTTATTTTTTATTTTTTTGTGCTCTGACATATTTCCTTACTGAACCAGTATTATAGTCAGTATATATTAAACCATTTTTATTAAAATCAAAAAGAGCCTTTTTATATGTAAACTTTACTCTATCTTTATCATGCGTAATTTTAAAATTGCGCATGTTTGGAAGAATCATATCCACAGTCCAATATGGCGCAACTTTTGAAACAGATATTTCTTCATTATCTGTAGAAATTGTTAATGTCTCTGAGTAGCCATACGAAAAAGTACCATTAGTAAATTCATATTCTCCCCAATTTGCAAAACCAACTTTATTCTTGCCATCAGCTTTAAAAGCTGTAAACATTAAAAAACCATCAGCCATAATAAAACGAGCAGTTGCTTCTGGAGGAACAAACACTTTATCTCCATCTCTCCACTCAATAAGATCATATGTTCCTTCAGTGATTTTTTTTATTTGTTCAATTTTAAATTCATCATCAGCATAAGAATTTAATATAAAAAAATAAAACGTTAAGGTTAGTAGTTTTTTCATTACATTCTTTCTGAAATTTAAAAAAACAAAATGCTAGCTTAGATTATTTCGGTGAGTTTTTATGGCATCAAGAACGATTTTCGACATGCCTTCATTAGTGTTAGTATCTATTGATTTAATTATCTGTTTTCGCATTGAAGGGGCCCAAAATTTTTTAATATGATTTGCAATATCTTCTAATGACTGATCTCTATCTGGCATACTCTCAAAAAAGTAACCTATCTTATTAGCCATTTTAATCAAATTATCCTTATCCATCAATTACCCACAAAAATATCAAAAATATAATCTTTTTGGATGTGCGTAAATTACATATTTCTTCTCTCTAACAAATCCAAGTAAACAAATTCCTAAATTTTCAGCTAATTCAATCGCAAAACTTGTTGGAGCAGAAACAGCGGCAATTAAACCAATCTTCATTGTTGCAGCTTTTTGAATCATTTCATAACTTGCTCTGCTTGTAATTAAAAGAAACCCATTTGTGAAATCTGAATTCAACAATGCTAATGCACCTAAAAGTTTATCAAGAGCATTATGTCTTCCAACATCTTCTCTAATTAAAACTAAATTTCCTTCTGAATCGAACCAAGCTGCTGCATGAGTAGCACCACATAGATTTTGCAAATATTGTGATGATTTCATTGATTCCATGCTTTCAAGTACAACACTGTCTTTTAATGGAAAGTAAAACGGAATAGTATCTAATTGTCTATCAATTTTTTCAATTGATTCTGTTCCGCAAAGACCGCATCCAGTTCTTCCAGCTAAATTTCTTCTTCTCTCTTTCAAAAGAGCAAAAGATTCATTGGATATATCTAAACTAACAACTATTCCGACATTTGTTTCTTCAATTTCACAACTAAATATATCATCGATATTTTTAACAATGCCCTCAGATAAAGAAAATCCATGAGCAAAATCTTGTAAATCATTAGGAGATGCTAACATTACAACATGAGAGACGCCATTGTATTCAATGGCTACAGGTATTTCTACTGCAACGTCATCATCTGAAAATTTTGATGAATCAGAGTTTGACTTTAAAACCTTGACTTTAGTGATGGAATTTATAGTCATGAAACTGAGTCAACTAACTTAAGGTATAGATGACTCAGTTTTAGCTAACTCTATTTGTTTTTTATTAAAGCTCTTATATTTTTTTTGCCATTCTGATGGTTGCGAAACAGGAGTAACTTGAACAGCAGTAACTTTATACTCTGGACAATTTGTAGCCCAATCAGAATTGTCAGTGGTAATAACGTTTGCACCAGATTCTGGGAAATGAAAAGTAGTATAAACAACCCCTGGTTGAACATTTTCGGTTATCGTGACTCTTAATACCGTTTGTCCAGATCTTGATTCAATACCAACCCAATCATTTTCTTTTACACCTCTTTCTTGAGCATCATGTGGGTGAATTTCCAATCTATCTTCGTCATGCCACAAAACGTTTTCTGTTCTTCTTGTCTGAGCTCCAACATTGTATTGTGAGAGCATTCTTCCTGTTGTGAGGATAAGTGGAAATTTTCGATTAACCTTTTCGTCTGTTGCAACATACTTTGTAATAAAGAATTTCCCTTTACCTCTTACAAAACTATCAATATGCATAATTGGGGTACCTTCAGGTGCCAAATCGTTACATGGCCACTGAATACTTCCTAATTTATCAATTCTTTCGAATGAAACCCCATTAAATGTTGGAGTAAGCGATGCTATTTCATCCATAATCTCAGAGGGATGATCATATTTCATCTCATAACCTAAAGCATTTGCAAGATCTTTTGTAATTTCCCAATCAGATTTACCTGATTTTGATGGCATAACTTTCCTTACACGGGAAATCCTTCTTTCTGCATTAGTGAATGTTCCGTCCTTTTCTAAAAATGAAGATCCTGGGAGAAAAACGTGAGCATACTTTGCTGTTTCATTAAGAAATAAATCTTGAACAACTATACATTCCATTGAAGATAGTGCAGAGGATACATGTTTAGTATTTGGATCAGATTGAACTATATCCTCTCCTTGACAATATAAACCCATAAATGTTTTGCTCACCGCAGCATCAAACATATTTGGTATCCTTAGACCTGGCTCTGAATCAAGAGTAACTCCCCAACTAGATTCAAATAACATTCTAGTTTTTTGATCTGAAACATGACGATATCCTGGTAATTCATGGGGAAATGAACCCATATCACAAGAACCTTGAACATTATTTTGGCCTCTTAAAGGATTTACGCCAACACCCTCTCTACCAACATTACCTGTAGCCATTGCCAAATTAGCAATACCCATAACCATAGTTGATCCTTGAGCGTGCTCAGTAACACCTAATCCGTAATAAATAGCTGAATTTTTTCCTCTAGCAAACAATCTTGCAGCTTCTCTAATCAAATTTGCTTCAATGCCTACAATATTTTGAACAGCTTCTGGCGAGTTTTCAGGGAGTGAAACAAAAGTTTTCCATTCATCAAAAGACTTTTTATCACACCTTTCTAAAACATACTTTTCATCAAAAATACCCTCAGTAACAACAACATGAGCTAATGCTGAAATTAGAGCAACATTTGTTCCTGGCTTCAAATTTAGATGAAAATCAGCTTTGACGTGCGGTGAATCAACCATTTCTGTAACTCTAGGATCAATAACAATGAGCTTTGCGCCTTGTCTTAGCCTTCTTTTCATTTGAGAAGCAAATACTGGGTGAGCTACAATCGGATTTGCACCGATAACCATAATTACATCTGATTTCATAACAGAATCAAAAGTTTGAGTTCCAGCTGATTCACCTAGTGTTTGTTTCAAACCATAACCTGTTGGAGAATGACAAACTCTTGCACAAGTATCAACATTATTATTTCCGAAAGCCGCACGAACTAATTTTTGAACTAAATACACTTCTTCGTTAGTACAACGAGAGGAGGTTATTCCACCAATTGAATCCTTTCCATATTTCGATTGTATTCTCTTAAATTCACTCGCAGCATAGCTAATAGCTTCCTCCCATGAAACCTCTTTCCACTGATCAGATATGCTATTTCTAATCATTGGATTTAAAATTCTATCTTTATGTGTTGTATATCCCCAAGCAAATCTTCCTTTTACGCAAGAATGTCCGTGATTTGCTTTTCCATCTTTATACGGAACCATTCTGACAACTTCGTTACCCTTCATTTCTGCTTTAAAAGAACAACCAACACCACAATAGGCGCATGTAGTTATTTTGCTATGTTCTGCCTGACCCATCATAATTATTGATTTTTCAGTAAGTGTTGCGGTCGGACATGCTTGAACACATGCACCACAAGAAACACATTCAGAGTCCATAAAAGTTTCACTTTGACTTGCAGAAACTCTTGAATTGAAACCTCTACCCTCTATAGTTAAAGCGAATGTTCCTTGCGTCTCCTCACAAGCTCTAACGCACCTATTACAAACAATGCATTTTGAAGAATCAAAAGTAAAGTAAGGGTTACTTTCATCTTTTTCAAGATGCAAATGATTTTTTCCATTATATCCGTACCTTACTTCTCTAAGTCCAACCAGACCTGCAACGTCCTGAAGTTCACAATTTCCATTTGTTGGGCAAGTCAAACAATCTAAAGGATGGTCAGAAATGTATAGCTCCATCATTCCTTTTCTAATTTCAGCTAATTTTTGAGACTCAGTTGTGACTTTCATGCCCTCCTCTGCAGGAGTAGTGCATGACGCTGGAAATCCTCTTTTACCTTCAATTTCGACCAAGCAAATCCTACAAGAGCCAAAAGCCTCTAATGAATCAGTAGCACATAGTTTTGGTATGTTCACTCCTGAAATAGTACTAGCTCTCATTACAGAGGTTCCTTTAGGAACAGTAACCTTTACACCGTCTACTTCTAAAGATATCAAAGTTGTATCTTTAATTTCTGGAGTTCCAAAATCAGTCTCATTTAACTTATTCATACTGTCTCCTTAGATAATTCCCGATCATCAGTCTGTTCCATATAAAAGTCTTTTGGAAAATGATTCATAGCAGAAAGTACTGGAAAGGGAGTCATACCACCCATCGCACACAAAGAACCATTTATCATTAATTCACACAAATCTCTAACAAGATGAATTTGCTTTTCAGGATTTTCACCTTTAATTACTTTGTCTAATGCCTCTTTACCTCTAATTGAACCTACCCTGCATGGGGTACATTTTCCGCAAGACTCAATTTCACAAAATTCCATAGCATATCTTGCTTGATGAAGCATATTAACAGTATCGTCAAAAACTACAATACCACCATGACCAAGTGTTCCTCCTAAAGATGTAAAAGCATCATAATCAAGTTTTACATCAAAAGATGATTCCGGAAGAAAAGCACCAAGAGGACCACCAACTTGAACAGCTTTAATTGGTCTCCCAGAAAGACTACCTCCACCATAATCGTACAATATCTCTCTTAAAGTTACTCCAAAAGCTTTTTCAACTAAACCACCTCTTTTAATATTACCAGTAAGTTGAATTGGAAGAGTACCTCTAGATTTTCCTAAACCAAACTCACAGTAATGTCTTGCACCTTTAGAAAAAATTATTGGAACACTTGCTAAAGAAATAACATTATTTATAACAGTAGGTTTTCCGAATAACCCTGATATAGCTGGCAAAGGTGGTTTAGCTCTAACAATCCCTCTTTTACCCTCCAAACTTTCGAGCATAGCAGTTTCTTCACCACAAACGTATGAACCAGCACCTACCCTTACCTCTAAATCAAAGTTATGTTTGGAACCAAGAATGCCTTTACCCAAAAATGAATTTTTATTAGCAATATTAATTGCTTGATTCAAAACTTTTATGGCATGTGGATATTCTGATCTTAAATAAATATATCCTTTAGTAGCTCCGACTCCAATTGCCGCGATTGTCATTCCTTCTATTAGCATGAATGGATCATCTTCCATTACCATTCTGTCTGAAAAAGTGCCAGAATCTCCCTCATCCGCATTGCAAACAACGTATTTTTGGTCAGAATATGTATTTAAAACAGTATTCCATTTTATACCAGTTGGAAATGCTGCACCTCCTCTTCCTCTTAAACCAGAACTGGTGACTTCTTTAATAATTTCATCTTGCTTCATGTTTAAAACTTTACGCAAACCAATAAATCCTTCATGACTTTCATAATCACTTAAAGATAAAGGATCAGTTATGCCTATTCTAGAAAAAGTTAACCTTTCTTGATTTTTTAAAAAGGGGATTTCTTCAGTCTTACCTAAATATAATCTGTGAATACCTCCTTTAAAAAAATGAGCATTGAATAACGAGTCAATATCTTCAACGCTCACGGGACCGTATGCAAATCTTTCCCCGTTTATTTCAACTTCTACTAATGGCTCAAGCCAATATATACCTCTAGAACCATTCCTTATAATTTTGATATCTAAATTAAGATTCTTTATTTTATTTTCTATTGAATCAAAAACATCATCTGATCCTAAAGCAATCGCTGAAGAATCTCGAGGAATAAAAATTTTACAGCTCATAAATCATCCTTTACTTTATTCAACAAATTTTCAAACTTTTTTTTTGTTACTTTTCCAAAAACATCATCATTAATCATAATAGCTGGTCCACATGCACATTGGCCTAAACAATAAACTGGTTCCAAAGTAAATAAACCATCTTTAGTTGAAGAACCAAATTTACAATCCAAAAGGTTTTCAACGTAATTAGATAAGGTTTCGGACCCAACAGATTGACATGCCTCAGCCCGACAAACTTGAATTACAAATTTCCCAGCAGGTTTTTCCCTAAAATGATGGTAGTAAGTAATAACTCCGTGAATTTCCGCTCTAGAGATATTTAAGAACTCTGAAATCTTAGGTACTAATTCTGAAGGTACATAACCTTCTAATTCTTGTATGGCATGTAATATTGGCAATAAAGGTCCTTCAATTTTAGAGAAATTCTCTAAAATTTTGTCAATACTTTGAGTATTAGAGTTCATAAACTTATTTTGTCTCCCCAACAAAATTTATTCATTAATTTAATTTAAAATACATTTTTATAAAACTTTTTTTAAATTAAAACATAAATTTTAAGTTTTTGCACAATTAAAAAATATGTTTTAAAAAACATATTTAAACATTTACCATTTTTCTACACTTGGTCTTAAATCTAATTCAAAAGTCCATGAATCCTTAGGTTGTTTGTAAAGCCACCAATAAACATCGGCAATATTATTAGGATCTAAAATTCCTTTTGGACCAACACTTTTTATGAATTCTGAAAAATTTTCTTGCGAAAATTTTGTATTGATAACTCCATCAATAATTATGTGAGCCACATGTACTCCAATAGGACCTAACTCTCTTGCCATACTTTGTGCAAGAGCTCTTAAAGCAGCTTTTCCTCCTGAAAATGCACAAAATCCGCTGGCACCTCTTAAACTAGCGGTGGCACCCGTAAAAAAAATTGAACCTTCTTTTCTTTGTAACATAACTCTTGCTGCTTCTTTTCCAACTAAAAATCCAGCAAAAGCACACATTTCCCATACTTTAAAATATTTTTTCGAGGTCGTTTCTAACACTGGAAATTTAACGTTGCCTCCAACGTTGAAAACCACTACATTAATCTCACCTTCATGATCTTCTAAATAATTAAACAATTTTTTTACTTCATCTTCTTTTCGAGCATCTAACCTGTAAGCAATTGCGTCACCACCCAACTTTTTAATTGACTCTACTAAAGGAATAAGTTGCTCATAATTTCTTCTTGCAACGCAAATTTTAAAATTTTCTCTCGCAAATCTGTGAGCTATAGCTGCTCCAGTTGCATCTCCTGCTCCAACAACTAATACAACTTTTTTTACTTTTTTATTCATAATTAATTAAAAAAACTAAAAAATTGTTAAAAAAAAAATATTTACTAATAAAAAAATCATCTTTTAATTTTTTTGTTGACTTCAATTCATAAGTTAAGTAATTTAACATTAAGTTGTAAATTAATTCGACATTTAGACATTTAATTTTTATTGTCTAAAAACATAAAAAAATTAACGAATTATTAAGGGAGACTTAACAAAATTAAAAATTAAATAATATTTTACCGATTGCCAGATCATTTCAGGCAATATAAATACAAAATGTAATAACGTAAAAATAGTAAACCTAAAATTAAAAGTTAAACAATTATTTTGTAAGGGAGACAAAATCATGGAATTTAACATACTAAGCGTATTTAAAGGTATTGAAAAAGAAGCAATAGATCCTTTCAATTCAAACGAAGTTGGTACTTCATTGTTTATGAACGGCAATCTCGGTTCAAAAGTATCCCAAAAAGTTGGCGAAAAAGCAAAAAAAGCATGTATGAATAGAAGAGATTTTTTTAAATCGTCTCTGGGCTTTTCTGCGGCTATGCTTGCAGCAAATGAAGCTACAGGAATGGATTTCTTTGAGGTTACAAAAGAAGAATCTTTTGACTTTGACGCTAAAGCAGAAGCAATAAAGGTTGCTCAATCTCAAAGTGATTTTATTATTGATGTTCATACCCACGTCTGCACGAGACCTGGTCATTATCAATTAGGGGTAAATACCACTGAAAGAGGTATGTGGTTCGTGGATTTACTGGACAATCTTGGTAAAGCTATGGGCATGAAGCAAGGCACAAAAGATATGGACGTTGATCATTATGGTAAATTGATATTAGAGGGTAGTGATACTACTGTTGGTATATTTAATCCTTTTGGTTTTGCTGAAGATTATGGCGGTGAAGATATGATCCCGATTGATTATCAAAAACAAGTTAGAGATAGGTGGCCCAACAACACTCTCATGCTCGCAGGTGGAATTACTCCAAATCAAGGACTAAGTTATTCACTTGATAAGTTAAGATTATATGCAAATGAATATAAAGTTTCTGGTTTGAAATTATATACATTTGATTCCACTCCAAAAAAAGGTTGGTGGTTTGATGATGAGAAACTTGCTTACCCAATGTGGGAGGAATGTAGAAAACTTGGCATTAAAAATATTGGTTGTCACAAGGGTGTTCCCTTCGGTCAATTTTATGCACGTTACGCTCATTGTGAGGATTTTGACGCAGCAGCGGATGATTTTTTAGATCTTAATTTTATTGCTTATCACGCAGCTTGGCCTTACGTTAATGAACTAGCAGCAATGAAAGGTTTTAAGCCACAAAGAACAAACTTGTATGCCGAAATTGGAACAAGCTTTGCTGCAACAGTATCTAGTAGACCCATTGAGTGTGCACACCTCTTAGGAACACTTTTAAGAGACCTTGGTCCAGATTATGTTATGTGGGGAACAGACTCACTACTTTGGGGTAACCCTCAATGGCAAATTGAAGCCTTCAGAAACTTTCAAATACCTGATCAGTTAGTGGAGGGTCATGGTTATCCAAAAATTACACCAGAAATAAGAAGAAAAGTTTTAGGAGAAAATGCAGCAAGAATATGGAATATTGATAAAAAATCAGCAATGCAAGCTAAAGCTGAATTATTGACTAAAGTATTTGCTTAATTTTAATACTAAAAAAAACCGGCAAGAATGCCGGTTTTTTTTTGGGGGGGGAGAGAAAATAATGCCTATATACGAATATGCTTGTGATCCTTGTTTGGTAATTTTTAAAACATCACATAAAATTAATGAAAAAAGGCCAAGTATTTGTCCAAAATTTTCAGAATGTAAACATCTTGATGAAAAAATTAAATTAAAAAAAGTTATTTCTGCTCCAGGTATAATAGGAAAAAAATTTTCCAGTCCTACTGCTGCAAAATACTCTAACATGACGATTAGTGAAGAGCTAGCAAAAGAAAAAGAACTTCAAAAAATTTTTCAAACTCTATGGATGCCAGAAGAAGTTAAGCATGATCCTTGGGAAGATCATTAATTTAAAAAAATTTAAATGTAATAAAGTTTGTGGAAAAAAAAAACTGATTCTTGGTTTAAGATATATATTTTCAGAGAAATTTTCATGTTTAACTCAAGATTTACTGTTTGGCGATTAACAATACTAATAGGTATTATTTTACTGCCAATTTCACTATACTTTTCCTCAACATTTCTTTTTTTGTTATCGGTTTTATTATTCTTATTATTCATTTTAGGAATATATGACTACTATCAAAACCATCACTCAGTTTTAAGAAACTACCCTATTATTGGTCATATCCGATTTTTATTTGAGTTTATTCGCCCAGAAATCAGACAATATTTTATAGAAAATGATGAGGAAAAAATCCCTTTTTCAAGAAATCAACGAGCAATGGTTTATCAAAGATCCAAACAGCAAAATGATAAGAGAGGCTTCGGAACAATCAAACAAATGTATGAACCAGGAACTGAATGGCTTTGTCACTCAAATAATCCAACAGAACCAGATATTAATAGTTTCAGAGTAAAAGTTGGAGGTGATCAATGTAAAAAGCATTATTCAATGTCTATATTCAATATATCAGCAATGAGTTTTGGTGCGTTATCTCCTAATGCAGTTAAAGCATTAAATCATGGAGCAAAAATGGGGAATTTTGCTCATGACACTGGTGAAGGCTCAATTTCAGTTCATCATAAAGAATTTGGTGGAGATTTAATCTGGGAAATAGGGTCAGGATATTTTGGCTGTAGAAATAATGATGGCACTTTTTCTGAAAAAAAATTTTCAGAACAAATTAAAAATTCTCAGATTAAAATGATTGAAATTAAGTTATCACAAGGTGCTAAACCTGGACACGGTGGTGTTTTACCAGGCTCAAAAGTAAATTCAGAAATTGCTGAAGCTAGAGGGATTCCAATTGGAGAAGATTGTATATCTCCAGCTAATCACTCTGCATTTAACTCTCCCTTGGAATTAATTGAATTTATTAATCTTTTGAGAAATTTAAGTAATGGGATACCCGTTGGATTTAAATTATGTGTTGGGCAACCATGGCAATTTTTTGGAATAGTAAAAGCAATGCTTGAAAAAAATATTTTTCCAGATTTTATTGTTGTTGATGGGAGCGAAGGTGGCACAGGTGCAGCTCCCGTTGAGTTTAGCGATCATATGGGAATGCCTCTTCGAGAAGGTTTACATTTAGTTCATAACGCATTAGTTGGTGTTAATAAAAGAGATCAAATTAAAATTGGCGCCTCTGGCAAAATCATATCTGGTTACGATATTGCAAGAGCTATTGCTTTAGGTGCTGACTTTTGTAATTCGGCAAGAGGATTTATGTTCGCTTTAGGTTGTATTCAGTCAAGGAGTTGTCATACAGATCATTGCCCTTCAGGAGTTGCTACGCAAGATAAACAGAGACAGAGAGCTTTAGTTGTTTCAGATAAAGCTCATAGAGTAAAAGATTTTCATTACCACACAGTTGAATCTCTTGTAGAACTTGTAGGGGCTGCGGGTCTTAATCATCCTAAAGAGATTACTTCAGACCATATTATGGTCAGAGATTCTGATGGAAATACAGTGAAACTTACTAATAATATTTCTCAAGTAAAGCCAAAAAGCCTTTTAACTCAAGACGCACTTGATGATTCGTCTCCAACTATATTTAAAGATTATTGGAAACAGGCTTCAACAAAAAAATTTGGTCTAAATTAGTTTTGTTACTAATAGTTGAATATAATCATTTTATTATGGGTCATATCTTTCATAGTATGACCTATTCCTCCAACTCCGTAACCAGATTCTTTTCTTCCAGCAAATGGCATCCAATCGACCCTGAAAGCTGTATGTTCATTAACCATTACAGCAGAGGCATCTAGCATCTTAATTACGTAAGTAGCAAAATCTAGTCTATTTGTGTAAACAGCAGATTGAAAAGAGTATGGCAAACTATTTGCCTGATTAATTGCATCATCAACATTTTTATAACCGTAAACACAAATTATTGGTCCAAAAATTTCCATTTTTGAAACTTTTGAAATAGCCGAAGGATTTAATAAAACAGTAGGACTGAAACAAGTTTCTCCAATTTTTTTTCCACCTGTTATTAAATTTGCTCCTTCCTCAATAGCTTCCTCAACCCAATTTGAAACTCTTTCAACCTCTCTTGCTCTAATCAAAGGTCCACAATCAGTGGACTCAAAAATTGCATTTCCTACTTTTAAAAATTTTGCAGTTTCTCCAATTAAATTAGAAATTTTTTGAGCCTCCTTATGAGGAGCAAAAACTCTTTGGACTGATACACAAACTTGACCAGAATGGTAAAAACCTCCTTTAACTAATTTTGGAATAATTTCTTCTAAATTCACATTCTCATCAATAATTACTGGAGCTGCTCCTCCATGTTCAAGAGCACATCTTGTCCCATTAGCTAATTTTGATCTTAACATCCAACCTACTTTAGCTGAACCAATAAAACTAAAAAAAGAAATCCTTTCATCAGTAACTAATTTTTCAGCAACTTCAAGTTCACATGGAACAAACCTACACCAAGGTTTTGGTAAACCTGCTTCATAGAGATAGTTTATAAAAGTTTCGCATGACAATGGTGTATCATCTGCGGGCTTTACTAAAACTGGACACCCAACCGCAACTGCAGGTGCAACCTGATGTACAATCAAATTTAAAGGATGATTAAAAGCTGAAACTGCAACAACCACTCCAATAGGTTCCTTAGTAGTAAAAGCTAACTTACCATTTGATGCTGGGGTTAAGCCCATTGGAATTTCATTGCCACTTAAATTAATTAACTCACTTATGCACAATTTAACCCCATCTATTGCTCTTAAAACTTCAACTTTAGCATCAACTAAAGGTTTACCTCCCTCATTAGCGATTAAAAAAGCTAAATAGTCAAAATTAGCAGACATCAAATTACAAACATTTTTCAATATTTCAATTCTTTTAAATGATGGTAACCAATTTTCTCTTTTTAAAATCAATTTTTTTGATTCATCTAGATAATTATCTACCTCAGCCCAATCACAAAGCTTAATACTTCCAATAATAGATAGGTCGAATGGATTTGTTACATTTAAAGAATTAGCCATCTTATTTGATAACAGAATTATGATTTATTTTTAAGTCATCAATCAAAAGCTTTTTATTCATTGAATAATCAACAGGAACATCAATTATATGAACACCCCCTTTTTTAAATGAAGAATCAATCGTTTTTACTAGTGACTTAGCATCTAAAATTTTATGTCCAAATGCTCCATAACTTTCTGCATATGACACGAAATCAGGATTTTCGAATTCCAAACCCCAGTCTTTCATGTTTGCACTAGCTTGTTTCCATCTTATCATTCCATATGAACCATCATTCAAAATAAGAACGACCAAATTTAGATTTAAACGAACTGCAGTTTCAATTTCTTGACTATTCATCATAAAACCACCGTCACCACAAATAGCCATAACTCGTTCTTCCGGATGATATAATGAAGCCATCATCGCAGAAGGCAAGCCAGCGCCCATAGTGGCAAGGGCATTATCCAATAAAATAGTATTTGGCTCATAAGCATAATAATTTCTCGCAAACCAAATCTTATAAACCCCATTATCTAAAGCAATTATGTCACGGTCACCCATTACACTCCTAACATCTCTAACTAATCTTTGTGGATTAATGGGGAAAGAAGAGCTGTCAGAGCCATAATTAATTTTTTTATTTACTTCACTTTTTACTTGTTGAAATATTTTTAAATCAAAACTTGTTTTACCAAATAACTCTTTTGTAATTTTATTTAAAGATAATTCTAAGTCTCCAACTACTTCAACTTGAGGAAAATAAACTTGATCAACATTTGCTGCTTTATAGTTAATGTGAATTACAGTTTGACCACCATCTTCCATAAAAAATGGAGGTTTTTCAACCACGTCATGACCAATATTAATTATAAGATCAGCATGATGAATATACTTGTGTAGATAATCATCATCTGATAAAGCCGCTGTTCCCAAAAATAAGTCTGACCTTTCATCAACAACCCCTTTGCCCATTTGGGTTGTAAAAAAAGGAATCTTTATTTTATGTATTAAATCAGTAATTGATTGTCTTACATGTTTTCTGTTAGCACCTGCTCCAACTAAAATAAGTGGAAATTTAGAATCGTGAATAATTTTACTAACTTTTCTTACTACATCATCACTTGCGTCTGCATAGAATCGAGAATGCGGCGGTATTAATGTTCCAACACATATCTCTTCTGCTATATCTTCTGGAAGTTCTAATAAAACTGCTCCAGGTCTTTCTTCTTCTGCTCTTCTGAAGGACTCTCTTATTAATGCTGGAATCGTACTTCCGTCAACAATTTGTTTTGACAACTTACAAATTGGCTTAAAAAGCCCCACAACATCAACTATTTGAAATTGGCCTTGTTTTGATTTTTTAATCGGTTTTTGTCCCGTAATCATTAAAAGAGGAAACCCACCTAGGTGAGCATAAGCTGCTGGCGTAGCAAAGTTTGTTGCTCCTGGACCTAGTGTAGCCATACAAACCCCTACTTTTCCCGTCAATCTTCCATAAGTTGCAGCCATAAAACCTGCTCCTTGTTCATGTCTAGTTAAGATTAATTTTATTGATGAAGTTCTTAATGAATCCAACAAATCGAGATTTTCTTCTCCAGGTACAGCGAAAATATACTCTACCCCTTCATTTTCTAATGCTTTAACAAATAAATCCGAGGATTTTATTTTATAAGTATTTTCCATATACAAAGCCAATCTAATATTTCAAGTTAATAGAACACCCCATAACATAAATTCAGAGTAAATATCAAAAACAAATCTTGGTCGCCGAGACGAGAATCGAACTCGTACGCTGTTTTTCAGCGGCAGATTTTCTTACCACTATAGTTTTCACTACCAATTCCTGTTTTGTGGTCTGGACTATACCTTCATCATTGCATTTCTGCTTTAGATGCCCGCCGTCTAGTCTCTACACCTTCCTAAACATAGGTTTGGCTCGGTATTAGCATCAGCATTATCTGTTAAGCCTTCACCGAATTTGACGGGTTCTACACTTATCGTTTCTGATAAGGCACTCAAATTTTTAAGTCTGCTGTGTCTACCAATTTCACCACCCGGCGTTTTTCATGGAGGCGGGGGTCGGATTCGAACCGGCGTCGACGGTTTTGCAAACCGCTGCATAACCACTTTGCTACCCCGCCAAAATAATACATTTTACACTTTAAATTATTTTCACCTTATAGTTAATTTTAAAAAAGTTATCTTAATAAGTAAATTTTCTTGCCAAAAATTTGGAGCGGGTGAAGAGTCTCGAACTCTCGACCTCAACCTTGGCAAGGTTGCGCTCTACCAACTGAGCTACACCCGCAAAAAAACAAGAGATTTAGTGTAAATGAACTCAAAAATTTGTCAAGCCAACATTTTTTTAATTAATTTTGTTTTTATCATTTAAAAAAAACCAAGCTTTTCTCAAATAATAAAACATAGATAACAATGTTAATCCTGTAGACAAATATAATAAAAAACTTCCTAATAATAGAGTATCTATGACACCAAAAAATGGATAAGAATAAAGTAACATTGGTATTGCAATTAGTTGCGAGATTGTTTTGAGCTTTCCCAAAGAATTCACTGCCATAGATTTTGCTGCTCCAACTTGAGCCATCCATTCTCTTAGTGCAGAAATTGTTATTTCTCTACCAATGATTATAAATGCTATTATCGCATTTGTTCTGTCAAGTTGAACTAAAATTATCAAAGCTCCGGAAACAATTAATTTATCTGCAACTGGATCAAGGAAAGCTCCAAAAGCTGAAGTTTCTTTCCACAATCTAGCTAAATAACCATCAAACCAGTCTGTTAAAGCTGCAATAATAAATACTAATGTTGCTATCAAATTTTTTTGATAGTCACTAATTAAATATTCAGGGAAAAAAAATACTCCCAAAAAGATTGGTATTAATAAAACTCTAAATATAGTCAATAAAGTAGGTATAGTTAATTTCATTATTTAAACTAATCGCTTTTCTAATGTAGTTGTCGGTAAATTTCTTCAGCCAAAGATCTGGATATTCCATCAATATTAGAAAGTTCCTCAACACTAGCTTCTTTTACGCCCGAAAAACCACCAAACCTAGCTAATAATTTTTGTCTTCTTTTTGATCCTATACCGCCAATTTCTTCTAAACGAGAAGTACTATATTTTTTATCCCTTTTTAATCTCATTCCTGTTATTGCAAATCGATGAGCTTCATCACGGATTTGAGCAATTAGCATCAACGCATCAGAATTCTTACCTAATTCAATTTTTTTTCGCCCATCTGCAAAATGAATGATCTCTAAACCCACTTTTCTTCCCTCTCCTTTCGCTACTCCAACAATTAAACTTTTATCTAAACCTAAATCGTTAAAAACTTTAGCTGCAACATTTACTTGTCCTTTGCCTCCGTCTATCAACACCAAATCAGGTATTTTTAACTTAGAATTTAAAATCTTTTCATAATGCCGTCTTAAAGCTTGACTTAAAGCACCATAATCGTCACCTAAATTTATATTTTTGATATTAAATCTTCGATAATCTGAAGTTTGAAATTGATCATTATAAAAAGCTATACAAGATGCTTGTGTAGCCTCTCCGTGAGTATGACTAACATCAAAACATTCAACTTTAAAAAAGTTTTCATCAAATAAATCAATAGAAAGTATATTTATTAAATCTTTTACTTTTTTCTTTTGAGATTTTTTATTTGATAAATATTGATCCAATGCTATACCAGCTGCTTTAACTGACAAATCCTGCCATTGTTTATTTTGATTTTTTGGTAAAAAATTTAAATTTATCTTATAACCTACTTGATCACTTAATAAATTTATTAACTCTGGTTCCTCAATACAATGATTTATAACTAATTCAGGCGGGATATATTTATCAATATAATGCTGTGAAAAAAATGCAATTAACACATCCCTTTTTAACATATCTTCATTATTAAAATTTACTGAATCTAAATTTGATGGAAAAAAAGTTTTATCACCTAAATGCCTCCCTCCTCTTATCATTGCTAAATTTATGCAAGCTTTTCCTGACTTTAAAACGATTGAAATTATATCTACATTTATTTTTTCAGTAATTTCTATATTTTGCTTTTTTAAAATCTTAGATAATGCAGTAATTTGATTTCGAATTAATGCAGCCTTTTCAAATTTTAGCTCATCGGAATATATATTCATTTTTTTCTCTAGACCAGATAAAAGCTCTAACTGATTACCCTTTAAAAATTTTATTGCATTATTGACATCTAGTAAGTAATCCTCCTCTGAAACTAAACCTACACAAGGAGCACTGCAACGATTAATTTGATGAAGTAAACATGGTCTTACTCTGTTTTTAAAAACTGTATCTTCACAAGTACGCAATAAAAAAATTTTTTGTAAAATTTGGATTGACTCCTTTACTGCCCAAGCACTTGGAAAAGGACCAAAATATTGATTTTTTTTTTCAGTTGAACCTCTGTAATATGACATTCGAGGAAAAAATTGTCCAGAAATTTTTAAATAAGGATAAGATTTGTCGTCCCTAAACAAAATATTAAACTTTGGTTGCTCAGATTTGATAATATTATTTTCAAGCAATAAAGCCTCAACTTCGCTGTTGGTTATACTTATTTCAATCCCATTTATTTTTTCAACCATTCTGGCTATACGATAACTTGAAAAATTTTTTTGAAAGTAACTACTAACTCTTTTTTTTAAATTCTTTGCTTTACCAACGTATAACAAATTCTCATTTAAATCAAAAAAACGGTAAACTCCTGGTGTACTAGGTAAACTGGAAACTCTTTCAGATAATTCGACAGTAATTTTTTCTATTTTCATTAAATTAATTTTCTTGCAAATAAAAATATTTAAATTATTATAAAAAGCTTAATATTTTTTTTGCAGATTTGTATTCAAAGTTTTCTTTTAACTTTTTCCAATCTAAGGTTTTATTTATAGGCTTCAATGAACAAATTTTTTTCATGCTTTTTTTAAATTGATCATATTTTAACCCTTCTAAAATATAGTCTGAATTTTTTTCAGAATTACATACAATAATTAAATCACAACCTGAAGATAGTGCACCCTCTGCACAATTAAGAACATCACCATAGATTCTTGCACCGAGCATAGAAAGATCGTCACTAAAAATAACACCATTAAAATTTAATCTCTTTTTTAAAAAAGAAATCCATTTTTTTGAAAAACAAGCTGGTTTATTATCAAATTTTGGATACACAACATGAGACAACATAACTGCTTTTAAGCTCATTCCAAGCCATTGATAAGGAGAGATATCTTTTTCAAAAATAACTTTAGGTTCTCTGTTATCGTATGAAATTTCTAAGTGTGAATCACTACTAACATAACCATGTCCTGGAAAGTGTTTTCCGCAATTTCCCATACCAGCAAGCATTAATCCATAACTTAAACTTTTTGCAATTATTGTTACTACTCTTGGATCATTATGTATTGCTCTATCACTAATAACTGAAGAATTACCATAATCTAAATCTAAAACTGGGGTGAAAGAAAAATCAACACCGCATGCTAATAATTCTGAACCTAAAATGAAACCAAAAGCAGTTGCTACTTGAAGACTTAAAAAATAATCTTTTTCCCATAAAAAACCTAATTTTCTCATTGGAGGAAGAATAGTAAAACCACTTTTTTTAAATCTTTGAACACTTCCACCCTCGTGATCAACTGTGACTATAATTCCAGGCTTAATTTTTTTGATAGACTTACATAAACTGATTAATTGCTTCCTATTTTTGAAGTTTTTTGAAAATAAAATAACTCCACCTGTCAACGGATGACAAATCCTTCTTTCATCATTTTTAGATAAAATTAATCCATTAATATCCAAAATTACTGGGCCTAAAGAAGATTTGTTAATATCAATCTCCATTATTGTTTTTAATTTGAAGTAAAATTATTAAAGCAATACAATACTCTTTTGTATCAGAAATAGATACTTCGGTTACTAAAGTATTTTTATCCATAAATTTTTTTAAAGATCCCATAATCAGGGCTTTTGGAGCCCCTAATTTATTATTTAAAAATTGAATATTTTTCCATGACATCGGTGCTCTTATTCCTAACCCTAAAGCTTTAGAAAATGCCTCTTTAGCCGCGAATCTAGAAGCCAAAAAACTTAAGCTTTTATTATTATCTTTCTTTTTATAATAATAATATTTCTCAAGTTCATCTAATCCTAATATTTTTTTTGGGAACTTAGTATCGTATCTATTTAAAACGTTCGACACTCTATCAAGTTTAATCATATCAATGCCAGTTCCAAAAATCATTTTTTTTTATTTCTTGCTTTTATCAAAATTTTTTTCATTTTCTTAATTGCCACATCTAAGCCACAGAACAAAGCTTCTGAAATAATAGAGTGACCGATATTTAATTCACTAATTCCATCTATCTCGGCAATATTCTGAGCATTATCATAATTTAAACCGTGACCACCATTAACCTTTAAGCCTTTTTTAAGACCATAATTAACTGCTCTATGAATACGACTTATTTCACTACTTTGCTCTTCCATATTAGCTTCCGCGTAGCAACCTGTATGAATTTCAATAACTTTAGCACCTGCTTCATCGGCAGCATTAATTTGATTAATCTCAGGATCAATAAATAAAGAAACTCTAATATTTTTTTGCTGAAGTTTTTTTACTACATATTTTACTCTCTCAAAATATTTTATGATATTAAGCCCTCCTTCAGTAGTAATTTCAGAACGGTTTTCAGGAACTAAACAAACATCTTTTGGCAAGAGCTCACATGCAAAATTTATCATCTCTTCTTTTAACGAACATTCTAAATTCATTCTGGTAAAAATATTTGAATGTATCCTTTTTACATCTTCGTCATTTATATGTCTACGATCCTCTCTTAAATGTAAAGTAATAAAATCAGCCCCTGATTGCTCAGCTAAAATTGCGGCTTTTAAAGGATCAGGATAAATTGTTCCTCTAGCATTTCTTAAAGTTGCCACATGATCAATATTAACACCAAGTTCAATATTAAAATTATTAAAATTAAAAAAATTCATAAAGATATTTTAAAGATGCAATAAATCTATCAAGATCTGTCTTGAATTTAATTTAGCTCCAGCTAAATGGTAGTTTAAAAGATAACGCATTAATATCTTACTTTGATTTTGTGTATTAATATCACTGTATTTTTCATTTTCCATATCAAGTAATGTTTTCCCAAATATCACCGGTATACTATCATTCATTATTGCTTCTCTAATCCCACTATTAGGCTCAAAAACATATTTTTTATCTGGATTAATACAATGTCCACTTTTTGAAATCACACCTAGACTTCCAACCACTCCAGTTTCTTTTAAAAGGTATAATTCGAATTTTCTTAAAACAACAGATAAGCTAACTTTAGTAGAAAGATTGTTTAAAGTTTTAACATAATTTTCAAAGAGATTTGGATATGGGAAATTTTTTTCTAAAAGTTTTATCAATAATTCATTTAAATAAAAACCAAATAATAAATTAGATTTTTCGAGTGGAACTATTCCGCCAACCCAATCTGCTGATACTAAATTTTTAATTTCATATTTTCCTATCCAAGAAAGACTTAACATTTGAAAAGATTGTAATATTCCTCGAAATTTTGATAGTGGTCTTTTTGCTCCCTTCGCAATAAGTGATATTTTACCAAAATTCAACGAAAAAATTTCTAAAATTAAACTAGTCTCTTTATAAGGGAATGAATGTAAAACAAAAGCTGGTTGATTAAATACTTGATCATTTCTATAAATATTTTTAATATTATCTGAAGAATAACCTTTATCCACGTCGTTTTTTAAAGGTTTTTTTTTGTTTTTCTTAATATCCATACGAACGCAGATGAAATTCATTATCAGCCCAGCCAGATTTAACCTTGACGAAAATTTCCAAATATACAGGAGCGTCAAAATAAAATTCTAAATCTATTCTGGATTTTGACGAAATTTTTTTTAACAAACTTCCATCTTTACCAATTATAATTGCTTTATGTATGTTTCTGTTAACCAAAATAGAAGCAAAAATTCTTCTTAACTTTCCTTTTTTTTCTAATTTATCAATAACTACAGTACTGGTATAAGGTAACTCTTCTCCGACAAATCGAAAAACCTTTTCTCTAACTATTTCACTTGCGAAAAAAATTTCACTTTGATCTGATTTTTTTTGACTTGAGTAAATAGGGTTGTTTTTTGGCAGAAATTTTTTTACTTCATCCTTTAAAATATTTATTTTAGAACCAAACTTTGAGGATATTGGTACGATTGAATCAAAATTTTTTAAACAACTAATCTTTGAAGCCAACTCAAGTAACTCGTTTTTATTCTTTTTTCTATCTGATTTATTTATTACTAATATTGAAGGAATATCCTTTGGAAGTAACTTTAAAAGCTGAATGTCTCTAAAACCAAAATCATTACTTTCAACAACGAAGAGAATTACATCTACTAAGTAAAATGTTTGAATTACTGTTTTATTTAAGTTTGAATTTAAAAGATTATTATATTTTGTTTGGTATCCTGGAGTATCAAAATATATAAATTGAGTATCAAGGCTTGTTTGTATTCCAGTTATACGATGACGAGTTGTTTGCGCTTTTTTTGAAGTAATACTTACTTTATTGTCTATAAGCATATTCATTAATGTCGATTTACCAACATTTGGTCTACCAATAATTGCAATATGCCCACAGTAAAAATCAGAATTAGTCTTTTGAGTCATTTAAGTTAAAATCATCAATCAAAAAATTTTTTTTCCATTTATATTTATATTTAAAAATAAGTCTTTTTGTTTTTTTATAGGCTTATTTATTTTTAATTGTTGAGATACATTTGATATATTTTTATTATTTTCACTTAATTCAAATTTTTTTGATTTAATTACTGAATCTGAAGAAATTTCTTTTTGCACAGTTGAGATTCCAGAAAGCTTTAATTGAGCTTTTTTTTGTCTACTTTTTTTTGTAACAGGATTTGCTTTCAAAAGAGTATTTTGAACTACATTTAACGCTAATTTTGCCGCAGCTTGTTCACCTTTTCTTCGACTTTTGCCAGTACCAAATACTTGAATATCTAACTTTGGAATTAAGCATTCTATTTCAAATTCTTGATTATGAGCAGCTCCATGAGTTGCAAAAACATTATACTGTGGAAGTGGTATTTTTTCCCCTTGTAAAAACTCTTGAAGAAGAGTTTTAGAATCCTTACCTAAAGTTTTAGGATCGACAGAATCGAGTATTGGAAGGTAAAGTGACTTAATTACAGTTTTAACTATTTGAAAACCAGAGTCCAGAAATATTGCACCGAAAATTGCTTCTAAAGTATCAGCCAATATTGAAGGTCTTCGAAAACCTCCGGATTTCAACTCTCCCTCTCCTAACTTCAAAAAATGATATAGCTCTAATCTCTTTGCAATTTCGTAAAGAGAATTTTGTTTTACTAAATTTGCCCTGAGTCTGGATAAATCACCCTCATCAATTTTTTGATATTGATCAAATAATAACGAGGCTATGACGCAGTTCAGAACTGAATCACCCAAAAATTCTAAGCGTTCATTATTTTTACTGCTATGACTTCGATGAGTCAGTGCCTGCTGAAGAAGTGCAGCATTTTTAAATTTATATCCTAATCTATCATTTAATAAATTAATATCCATATCTTTAAAATTTAATTTACATCTTTAATTTGTTTTCCGCCAGTTGAACCTCTATAGTCAATTAATAAATTTAATGGTCCAAATAGATTTATTTTTTTTTGGTACTCAAATTGGATAACTAAATCTTCTTCACCCTCATAAATGATTAAATCTGAGCCTTTTATTGCTTTTATAAATCCTGTTGAAGCAATTCTATCGTATGCTGCACGAATTTCGTCTGGTGATTGTGAAATAAATTTTGCTGCAGAAGCAGCTCGATCAATAGCAAAATACTCAATTACACTTGGGCCAGCTCGAAAGACTAAAAAAAACAAAATTGCAATAAAGATAATCTGAAGTAAAAAACCTAATCGAGAAAATCCTTTTATACTTTTTTTTATTTTAAACATTATTTAAAAGATTAGGTTATAAAATTAGTTAAAACCTCCGATACGCCCTAAATCACCAAGATTCATCCAAACAAAAAATGCTTTTCCAACAATATTTTTATCTGGAACAAAACCCCAATATCTTGAATCTAAACTATTGTCGCGATTATCACCCATCATAAAGTAGTGACCATCAGGAACTTTACACTCAAAACCTTCAATAGTATAAGTACAAAGTTCATTTTGAGGAAAATCGTCATGCGAAGACACATAAGAAGGTAATCTATCGTCATTAATAATTTGATGATTATTATTTGAAAAATTTTCTTCGAACAAACTAAAATAACTAAGTCTTTCTTCATCTAAATAATCAGGTAGTTTATTATATTCAATATCTTTACCATTAATTGTTAAACGTTTATTTTTATAATTAACGATATCTCCTGGGATTCCAACAATCCTTTTTATATAGTCCAAAGATGTATCTTTAGGAAACTTAAAAACCATGACATCTCCTCTCGAGGGATTATTTATATCAAATATTTTTTTATTTAATATGGGTAGTCTAATTCCATAAGTAAATTTGTTAACTAAAATTAGATCTCCAATTTGCAAAGTTGGAACCATCGAACTTGAGGGAATCTTAAAAGGCTCAAACATAAAGGACCTAAATAAAAAGACTGCTGCGATAACAGGAAAAAAACTTCCTGTATATGAAATCCACAACGGCTCTTTTATTAACCGTTCAGAAAGTTCTTTTCTGGTATTTGGATCCGATTTGACCCCACTTTTTGATAAACGATTTATCCTTTCGTCAAACTCTTTTAATGCTTCTTTTGATATTTTTTTTCTAAGAGGAGCTAAATAAAAAAAATTCAGAAGCCAAATTATTCCTGTTATTACTGTAAGAATAAAAAGTATGAGTGAAAAATTACCTAAAAAATTTTGTAAGTTCATTTATTTATCATCTACCTGAAGTATCGCAAGAAAAGCTTCTTGTGGAATCTCTACAGATCCAACTTGCTTCATTCTTTTTTTTCCAGCTTTTTGCTTCTCCAATAATTTTCTTTTTCTTGTTACATCTCCACCATAGCATTTAGCTAAAACATTTTTTCTCATTGCTTTAACATTTTCTCGTGAAATTATATTTGAACCAATAGCTGCTTGAATAGCCACATCAAACATTTGCCTTGGAATTAACTCCCTCATTTTTGATGCGACTGCTCTACCTCTAAACTGACTATTAGACCTATGAACAATTATAGCTAAAGCATCTACTTTTTCAGAATTTATCAACATATCAACCTTTACAACGTCTGAGGACCTATACTCTTTGAATTCGTAATCCATTGAGGCATACCCTTTAGTACTTGATTTTAGTCTATCAAAAAAATCCAGAACTACCTCTGCCATCGGTATTTCATAAACAAGATGAACTTGTTTACCTAGATATGTCATATTTATTTGGTTACCTCTTTTCTGGGTACATAATGAAATAACTGCGCCAACATATTCTTGAGGCATATATAAGTTTACAGAAACAATAGGTTCTCTTATCTCAAATATTTTGGATAAATCAGGCATTTTTGAGGGATTATCTACCTTCAAAATACTACTATCTTTTAAAACTACTTCATAAATTACAGTTGGCGCAGTAGTAATTAAATCTAAATTAAACTCACGTTCTAACCTTTCTTGAATAATTTCCATATGAAGTAACCCAAGAAATCCACATCTAAAACCGTAACCAAGAGCGTGCGATACTTCTACCTCATAAATCAAGGACGCATCGTTTAACTTTAGTTTTTCAAGAGAATCTCTAAGAAATTCATATTGATTTGACTCTACTGGAAAAAGTCCAGCAAATACCTGCGGTTGAACTTCTTTGAAACCTACTAGTGGCTGATTAGTTGGATTTGAAGAGTGTGTAAGTGTATCCCCAACTTTTGCAGACTTTAGCTCTTTAATACCTGAAACCACAAAACCGACATCACCTGAAGATAAAGAATCCTTAATAACAGACTTTGGTGTGAAAACACCTACACTTTCAACAGTATGATGAGAACCTGTGGCATATAAAAGAATTTTTTCTTTTGTTTGAATTCTTCCATTTATTACTCTAATAAGCATAACAACACCGACATAATTGTCAAACCATGAATCTACAATTAATGCCTGAAGATGACTATTTGAATTTCCCTTAGGTGGAGGAACCCTTCTAATTAATGCCTCAATAACATCTTTAATACCAACTCCTGTTTTGGCAGAACATCTGATTGCATCTTTTGCTTCAATTCCAATTACCTCCTCAATTTCAAGAATAGTTTTTTCAGGATTAGCAGACTGCAAATCTATTTTGTTTAGAACTGGAATAACTTCAACACCTAAGTCAATGGCCGTGTAACAATTTGCTACAGTTTGTGCTTCAACACCTTGCGAGGCATCAACCACTAGCAAAGCACCTTCACATGCAGACAGTGATCTATTAACTTCATAACTAAAATCAACATGTCCAGGGGTATCTATCAAATTTAAGTTGTAGATATTTCCATCTATAGACCTATACTTGAGAGAGACAGTCTGAGCCTTTATAGTTATTCCTCTCTCTCTTTCTATATCCATTGTGTCTAAAACCTGCGATTCCATCTCACGTTCAGAAAGACCTCCGCAAAGTTGAATAATGCGATCAGCAAGCGTAGACTTGCCATGATCAATGTGAGCTATTATTGAAAAATTTCTTGTATGAATCATTTATATATTTCATAAAAAAGAATCTATAAGTTTTTTTAATTTTACGTTATAAATTTTAAATAAATCATCTGAAAAGCTTAAGGAACAGTTGGTCTTATTGGCACAAATTGAGATGAGTCACCTCTTCTAACAAGTAATAGAGCATTTTTATTTGGGTCAAGTTTAGTAACAATATCATTAAATTGTTCAGAATTTTTGACATCAGTATTGTTTACCCTAACAATAATATCTCCTTTTATTAAACCAGCTACCTCAGCAGGCCCAGAAGAGTACTCAACAATTACCCCACCATTAAGTTTAAGCTTTTTCTTATCATCATTTGATATATTGTTTACAGCTAATCCTAAAGAGTTAAAAGTTTGTTTCTTTTTTTGTTGTGAATCATTTTTAGAGTCTTTCTTAGTGACTTTATTTTCGAGTTCAGCGACTGTAATAGGTAAATTAAGTTTTTTCCCCTTTCGAAGAACAGATAGTGTTGATTTCGTTCCAGGCTTTGTTTTTCCAACTAATCTTGGGAGATCGCTAGTTTTTTCGATTTCAGTATTGTCAAAACTAATAATTATGTCACCAGGTTGAATTCCAGCTGCTTCAGAAGGACTATCAGGCTCAACTCTAGCAACTAACGCTCCTTTTGGCCTAGAAAGACCTAAGGACTCTGCAACCTCTTTTGTTACCTCCCCGATTTGAACCCCTATTCTTCCTCTGATAACTCTTCCTATTTTCTTCAATTGCTCTGAAACTCTCATAGCTTCATCAATTGGGACAGCAAATGAAATTCCCATATATCCACCAGACCTACTATAAATTTGGGAATTAATTCCTATTACCTCACCTTTCATATTTATAAGTGGTCCTCCTGAGTTACCTGGATTAACAGCAACATCTGTTTGTATTAAAGGCAAGTAATCTCCTGTATCCCGAGAATTAGCAGATACAATTCCTGCAGTAACTGTATTTTCTAATCCAAATGGCGAACCAATAGCAATAACCCATTCTCCTTGTTTTAATTTGCTGGAGTCTCCTATTTTTAATTTTGGAAGATCATTTCCTTTAATTTTAACTAAAGCAACATCCGTTCTTCTATCAGAACCAATAATTTTAGCTTTAAACTCCCTCTTATCAGTTAAGGTAACAATAACTTCATCAGCTCCTTGAACAACATGGGAATTTGTTAATATATATCCATCTTTAGATATGAAAAAACCTGATCCGACACCCCTAGGAACTTGTCTTTCTTGTCTTGGAGATTGACCTCTACCTCTTGGAGGTTGTTGCCCAGGGGGATATGGCTGACCAAAAAATTTTCGAAAAAATTCCTGCATTTCTTCATTTCCTGCACCAGGAGGTATTTGCTGACTTGATTTAGAAATAGAAGTTGTTCTAATGTTAACTACTCCAGGGCTGACATCATAAACTAAATCTGTAAAATCTGGCAATATTTCACTTTTTGATATTGCAGGAAAAATGAGAATACCAGTTAGAATAATTAATAAGTAATTTAGAAAATAATTACCTGAAAATTTGAGCATGCTTATCTCTCTTATAAAATTTTATTATTAAAACAAAGTAATTTTTATTAACTGTCAATGATAAGCTAAATTTTAAAACACCACATTAAATAGACCAAAGAATGTTAGTAAAATATAAATTTTAAGTGTAGATAAAAATTTAATTAAACTTACTAAAAACTAAAGACCCGTTTGTTCCTCCAAAACCAAATGAGTTTTTTAAAGCAATATCAATTTTCATTTCTCTGGCAGAATTAGCACAATAATCAAGATTACAATTTTTATCCTGAGAAAAAATATTAATTGTTGGAGGTGAAATTTGATTTTTTAATGCAAGTACGGTGAATACAGACTCTAAACCTCCTGCCCCTCCTAACAAATGACCGGTCATTGACTTTGTAGAATTTACGACTATTTTTTTTGAGTGATCTCCTAAAGCTCTTTTAATGGCTATTGTTTCTGCAATATCACCTAAAGGTGTTGATGTGCCATGAGCATTTATATAATTTACTTTATCTATACTAATTTTTGCATCATTAAACGCATTCATCATACATCTCATAGGTCCTTCACCGTCATCTTGAGGGGCAGTCATATGGTAAGCATCAGAACTCATTCCAAATCCAATTAATTCAGCGTAAATGTTTGCGCCTCTGGACTTTGCGTGATTAAGCTCCTCTAAAACCATAACACCAGCACCTTCTCCAAGCACAAAACCATCCCTATCCTTGTCCCACGGTCGAGATGCTGTTTTAGGATCCTCATTTCTAGAAGAAAGTGCTCTTGCAGACGCAAATCCTCCAATACCTAGAGGCGAAACCGTTGACTCTGAACCTCCAGCAATCATGACATCTGCATCATTATATATTATCATCCTACCAGCCAAGCCTATGCAATGAAGGCCAGTAGTGCATGCTGTTACTAAAGCTAAATTAGGACCTTTTAATCCGTATTTTATAGATATATGCCCAGAAATCATATTAATTATTGATGCTGGAACAAAAAAAGGACTTATCCTTCTGGGACCTCGATTTAATAATTCACTGTGTGTATTTTCAATCAATGGCAAACCACCAATACCAGAACCTATTAAAACACCGATTCGTTCTTTATTAAGTATCTCAAGATTCATCTCGCTATTTTCAATAGCCTGAATACCAGCAGCCATCCCAAAATGAATAAATTTATCCATATGCCTTGATTCTTTGGCAGATATGTAATTTTCAATATTAAAATCTTTTACTTGACCTGCGAAACGAGTTGAGAATTTAGAAACATCAAAACTTTTTATTTCAGAAACTCCAGATTTACCTGACAATAATCCATCCCAAGAAGCTTTTACAGAATTTCCTAAGGGTGAAATGCACCCAAGGCCAGTAATAACTACCCTTCGTTTACTTAAATTACTCAAAGAAGAACCTCACAAAAATATATAAACTTATCAAGTCTTTAAATGTGTATTCACATATTCAATTGCTTGATGGACAGTTGTTATTTTCTCTGCTTGTTCATCAGGTATTTCCATTTCAAACTCATCTTCTAAGGCCATGACCAACTCTACGGTGTCAAGTGAATCAGCACCAAGATCATCTACAAAAGAAGATTCGCTTTTGATATCATTTTCTGCAACACCAAGTTGCTCAGCAATTATTTTTTTTACCCGCGAATCAATGTCTGACATCTTGTACCTCCTGAATTTTTTCCTACAGATCGCGCATTTTATCAGGTTTGTGACGCGATTTATCAATTCTTTTTTTTTAGTTTAATAAAAAACTAAAAAATTTTATTAAATTATCCACTATTCATGAACATTCCACCATTAATATGTAAAGTTGTTCCAGTGATGTATGAAGCTTCATCCGAAGCTAAAAATGCAGTCGCATAAGCAATTTCGGCTGGATCAGCAAATTTTCCAAGAGGAATTTGTTTTAAAATTGACATCTTTTGATCATTTGTCATTTTTTCTGTCATTTCAGTATTCACAAATCCAGGAGCAATACAATTAACAGTTATATTTCTTGAGCCTACCTCTTTAGCTAATGCTCGAGTCATTCCACTGACTCCAGATTTTGAAGCTGCATAATTTACTTGTCCAACATTACCTAATGCACTTACAACTGATGTAATGTTGACTATACGTCCGTACTTCTCCTTTAACATGCCTCGTAAAACCCCCCTAGAAAGCCTAAAAACAGAAGAGAGATTGGTTTCTATAACGTCTATCCAATCCTCATCTCTCATTCTGATAGATAATTGATCTCTGGTTATACCAGCATTGTTAACTAAAATTGAAATTTTCCCAAACTCTTTTTGAATTAATTCAATTAAATTAGTAACATTGTTGATGTCATTTACATTTAGTTTTTCACCTCTAGAGTTGGATTGAATAGACTTTAAATGTTTTGATACTTCTTTTGCACCTGAATCTGTTGTGGATGTTCCAATAACAATAGCTCCTCTTTCTGCAAGTAATAAGGAAATTGATCTTCCAATTCCTCTTGATGCTCCTGTAACTAGTGCTACTTTATTATTTAACGAATTTTTAAAAAAACTCAACTTAATTCCTTTAATGTTTTATCTAAGGATTCCTGATCAGAAATAGAGTAACAACCAAAATCTGAGATTATTCTTTTATTTAAATTCGTCAAAACTTTTCCTGGCCCAATTTCTACTAAAGAATTTAAAGGATATTTTGATATTTTTAATACAGATTCGTACCATCTTACAGGCTGATACATTTGTCGAACAAGTGCATCTTTTATCAAGTTAGTATCTTTTAGGTCTAAAGTGTCAACATTATTAATTAAATCTATTTTTGGCTCGAAGAAATAGACATTTTCTAAAAATTTTTGAAGTTTAAGTGATGCAGTTTTCATAAGTGAAGAATGAAAAGGTGCTGAAACTGGCAATATTAATGATCTCCTAGCTCCATTATTTTTTGCTTTTAAACAAACCCTTTCAACTGCCAATTTATGACCAGAAATTACTATTTGTTCAGGTGCGTTAAAATTAGCAAGTTCAACGATATCATCATTTGAGCATTCATTGCACATATCTATTAATTTTTCTTTTGTTAAACCTATTATCGCTGCCATGGATCCGCTACCTAAAGGTTGGGCATCCTGCATAATTTTTGCTCTAAAACTAACTAAATTAATTGCATCTGGAAAGCTTATAACTTCTGCTACCACTAAGGCTGAATACTCTCCTAAACTATGACCAGCAACAACTAATGGTTTTGAACCTCCTGCATCAAGCCACGCTCTGTAAAAAGCTATAGAACAAATTAAAGTAATTGGTTGGGTATTTATTGTAAGATTTAATTCTTCTTGCGGGCCTTCAGAAATCATTTTTAAAATATTAACTTTAAGTATTTCTGATGCCTCTAGAATAGTTTCATGAACAATTTCGTTATCTAAGAAACCATTAAGCATCCCTACAAACTGAGAGCCCTGACCAGGAAAAACAAAAGATATTTTCTTCATTTTTACATTTTTACTAAAACTGCACCCCAAGTAAATCCTCCACCAACACCCTCTAATAATACCAAATCACCAGACTTTACTTTATCATTTTTATAGCCTGAATCAAGTGCCAAAGGAATAGAAGCAGCTGAAGTGTTTCCATGTTTATCGACTGTTGAAATGGTTTTAGTTAGGCTGATACCTAATTTTTTTGCTGTAGCTTCAATAATTCTAATATTTGCCTGGTGTGGAATTAACCAATCTACATCTTTTGGAACTTTTTTACTCAAATTAAGTATTTCTAACGCTACTTGAGTCATTACTGAAACACCTAATTTAAAAACTGCAGGACCATCCATCTTTAAAAAAGGTTCACCATTTATAACACCATCATTTAAAGATCCTGGAACAGCTAAAATATCTGAATATTTTCCATTAGAATGCATCACGGTTGATAAAATTCCAGGGTCACTATTTGCCTCTAGAACTATTGCCCCAGCTCCATCACCAAACAAAACACATGTTGATCTATCATTAAAATTTAAAATTTTTGAAAATACTTCTGCACCAACTACTAAAACTTTTTTATAAGCTCCATTTTTTATGTAACTATCAGCTATTGACATAGCGTAGACAAATCCACTACAAACAGCTTGGACATCAAAAGCAGGACATTGATTTTTAATGCCTATTTTGTTTTGAAGAACACATGCTGTACTGGGAAAACCTCCAAAATTATCAGGAGTAGAGGTAGCAACAATTATTAAATCAATATCATCCTTATCTAAATTAGCGTCATTTAAAGCATTTTTAGCAGCATTTAAAGCTAAATCACTACTTTTATCATTTTTTTCAGAGAAGTATCTGGTCTTAATACCACTTCTAGAACTTATCCACTCATCAGAAGTTTCTATTCCTTTAGATGCCAAGATATTTATTAAATCATGGTTCGTTACTTTTTTTTTTAGGAAGAAAACTTCCAATTCCAATAATTTTTGAGTAAATTTGCATTATAAATATTAAATTAGTAGAAATTCAATTTTCTTGAACTAATTTTGAAATTGAGTTTTCTATTTGTGACAGAACATCATATTTTGATGAATCAAACGCTCTTTTTATGGCGAATTCAAAGCCATAATCTTTTTCTCCACCATGGCTTTTAAAAACTAAACCTTTTAATCCAAGAAGACTGGCACCATTGTATCTTGATGGATTCAAGCGCTGAGAAATTCGTTTTATAGCCCCGCTTCCTACTAAGGCCCAAAATTTATCAAGAATACTTTTTTGCATTTCATTTATCATTACATTTTTAATTAATCTACCTACACCCTCAGCTGCCTTCAGAGTTACATTTCCAACAAAACCATCACATACTACAATATCTGTTGTACCCTCGAAAATATTGTTACCTTCTACATTTCCATAAAAATTTATTAGCTTTTTCTGATGATCGTTCTTTAAAAGCTCAGCTGTATTTTTAACAAGTTCATTGCCTTTTATACTTTCCTCGCCAATATTTAATAATCCTACACTTGGACTCTTTTTTCCCTCAATTGCTGACACTAATACTGATCCCATTATTGCAAATTGATGAAGGTGATGTGCCTCACAATCAACATTTGCTCCTAAATCAAGCATATAAGTAGGACCATTTTTTTGATTTGGAATTACTGCACAAATTGCTGGTCTATCAACCCCATTAATTGTTTTTAGCAAATACCGGGATACACCCATCAAAGCAGCGGTATTACCTGCAGAAACACATGCATTAGCTCTTCCATCTTTAACTAACTGTATCGCGATCCTCATTGATGAATTTTTTTTTCTTCTTAATGCAATTTCAAGGGTATCACTCATTTCTACAACTTCTGAAGCATCAACAACTTGAACTTTCGAGGATTTGAAAAATTTATTTTTTTTTAATTGCTCATAAATTAGATGTTTCTTTCCAACTAAGAGCAATTCTACTTCTGCCTCTTTTTCTGCAAATCTTAAAGCTGCTAGAACAGCCACTGATGGGCCATAGTCACCACCCATACAGTCTATTGCAATACTAATTGTCATAAATATAATATAAAAGATTGCAATTTTTTTTACATTGCTGGAAACTGGTTATAGCCAAATACTTATAAAAAAAAAAATTTACTAACGCTAAATAGTTTTTTTTAATCTGATTTAGTTTTGAAAATTTTACGGCCACGATAAAATCCATTTGGGCTGATATGATGTCTTAAATGCAATTCTCCGGTTGAATTATCAACACACAAAGTCGGAGACCTGAGAGCGTTATGAGACCTATGCATCCCACGCTTAGAAGGAGTTTTTTTATTTTGCTGAACAGCCATTATTGACTCCATAAATACAATATAATTTTTGTATTTTAACATATTAGATTACAATCCAAAACTAATTCTGTAAAAAGTTATTTACAGTTATTTATAAAAAAATAGATTAATAATTTTTTGCAATTTTAATAGGGTAATTGCGTTTAAGATGAAAAAAAAAATTTACTTAGCGTCAAGTTCTATTTACAGGAAACAACTTCTTAGACGTCTAAATATAAATTTTGAGACTTTTAATCCTAATATTGATGAATCACCTTTAAAAAATGAGTTGCCAAGAGAAACTGCACTTAGACTTGCAAAATCTAAGGCAATATCTGTATCAAAACATGTTGAACCAGCATTGATTATTGGTTCCGACCAAACTGCTTCTCTAAATGGAGAAATTATTAGTAAACCTGGAAATCATGCTAACGCTTTAATTCAGCTTAAAAAAATGCAAGGAAAAACCATTATTTTTAATACATCAGTTTGTTTATATGATAATTTAAGTTATAAAACTTCAAAACTGCAAATAAAAAATGTAATTTCAAAAGTTAAATTTAGAGAGTTTTCAGAAAAAGAACTGAATGCTTATTTGCAAATTGATAGACCATATAACTGCTCTGGTAGTTCCAAAAATGAAAGTCTTGGAATTGTTCTTATTGAATCAATAAAAACTCAAGATCCATCAGCTCTTACTGGACTTCCTTTAATTTCTCTTAGTGCGATGTTAAGAAGTTCAGGAGTAAGTTTTTTTGAAATCTAGAATGATGAATGGCAAAATTTACCTCATACCAAATTCTCTAGGAACAGATTCTCTTGAAAGTGTCTTAAGTTATGATGTTTTAAAAATAGTTTCAAGTTTAAGTTTTTTTGTAGGTGAAAAGGCAAAAAATGTTAGATTTTTTTTAAAAAATGTTAATCAAACTTTTCCCCTAAGAAAAGAAATACAAAAAATAATTATCAATGAACTAAATATTAACACTCCTGAAATTTTAGTTCAAAAATTTCTCGACCCTATTTTACAAGGTAATAATTTAGGTTTAATTTCTGATGCAGGTATGCCTGCAATTGCAGATCCTGGTTCTAATTTTATAAGGCTAGCTCATAAAAAAAACATAAAAGTAATTCCTCTTGTTGGGCCATCTTCAATTTTTCTCGCTCTTTCAGCTAGTGGCTTAAATGGTCAGAATTTTTCTTTCAATGGATATCTTCCCTCTAATCTAAAAGAGAGAGTAAAAAAAATTAAGCAAATTGAAAATCGGTCAAAAAAAGAAAATCAAACTCAGATATTTATTGAAACTCCATATCGCAACGAAAATACTTTGTTGAGTTTATTTAATCATTGTGATGAAAACACTCTAATTTGTATAGCAACAAACCTAACTTTACCAATTGAATTTGTTAAAACTAAGTCAAATAAAGAATGGAAAAAATTTACAGAAAAATTTGGGATGCTTCAAATTAAAAAAAAACCAACAATTTTTTTAATTCTCTCAAGATAATAATCTAGAAATTAGTTCATAAAAAATTTTTAGCAAATAATTTAGCTATACCCTCTCCGACAGATGCTCCAAATTTTTTTAATAATCTGTCTGTAACAGGTTCTTTTTCAGTATAGTCAATCAAACGCTCAGTTTTTAAGATATCTCTAGTAATTCCTCTAACAGTTCCAAAATCATCTGCCAAACCAAGCGCTACCGCCTTAGTCCCAACCCACATTAAACCTGAAAAAATTTCTGAAGACTCTATTAATCTTTTTCCTCTACCTTGTCTAACTGCATCAATAAATTGCTGATGTATTTCATTTAACATTGAATCAGTATATTTTTTATGCTCCGGAATTTGTTTTGAAAAAGGATCCATGATAGATTTATTTTCGCCCGCAGTTAAAAGTCTTCTTTCAATTCCAAGTTTATCCATTAATCCAACAAAACCAAAACTACTCATCAAAACTCCAATTGATCCAATAATACTTGATTTACTAACATAAATTTTATCTGCTGCTGCCGCGATGTAATAACAACCAGATAAACACATATCCTCAACAACAACATAAATTGGTTTTTTAGGAAAATTTTTCTTCAATCTAATTATTTCATTATTAACTATAGCTGATTGAACTGGGCTTCCCCCTGGACTATTCATTCTTAGAATAACACCAACAGAGTTCTTATTACTAAAAGCTTGATTAAGGGCAGGTAAAATTGAATCAATTGAACCTTTATAACTTTTTGAAGTTATGCTTCCTTCAATATCAATAAGTGCAGTATGAGATTTATTAATGGAGTTATCTGAAATTTTAAAGCTTAAAGTACTAAAAATAAATAACAAAACAATAATGGTAAAAAAACGAAAAAAAATAGTCCATCTTCTGCTCTTTCGAAATTCTTTAAGGAACTCGGATGCCACATTGGAAATAGCAGAATCAGAAAGATCGTGGTTTTTAAATTCTTTCGAAAGGTCATTATTTGACTTTTCTTTTGAATTAATTTGATTTTCACTCATAATTTTATAAATCTTCCTTTAAAACCAATAAATCCCAACATTCTTAACAAGAATATTTAATGACACTAATTTTCTTCCAACACAAGGACCCGCAACACAAACTCCTGAGCTAATTTCATATAAAGCCCCATGTGAAGAACAAATAAGATAATCACCAGTTGAATCAAAAAAAAATCCATCTATTAAATCAAGCTCATGATGTAAGTGAGCACAACTATTAATATACGAGAAAAATTTTCCTTTATATTTTATAACAAAAGCAGAATATTTTTGACCACTTAAAAAAACTTCAAATTTAAAGCCTTTACCACCTTCAATTAAATTTTTTGGATTGCATATATATTTATACTTTGCCATAGATAACCAATCTTAAACATTATTTTTCAACCAATTTTTCAATTCTTCTATTGATCCTACACAAAATAACGGAAAATAAGATTCAAGTAACATTTTAGAATTAGCCCCATAATAAACAGCACCAAAAAATGTACCAGCATTTCTAGCAAGTTGTAAATCATGAATTGTATCTCCAATCATTAATGTTTTTTCTCTATCAACACCAAGTTCGTCAACAATTTGTGTAAGCATTAATGGATTTGGTTTAGAGAGAGTTTCGTCAGCACATTTTGTTATTTTAAATAATTTTCCTATATTAGTTTTATTTAGAGCTCTGTTTAAACCGGATCTACTTTTACCAGTTGCTACAGCCAAATAGTAACCTCTTTCAAATAGTTCTTTAATCATCTCTTCCGCACCCTTAAATAAGCATATATTACTATCGTATTTTGAATAATGATATCTATATCTTTCAACAATTTTTGGATAAAAAACCTTATCTAAATTTGGAAAAATTTTTTTCATAGACTCATTAAAACCTAAACCAATAACACTTGCTGCCAAATCACTTCCTGGAATTCTATAACCAAGATCAGCTGAAGCCCTTTGAATAGAATTTATTATTACAGCAGTACTGTCATAGAGGGTGCCATCCCAATCAAAAACAATAAGATTAAATTTGTTTTTATTCATTTAGTAAGTATATTTCACCTTAAATAACTTATTTTTTAAAAAGTTTTTAAAAAATTTTTGCACTCTTCTGGTAAGGATGATTCAATTATAATTTTTTTATTTGATTCAGGATGCTTGAAAGATAGTTTATACGCATGTAAAAACATTCTTTTAAAACTTTTTTTTTCAAATTTTAAACTACTATACTTTTTATTAATTACAAAATTACCATATTTTTGATCACCCAATATGGGGAAGCCTAATTCTGATAAATGAACTCTAATTTGATGAGTTCTTCCAGTTTTAATTTCTGCGTCAATAAGGGAAAAATCACCATATTTCTTTACTAAGTTAAAAACAGAATGCGAATATAGTCCGTTTGGATCAACTCTGACTCTTCTTTCACCATCAGAATTGATAAATTTATACAAAGGAAATTTTATATGTTGCCTATTATTAACCCAATTACCATAAGCTAAAGTTAAATATCTTTTTTCTATTAGACCATCTCGAATTTGTTTTTGTAAATTTGTTAAGGCTGATCTCTTTTTAGCAATCATTAAAATACCTGATGTATCTCTGTCCAATCTGTGAACTAACTCAAAAAATTTGTTTTTAAAATGAAATCTAACTTGTTCAATAACCCCGTAATTAATTCCAGAGCCTCCATGAACAGCCAATCCATGAGGTTTATTTATGATTAATAGATTATCGTCTTCAAATAAAATTTTTAGTGAAATTTTAGGAATATAAATAATTTCCTTTTTTGAAATTTTTACAGCTGGAATCCTAACTATATCACCAATCTTTAATTTATAAGTTTGAGATACTCTTCCACTATTTACTCTTACCTGTCCGGAACGAATGATTTGATAAATATGGCTTTTGGGAACACCTTTACAAAAAAATAATAAAAAATTATCTAATCTTTGTCTAAAATTTTCCTGATCTATAAGAATTTTTTGTACTTTTTTAAATTCTTCTAAAGAACTATTGAATGAAAACTTGTTATCTAGATATTTAGAAAGTCTCGCTGGTTTGGTCATTTTGAATATATAATCATATAAATTATTAGAAAACAATTTTAAAAGAAACATATTTCTAATTTTGTGATTTCACAATAATTTTTTACAGGATGAATTTTTGCATACAATTTAAATAATATTTAAGATTTGAATTCTATTTTGATTTTTTTACAAATAACTAAGAAATAAAAAAATAAAAACGATTCATAATCTTATAATTATAATTAAGCTAACTTTTTAATTGACTTTTTTATTTAATATTTTTAAATATCTCACTAATTAAAAAAAATTTATATTTTTGATAAAAACACTATTTTCATATATTTTTTGTAATATTAATTTTGACTAATTTCTCGAATTTTATCTTTTTTGTATGTATCCTTGAATTTTTTATAAGGAGCGTAATCCTATTTTTTTGATTAATAGATTTTATAATCGCGGAGCATTTAAATGAAACGTATGCTTTTTAATGCAACTCAACAAGAAGAATTAAGAGTTGCGATTGTTGATGGACAGAAACTCATTGATATTGATATTGAAACAACTGGAAGAGAACAAAGAAAATCAAATATTTATAAAGGAATTATTACTAGGATTGAACCTTCATTAGAGGCTTGTTTTGTGAATTATGGAGAAGACAGACACGGTTTTCTGCCTTTTAAAGAAGTTTCAAAAAGTTATTTTAAAGAGGGAGTTGATTTTAGAAGTGTAAATATTCGTGATGCTCTTTATGAGAACCAAGAAATAATGGTTCAAGTTGAAAAAGAAGAAAGAGGCAATAAAGGAGCCGCTCTTACCTCTTTTATTTCTCTTGCTGGGAGATATTTAGTTTTAATGCCTAATAACCCAAGAGGTGGCGGAGTATCTAGAAGAGTAGAAGGAGAGGAAAGGCAAGAATTAAAAGATAGTATCGATAAATTAGATTTGCCAAATGGCATGTCAGTAATTGCCCGAACAGCAGGGATTGGGAGAAATATTAATGAATTACAATGGGATCTAAATTATTTACTTAAATTATGGGATGCTGTTGATTCAGCTAATAAATCTTCATCAGGACCTTTTCTAATTTATCAAGAGTCATCTCTTGTGATAAGAGCTATTAGAGATTATTACCAACCTGATATTGGTGAAATCTTAATTGATACCGATGAAATATTTGATCAGGCAAAGCAATTTATGGATCATGTAATGCCAGACATGACAAAAAAGGTTAAAAGATATAGTGACGAAGTTCCGTTATTTTCTCGTTTTCAAATAGAACACCAAATTGAATCTGCTTACTCCCGAATAGTTCAACTCCCCTCTGGTGGAGCTATTGTTATTGATCATACTGAAGCTTTAGTATCTATAGATGTTAACTCTGCTAGAGCAACTAAGGGAACTGACATTGAAACTACTGCTTTTAATACTAATTTAGAAGCCGCAGAGGAAGTTGCAAGGCAACTACGTTTGAGAGATCTTGGAGGTTTAATAGTAATTGATTTTATAGATATGGATAATATCAAAAATCAAAGAGAAATAGAGAACAATACTAAGGATGCTCTTTACCACGACAGAGCTAGAGTGCAAATGGGAAAAATTTCTAGATTTGGCTTAATGGAATTATCTCGCCAAAGACTTCGTCCATCATTGTCAGATGGAAGTCATGTGACTTGCCCAAGATGCAATGGAACAGGACACATCAGGGACACTGAATCCTCAGCTCTTCAAGTTTTGCGAATAATACAAGAAGAAGCAATGAAAGAAAATTCAGCGTCAATTCATATTCAATGTCCAATTGAAGTAACGGCTTTCCTACTAAATGAAAAAAGAGGAGAGATTCTTAAAATTGAAATTAGACATAGAGTTTTAATAATTTTAATTCCTAATAAATATATTGAAACACCTCACTTTAAATTGGAAAGAATTAAAACTGATGATCCAAACCCAGATGATATTAAATCAAGTTACAAAATGGTTGAAAATCCTGATACATATATTAGTTATAATTTTAATAAAAAAATTGATCAAAAACCACGACAAAAAGCTTTATTAAAAACAATTAACCCTGATCAACCTGCACCTGTATCTAAAAATATTAAATCAAAAGGAAATATTTTTAATTTTTTTAAAGAAATATTTCAAAATATAATTTTAAAAATTCAAACTGATACTAAATTAAAAAACAAATCTTCTGAGAAAAGAAAATCTAAGTATAAAGAAAGAATTAATAAAAGCTCTTCTAGAAATAGAGGAAAATCCAGTAAGTTTAGAGATAAAAAAACTAATCTTCCAAAAGAAAAACTAAATCAACTTAAAAAAAATGTTAATAAAGATAAAGAAAATGATGATAAATCTAAGGTGCCAAACGATTCAAAATTAATTAAAAAGAAAAATGATAATCTTAGAGAAAAATCAACCAAAAAATCGTTTAATGATAAAAAAAATAAAAATCAGGAGAATAATGTTTTTGATGTACCAGAAACTTTATCAAAACAAGAAGATCATCAGAAAAATTTAAATTCTAATAATAAAGAATCAGCTGATGATACACAAAATTTAGAAATTATTGATGATTTGCCAAAAAAAAGGCGACGTAGAGGAGGAGGTAGAGGTCGAAATAGAAGAGAACATTTAGACATAAAAAACATTGATCACTCAAATAATGAAAATGACATTAATGCTTACATACCAGAAAATATTATAAATAAAGAAGAAATTATTCCTATATTGGATAATGATAATTTTACTACTCAAAATAAAGAGGAAATTTTTTTAGAGAACAATCAAATTGATAAAAAATTTCACTCAAAAAAGCAAACTTCAAAAGAAAATGAAGATAATCAAGTAATATTTAAAGATAAAGAAAAAAATATAGATGAAATACTAAAGTCCTCTGGTTTAATGATGGCAGTGACTGATCCGGAAAAACTTAAAGCCTCTCAAAATAAAAATATAAAAAAAGAAAAACCTAAGAAAATTGAACGAAGACGAAAAAAGGAAACTGATAAATCTTCAGAAACTTTGATCCAAGTCGAAACGCAAAGATAAGAAATATTTTTACTTGTTAATGTTGAATGAATTGAAATTATTATTTTTTAAAGAGAGTAATTTGAATGCGCACACAATTGTTTTTACATCAGTAATCTTTCCAGTATCAATAAATTTCATGAGATCTAGAAAAGTTACTCTAAACAAATTTATAAACTCTCCTTTTTCAAGTTTCCTTTTCCCTTTTTTTAAATCTTCAGCTAAATAGATATCAATTCTTTCATCAGAATATGCTATTGCATTATGTATTGAACTAAGGTATTTCCATTTATTGGCTGAGTAACCAGTTTCTTCAAAAAGTTCTCTTTTAGCAGTTGATAATGAATCTTCACCAGAATCAATTTTTCCAGCAGGAAATTCTATAAAAACTTTGTTTAATGGATATCTAAACTGTTTTTCTAGTAATACTTTTCCATCATTGAATAAAGGAATAATTACTACTGCGCCTGGGTGACGAAAATACTCTCGTATACCAATAGTTTTATCAGGAAGAGATACGGTATCTTTTTTTACCTGCAAAAATTTTCCATCATAAACTGTTTCACTCTTTATGAGTCTTTCCTTTAGTTTTCTAATCAAAAGCCCCCCAATAAAAAAAATTAAAATATTTATTTTTTTCTAATTAAATAGCAATAAACAAATCCTGGAAAACCTAAAACAATTATTAAACAAACGTTTATTACATAAAATTGCCATCCTTGATTAAATACATCGCCGACATATGATTCCAAGAATATTGCAAAGGTAAAAATTAAAAAACTTAAAAAAAACATTTCAAAAAATCTCAATATAATTGGTTTTTTTGCCCACCCCAAATTAAAAATTCCAAATAGATTATTTGTGAAAAATGGAAAATTTGCTGCTAAAAACAACAAAAAAATAATCACTAAATTAAGTGATGAAGTATCCATTTTTAATAAAGTGAATCATGATGAAATAGAATTTAAAACAGAATTAAAGCATACCATCATTAAAGGCCCTGGAATAACGCCTAAGACAGCTATTGAAATACCATTAATGGATAAGAAAAACTTAACGTCAACTTTAGCAGTAACTGGATTATTTTTTATAGGATCTTCAAAATACATAATTTTAATAACTCTAAGATAATAATATGCTCCTACTAAAGACATAATTACTGCAAAAATGACAAGAAAAGTATATCCAGCGGTTAAAGCTGCCTGAAGAACAGATAATTTTGCATAAAAACCTACTAATGGTGGAATTCCAGCTAAAGACAGAAGTTGAATCAACATAACAAATGCAAACCAAGGATTTCTCTTACTAAGACCTTTAAAGTCACTTATTTCATCTGACTCAAAACCATTTTTCGATAAAAGAATTATCAGCCCAAAACATCCTAGAGTACTAAGAACATATGTAATTACATAAAACATTGATGAGCTGTAGGCATTTACTGCTGAATCCAAATTACTTCCCTCATAAACTCCTGAAACTAAACCTAGTAACATAAAACCCATCTGGGCAATAGTCGAATATGCTAATAATCTTTTAATGTTAGTTTGAACTATTGCTGTTACATTTCCAATAAGCATAGATGTAACTGACATCACCAATAACATTTTTTGCCAGTCGATTGCAGCTCCTTCAAGGCCATCAACCAAGAGTCTCATACATATTGCAAAAGAAGCAAACTTTGGAGCTGCACCTATAAGAAGAGTTACTGAAGTTGGTGATCCTTGATAAACATCTGGAACCCACATATGAAAAGGAGCAACGCCTAATTTAAATGCAATTCCTGAAACTAAAAATATTATTCCGAATATTAATATAGGATCATTTAAATCAGAATTACTCAAAAAATTTGAAATTTCTAATAAGTTTAGTGATCCAGTTACTCCATAAAGCATTGACATTCCGTATAACATAAATCCTGAAGCTAATGCACCTAGAACAAAATATTTCATCGCTGCTTCAGTTGAAGCAATATGATTTTTTCTTAAAGCAACTAAAGCATACAAAGACAAAGACATTAACTCAATTCCGAGGTAAATAATTAAAAAGTTATTCCCTGAAATTATTATCATTTGTCCTAGCAGCGTCATTAAAGCCAAGACATAAAATTCTCCACTTAATGTGCCACTAACCATACCTCTTATTGATATATATGAACGAGAATATATCAAAGTAATGATCATTGCTAAACATGAACAAAATTTTAATAATTTTGATATGGAATCAGAAATAAAGGTTTTATTAAATGTATAGAGTATTTCTTTATTATCAAATTCTTGAATAATCATAAACATACAAATAACAATTGTTAAGATTGATAAAAGATAACTTATAGGTTTTTCATCTTCATGAAAAAATAAGCTTATTAATAATATTGATAGTATTCCAGAAGCTAAAAAAATTTCTGTAATCGCTGGTAAGAAATTCAAATCATTTAACATATTATATTCATTATGACTTTATGGTATTTTGCTTATTGCAACATGATTTAATAAATTATTTACTGAAACTTGGATCATATCTGTAAAATATGCTGGGTAAAAGCCTATTGATAAAACAAATACAGCAAGAATTAACAATATACTAAATTCTCTATAGTCGAGATCTTTTATTGATGATACTTTATGATTATTAATGACTCCAAAAATCACTCTCTTTACAAGCCACAAGGAATAGCTTGCCCCCAAAATTAAAGCAAATGCAGATAGTAAGCCTATCCAAAAATTGAATTTTACAGATCCTAGAATGACCATAAATTCTCCAATGAACCCTGAAGTGCCTGGTAAACCTGCATTAGCAAATGAAAACAAAACAAATAAGGTTGCAAATTTTGGCATTACTGTTACCACACCACCATAATCTTTAATATTACGAGAGTGTAATCTATCGTATAAAACACCAATACACAAAAACATTGCTCCAGAAATAAAACCATGGGAAATCATTTGCATAATTCCACCAATCAGTCCAAGATGACTAAAAATAAAAAATCCTAAGGTTACAAAACCCATATGAGCAATAGATGAGTATGCGATAAGCTTTTTCATATCAGATTGAATTAGCGCAACAAGACCAACATATATAATTGCCACTAAAGACAAAAAAATTACCCATTCTGAGAGATAAATACTTGCATCTGGCGTAATAGGGAGCGAAAAACGTAAAAATCCGTACCCTCCAATTTTAAGCATTATGGCAGCAAGTATTACAGAACCCCCTGTAGGTGCCTCTACATGAGCATCTGGTAACCATGTGTGAACTGGCCACATCGGGACTTTCACAGCAAAAGCAATGAAAAAGGCACAAAAAATGTATATTTGAGTTTTTAAATCTAAAGGTAAAAAATGCCAATTTTGAATAAAGAAATTCTCGGATTCAAAATATAAATAAATTAAGGCAACAAGCATTAATAAAGAACCCAAAAAAGTATAAAGAAAAAATTTAATTGAAGCATATACTCTTCTTGCGCCCCCCCAAATTCCGATAATTATAAACATTGGAATTAATGTTGCTTCAAAAAAGATGTAAAACAAAATAGCATCAAGAGAACAAAATACTCCAATCATAAGACCAGATAGAATTAAAAAAGATCCCATATATTGAGATATACGATTATCGACATTTTTCCATGAAAAAATAATCACTATTAAAGTCATCAAGGCAGTTAAAGGTATAAACCATAAAGATAAACCGTCGATACCAAGGTAATAGAAAACATTAAATCTTTCTATCCAAACAAATTTTTCTATAAACTGAAAATTCTTAGAAATAGACTGAAAATTTAAAATGATAGGAATAGTAAATAAAAAACTAATTAATGCTCCAAATAATGAAAAAAATTTAACAAAATTTTGTCTTTTCTTTCCTCCTATTATTAAAGAAATAAAACCAATAATAATCGGCAACCAAATTGCTATACTCAAATATGGAATGTTTGATGGCATGGTTTTTTAATTTCTTTTAATTAATCTTATCTAAAAATTAAATAAAAAATAACCTAAATAAAATACAATTGCTATTATCATAGTAAAAGCATAATGATAAATATATCCTGACTGTAAATTTCTAATTACTGTAGATAGTTTATTTACTATTTTCGCACTACCGTTTACGAAAAAGCCATCTATTAAAATTTTTTCAAAAAAAACATTTAAAAATCCTGCTAGCTTTTTAATGCCATCTACAAAAATAAACTCATTAAAAATATCAATATAATATTTTTTTTCTAATAGAACGTGTATCAATGAAAACTTCTTTAAAAACCAGTCTGATATTTTTGGATTTAATAAAAAACAATACATTGCTGAAATTACACCAAACAAAGACAGATAAAATGGTAGCGTTTGAAAAGAATGAAAAGCCATTTCCAAAGATCCAACAAAAGATTCTGAAACTAGACTTGGACCTCGGTGGTTCTCTGACACAAAAATAATATCTTCAAAAAATTCTTTTTTGATAAATAACTTTGCAGTAAAAAAGCCTATTAATACAGAAGGTATAGATAATAAAATCAGAGGTATTAAAATTATCCACGATTGCTCTTTAGGAATAAAAGGATCATTTTTTTCGTGATTATCTATTTTTTTTTTCAGTTGACGAATTATTGCCTAATCTTAACTTACCATGAAATACTACAAAATACATTCTAAAGCTATAAAAAGCAGTTAAGAAAATTCCTAACAAAAGAGAAAAATACGCAAAATTTGAGCCAAATATATCAGAATAGTGAACTGCTTCAATAATACTCTCTTTAGAGTAGAATCCGGAAAAAAAAGGTGTTCCAATTAAAGCTAAAGAACCTAACAAACAAGTAATCCAAGTTATAGGCATGAATTTTTTTAATCCTCCCATACTTCTAATATCTTGATTATGATGAAGACTCATTATTACAGAACCAGCAGATAAAAAAAGTAGAGCTTTAAAAAAAGCATGAGTTACTAAATGAAAAAGAGCTAAAGAATAAGCAGATGCCCCTAAAGCAACAGTCATATAACCAAGTTGAGATAATGTTGAATATGCGACTATTCTTTTTATATCATTTTGAATAATTCCCATAAAGCCCATAAACAAAGCTGTTATAGAACCTATAATCATTATTAATGATAATGCAGTTTCAGACAATTCGAAAATTGGCGACATTCTTGCAACCATAAAAATTCCTGCAGTGACCATTGTTGCGGCATGAATAAGAGCAGAAATTGGAGTAGGACCTTCCATTGAGTCAGGCAACCAAACGTGCAGAGGAAATTGAGCTGATTTTCCCATTGCCCCAATAAACAAACATATACATATAATTGTTACTAAAGATATGTTTGTTCCGGGAAGATTCCCAGGAAATAAAAGGCTACTTTTTTCAAAAACCTCGTAATAATTCATTGAACCAGAATAGGCTAAGATAAGACCAATTCCTAAAATAAAACCAAAGTCCCCGACTCTATTTACAATAAATGCTTTAAAGTTAGCTTTTATAGCAGTTGATTTTTTATACCAAAATCCAATAAGAAGATATGAAATCAAACCTACAGCTTCCCAACCAAAAAAAAGTTGTAGAAAATTATTACTCATTACCAAAATTAACATTGCAAAAGTAAAGAGAGAAATATACGAAAAAAAACGATTAAACCCTTCATCCTTTTTCATGTAGCCAATTGTATACAAATGTACCATAAGCGAAACAAATGTAACTACACACATCATAATCGAAGATAATTTATCTACTAAAAAACCAATCTCAAACTTAATTTCGCCAGCTACTAGCCAAGTATAAAAAGTTTCATTAAAAACTTTGCCGTCTAAAACATCGATTAATGATTGTATTGAAAAGATAAATGAAACTAATACAGCAAAGATAGTTAAACCATAAGAACCAACTTTACCCAAATAATTACCAAAAAAACGAGTACCAAATAACCCTACAACTATTGATCCAAATAATGGTGCAAGAGGAATTAATAACAATAAGTTTGGGTTTAAATGCCCAGCCATAACAAACCTTTAGTTAAGAAGACTATCCCTTTAGTTGGTCTAACTCTTCAACATTTATAGTATTAAGATTTCTAAACAAAACAACTAAAATAGCTAAACCGATTGCTGATTCAGCTGCAGCAACGGTCAAAATAAAAAAAACGAAAATTTGCCCCGCAGAATCTCCTAAATAACGAGAAAAAGCAACAAAATTCATATTTACTGCTAAGAGCATCAATTCAATTGCCATTAACAATATAATTATGTTTTTTCTATTCATGAAAATACCAACAACTGAAATAGCAAAAAGCAATGCTCCTAAAATCAAATAATGTGCAAGAGTTAAGTTCATATAATTTTATTTTATTTTATTAACATTATTTGTTGTTGAATTATCACCATCCATTTTAATAATTCGAATACGGTTTTCTTTTTGAGTTTTTACTGCATCACCAGGATCAAAATATTTACTATCCTTTCGCTTTCTCATAGTCAAAGCGACTGCAGCTACCATAGCTGCCAATAAAATCATTGCTGCAATTTCAAAAGCATATAAATATTTTGTATAAATCATCATTCCCAATTCTTTTGTTAAACCGATATCTTTTCCATCTAACGGTTTTTTATCAAAAACTATAAAACTATGAGCAATAATCGAAATCATTTCAAAAGCTATGACGAATCCAACAATAGCTGCAAGGGGTAAATTTTTCCAAAAACCTACTCTTAATTTTGATAAGTCTATATCTAACATCATAACCACAAAAAGGAATAACACCATTACTGCGCCAACATAAACCAAAACCAAAACTATTGCCAAAAACTCTGCTTGCAGCAAAATCCATATTGAAGATGCAGAAAAAAAAGAAAGTATTAGAAATAGTGCTGCGTGAATCGGGTTAGGATCAGTAATAACTTTTATCGCAGAAATAATTAAAAAAGATGAAAAAATATAAAAAAGAATTTCAGTGAAATCCATGGCTGCCTTTAGCGATAATTAGCCTCTACTTTCCGATTATCTGATATTGTTTTTTCATACTTATCACCTATAGCTAGGAGCATTTCTTTAGTGTAATAAAGATCACCTCTTTTTTCTCCGTGATATTCCAAAATATGAGTTTCTACAATTGAATCCACTGGACAAGATTCCTCACAGAAGCCGCAAAAAATACACTTGGTCAAATCAATATCATATCTAGTTGTCCGCCTACTGCCATCTTCCCTTATTTCAGACTCAATATTTATTGCCATTGCAGGACATACTGCCTCACACAATTTACAAGCAATACATCTTTCTTCACCATTTGGATATCTTCTTAAAGCATGCAATCCTCTAAATCTTGGAGACTGAGGAGTTTTTTCCTCTGGAAATTGAACAGTCACTTTTCTTGCAAAAAGATATTTGCCAGTTAGAGCTAAGCCTTTAAAGAGTTCCAACAACATGAAACTTTGAAAAAAATTTATTAGTGCTTTCATATATAAAAATTTGTAAAGTAATTATAAGTTACCATATATTCCATGAGGATTTCATCCATAATGCCACAAAAATCAAGTAAACTACTGTTAATGGGATAAATATTTTCCAACCCAGTCGCATTATTTGATCGTATCTATATCTTGGAAAAGATGCTCTTACCCATACAAAGATTGATACAACCAAAAATGTTTTGACTCCTAACCAAATCCAACCAGGAATAAATTCTAAAAATTTTAAAGGAGCTATCCATCCCCCCAAAAATAATAATGTTGTAAGTATAGATATTAAAATCATATTTGCGTATTCAGCTATAAAAAACATGGCAAAAGCCATACCCGAATATTCGACCATATGACCAGCAACAATTTCAGATTCTCCTTCAACAACGTCAAAAGGATGACGTGAAGTTTCTGCAATGCCAGAAATAATATAAACTCCAAACATTGGAAGTAATGGTAACCAGTTCCATGATAAAAAATTTAAACCAACATCTGCAAAAATTCCATTTGATTGACCTAATACAATTTCAGATAAATTCAAACTACCTGATACCATTAAAATAATTACCAAAACGAAACCCATTGCGATTTCATAAGAAATCATTTGAGCTGATGCTCGCATAGCTCCCAAAAAAGCATATTTTGAGTTAGAGGCCCATCCTGCAATAATCACACCATAAACCTCTAATGAAGTGATTGCCATTACGAATAGCAAACCAGCATTAATATTAGCTAAAGCTTTTTCAGGACCAAATGGAATAACAGCCCATGCTGCTAAAGCAGGCATTATAGTCATTACAGGGGCAATAATAAAAAGTGGCTTACTTGCTTTTGTTGGGACAATTATTTCTTTAAATAATAATTTTAAACCATCAGCGAAAGGCTGCAAAATTCCTCCGGGACCTACTCTATTTGGTCCGATCCTTAGATGCATCCAGCCAATCATTTTTCTTTCCCACAGAGTCAAGTATGCAACACATATTAACAAAGGAGTGACAACAGTAATTATTTTTAACAAATTCCAAACTAAATTCCAAACTGAGCCAAACAAATCACTTCCAAAATCATTGATAAATATTAGGAGCCATTCCATTATAATTTCTCTATTAAAATTTTTCCGAACATATCCCCTAAATCTTTAGTCGAAATATGAGCAGAAGGCAGCCTGATAACATTTGATGGTAAGTTCTTTTCTATTTTACAATTAATTTTTATGGAGCAATTTCCTTGCGTAACTTTTACAATATCGTTTTCAGACAAACTAAATTTTTCCGCGACATTAGTAGAAACTGATGCTTTTGGAATTGATGCATCAATCGTACGTTGAAGTGAATCTGCTCTTCGAACAATTGGATCAGAAAAATAAATTGGAACCTCTCCAATTCTCGAAATATATTCAACTGTTTCAGGCTCCATTTCAATCTTTTCAGAGGTAAAATTATTTAATAGATTAGATAAATCAAAATTTTTAGAATCTTGAATATCTAAAACCTCCCTTTTTATTTCTTCAGAACTTTCATAATCAAAGTCATTAAGCTTTAACAAATTAGCCAGAACCCTTAAAACTTTCCAACCAGGTCTAGTCTCCTCTAAAGGCTTTATAACAGCATTAAAGCTTTGAGCTCTTCCTTCTGCGTTAATAAAAGTACCAGGAGTTTCAAATGATGTAGAAATTGGCAACAAAACATTGCAAAGATCTAAACTATTAATAAAGGGAGAAAAAGATACTACCAACTCTGCTTCATTAAGAGACTCCCTGACCAATTGAGGATTCGTACAATCAAACTCTGGCTCAACATTAAACAAGAAAAAAGCTTTCTTATTTTTCAAAAAGAAATTATTCGTATCAATTTCATTATTAGGGAAAGCATTCGACAAATATCCTCCAATAGTATTCGCACTCTCTGTTAAATAACCAAAATTTGATCCGATACTTTGAACGATCCATTGAGTAATAGTATGAATTTTTCTTGCGTGAGCGTGGTGAACTACTGAATTACCTAAGAAAATAGCTTTAGATTTCGAATTAACTAATTCTGCTGCTATTTTTTCAGATTTATCAGTAATCTTAATCGAATTAAACTTAAAGGGAAGTTTTATCTTTTTAAATTTAGATACACAAACTGCTATCTCACAAAGCTTTTCGAACCATTCATTAGGAGATACTATAATTTTATTCTTAATATCAATTAATAAATCATCATCTGTACAATGCATTAATGAAAAATTTGCACCCTCCTTAACTGCACTTCGAAATCTTGTTGACATTAGAGGATGATCTTTTCTCAAAAAAGAACCAACTACAAATATATCCTTTAATTTATTAATATCCTTTATTTTCATCCCTAACCAAGGCTTAAAGTTTTCGTCCTTAAAAAAATCAACTTGCCTTAAGCGAAAATCAATATTTTCAGATCCTAAACTCCGCATAAGTTTTTGAATCAAATAAAACTCTTCTAAAGTAGACCACTGAGCTGCTAGTGAAACTAATGAGTCAGCACCTGATCTTTCAATAATTTCAGCAGTAGATTTTGCTACAAAATTTAAAGCACTATGCCAATCAACTTTTTTCCACTTACCATTTTCTTTAATCATAGGGCTTGTTAGTCTAGATTTACTATTTATACCTTCATAACTGAATCTGTCTCTATCAGACAACCAACACTCGTTGATATCTTCATTATCAAATGGAAGAACCCTTAAAATTTTATTTGATTTAACTTGAACTATTAAATTTGATCCCAAACTATCATGAGAACTAATAGACTTTCTTCTTGATAGTTCCCAAGTCCTAGCACTATAGCGAAATGGCTTAGATGTTAATGCACCAACAGGACATATATCTATCATATTACCTGAAAGCTCTGAATCCACAGTTTTTCCAACAAACGACGAGATTTCAGAATGTTCACCTCTCCCGATCATTCCAAATTCCATAGAACCACCAATTTCCTGACCAAAGCGAACGCACCTCGTACAATGAATACATCTGTTCATTTCTTTCATTGAGATTAATGGGCCAGCATCCTTAGGAACAACTACACGCTTTTCTTCATCATATTTTGACTCGGAAGAACCATATCCTACAGCAAGATCTTGTAACTGACACTCACCGCCTTGGTCACAGATTGGGCAATCGAGGGGATGATTAATTAGTAAAAATTGCATCACATCCTTTTGCGCACTTGTAGCTTTTATGCTGTTAGTTCTTACGACCATACCCTGGGAAACTGGTGTAGCACAAGCTGGTAAAGGCTTCGCGGATTTTTCTATATCGACTAAACACATTCTGCAATTTGCAGCAATAGATAGTTTTTTGTGATAACAAAAATGAGGTATATAAGTACCCGATAAATTTGCAGCATCCATTATCATGCTACCTTCTCTTACCTGAACTTTCTTTCCATCTAACTCTATTTCAACCATAACAAATCCACTATGTGTAAACAGGAACTAAACATCGTTTATGATCTATGTGATAAGCAAATTCATAATTAAAATTTTTAATCATTGCCCTTACAGGCATAGCAGCTGCATCACCCAGAGCACATATTGTTCTTCCTTGAATTCCGTCAGATACCGAATTTAAAGCTTCTAAATCTCCTTCCCTTCCTTTTCCATTCTCAATACGATATAACATTCGATAAAGCCACCCTGTACCCTCTCTGCAAGGAGTACACTGTCCACAAGATTCTTCATAATAAAAATATGATAATCTCAATAAAGACTTGACCATACATCTTGTTTCATCCATCACAATAACAGCACCTGACCCAAGCATAGATCCAGCTTTTGCAATTGAATCATAATCCATATCAGTTTCCATCATTTTTTCGCCTAAAATCACAGGCATTGAAGAACCACCAGGTATTACAGCTTTTATTTTTTTTCCTCCTCGCATTCCACCAGACAATTCTAACAATTTAGCAAATGGAGTACCTAGAGGAACTTCATAATTCCCAGGTATTTCAACATCACCAGATACTGAAAAAATCTTTGTGCCACCATTATTAGTTTTACCTATGGTTTGATATTTTTTTCCACCCATGCTTAAAATAAAAGGAATTGCAGCAAAAGTTTCTGTATTATTTATGGTTGTAGGTTTTCCATAAAGTCCGTGTCCTGCAGGAAATGGAGGTTTAAATCTTGGCTGACCTTTCTTTCCTTCCATGGATTCTAATAAAGCCGTTTCCTCACCACATATGTATGCACCATAACCGTGAAAAGCATGAAGCTGAAAAGAAAAGTTACTGTTTAAAATATTATTACCTAGAAATCCCTCTTCGCGAGCTTGAATCAAAGCTATCTCAAATTGTTCATAAATATCCCATATTTCTCCATGAATATAATTGTAGCCAACAGAAATTCCCATAGCGTAGGCACCAATTATCATGCCTTCAATCACAGAGTGTGGATTAAATCGAAGTATATCTCTATCCTTGAAAGTTCCAGGTTCTCCCTCATCTGAATTACATACTAGATATTTTTGCCCAGTATATTTTGCGGGCATAAAACTCCATTTTAATCCTGTGGGAAACCCAGCTCCACCGCGACCTCTCAAAGCAGAATCTTTAATCTCGGCAATTACCTCTTCAGGTTTAATTTTTTTTTGTAGTATATTCTTTAATGATGAATAACCACCTCTGGAAATATAATCAGAAATCTTCCAATTATTGCCATCTAAATTTTTCAGAATTATTGGGTTTATGTGTCTTTTGTGCAAACTACTCATTTTTTTAAATCCTTAATCAAAACATCAATATTATAGTCTGACATGAAACTATGCATTTGTTTGTTATTGACTAACAATACTGGTGCATCTGCACAAGCACCCATACATTCCCCCTCTTGAAGAGTAAAAAGATTATCAATACTTGTCTCACCAAAATTAACTTGTAACTTATTTTTTAAATATTCAGCTGCTTTATGACCCCCAGATAAAGCACAAGGTAAATTTGTGCATATAGTAATTTTAAACTTTCCTTTAGGCTTAAGGTTATACATGTTATAAAATGAAGCAACTTCCTGTACAGCAATATCAGGCATTCCTAAATACTCAGCAATATGACTTATTAAACCCGAGTTTAGCCAACCTTTTTCATCTTGTACGATTGCTAAGGCCGCCATCACAGCAGACTGACGTTGATCAACAGGAAATTTTTCAATTTCTGAATTGATTTTTTTATAGCTTTCTTCAGATAACATTTTATCTTTCATTATTTATATTAACGATCAATCTCTCCAAAAACTATATCCTGTGTGCCAATAATTGTAACTGCATCAGCAATCATGTGACCCTTAGACATTTCGTTCAAGCCTTGAAGATGTGCAAAGCCAGGTGCTCTAATTTTCAAACGATATGGTTTGTTAGCACCATCAGAGATCAGGTAAATACCAAACTCTCCCTTAGGATGCTCAATGGCAGAATATGTTTCTCCAATTGGGACATGAAATCCTTCAGTAAACAATTTAAAATGGTGAATTAATTCTTCCATATTTGACTTCATATCAACTCTAGTAGGGGGGGCTACTTTATAATTATTAGTCATTACCGAACCAGGATTACTTCTTAACCACTTTATACATTGTTTAATAATTTTGTTTGACTGACGCATTTCTTCAATTCGGATCAAATACCTATCGTAACAATCTCCGTTAACACCAATAGGTATATCAAAATCCAAAGAATCATAAATTTCATACGGCTGTTTTTTACGTAAATCCCATTCTACTCCTGAACCCCTTAACATTGGACCAGTAAAACCCATCGAAAGAGCTCGTTCAGGAGAGACAACACCAATTCCAACTAAGCGCTGTTTCCAAATTCTATTATCAGTCAATAAAGTCTCATATTCATTTATGCAATTTGGAAAACGATTGGTAAAATCTTCAATAAAATCCAAGAGAGATCCTTGGCGAGACTCATTTAGTATAGCTGTGGATTTTTTGCTTCTGAAATTCGATGGATTATATTTAGGCATAGAATTCGGAAGATCTCTATAGACACCTCCTGGCCTAAAATAAGCTGCATGCAAACGAGCACCAGAAACTGCTTCATAACAATCCATTAAATCTTCTCTTTCTCTGAAAGCATAAAGAAATATAGCCATAGCACCGACATCTAATGCATGTGCGCCAAGCCACAATAAATGGTTAAGAATTCTGGTTATTTCGTCAAACATCACTCTTATATATTTGGCTCTAATTGGAATTTCTAAATCTAAAAGTTTCTCTATAGCTAAGACATAAGCGTGCTCATTACACATCATTGAAACGTAATCGAGCCTGTCCATATAAGGAACCGATTGTAAAAAAGTTTTTTCTTCAGCCAACTTCTCTGTTGCTCTATGAAGTAAACCAATATGAGGATCAGCTTTTTGAATAACTTCACCGTCTAATTCTAAAACAAGTCTTAGCACTCCATGAGCAGCTGGATGTTGAGGACCAAAATTTAAAGTATAGTTTTTAATCTCTGCCATTAGTTTGATCCATAATTATTTTCTCTAATAACCCTTGGAACGTTTTCTCTTGGATCAATAGTTACAGGTTGATAAATAACTCTCTCTTGGTCAGGATCATATCTCATTTCAACAAAACCACTTACAGGAAAATCTTTTCGAAAAGGATGTCCAATAAATCCATAATCAGTTAAAATTCTTCTTAAATCATCATGCCCTTCAAATAAAACACCAAATAAATCGAATGCCTCTCTTTCATACCAATCAGCAGAACTCCAAATTCTTGTAACTGATGGGATCACAGGATAATCGTTATTTTTTGCAAAAGTTTTTACTCTTAATCTTAAATTTTTTGAGGTTGATAATAAGTGCGTAACAACTGCAAAACGTAAACCAGAAAAATCTTCAGAATAAGCTGAGTAATCTACACAACAAAGATCAATTAACTGACAGAAATTAAAATTAACATCATCTTTCAATTTGATCATAACTTTTATGTAAACTTCTGAATCAACAATAACAGTTACTTGATCAAAATCAATAATAATTTTTTTGATTAAGTTACCAAAACTTTTTTCTAAATCGTTGAGTAATAAATCTAGTCTATTTTTCATTAGTTCAAAAACTTTCAACGAGCAATCGTGCTAGTTCTTCTTATTTTGTTTTGCAGTTGCATGATTCCATAGAGTAAAGCCTCAGAAGTTGGAGGGCATCCAGGCACGTAAATGTCGACTGGAATAATCCGATCACACCCTCTTACGACTGAATAAGAATAATGATAGTAGCCGCCGCCGTTTGCACAAGATCCCATCGAGATCACCCATCTTGGCTCAGCCATTTGATCATAAACTTTTCTAAGGGCTGGTGCCATTTTATTGCAAAGAGTTCCAGCAACAATCATCACATCAGATTGTCTTGGTGAAGGTCTGAAAACAACTCCAAATCGATCAAGATCATATCTAGCAGCACCAGCATGCATCATTTCAACAGCGCAGCAAGCTAACCCAAAAGTCATGGGCCACATTGAACCAGTCCTGGTCCAGTTAATAAGTTTATCAGCTGTCGTTGTAACAAAACCCTCTTTCAATAATCCATCAATAGCCATAATTTATTCCCAATCAAGAGCACCTTTTTTCCATTCAAAAACTAAACCAATGACTAAAATACCAAGAAAAATCATCATTGCCCAAAATCCCAAATTGCCAACATCATTTAATACCACTGCCCATGGCACTAAGAATGCTACTTCTAAATCAAAAAGTATAAATAGGATTGCTACTAAGTAATACCTAACATCAAATTTCATTCTCGCATCTTCAAAAGCTTCGAATCCACACTCATAAGCTGAATTTTTTTCGGAGTCTGGTTTGTTTGGGGCAACTAGTCTACCCAAGAGTTGTGGCGCAACCCCAACGAATATTCCAACACAAATAAATAAAAAAACTGGTAAATAATTTTCTAGAATCACAGTAAAAAAATATAATATTAATGATTTTGATTTAACAAATTAATCAGTAAAGTATTATTTTATAGATATTTTTAAAATCTCGCATTAATTAAAAATTTTGACATTGGTGCCGATGGCGAGAATCGAACTCGCACAGCTTTCGCTACTACCCCCTCAAGATAGCGTGTCTACCAATTCCACCACATCGGCAAACTGGTCATTTTACTCTGCTTTAAAAACTCATTCAATTAGAGTGATTATCAGTTACTTTGGAATTTCATTTGATTTTCCAGGTTGATCATTTATTTCTTCATTTAAATTTGAGTCAACTTCTTGAGTAATTACTGGAATTTGATCCATTACTCCACCATTAGAATCCTTTGAAATTGGCCTACTAACTATAAAACTTAATGCTAAAGTTGAAGAAAAAAATACTACAGCTGCAATTGCAGTTAATTTTGATAAAAAATTAGATGAGCCGCTTGCACCAAACAAACTTCCAGAGGAACCGGAACCAAACGCAGCTCCCATGTCTGCGCCTTTTCCTTGTTGAATTAGAACAAGACCAACAATTATTAAAGCTGTTGCCACTTGAATAAAAATAACTATTGAAATCAGATTTCCCATTTTTTAATACCCAAACAAAAAAAATTAATATTACGTTTAAACAAATTTAAATAGATTTTGATATTGAAATAAAACTATTCAGATTTAATGATGCACTTCCGACCAGACCTCCATTAATATCTTTCATTTTAAAAATTTGATTTGCATTTTTTGAATTAATACTCCCACCATATAATATCCTAATTTTAGATGCCTGTATGTGGTCAATTTTTGAGAATATTGAACGAATAAAATTATGGGTTTTCTGAACTAAAATCGGGTCAGCATTTTTTCCGGTTCCAATAGCCCAAATTGGTTCATAAGCTATTACAATTGAATTTAGATCTTTCTTCTCTAAAATACTTATTATTGGTTCCAGTTGTTTTGTTAAGACATCGTAAGTAGAGTTATTTTTTCTCTCACTCAAAGATTCCCCAATACAAATAATTGGCTTAATCCTTTTATCTAATGCTAAACGCGTTTTTTCTGCGATTAACTCATTTGTTTCATTCTGAAAATTTCTTCTTTCTGAATGCCCAATAATTACATATTTACATCCAAATTCTTCTAACATATTTCCTGAAATTTGACCAGTGAAAGCTCCATCATTATTTTCAGAAATATCTTGGGCTCCCAGAATTATTTTTGAATCACCTAAAATAGACTGTGCTTGAAATAAGTAAGTGAATGGAACGCAAAGGACAACCTCATTTATAATTTGATCTACATTTTTTTTTAAACCATCAAAAAAATGCTTATTACTAATTAAATTACCATTCATTTTCCAATTCGCTACAATTAATGGGTAATCCATAATTTACCTTTTAAAGAAATTTAATTAACTTTTTTAAATTTTTAAAATAATTTTTCCAATATGCTTGTTAGACTCCATTAATAAGTGAGCCTTTTGTACCTCTTCTAAAGTAAATTCTTTAAAAATTACAGGTTTGATTATTTTTGATTTAAAAAAAGGCCAAACTATTTCCTGTAATTTACTTGCAATATCCATCTTAAAATCAATTGAGCGAGATCTTAACGTTGAACCAGTTATTATTAATCTTTTTTGCATTACTTCAGCAAAATTAATATTACCTTTTACTCCCCCTTGAAAACCAATTACTACAATTCTGCCATCATTATCTAAACATTTTATATTTCTACCAATATAATCACCTGCAACCATGTCTAAAACAACATTTATACCTTTATTATTTGTTAATGAATTTACAACTTCCACATAATCTGTTTTTTTATAATTAATTGCTTTATCAGCTCCGATTTTTTCACAAACCTCACATTTCTCATCTGAACTAGCGGTAACATAGATTATGTTTCCAAGTGCTTTTGCTAATTGAATTGCTGTTACACCTATACCAGAACTTCCACCATGCACTAGAAGTTTTTCATTTTTTTTTAATTTTGCTCTATCATACAAATTACTATAAACCGTAAAGAATGTTTCTGGAAGAGATGCTGCTTCATAAGAATTTAAACCATCTGGTATTGGCAAACATAATTGATATGGAACTTTACAGTATTCAGCATATCCTCCACCTTGAATTAATGCACAAACAGTATCTCCGATTTTAAATTCACTTTCGCACTCATTTGCATCCACAATTATTCCGGAAATTTCCAAACCAGGAATGTCTGTAATTCCAGAAGGAACTGAATATTTACCTTGTCTTTGTAAAACATCTGGTCTATTTAAACCAGCTGCATGTACCTTAACTAAAAACTCTCCTTTTTCAAGAAGTGGTATCGGTCTTTCACATAATTTAAGCTTTTCTACCCCTCCTGGAGAGGTAATTTCGATAGCTCTCATATTTTCATTTTCATAAAAATTAATATTTAAATATAAAAGATTTTAAATAAATTAACCTTTATTCAGAATCTCAATTTATTTCAGTTTTATTTTCATTTAAAACTGCTTTCATTGATAGCTTTAATCGCCCGCGATCATCCGCCTCAATAACTTTTACCTTTATTTTTGAGCCTTCAGAAAGATGATCAGATACTGCATTTATTCTTTCATTAGAAATTTGACTTATGTGAAGAAGTCCATCTTTACCAGGTAACACTTGAACTATTGCTCCAAAATCTAATAACTTTAAAACTTCACCTTCATATATTTTTCCAATTTCTACGGAAGCAGTTAATTCTTCAATTTTTTGTTTAGCTTTATTACCTGCATCTGCATCAGTAGATGCAATTGTTACCAAACCATCCTCACTAATATCAATTTGAGTACCAGTTTCTTCCGTCAAAGATCTTATTACTGACCCACCTTTTCCTATTACATCCCTAATCTTATCAGGATTGATCTTGATATTTATTAATCTTGGTGCGTAATCCGATAATTCATTACAACCATTTGGCATAGCATCAGTCATTTTGTTTAAAATGTGTTCTCTACCATCTTTAGCCTGAGATAATGCAATATGCATTATTTCTTTAGTAATTCCCTGAATTTTTATATCCATTTGCAATGCAGTAATACCGTTGATTGTTCCAGCAACTTTAAAATCCATATCTCCAAGATGATCTTCGTCTCCTAAAATATCAGATAGAACAGCAAATTTATTACCGTCCTTTATTAAACCCATAGCTATGCCTGCTACATGCCCTTTCATTGGAACACCTGCATCCATCAATGCTAAACATCCTCCGCAAACAGACGCCATTGAAGAAGAACCATTTGACTCAGTAATTTCTGATACTAATCGAATAGAATAACTGAAATCTTCTGTATCAGGTAAAGCGGCAATCAAAGCTCTTTTTGCGAGTTTTCCATGACCTATCTCTCTTCTTTTTGGAGTTCCAACCCTCCCTGCTTCACCAGTTGCGAATGGTGGCATATTATAATGAAGCATAAATCTATCACTATACTCACCTGTTAAAGCATCAATTTTCTGTTCATCACGAGCAGTTCCCAAAGTAGCTACCACAAGCGCTTGAGTTTCTCCTCTTGTAAATAGAGCGGATCCATGTGTTCTTGGAAGAACTCCATTCCTAATTGAAATTGGTCTTATAGCTCGAGTATCACGTCCATCAATTCTTGGTTCACCATTTAAAATTTGCGACCTAACTATTTTTGATTCTAAATCAAAAATGATACTTCCAATTTCAGACGGATCATATTCTTCCTTTTCAAGTAATTCTATAGTCTCACCAAATATTTCTTTTAATTTTCCTGATCTTAATTGTTTCTCTTTTATGTTATAAGCATCTTTTAATTTAGATTCAGCCACTTCTTTTACCTTAAAAATTAAATCATCGTTATTTTTGGGCTCAATCCATTCAACTTCTGGCTTACCCCCCTCTTGCACTAGCTCATGAATTGTATCTATTACAACTTTCATCTTACTATGACCAAACACTACTGCCCCAAGCATTATTTCTTCGGAAAGCTCTTTAGCATCTGACTCAACCATCAAAACAGCAGATTCAGTTCCAGCTACGACTAAATCCATTTTTGAGTTTACAAGTTCAGAAACACTCGGATTTAAAACATATTCATTTTCAATATAACCTACTCTTGCAGCACCTAAAGGACCGTTAAAAGGAATTCCTGCTATGCATATTGCTGCTGATGTAGCGATCATAGCCGGGATATCAGGATCAATTTCTGGATTTACTGATAAAACATGAATAATTACTTGTACTTCATTTAAATATCCATCAGGAAATAGAGGTCTAATTGGTCTATCAATTAGTCGAGATGTTAACGTCTCTTTTTCTGAAGGACGACCCTCTCTCTTAAAAAAACCTCCAGGAATACGACCAGCTGCGTATGTTTTTTCTACATAGTCAACAGTTAATGGAAAAAAATCTTGGCCTGGTTTTGCCTCATTTTTCGCTACAACAGTAGCTAAAACAACAGTTTCTTCAATTGAGGCAATAACTGCTCCAGATGCCTGACGAGCTATTTCGCCAGTTTCTAGAGTCACTAAATGCTTTCCGTAATAAAAAGATTTTGAAACTTTATTAAACATTTGAGATATCCTTTAAAAATTACAACAAATTCCAGGCATTGTTGTCCGCCTCAATAAAACTGTTTGATATTTTGTAAATTAACTACTTTATGTTGCTTCAAAAATTAAATGCCTGTTCAGAAAAACTGATACAGGCATGTAAATGAAAAAAATTATTTACTTTACTTTCGTAAACCTAATTTTTCAATTAGGGCTCTATATCGATCAACATCTTTATTTTTGAGATAGGCAAGAAGACTTTTTCTACGATTAACCATCATTATTAAACCCCTTCTCGAATGATGATCTTTTGAGTGAGCTTTAAAATGACCGTTTAATTCATTTATTCTAGCAGTTAGCAAGGCTACTTGTACTTCTGGTGATCCAGTATCATTTGAATTTCTTGCATTTTCAGCTATTACTGCAGCCTTACTTTCTTTCGTAACCGACATAATACCCTTTCACTTGCGATTAATAGAGAATTATTCCCAAATAATCGTGTTCTTATATAAAAAGTAAAGTGATTATATATCAAACTCTACTTGTAATCACTCACATCTGGGGATTTAATTTTTCAGTTTTTGAAAATAACTTATTAAGTGCAGATAAGTAAGCTTTTGCTGAAGCTACAGTAATATCCAAATCTGAACCTACACCATTAACTATTCTCCCATTTTTTGACAATCTCATTGTTACTTCTCCTTGTGATTGTGCTCCGGTAGTTATGGCATTTACTGAGAATAAAAGAAGTTCACACCCACTTTTTGCAGTGGACTCTATACTATTTACTATAGCATCCACAGGACCATTACCATAACCCTCACAAGTAAATTCTTTACCATCGATGGTAAAAATTATCTTTGCAAAAGGTTTTTCCCCAGTTTCGGAATTTTGAGCTAATGATACTAATCCATATCGCTCTCTTGAGCTTGATTTTTTCTCATTAGATACTAATGCCATTATGTCTTCGTCATAAATTTCCGATTTTAAGTCTGCTAACTCCTTAAATCGAGAAAATGCGGCATTTACCTCACTTTCATTATCTAGCTTTATTCCTAAATCATTCAATCTTTTTTTAAAAGCATTTCTTCCAGACAACTTTCCTAAAACTATTTTATTGGCAAGCCAACCTACATCCTCAGCTCTCATGACCTCATAAGTATCTCTTGCTTTTAAAATTCCATCTTGATGGATACCAGATGCGTGAGCAAAAGCATTAGCACCTACTACTGCTTTATTTGGTTGAACTGAGAATCCAGTAATTTGAGAAATTAATTTTGATGTAGGTACAATTTGAGTTGTATCAATATTCAGGTTAAGGTCAAAATAATCTTTTCTTGTTTTGAGAGCCATAACAATTTCTTCGAGCGCTGTATTTCCAGCTCGTTCACCTAGACCGTTTACAGTGCACTCAATTTGTCTAGCTCCACCAATCATAACACCAGCAAGAGAATTTGATACAGCTAATCCTAAATCATTGTGACAATGAACAGACCATACAGCTTTATCCGAATTTGGTATTTTTTCTCTCAAAGACTTTATCATTTCCCCAAAAAGTTCTGGAACAGCGTACCCAACTGTATCGGCAAAATTTATAGTTTTAGCTCCTTCTTTAATTACAGCTTCTAAAATTCTTGATAAAAAATCTATATTAGATCTACTTCCATCTTCAGGACTAAACTCTACATCATCAGTATAATTTCTAGCTAACCGAACTGATTCAACAGCTTGAGTAAAAACTTGATCTGATGTCATTCTTAGTTTTTTTTCCATATGAAGTACAGAAGTGGCAATGAAAGTATGAATTCGTTTCCTGTATGCATATTTAAGTGCTTCTGCAGCTTTTTCAATATCTCGATGATTTGCCCTTGAAAGAGAACAAACTATAGAATTTTTGATATTTTTTGCTATCGATGAAATTGCTTCAAAATCTCCAGTTGATGAAGCGGCAAAACCTGCTTCAATTACATCAACACCTAATCTTTCTAGTTGACGAGCAATCCTTAATTTTTCCTCTCCGGTCATTGACGCCCCTGGAGATTGCTCTCCATCGCGCAAAGTTGTATCAAATATAATTAATTTATTAGGATCAAACATTACTTACTCCCGAAATTAATGTCTTTACAAACTTTTATCTTCATTTTCATTTTCATTTTCATTTTTGGTCTCGATTATACTAACCGATTTTCCTTTTAACCAATACCAAAAAAAAACAACATATCCTGATAAACCATAAATTAATGACAGAAAAAAAAGAACTTTTGGAGGATCACTAGAAATTGCTACAAAAATCAAAACTACTAAAAAAACAGTAATAAAGGGAACAGACTTTTTAAAGTTTATATCTTTAAAACTATAGTAAGGAATATTTGTAACCATAGTTATTCCTGCATAAACAGTGATACACCAAGATAACCATAAAAAATCATAACCATATTTATTACTATCATCCATAAACCATATATAACCTGAGACTAAAGCTCCAGCAGCTGGACTTGGAATTCCTTGAAAAAAATTTTTATTTACTTTACCAGAATTAGTATTAAAGCGAGCAAGTCTTAAAGCAGCACCAGCACAATAGACAAATGCGGCAAGCCAGCCAAGTTTTCCCATATTTCTTAAAGACCATTCATAAATTATTAGTGCGGGAGCTGCCCCAAAACAAACCATATCGGATAAGCTATCATATTGTGCGCCAAACTCACTTTGAGTATTTGTTAAACGTGCAACTCGACCGTCTGTAACATCTAAAATCATAGCAGCAAAAATAGCTATAGCTGCATTGGAAAAGTTATCATTCATAGCCATTACAATTGCATAAAAACCACAAAATAAAGCTGCAGTAGTAAATGCATTTGGTATTAAAAAGATACCTTTATGCAGTGGTCTTTTTTCGATAATCTGTTTATCCTTAAGATTATCTTTTCTCAAAGGAAATTTATTTAGCCTAAAATTTTTTAATTGGTTTCCTTTGTTTTTTAATTTATTGTGTCTATTTTTAAAAAAAGGCATATTTTTTATATTTTTTTTCTTAATGCTCGGCAATTATGCTTTCAGAGGCAAGAACTTTGTCACCAACACATACTTTGATTTGAGTATTTACAGGCAGATATATATCTACTCTTGAACCGAATCTAATAAAACCGTATCTTTGACCTCTTTCAACTTTATCTCCTTTTTGAATATAGCAGAGTATTCTTCTAGCAATTAAACCTGCAACCTGAACACATGTAATTTTCATATCATTTACTGTTGAAATGATCACTACATTTCTTTCATTTTGTAAAGATGCTTTATCAAGGTCAGCATTAAAAAATTTACCTGGAAAGTATTCTATTTTTTCAACTTTACCATCAATAGGTATTCTATTAGAGTGAACATTAAAGACATTCATAAAAATGCTTATCTTTATTGTCTCCCTGTTAAGATATGGGTCCTGTTCTTTTGATACTAAAATTACTCTTCCATCAGCTGGTGAAAGTATTGCTTTCTTTTCTACTGGAACAAGTCTTGGTGGATCCCTAAAAAATTGAACAACAAATAATGTGATTATCCAAAAAGGTATAGACCAAAAAAATCCAAAATAACTAAAGACAATTATTAATATAAACGCAAAAAAAATGAAAGGCCAACCCTCTTTCGCCAAATACGGGTGCGGATATTTGTTCAACTAATATTCCTCAAATTATACAAAATTATTTACTAAAAAAATTGAAAAGTTGATATTGTAAAAAATTTAATTTTTAGACTGATCGACTAATTTATTTTTAGAAATCCAAGGCATCATAGCACGAAGTTTTGCTCCAACTATCTCTATTCGGTGAGAAGCATTTAATCTTCTTTGCGATGTCAATGTAGGAGCTCCAGCTAAGTTTTCAATTATAAAACTTTTAGCATATTGACCAGATTGAATATCTTTTAAGCATTCCTTCATTGCAGACCTCGAATGACTATTTATGATTTTTGGCCCTGTAGTATACTCACCATACTCCGCATTATTTGAGATAGAGTAATTCATATTAGCAATTCCTCCTTCATAAATTAAATCTACAATAAGTTTTAATTCATGTAAACACTCAAAGTATGCCATTTCTGAAGAATAACCTTCATCAACCAAAGTTTCATACCCAGCTTTAATCAGTTCAACAATTCCACCGCAAAGAACAACTTGCTCTCCAAATAAATCAGTTTCAGTCTCTTCACGAAAACTTGTTTCAATAATTCCTGCTCTACCTCCGCCATTTGCCATTGCATAAGACAATGCAAGATCTCTGGCAATTCCTGATGAATTCTGAAAGACTGCAACTAAATGAGGAACCCCTCCACCTTCGACATAAGTTGATCTAACAGTATGACCTGGAGCTTTAGGAGCAACCATAACTATATCAAAATCTTCTCTAGGCAAAACTTGACCATAATGAACATTAAATCCGTGAGCAAAAGCAACGGTAGCTCCTTTTTTAGCAAAATTTAATATGCTTTCGTTATAGACTTTAGCAATATTTTCATCAGGCAAAAGAACCATAATTAAATCAGCAGACTTTACAGCGTCATTTACTTCTAAAACTTCTAAACCTGCTTTAACTGCTTTGTTCCAAGATGATCCTCCTTTTCTTAACCCAACTGATATTTTACATCCTGAATCATTAAGATTAAGTGCATGAGCATGACCTTGTGAACCGTAGCCCAATATAGTAATTTTTTTTTCTTTAATTAAAGAAAGATCACAATCTTTATCATAAAAAACTTTCATAATTATCCTAAATAAATCGTTATTATAAAAAAGTTAAATCTTTAAAACTCTCTCTCCTCTTCCAATACCTGAACCTCCAGTTCTTACAGTCTCAAGAATTATGGTTTTATCTAATGTATGGATAAATGCATCAAGTTTTGACTTATTTCCAGTTAATTCAATTGTATAAGTTTTATCAGTAACATCTATTATTCTTCCTCGAAAAATATCAGTCGTTCTTTTCATTTCCTCACGCTCTTTTCCTAAAACTCTGACTTTAATTAACATTAATTCTCTCTCGATATGAGCTCCTTCAGTCAAATCAATTACTTTGATTACTTCTATTAAACGGTTTAAATGTTTTGTTATTTGCTCAATAACATCATCAGAACCACTTGTTGAAATAGTCATTCTTGACAAAGTACTGTCTTCGGTTGGTGCCACTGTTAAAGTTTCAATATTAAAACCTCTTGCAGAAAAAAGGCCAATCACTCTGGATAGCGCTCCAGACTCATTTTCTAGCAAAACCGAAATTATATGACGCATTTAAAGGTCCTCAGAACCTAAAAGCATCTCTGTTAACCCCTTTCCAGCTTTAACCATTGGCCATACATTTTCTTCTTGATCAGTAATAAAGTTCATAAATACTAATTTATCTTTCATTGAAAAAGCATCTCGTAACACTCCTTCAATGTCCTCAGATTTAGAAATAGTAATTCCAACATGACCAAAAGACTCAGCTAACTTATCAAAACTTGGCAAAGAATCCATGTAAGATTCCGAGTATCTAGATCCATAATCTACCTGCTGCCATTGTCTCACCATACCTAAATATCTATTATTTAATAAAATAATCTTAGGTGATAGTCTGTACTGTTTACATGTTGCGAGCTCTTGAATACACATTTGAATTGATGCTTCTCCTGTAACGCAAGCCACAGTCGCATTTGGATTAGCCATTTGAACACCCATTGCATAAGGCAAACCAACACCCATTGTTCCTAAACCGCCAGAATTTATCCATCTTCTAGGTTTATTAAACCCATAGTACTGTGCTACCCACATTTGATGTTGTCCAACATCTGAAGTTATGTATGCATCCCCATCAGTAACATCCCATAGTTTTTCCAATACATATTGGGGTTTTATTACTTTACTTGATGTTGAATAATTTAAACATTTTATATTTCTCCATTTATTAATTTGTTCCCACCAATTATCTAATTTAGTTACATTTACATCTAGTTGGCTATTTTTAATTTGAGAAATTAAATCATTTAAAACTTCTTTGACATTTCCAACAATTGGTATATCAACCTTTACTCTTTTTGAAATAGACGATGGATCTATATCAATATGAATTATTTTTCTTGTTCTACTTGAAAAGTCTTTTGGGTTTCCAATAACCCTGTCATCAAATCTTGCACCAATTGCAATAAGAACATCGCAGTATTGCATTGCCATATTAGCTTCATAAGTACCATGCATTCCTAGCATTCCAACAAATTTTTCATTAGATGATTTATAACCACCTAAGCCCATTAATGTATTTGTACATGGAAAACCTAACATATCAACTAAGGTGTTTAATTGCTCAGATGCATCCGCAAGAATTATACCTCCTCCAGAATATATCATTGGTTTTTCAGCTGACAACAACATTTTAACTGCTTTTCTTATTTGACCTGAGTGCCCTTTTAAGACTGGTTTATATGAACGCATCTCTATTGATTTAGGATATTCAAATAATGTTTTATTCAATGTTATGTCTTTAGGTATATCAATTAAGACTGGACCAGGTCTTCCTGTCTTAGCAATATAAAAAGCTTTTTTAAAAGTTAATGCCAAATCCTTTACGTCTTTTACTAAAAAATTATGTTTCACACATGGTCTTGTTATTCCTACAGTATCACACTCTTGAAATGCATCTTGACCAATAGCATGGGTTGGAACCTGCCCAGTTACAACGATCATTGGAACAGAATCCATGTAAGCTGTGACTAAACCAGTAACAGCATTAGTAACTCCAGGACCTGAGGTTACTAAGGCAACTCCGATTTTATTTGAACTTCTAGAATATGCATCTGCAGCATGAATAGCTGCCTGCTCGTGTCTTACTAAAATATGTTGAAACTTATCTTGCTTAAAAATAGAATCATAAATATATAGAACTGCTCCTCCCGGATAACCAAAAACATGTTCTACCCCTTCTTTTATCAAACATTGAACAACTATATCTGCTCCAGTAATTTCTGTTTTCATATATTTTCCTTTCAAGGTCCTTTGGAAATTGAATGGATGCTCGCACCTTTAAGGATATAAAATAAAAAAACTATATTAAATCTAATTTATTTGTAAAATGGCCTTAACAATTATTTATGCTAATAGCATTGCTCATATCAAAACTTATTTATACAATTAAGATCATAGTAATTTTTTCTATATACTTTCACACTTTTGATGTGGGTTTAAGCAAACAGTTAAGATAAATCCTATAGTAAAATATTAAAAAATTAAATAATATTTAACTACAGGGATCCGTACAATAATGCTAACAAGATTGCAGGTCAAGCTTAAATTAATAAAAATACAATAAAATCAAGTATTTTGAATGAATTAACAACAATTATTTTAAAAAAATTGCATTTGTACAATTTAATAATTTTTGAACATAAATATTGTGAAACAGTAAAAAAAAGTGGAAAGTTTTGTAATTGCACCTTTAAAAAATAGATTTTTTTCATTAATTTATGAATTATTTTTAATATTGGGTGTGCTTTTTCCATCAACATTGCTTTACTTATTTTTCTTTGACAATGAATTAGGTCTTAAATTGTGGTTGATGTTTGTTCTAGGTTTTTATTTTTGTGGTTTGTGGATTAAGAGTGGTCAAACTTTAGCTATGAAAACTTGGAATTTAAAGATAGTTCACTTTACCGGAACTAAAATATTACTTAAAAAAGCAGTTTTAAGATTTACTTTAGCATGGCTGTGGTTTCTTCCTGGTTTAACTATTGCCTACTTTTTAAAAGCAAAAGGTTGGGATATGTTATTTTTCCCAACAATCAATACAATTTTTATATTTCTTTTGACTTTTTTTGACAAAGAAAAACAATTTATTCATGATCGTTTGTCAGGAACAAGGATCATTCATACTAAAAAATAATTCTTAAATGGTTTAACTTTTAGAATCTTTTGAAAAATAAATTTAAAACAATTTGTATTTATTGCGGTTCATCTTTAGGTGTTGATCCTGATCATCAAAGGTACGCATTGAATTTAGCTCAGCTTTTTCTTAAATATAACTTATCTTTAATTTATGGTGGAAGTAAGATTGGACTTATGGGAATTATTGCAGACGAAATTCTTAAGTTTAATGGAAATGTTTTTGGAGTTTTACCAAAATCAATGGATAAAAAAAATATTACTCATAAAAAACTGACTAAACTTTTCATTGTAGAAAATATGCATAAAAGAAAAGAAATGATGTTTAAAAAAGCAGATGGTTTTATCATTTTACCTGGTGGTATTGGAACCCTTGAAGAATTTTTTGAAACGTTAAGTTGGGCTCAACTTAAAATTCACAAAAAACCAATAGGAGTTCTAAATATCAATGGATTTTATAACCTTTTATTAAAGTCACTGCAATTTCAAATGAAAAAAGGTTTTATTAATAAAAATTATAATGAATTACTAATAGTGTCAAAAAATCCTAAAGATTTAGTAGAAAAAATATTATCAAGTTGTTAATAATCAATCAATCTTTTCTAAATTTAAATTTAACTGATTTCTCACTACTTCATCAAAAATATTTTTTGATTTTTCTCTTGCAAACTCAACTTTATTTAAATAATCGACAGAAATATCTCCAGTAATATACTCCCCATCGAAACAAGAAGCTTCAAAACTTTTCAACTTGGGGTTTACATCTGTTATCGATTGCTTCATTGCCTCTAGATCTTGATAAACAAGAGCATCTGCTGTAATTTCCCTACAAACCTCTTCTTCATTTTTTCCATGAGCTATCAACTCGGATCTAGTAGGCATATCAATACCATAAACATTAGCAAATTTAACTGGGGGAGCTGCAGATGCAAAAATTACTTTTCTTGCTCCTGCATCTCTCGCCATTTGAACGATTTCGCGACTAGTTGTACCTCTAACAATAGAATCATCTACAATAAGTATACTTTTTCCATTAAATTCGGATGTTATTGCACTTAATTTTTGTCTGACAGATTTTTTTCTACCTGCCTGCTCTGGCATAAGAAATGTCCTTCCAATATATCTATTTTTAATAAATCCTTCTCTGTAATTTAAATTAAGAGTAAGCGCTAATTCTAGCGCTGATGGTCTTGAAGAATCCGGAATTGGCATTACTACGTCAATATCTCCAAAGGAAAATCTATCCCTTACCTTTTTTGCTAAATACTCCCCCATTTTTAGTCTTGTTGCATAAACGGAAGCTCCATCAATCACTGAATCAGGGCGTGCTAAATAAACAAATTCAAAAATACATGGGAACAAACAAGAATTCTTTGCACATTGTTTATTAAAAAAATTTCCAAAATTATCAATATAAATAGCCTCTCCAGGCATCACATCTCTTAAAAAATGGAAACCTAAACTTTCTAAAGCAACAGATTCACTAGCCACTATATATTCTGGCCCACTTTCCGAATTATTAAAACCAATACATAAAGGTCTAATTCCAAATGGGTCTCTAAATGCAAGTATTCCATGGCCAGCAATTTGAGCTACAACAGCATACGAACCTTTTACACGTTGATGAAGTGCACTTACAACATCAAAAATTTTTGATGGTTCAACAGAAAAGTTACTAATAGACTTTTGAATCTCGTGAGCAAGGACATTTAAAAGAACTTCTGAATCAGAGTCAGTATTGAGATGCCTTCTGTCTCTCTTAAACATTTCTATTTTTAACTGATCGACGTTAGTCAAATTCCCATTGTGTGCAAGAGTTATTCCGAACGGAGCATTTACGTAGAATGGTTGAGCTTCTTCCTCACTGTTTAAACCTGCCGTTGGGTATCTGCATTGACCAATACCAGAATTTCCTGGCAACGAGCGCATATTTCTTGATCTAAAAACGTCACGAACTAAACCACTTGCTTTATGCATTTTAAAAGTATTACCTTGGTTTGTTGCGATACCAGCTGCATCTTGACCTCTGTGTTGGAGCAAGAGTAAAGCATCATATATTATTTGATTAGCGGGTCTCCTTGAAACCACACCAACAATTCCACACATGGTGGACTCCTTAAATTATCTAAAAATAATGTTTAAAAAAATTACAATCTACCGACTTTCCCGGGCAAACCTAAATTACTTAATTTCAAAAGAATCCTATCTGCCTCTTCTTTGGTATCGAAAGGGCCTACTCTTATTCTATATCGCTCTCCACCTTTTGTTATTATTTTTTGGGAAAATGAATTAATCCCTTGCTCTTTCAAACGATTTTGTAATTTTCTTGTATTGACTTTATTGGGAATTGCCGTGACCTGTAAAATAAATTTTTTTGGAAAATTTTTTTTTGTTTTAATATTATTTGATCCATTAAATTTATTATTCAATTGATTAGATTTTAATTTACTTTCTTCGACACCAGTTACCTTTACTTGATTTTTATCACTCTCAAATATTAACTCTAACTTTTTTTTCTTTTCTTTATTAACTGGTTTTTTTTCAACATTGACCTTAGAAGAAATACTTAACTCAGAAGAAGGTATTTGTATATTAATATCACTAGAAACATTTTTTGGTTTTTTATCAAAAATAATTGGAAAAACTATAATCGCTGCTAACATTAAAGCTATGGAGCCAATTAATCTTCTTCTAGCCCTCTTTTTTTCTGGCAATAAAGGATCTATAGGCTTATCTTTTAGTTGATTTTGGGAGCTTTTTATCATTTTTCAGTATGATAAAGTTTTTTTTTCATAAAAAAAGCAAAGTTAAGCATATTTAAAATTTTTTATATAAATTGATCACATTAGTTACAATTTCAAATGAACCAAACACAACTATTCTATCATTTTCACCAGCTTCAAATCTAGCATTATCAAAAGCTTTTTTTACAGAATCATAACACTGAATTGTATTCTTATTATTTAATTCAGTATTGTCACTTATTCCAGCTTTTAAAAGAAATTTGAGTAAAAGCTCATAGCTTGCTGATCTTACTGAAGGCATTTTACAAAGATACCAATAGTCAATATTTTCTTTAACTTTGTCAATTACTTTCGAAATATCTTTGTCTGACATTATTCCAAATATTCCAAATGTGTATGGATAAAAACCCATATTTTCTAAATTATTAGATAAAGCTGCTGCGGAATGAGTATTGTGAGCAACATCAAGTATAACAGTTGGAAATCCAGCTAATACTTGAAAACGCCCTTTTAAATCAATTTGAGCTAATCCATATTTTATATCTTGTGCACTTAAAGGGAACTTTTTATGTAAAACTTCTAAAGCGGCTAACGCAGCAGAAGCATTTAATAACTGATTTACACCACGTAAACTAGGATAGCATAAGGCATTTCTGTTTTTAAATTTACCAATGTAATTCCATTGATTACGTTCACTTTGATAGCCAAATTCTCTTCCAATTATCCACAAATCTGTTCCAATATTTTCAGCATATAACTTTAAAGATTTAGGTGGACAAGGATCAGAACAAATAGCAACTTTACCTTTTCTAAAAATTCCAGCTTTTTCTAGGGCTATTTCCTCTCTGGAGTTACCAAGATAATTAGTGTGATCTAAATCAATACTTGTTACTATAGACAAATCAGGTTCAAAAATATTAACAGCATCCAGTCTACCACCCATTCCAACCTCTAAAATTACTAAGTCAAGATCTAATTTAGAAAAATGATATGCAATTGCTAAAGTAGTAAATTCAAAGTATGTTAATTTAATTATTCCTCTAGAATTTTCGATTTTTTCAAAACCTTCGATTAGTTCCTTGTCACTTAAACATTTACCGTTAATCCTCGCCCTTTCGTTAAATGTTACGAGGTGAGGAGAAGAATACAATCCTACTTGATATCCTCCTTTTATAAAAATTGATTCTAAAATTGCACAAGTTGATCCTTTTCCATTAGTGCCTCCTACAGTAATAATACTTGAATCAATTTTAATACTAGCTCGATAAGCAACTTCTTTAATTCTTTCCAAGTTTAAGTCAATATTTTTTTCATGTTGATTTTCAATTTTTAAAAGCCAATCTTTCATTGACAACTTAACATTAGACATTTGAGATCAACAAATAAAAAAATTTTTGCTTAAAAAAATACTCTTTTTTTTACAAAAGAGCTTCGGTTGGAGATTTCATTAAAAGAGCTAAAATTCTTGCAATTTCCTCACGCATTTTTCTTCTATCAATAATCATATCAATAGCACCCTTCTGAAGTATAAATTCTGATCTTTGGAATCCATCTGGTAATTTTTCTTGAACCGTATTTTTAATAACTCTACTACCGGCAAACCCAATTAAGGCTTTTGGCTCTGCAATAACTATATCTCCCATAAAAGCAAAAGAGGCTGACACTCCTCCCATTGTTGGGTTTGTTAGAACAGTAATAAACGGAATTTTCTTTTTTGATAATTTATGAATGATTGAGGAAGTTTTGACCATTTGCATTAGTGAAATAAGTCCCTCTTGCATTCTTGCACCTCCTGTTGCTGTAAAGCAGATAAAAGGTATATTTCTATCAATTGCGTTTTGGACACCTCTTACAAAACGTTCACCTACAACAGCACCCATTGATCCACCCATGAATTCAAATTCAAAACATGCAACCACTACTGGCAACGACATTATCGTTCCGCTAAGAATCACAATTGCATCTGTTTCTCCAGAAATATCATTTGATGATTTTAATCTTTCAGTATATTTCTTAATATCTTTAAATTTTAAAGTATCAATCGGGAGAATCTCTTGACCAATTTCACATCTACTATCTTGATCAAGTAAATAATTTAATCGTTCTCTCGCAGAAATTTTCATATGAAAATCACATTTTGGACAAACTTTTAAGTTATGTTCTATGTCAGTCCTGTATAAAACTGCCTCACAAGATTCACATTTTAACCATAGACCTTCGGGAACTGAACGTCTATGTTTCGAAGTTGATCTCTTTATACTTGGTGGAATAAGCTTTTCTAACCAACTCATAATAATAGATCCGATATTTGTTTAATTATTCTTTAATTTATTTGATCAATAGATTTTCTGATCTTTAATAAAAAATTTTTAATAGATTTAACACAATCGTTATTTTTAGACTTTTCAATTTCTTCAATAATACGGCTTCCAATTACAACTGCATCTGAAACTGAAGCGACAGCTTTAGCAGTATCGGAATCTCTTATTCCAAAACCAACTCCAATTGGCAAATCAACATATTGTCTTATTTTTTTTATCCGGTTAGAGACCTCTTCAACATCAATGTGCTTAGCTCCAGTTACACCTCGAAGAGAAACATAATATGAGAATCCACCTCCGATTTCTGCTACCTGTTTAATTCTTTCTTCAGTAGAAGTTGGAGCTAATAAAAAAATTAAATCAATACCAACGTTCTTTAAAAGTTTCGAAAATGACTCACACTCTTCTGGAGGATAGTCAACAACTATAACTCCATCAACGCCTGCATTATATGAAAGCTCAGTAAATTTTTTTTCACCAATTTTTTCAATTGGATTAGCGTAGCCCATTAAAACCACTGGCGTCTTATTATTATGCTTTCTAAATAATTTAACAAATCCTAAAACATCTTTAATATTAACGTTAAACTTTAAGGCTCTTTCACAGGCTCTCTGAATAACAGGACCCTCAGCCATAGGATCAGAAAATGGAATACCCAACTCAATTATGTCAGCTCCACCTTCAACCATAGAGTGCATTAATGGTACAGTTAATTTTGGAGATGGATCTCCAGCGGTAAAATAAGGGATTAAAGCCTTCCTATTTTTGTCTAATATAGAATCGAAAGTTGAAGAAATTCTAGACATAAATTTAAATTTGATGATTTTTATCAAATTCCTCAACTGAATGCATATCTTTATCGCCTCTTCCTGACAAATTTACAAGAATACTTTTGTCTGAAGATAATTTTGAAGCTAATTTAGATGCATATGCTAAAGCATGGGATGTTTCCAATGCAGGAATAATCCCTTCGACTTTACAACAATAATGAAATGCTTTAACAGCCTCCTTATCTGTTACTGAAACATACTCTGCTCGAGAAGAGTCCTTTAACCATGCATGCTCTGGTCCAACACCAGGGTAATCTAAGCCAGCTGAAACAGAATGAGTTTCAATTATTTGACCATTGGAGTCTTGCAGCAAATAAGTTCTATTCCCATGAAGTACACCAGGAGTCCCACCTAGAAGGGCTGCAGAGTGTTTTCCTGTTGAAATTCCATGACCTGCAGCTTCAACACCAACTAGGTTTACTTCATTAAAATCTATATAAGGATAAAAAATTCCCATAGCATTTGAACCTCCACCGACACAAGCAACCACGTAGTCTGGTTGTTTTGAAATATGTTCAGGCATTTGTTCAACACATTCCAATCCAATTACAGATTGAAAATCTCTGACCATCATTGGATAAGGGTGTGGGCCTGCAACAGTTCCTATTATATAAAAGGTATTTTCGACATTTGTAACCCAATCTCTCATGGCTTCATTGAGTGCATCTTTTAAAGTTTTTGAACCAGATTCAACTGGATGAACTTTAGCGCCCAGTAATTTCATTCTATAAACATTTTGAACTTGTCTTTTTACGTCTTCACTTCCCATATAAATAATACACTCTAATCCAAATCTTGCACAAATTGTTGCTGTTGCTACGCCATGTTGACCAGCACCAGTTTCTGCAATTACTCTAGGTTTTTTCATTCTTTTAGCAAGTAAAGCTTGTCCGATAACATTATTAATTTTATGTGCACCAGTATGATTCAAATCCTCTCGTTTGAAATAAATTTCCGCGCCACCAATCTCCTTAGACCATCTTCTTGCATGATAAATTGGTGTAGGTCGTCCAACAAAAAACTTTAATTCATTTTTAAATTCTTCTATAAATTTTGTTTCATTTTTATAATGAGCATAATTTTTTTTCAACTCATCTAAAGCATGAGTCAATGTTTCAGAAACAAAACTACCACCATATGGGCCAAAGTGTCCTAATGAGTCTGGTAAGTCATAAACACCTACATGCTTTAAGCTATGATCCATGAAGTCACCTCAAAAAAATAATTTTCTCGCTAAAAAAGCTTAACAGAGGAAATAAATTTATCAATTAAAAACTTATCTTTTAAACCTTTTCTAATTTCAATACCACTACTTACATCAACAGCAAAAGGCTTTAAATACTTAACAACATCGGTAACATTAAGATGTGTTAATCCACCACTTAAAAAATTTCTTGCAGCTAAATCTTTAGGAATAATTTTCCAATCAAAAGTTTTACCTGATCCTCCAAACTCATCTGTCCAAGAATCAAACAGTAGACCCGAAAAAAAAGGTTTCAATTTTTTAAAAGTATTTTCTAATTCTAACAAACTTTCCGAAGTAGTTTCTGGCTTTATTCGAACTGCTTTTAAAAAAGGCTTTTCAACAATATTAATCAATTTCTGACAATATTGAAAATCTTCGTCACCGTGAAATTGTAACATTGTTAATTCAACTTTTTCTAATACTTTAATTACAAATTTAAAATCTGCATTTACAAAAAGTCCAACACAAGGTACATATGAAGGCAGTACTGACAATAACTCATTTGCTTTTCCACAATCAACAAATCTTTTCGAGGCTGGATAAAAAACTAAACCAATAGCATCTGCTCCTAGATTTACAGCATGTAATACGTCAGCTTTCCTAGTAAATCCACAAAGTTTTATTCTTATTTTTTTTTTCATAATTTAATAAATAATTTTCTTTTGTAATTGAGGTAAAGCCCAACGTTTATCATATTCAATTTTAAACAAATATAATCCATATGGACTAAATGTTGGAGCAGCATTTTTTCTGTCTTTTCCAATTAAAATTTCATAAATCCATTCTTCACTCTGTTTACCGGAACCTACTTGAACTAATGAGCCAACTATATTTCTAAGCATATGATGTAAAAAAGCATTTGCACAAAACTCTAAAAAAATTATATCTCCTTTTTTATATATTTTTATTTTTTTCATTTCGCGTATTGGTGTTTTTGATTGACACTCTGAGGAGCGAAATGCACTAAAATCATGAATACCTAAAAGACATTGAGATGCAATTTGCATTTTTTCTAGATCTAAATTTTTAAAAACCCAAACTGCTTTTTTTTCCCAAAATACTGAACGAATTCTGTCATTAAATATCAAATATATATACGTTCTTGAAATGGCTGAAAATCTCGCATGAAAAATTTTATCACTATCAAACATAAAAGGATATGCTGCCCACTTTATAATAATTGAAGAGGGTAAAAAAACATTAACTCCTCTAATCCATGAACTTAAATCTCTAATTAAATCTGTATCAAAATGAACTATTTGCTCTATTGCATGCACACCAGCATCTGTTCTTCCTGCACAAACAATAAATATTTTTTGATTACAAAAGTTAAATATTGCTGATTGCAAACAATCTTGAATAGTATTTTTATGAGGTTGAGTTTGCCATCCCTCCCAAGAAGCTCCGTCGTATTCAATACCTAAAACTATCCTGTTCAAATTAATTTTATTTCCTAAATCTCTATTAAAATTCTTAACATTCTTCTAAGTGGTTCAGCAGCCCCCCAAAGAAGCTGATCTCCAACTGTAAAAGCAGACAAATATTTTTTCCCAAAATCCATTTTTCTCAATCTTCCAATAGGAATATCTAAGCAACCACTTACGGCAACAGGAGTCAGTTTCTTAATTGATTCTTCATAATTATTAGGAATAACCTTAACCCATTTATTATGTGAGTCAATAATATCTTCAATTTCATCTAGTGGTATATCCTCATTAAGTTTAATCAATAAAGCCATGGAATGAGAGCGCATTGAGCCAACTCGAACACATATTCCATCAAAAAAAATTAATTCTTGTCTAGTTTTTTTTTGAGTATTAAAAACCTCTAAAATTTTATTTGCCTCAGTAGAACTTTTCCATTCTTCTCGAGACTTACCATTTCCTAAATCGCTGTCAATCCATGGAATTAAATTACCTGCCAGAGGTACTTGAAAACATTCAACTTCTTCTTTTAAAAGATTTCTTTGTTTTTCATGAATCTTTCTTTCAAGATCTAAAATCATTGATGAAGGATTTTTTAAATTATCACTTACCTCTCTATTTAAAATACCGAATTGTGTTATCAATTCTTTCATATGCTTTGCTCCTCCTCCAGAAGCAGCTTGATAGGTCATGAAGTTAATCCATTTAATTAATTTTTTTTCGAACAAACCTGCAAGTGCCATTAGCATACATGAGACAGTACAATTTCCTCCAATAAAATTTTTAATGCCCAAACTAATTTTTGATTTAATAATAGAACTGTTTAAAGGGTCTAAGACAATAACAGAATCTTCTTTCATTCTTAAAGTAGAAGCTGCATCTATCCAAAATCCACTCCATCCAGAACTTCTTAAAATTGGATAAATTTCAGATGTATAAGTTCCACCTTGGCATGAAAGAATAATGTCGCACTTTTTTAACTGATTTATGTCCATTGCATTTTTAAGTTTTTTTTCATCCTCAAAAAATATTGGAGCTGCTCCTCCAATATTTGATGTAGAAAAAAAAAAGGGTTCGATATCATTAAAATCTTTTTCATCCAACATTCTTTCAATTAAAACTGAACCTACCATACCTCTCCAACCAACCAATCCAACAATTTTCATCATTTTTTTCCTTAAACATCCTAATACTGTTAAAAAATTATTTTTTAGGCATATTATTTCATTTCCTTAATAACCATTTTAGCCATCTCAATAGTGCCAATAGTGACAGAATTACCTTCAGAAATATCTTTTGTTCTAAATCCATTTGCTAAAACTTTTTTTACTGCTTTTTCAATTCTTTCTGACTCTTCAATTAAATTAAAAGTGTATTTCATCATCATTGAAATTGACAAAATTGTAGCTAGAGGGTTTGCAATATTTTTACCTGCTATATCTGGTGCTGATCCATGGCAAGGCTCGAACAACCCTTTACTATTTATATCAAGTGATGCTGAAGGAAGCATACCTATGGAACCTGTTAACATTGAAGCTGCATCAGACAAAATGTCACCAAACATGTTACCAGTTAATAAAACATCGAAATTTTTAGGCGATCTTATCAACTGCATTGCTGCATTATCAACATACATATGTTCAAGTTTCACATCTTGATATTCTTTATGGACGTCTTCAACAATTTCTTTCCAAAATTGAAAAGTTTCTAGGACATTTGATTTGTCTACACTTGTTAATACTTTTTTTCTCTTTCTTGCTGCCTTAAATGCAACATGAGATATTCTTCGAATTTCTGGCTCTGAGTATCGCATAGTATCAAAAGCCTCTTTATAACCCTTGAAAGCTCCATCTGGAGATAAACGTTTGCCCTTTGGTTTACCAAAATAGATATCTCCATTTAACTCTCTAATAATTAAAATATTTAACCCGGAAACAATTTCTGATTTTAACGAAGAGGAATTAACTAGCTCAGGAAATAATATCGCAGGTCTAAAATTTGCAAATAAATTTAAATTTTTCCTTAAACCGAGAATTGCCTGCTCAGGTCTTAATTCCCTATCTAAATTATCATATTTCCAATTTCCAACTGCTCCGAATAAAATTGCATCTGCTTCTTTCGCAAGTTTCAAAGTAGATTCAGGTAGAGGATTTCCAAATTTTTCGAATGCCGCCCCTCCTACTAATGCTTTTTCTAACTCAAATTTAATTTCAAGCGTATCTAGAATTTTTATAGATTCATTTACAATCTCTGGACCAATACCATCACCTGGTAATATTAAAATTTTCATTCTTTAAATTGAATTTTTAAGCCAAGGAAAACGTTGAAGATGACTTTTTTCAAACTTTTTAATTAATTCTGAATATTTAAGAGTTAAGCCAATATCATCTAATCCATTAATTAAACAATATTTCCTAAATTCTTCAATCTTAAATGTAAAACTTAAATTACTAATTATTGAAGAAACAATTTGTTTTTCAAGATCAATTTTTAATCTGTATCCAACATTAGTATTAACTAGTTTAAATAATTCATCAACTTCATAATCATTTAATATAATAGGTAAAATACCATTCTTAAAGCAATTATTATAAAAAATTTCTGCGTAACTTGGAGCAATAATAACCCTAAAACCAAACTGTTCAATTGCCCAAGGGGCATGCTCTCTAGAAGAACCACAGCCGAAATTCTTTCTTGTAAGTAATATTGATGCTCCTGTATATCTTTTTTGATTTAAAACAAAATCATTATTTAATGGTCTATTAGAATTTTTTTTTGAAGGATCCCCTTTATCAAGGTATCTCCACTCATCAAACAGGTTTTCTCCAAAACCTGTTTTTTTTATTGATTTTAAAAATTGTTTTGGAATAATTGCATCAGTGTCAATATCTGCTCTGTCAATCGGAGCCACTATACCTTCAAATAAATTAAATGATTTCATAAAGACTAATTCACATATTTTTTAAAAAAAATTTTAGAACTACAATATTTCTCTAAAATCAACTAAATGTCCAGTAATGCCTGCTGCTGCTGCCATAGCAGGGCTTACTAAATGAGTTCTTCCACCAAAACCTTGTCTGCCTTCAAAATTTCTATTTGATGTTGATGCGCATCTTTCTCCTGGATTAAGCCGGTCATCATTCATCGCCAAACACATCGAACAGCCAGGTTCCCTCCATTCGAAACCAGCTTCTATAAAAATCTCGTCTAATCCTTCTTTTTCTGCTTGTTTTTTTACTAATCCTGATCCCGGAACAACTAAAGCTAATTTAATATTTTTAGCAAGTTTTTTTCCTTTTATTACATCAGCAGCTTGTCTTAGGTCTTCTATCCGAGAATTTGTACAAGAACCAATAAAAACTTTATCAATATATATTTCTTTCATAGGTGTATTAGGCTTTAAGTTCATATAGCTTAATGCTTTTTCATAGGAATCTTTTTTAGAAAAATTTTTTTCTAATGATGGGTCCGGAACGATGGAATCAATAGGGACAACCATTTCAGGTGATGTGCCCCAAGTAACTTGAGGAATAATATTTGATGCATTCAAAGTAATCTTTTTATCAAACATTGCATTATCGTCTGATTTTAAAGTTCTCCAGTAATTTACTGCATCATCCCAATCAGAATTTGATGGAGCATAAGGACGATTTTGAACATATTCAATAGTTTTTTCGTCTACTGCAATTAATCCAGCTTTTGCTCCTGCTTCAATAGTCATGTTACAAATTGTCATTCTTGATTCTACAGACAAAGAACTAATTGCGGATCCAGAAAATTCAATAACATATCCCGTTCCACCATCTGTGCCAATTAAACCAATTACAGATAAAATTAGATCTTTTGATGTTACTCCGGGCAATAATTCTCCGCTAATATTAATTAACATTGATTTAGATTTTTTTACTAAAATCGTTTGAGTAGCCAGAACATGCTCAACTTCAGAAGTACCAATTCCATGGGCCAAGCATGCAAAAGCTCCATGAGTTGAAGTGTGTGAGTCTCCGCACACCACAGTCATCCCTGGTAATGTTGCACCTTGTTCAGGACCAATAACGTGAACAATACCCTGCCTTTGATCATTCATATCAAAATAAGTCAAACCATATTTTTTTACATTAGAGTCGAGAGTTTCAACTTGTATTCTTGATACTAAGTCTTTAATTCCAGATGATCTATCAGTTGTTGGAACATTATGGTCAGCTACAACTAGATTAGCTTCTTTTCTCCATAACTCTCTATTAGCTATCTTAATTGCTTCAAATGCTTGAGGACTGGTCACCTCGTGAATTAAATGCCTGTCTACGTAGAGGATACTTAGACCATTTTCGTATGAATGAACTAAATGCGAATTCCATAATTTATCATAAAGTGTTTTAGACATAGCTTTTAACTTTAGGCAGTTTAATTTTAATTAGGATTTTTAAATTTAACCCAACCCTCTTTTGATTTAAAGTAAAGATCCATTACTTTATCAGAATAAAATGTTAAATCGTTAACTCTGTCATCTCTAGAAGGATGAGTTGATAAAAATTTTGGTGGTTCCTCTTTTCCCAATTTTCCAATTTTTTTCCAAAAACTAATGGCCGCTCTTGGGTCAAATCCTGCACGAGCAGACAATTCAATACCAATTCTATCAGCCTCAATTTCATGTTTTCTAGAATTCGGTAAACCCACAAGACCTTGGTACGCATAAACCATACTCGTTCTTCCAAGCCTTCCAATTTTTGCAACAGAAGTAAGAACAGAAATCCCAATATCTGCTAATACTCTTTCAGATGCTCTTTCTCTTGAGTGCTCTCTTAAAGCATGGGCTATTTCATGTCCAATGACAGCAGCTAACTCGTCATCCGTGGCCTTAATTTTGTTTATAAGGCCGGAATATACAGCAATTTTACCCCCAGGCATACACCACGCATTTATTCTTGGTGATTTCAAGACATTAATTTCCCAATCCCACCCTGGAGCATCTTCTCTAAAAATGGTTGTTTGTTTTATTAATCTTTTAGTAATATTTTTTACTCTTTGTGTTTGTATTTTATCAACATTTAATTTGCCAAGCTTTTTAAGTTTAAGCATTAATTTTGAATATTGAATACTGGCACTTTCCTCAATTGCCTCTGCAGAAACCATCATTCTCTGGGTACGATCAATTCCTACTTTTCCCTCAGTGGTTGTTTTCACTGTCTGACAGCCAGAAATTAGTAAAGATAATATAACAGGATAAAAATTAAATATTTTCATAATTTTTCTCACTTTTATTTAACCATTTATAACAGAAATAAGATGATATAAACCCAAAAAAACAAAAAACAGAAGCTATTATATAAACAAACTTAGGGCCATAAATATCCCAACAAGCTGACATTAATAAACCACCAAAAGTTCCACCTAAGCCATAAGAAATGCTTATATAAAGAGCTTGTCCTCTAGCTTGTAATGGTCCAGAAAACCAGACTTGTATAGTCGCTATAGATGCAGAATGATGTGCACCAAAAGAAGCAAAATGTAAAATTTGTGATATAAATAATAGAATTAAATGTTCTGCACCAAAACCTATTAGTAAAAATCTTATTATTCCAACAAAAAAACTTAACAACATTAAATTAGAAATTCCAAACTTTTTAAAAATTGTTGATTGATAAAAGAAAAATATTATTTCTGCAATTACAGCAAAAGACCACATAATTCCAATCATAGATTTACTGTAACCAATATCTGAAAGATATAGAGAAAAATATACATATACTGATGAATGCGCAGCAATCATAAAAAAAGTAGAAGCAAAAAAAGTAATAACCTCTCTTTTTTTTAAGATTTTCAATAAAGATATTTTAGAATTAACTTTTAATAATTCACTTTCTTCCTTTATTTTCAGGGTTACAATTAAAACCAGAGCGAGCAAAAAAATCGTAATCCATGGTAAAAAATCTATTCCAAGATAATCTAAGATCTGACCTGATAAAATTACTGTAAAAATAAATCCTACTGAACCCCATAATCTAATCTTTCCGTAATAACTGAAATCGCCTTTCAATTTTGAAAGTATAAGTGCCTCTGACAAAGGGCCCTGAGCACTAGTAAAAAAATTAAAAATCAACATAAAAAGAAAGAAATAAACAAAAGTATTTCCCCAAAAAATACCAAAAACAGAAATAAAAGCACCAATTGAAATTATTCTCAGAACAGTAGCTCTTTTATTAGTGTAATCTGCAACCCAACCCCAAAGGTTTGGTCCAAAAATTCTCATAATTTGCATCATAGACATTAGAATTCCTATTTGTGTAGGATTAAGGCCTTTACTTGAAAAATATAGACTTGCATATGGAGAAAAAACGCCTATATATCCATAAAATGCAAAAAAGAATAAAGCAAAATGTATTGATTGCTCAGGTTTTTTTTCAGATGTTGAATGAAATATGGAATTCAAATCAATAATTTAAAAGACAAAAAATAATTACCGAAATAATCATCAATTACTTCTTTTTAATTCTCCGCATTGGGACCGGTATCTAAGAACATGATCCATAATAATAATACTAATCATTGCTTCTGCAATTGGAGTTGCTCTTATTCCAACACATGGGTCATGTCTTCCATGTGTTTTAACAATTACAGGTTCATAATTCTCATTGATCGATTTTTTTGGTTTACGAATACTAGAAGTTGGTTTTATGGCAAGAGAAACATTTATATCTTGTCCTGACGAAATTCCTCCTAAAATTCCACCTGAATTATTACTTGTAAAACCTTTTTCATTCATTTCGTCTCCATGATCTGAGCCTTTTTGTAGTATTGAATTAAAACCTGATCCAATTTCAACACCTTTGACTGCATTAATACCCATCATTGCAAATGCAATGTCTGCATCAAGTTTATCAAATAAAGGCTCACCTAACCCAGCCGGAATGTTATGAGCGTTAATATCTATCCTGGCACCACATGAATCCCCATCTTTTCTTAATAAGTCCATATAATTTTCTAACTTTGGAATAATCTCCTGATTAGCTGCGAAAAAAGGATTTTTCCGAACAAAATCCCAAGACAAAAAAGGAATTTGAATTTCTCCTAATTGACTCATGCATCCTCTTACTACGATTCCCAAGTTTTCATACAACCATTTTTTTGCAACTGATGATGCTCCAACAACTGGTGCTGTTAATCTAGCAGAAGATCTACCGCCTCCCAGTGGATCTCTGAATCCGTATTTCATAAAGTATGTATAATCTGCATGCCCTGGACGAAAACTGGTAATTATATTTTCATAATCTTTTGATTTTTGATCCTCATTTTTAATTAATAAAGCTATTGGAGTTCCTGTTGTTTTTCCTAGATAAACTCCAGATAAGATTTTAACAAGGTCAGACTCTTTTCGTTGAGTTACGTGTCTCGAAGTTCCAGGTTTTCTTCGATCTAAATCTGGTTGAATATCTTTTTCGGATAAATTCATGCCTGGAGGACATCCATCAATGATACAACCAATCGCTGGACCGTGAGATTCACCAAAAGTAGTTACACAAAAAATTTTACCAATTGAATTTCCAGACATATTTTTATAGCAATTTTGATAAGAGTTTTATTTATTCATAAAAAAATGGTACCTAAACCAATTAATAAATGCTTTAGGATAATCTCTACTGATAACAGATAATATTAACAGAAGAACAAAATTAAGTATTGAAGTAAAAAGAAAAATTTGATGAATAAAAAAACCAAATTTTAAAATAATTATTGCAACTATAGCTGCTAAAACCATAAAGAAAGAATTTAAAATATTCATACCTCCAATTATTCGCGATAAATACTCTGAATCAGACTGCGTTTGAATTAAAAAAATTAACGGAACAATATAGAGCCCAGCAGATATTCCTAACAAAATACAATCAATCGCAATTCTCAAACCCCAAGGATTTAAAAACATACTTATATTATTTTTTTCAGAATAAAAATCATATGAACTAGCAAAAAAAAGATCAATCCCAAAAATAGTTAAACCCAAGGAACCTAAAAATATTAATCCATTTTGAGTTTTAACTGTTGAAATCTTTTGACACAGCACAGCCCCAACTCCTATTCCTAGAGAAAAACTTGATAATAAGACTGAAAAAATTTCTGGCTCTCCATTTAGAATTTTTTTTGTAAATGCAGGAAATTGAGTTAAATAAATTGCCCCAAAAAACCAAAACCAGGAGTTAGCTAACATTGCTATAAAAATTTTTTTATTTTTATATACATATTTTAAATTATGAATAATTTCAGATAAGGGATTTGGATTAATTCTTAATGAAGGACAATTTGGTTTTGAAATTGGAATAAATTTTGAAAAAATTAATCCCAGTATAGAAATAAAAATCAAAAAAATTGTTATAATTTCAATCTCCCAAATTTTTATAAAGACAATAATGGCTCCAAGAATTTGGCCAATCAGAATTCCCGCAAAGGTCCCCATCTGAATTATTCCATTTCCCATCAATAATTCTTCCGAATCAAAATGTTGAGGTAAGTATGAATATTTTATTGGGCCAAAAGCAGCAGATTGAATACCCATGGCCATAATTGCAAGCATTAATATAATAATATTATGGGTATACCATCCTATACTTGCGATACAAATTATAATGACTTCTGCGACTTTAATAATTCTTATTAATTGAGATTTTTCAAATTTGTCAGCTATTTGACCAGCGCTTGCGGAAAATAAAAAAAAAGGTAGTATAAAAATGCCTGCAATTAAATTATTTAGTAAATTTATATTAATAGATGTCCATGAAACAGTATCAAAAGTTAAAGCAGTAAGAACAGCAGTCTTGAAAAAGTTATCATTAAATGCTCCCAGAAATTGTGTGCAAAAAAAAGGAGCGAAACTTCTTTTATACAATAATTTGGTTTGATAAAATCTCAAATCATTTATTCCTTGAAATAATTATAAGTCTAATCCTAATTAAAAGCTTTAAATGTTTTCTTTTCATAACTATTATCTAAATATTTTTTAAAATAATAAGATAATAATGTAGCTATAGAAATTAATATTTAGAATTGATACTTGTCTTACATTATATTGATAAATTTTTCTAATTTATATTAAATTCTGTAATTAATAAAATTAAATAAAATTTATTAATTTTAAAGTAGCTTAATATGATATTTAAAAAAAAACTTTTTCAGTAATTAACTTTAATGAATCAACAAAAGTATCAGCTTCTATAAACATCTAATAAATAGGAATAATCAATAAATCTAATTTTTTATTGGCAAATTTTCATTGAATTAAATAATTTTTCTTAATTATTTTACGTATAAATATTTCGATAACTTTAATTTAAAACTTTTATTATTTTGTTTAATTATTCAACTAATATTAAAAATATCTATTAAATATTTTACTTAACTAAAATCTTATTAAAGATAAGACTATAATTACATTTAAATAAAATATTTTTTTAAGGAAATATTATGAATTCACCAAAATATCCGGGATTTGACACGTTATCTCTTCATGCTGGTAGCCAGCCAGACCCCGAGACTGGAGCTAGAGCTACTCCTATTTATTTGTCAACTTCTTTTGTTTTTCAGAATTCTGATGAAGCAGCGTCATTGTTTAATATGGAAAAATCGGGTCATATTTACTCCCGAATATCAAATCCAACTAATTCTGTTCTAGAAGAAAGAATTGCTGCTCTCGAAAATGGTATTTCAGGAATTGCTGTATCGAGTGGTCAAGCAGCACTTCATTTGGCCATCTCAACTATTTCAGGATCTGGCTCACATATTTTAGCCTCTAGATCTTTATATGGCGGATCACATAATCTTTTACATTACACCTTAAAAAGATTTGGAATCGAAACAACTTTCATTGATCCCCGAAATTTGAACGAATGGAAAGAAAATATTCGTCCTAATACAAAATTATTATTTGCTGAAACAATAAGTAATCCAGGCATTGAAATTATTGACATTGAAAAAGTTTCGGAAATAGCACACAAAAATCATTTACCATTAATTTTAGATTCCACATTAACTACTCCATATTTATTAAAACCTTTTAACTACGGTGCTGATATAATTTTTCATTCAGCTACAAAGTTTCTATGTGGACATGGTACAGTCGTTGGTGGAATTCTAGTTGATGGCGGCATTTTCGATTGGCAAGATGCATACGATAAAACTTTAAATTTCAAAGAACTTTGTGAGCCATATGATGGATTTCATAATATGAATTTTTCAGAGGAATCAAGTGTAGCCCCATTTTCATTGCGAGCCAGACGAGAAGGACTTAGAGATTTCGGCGCTGTAATGAGTCCTTATAATGCATTTATGATCCTTCAAGGAATTGAAACTCTCAGTATTAGAATGAAAAAGCATGTTGAAAATACCAGAAGTATTATTACATTCCTTAATTCTAGCCCAATTGTAAAGTCAGTTTCGTATCCCGAACTTCCTGAACATCCAGACTACGAACTTTCAAAAAGAATTTTACCTAATGGATGTGGCTCGGTTTTCTCCTTCGAATTAAAAGGCGATAGATTGGCAGGAAAAAAATTTGTTGAATCACTTAAAATTTTTTCTCATTTAGCAAATGTTGGTGATGCAAAATCTCTGGTTATTCATCCAGCATCAACAACACACTTTAGAGTCCCAAAAAATGAATTAAAAAACTCTGGAATAACTGAAGGAACTATTAGATTATCAATTGGTCTTGAAGATACAGAAGATCTAATTGATGATTTAAAAAAAAGTTTAAAAAAATCACAAAAATAAAATTAGTAATTTTTATTATGATTATTGAAATAAATAAACAAAAAGTCTTTGCATATACAGGAGGAAAAAATTTTAATTATTTTGATAAAGTAATTATTTTTCTTCACGGTGCTCAAAATGATCATTCTGTTTGGGGTTTGCAGTCTCGTTTTTTTGCGTATCATAACTTTTCAATCCTAGCTTTAGATTTACCTGGCCACGGAAGAAGTCAAGGAGAACCTTTAAAAAGCATAGAGAGTATGTCATCGTGGCTGTCGAAATTGATTGATTTTTTAAATATTAAAAATTGTATTTTAATAGGCCATAGTATGGGTGCTTTAGTTGCATTAGAAGCCGCATCTAATCATAAAGATAAAATAAGTGGAATTGCACTTTTAGGTGCTGGCTATCCAATGAAAGTTTCTGACGAATTAATTAAAAACTCTCTTTTAAATGAAGATATGGCTATTGATATGGTAAATATTTGGTCTCATTCAAGCATTTCACAAAAACCTTCTGCACCAAGTCCAGGTTTTTATACTCCTAATGTGAGTAAAAGACTAATGCAATATGTTAAACGTAAAAACAAGGCAAAAATATTTAATATCGATTTCCTAGCTTGTAATAATTATACAAATGGTGACATCGCTGCAGGTAAAATATGTTGCCCTGTTCTTTTTTTGAGTGGGAAAAATGATCTTATGATTCCAAAAAAAACAAATCATAATTTAGTTTCAAAAATTTCTAATTCTAAAATAATATTTTTAGATAATTGTGGTCATTCTTTAATGACTGAGCAACCAAATAAAGTGTTAAATCAATTGAATTCTTTTATTAAAAGTATCAAAGATTGATATTCAATTATTTTTTATTTACATGAGATAAATTTTATGAATGAAAAAAAAATATTAATTATCTATTACTCATCAAATGGTTCTACAAGAAAAATTGCTGAATTAATTGCTCAAGGAGTAGATAGCATCACTAATTGTGAAGCTGTTCTGCGAACTGTTCCATCAGTTTCAAATGTTACGGAATCAATTGAACCGAAAATTCCCTCCAAAGGTGCACCTTATGTGGAAACCTCAGATTTAGAAAATTGTGATGGATTAGCAATTGGGTCTCCAACCAGATTTGGAAATATGGCATCCTCACTAAAATATTTTATTGACAGTACAAGTAACATTTGGCTTTCTGGTGCACTTGCTGGAAAACCAGCATGTGTGTTTACTTCAACTGGAAGTATTCATGGGGGACAAGAATCAACTCTTCTTTCAATGATGCTGCCTTTACTTCATCACGGGATGATTATCGTAGGAATACCTTACACAGAACCAGAGTTAATGACTTCATCCACAGGAGGTTCACCATACGGTGCAACTCACTGGTCTGGTAGTAAAAATGAAAAAGGTTTTGATTACATAACAAACAAATTAGCAATAAGTTTAGGTAAAAGGTTAGCTGAAATTTCAAAAAAAATAAATTAAAATGAATGATTCAAAATTTCAAGATATTTTGCATAAAATTTCAATTTTTAGCATACTAAGTTTATTTTTAACATGTATTACTTGGGAATTTTTGTTAGCATACTTTAATTCAAAATCACCTTGGTTAATAATTAAATCAATACCAATTATATTTCCAATATTAAGTACTTTAAAAAAAAATATCTATAATTTACAACTATCGTCAATGTTTATATTGTTGTACTTTACCGAGGGTGTTGTTAGAGCATGGAGCGAAACTGGATACTCTTTAAGTTTTGCGATTCTAGAAATATTTTTTACTATATTATTCTTTTTATCTTCTATTTTTTATTTGAGGCCATTTAAAAGAGAGGCTAAGAGAAAAAAATTAATAAGTGAGATTGATAGTAATGAAAAATAAATTTATTTCAAAATGTAAGTCAGTTGTTGGAGAAAAAAATCTATTATTAGACTCTGACATGAATAGCTATTTAACCGATTGGAGGAAAAGGTTTACAGGAAATGCTATTGCTGTCATTAAACCATCTAATAAAAAAGAGATCTCAGAAATAATCAAATTATGTATTAAATGTAACGTTTCAATTGTTCCGCAAGGTGGGAATACTGGTTTGGTTTTAGGAAGTGTCCCTGAAAAAAATGGAAATTCAATAGTAATATCCCTATCGAGATTAAATAAAATCCTTGAAGTTGATTTAAAGAATAATACTATGATGGTTGAAGCAGGGTGTCTTTTAAAAAATATACAGAATATTGCTTCTGAAAATGAGAAGTTATTCCCTCTATCAATGGCTTCAGAGGGAAGTTGCACAATTGGGGGAAACTTATCAACTAATGCAGGGGGAACTGCTGTCCTTAGATACGGAAATATTCGTGATTTAACTCTCGGAATAGAGTGTGTTACTGCAAATGGAGAAATTTGGGATGGGCTTAAAGGACTTCGTAAAGACAATACTGGTTACGATTTGAAAAATTTATTTATCGGTTCAGAAGGGACTCTTGGCATAATTACAACAGCTGTTTTAAAACTTTTTCCAAAACCATTATCAAAATTGACTTGTTTTTGTGCTTTTGAAAACATGATTGATGCAGTTTCTTTTTTAGAACTTAGTCAAAAGATGTGTGACGCGAATTTAACTAGTTTTGAAGTTATGTCCGATTATAGTATTGAATTAGTAGAAAAGCATTTCAAAAACTTAAAACAACCATTTAATAAAAGATACAATTTTTATTCTTTAATTGAATTATCTGACTTTGAATCTGAAGAACATTCTAAATTACTTATTGAGTCATTAATATCAATTGCATTAGAAAAAAATATAATTCATGATGCTGTCATTGCAAATTCAATAAAACAATCAAAAATAATTTGGAGCTTAAGGGAGAATATTTCACTAGCTCAATCTTTGGAGGGTAGTAATATTAAACATGACATTTCTTTACCTATTTCTAAAATTTGCGAATTTGTAAATGAAACAAATCATTTGATAACTAAAAATTATCCGGGAAGTAGAATTGTAAATTTTGGACATTTAGGTGACGGAAACCTACATTATAATATTTCAGCTCCTTTAAATATTTGTGACTCTTTATTTTTAAATGAACAAGAAAAAATCAACATTATTGTTTATGATAACGTTGATAAGTATAAAGGTTCAATTTCTGCAGAACATGGACTAGGCAAACTAAAACAAAAGATTATAAAAAAATATAAATCAGATGTTGAAATAGATATGATGAAGTCTATTAAAAAAAGTCTCGATCCTTTTAATATTATGAATCCTGGGAAAATAATCTAAATATTTTTTACCAACTAACTAAAAAAAATACTGGAACTATAATGGCAATTGAAAACAAAAGAGCTAATATAAACATCATAGCAATTTGCTTATAATTCCTTCTTGTTTTTTGGATTTCTTTTTCTAAAATAACACTCTTTTTTTCTAAAGAATCAATCTTGGCTAATACTTGATGAAGTTCACCGATAATTTTGTTTAAACGATCTTTTTCAGACATATAAGATAATGACAAGATTAATCATAAAAATAATTTTTTACAAAGGCTTCTTTAGTTTTAATCCATCTTGATATAAATGAACCTGCTTCATTGAGAATGAATTAAAAATCGGATCTTCAGATATTTTTGCTCTTAATAAAGGAGCTGAATCTAGACCCCAAAAAAGATGGTCGTTATACATTATTGTTGGCACACCAAATATTCCAATTTCAGAAGCATTAGATGTATTTAACTTCAATTTATCCTTTATATTTTGGTTTTCCAAATCTTCAATATTAATTTCTAGGTTATTATTTTTAATTAAATCAGTAATTGCGTTTGGATCATTTAAATCGTTTCCTGTTGCCCAGATATAATCAAATACAATTGAAATGATTTCAAATTTACATCCCCCTGCAATAATTAATCTTAAATATTTTATTGGGTTAAAAGGATGTACTTTCGGCATGAGAAATGGAATATTCATTTCGTTTGCTTTCCAAACACATAATTCGAAAGTTGCGATTCGTTTTTTTTCTATCTCAGCAGGACCTTTATGACCAAAGTACTTTAATAACCCCGCAAATAGAACAGGATAAACTTCTAGCTGGATATTAAGTGGTTTATTTTCTATCTCTTTATGGAACAAGTATGCCCAGGGAGAAATAATATCTAAAAAATAAAAACCAATATTTTTTTTTGTAAAATCATTTTTCATAGTTTAAGCTGTAGGCATTGTTTCAAATTTAGTTATAGTATCATCAAGCTTTACCCAATTTTGAGATGCATTCATAAAAATACTCAGTGTTGGATTTACGATAGACGTATCATCTAAAGTTCCTTGCTTAATCCAAAACACATCAGGTGTGCTTTCAACATCAGAGTAAATCGGTGAACCACAATTATTACAAAAATATCTTACTGATTTACCTCCAGAATTAGCTATCATTTCATAACTTGATGGTAAATTATTAACAAATGATAGTGATTTTCTTGCAACAGCAGTAACAACAGAATATGAAGAGCCTGTTTGTTTTTGACAATCAAAACAATTACAAATAATTGTAGTTAAAGTATCTTGATTTAAAAGCAAATCAATTTCATATTTTATCTTTCCACACATACAACTACCTGTTATTTTTTTTGACATTAATCACCTCTTTTATTTAATTTGAAGGTTTCCAACCTGCCATAATAAGACCTTCAATTATTATCTCTGTTAATGGTGAATTTTTAAACAATATATTTCTAGCGTCATCTTTTGTCTTCAATTGTGGTCTAGAATTCAAATAGTTATCAAGATTTTCTTTTGCTTCTTCATCTCTGCCTAAGTATCCTAATATTGCAGCTTTAAAACCTATAAAACCACCAAATTTTGATTTAGAAAGTGCTTTGTTTACGAAAAAAAGGGCATCTTCATATTTTCCAAGACCTAAATTTATAAAACACAGACAGTTATACCACGTAGAAATGTCTTCATCAAATGGGCTTAGTTTTAATGCTTTGTTAATACTATCAATTGCATCATGATAATCACCTGTTATTACTTTTGAGTAAGCTAAAATTACATGTCCCGAAGCATAACTAGGATTAGATTTTACAATTCTCTCTCCGTAATCTTTTGATTGGTAATAATCTCCACAAAAAAAATAATAGTTTGCCAAACAGTAAAGTGCTCGGCTATTTTCAGGGTCAATGGATTCGGATCTCCTTGCATAGTTCAAAACTTGCTCCAGAGTATCTTCACCATCAAGAGATACTCTTTGAATAACACATTGAGTATAAATAAAAGCATAAAGAGAGTAAAAATCTGCATTTTTCTCATCATTTGAAATAGCAAGATCAAGAAATTCTTTCGCATGATCTAACCCAAGATCTTTATAATCAGTTCTTGATCTTTTGTTGAATGCACTTAAAGCTTTAAGATAATAATCCCAGGCACTGAAGTTAATCTTAGTTTTTTTGCTAATATTCTCTTGTTCATAACCCGAAACAGAAGGTGAAACTTTAGCAGCGATAGCAATAGAGACTTCATCTTGTACCTCAAAGATATCGTCCAAAGTTCTATCCCATTTTTCCGACCATATATGTTTATCGTTTTTAGCTTCTATTAATTGAGCTGTTATTCGGACTCTATTACCGCTTTTTCTTACGCTACCTTCGACCACATAACTTACATCTAAATCTTTAGATACGTCTTTAATTTTGATTGAATTACCTTTATAAGTAAAACTTGAATTTCTTGATACTACTGGAAAAGTTTTCCACATTGATAAATTTGTAATGATATCTTCTGTAATTCCATCAGCAAAGTATTCTTGTTCGCTATCTCCGCTCATATTTGTAAATGGCAAAACAACTATTGATGGAGGAACTGATTCATCATAATTTTTTTGATTGTTAGAACTATTTTTTTCTTCTAAATTACTAGTCTCATTATCAGATTCTAATTTAACTTTATAAGTTAATACTGGATCGCTAATATTTTTCATTTTTTGCTCACCTAAACTCTCAAAATTTAGGTCAAGTTTTCTTCTAACTTCCTCATAAAATTTAGCGGAAATTGAAATTCCACCAGATTCAGCAGCAGACTCTATCCTAGCTGCAACATTAATTCCCTCACCATAAAGATTTTCGCCCTCGACAATTACATCTCCTAAATTTAATCCTACCCTAAAACTCATTTGATCATTTTTTTCACAAATTTTATTTCTTTCTTGAAGATTTTTTTGAAATTCTACTGCCGCAACAATTGCTTCTACAGGACTTGCAAATTCAGCAATGACTGAATCACCTGCTGTATTAAATATCCTACCATGATTTAATTTGATAACTCCATCAATAATACTTCTACAAGCCTTAAGATTTTTGAGTGTCCTTATCTCGTCTAAACCCATCATTGAACTATAACCAACAACATCAGCTGCTAAAATAGCAGCTAATTTCCTTCTCGGGACTTGATCTGACATAAAAAAAATTTAAAAAGTTAAGATAATATATATTATATTGAAAGTTTATCTAGTTAATCAAAAAAGTTATACAATATCTTTTAATAATTAAGTTTATTTTAATGAATTGCTAAAATTTATTTTTTAAAGTACTAAATAAAGAAAGAACTCTTATTATGAGTAATACTGAACGAAAAATGGCTGCAATTTTAGCTATGGATGTAACATCTTATTCTGAAAAAATGGGTAAAGATGAA